>Ga0307374_10000417_pt1 | contig 82924 bp, 67 predicted proteins | sample OX3MG_FD_202532 | JGI IMG/M metagenome (GOLD analysis project Ga0307374, IMG submission 202532) | Soil microbial communities from Risofladan, Vaasa, Finland - OX-3 | ecosystem: Environmental > Terrestrial > Soil > Coastal area > Acid sulfate soil | place: Finland: Risofladan, Vaasa | collected... | reverse complement strand
CAACAGCACCAACTTGGTGATGAATAACCTGATCCGGTTCGCTCGCCTCGGGTCTGCTCGCTATTAGCGAACGTCGAACAGTAGCAAAACCATACGGAGAGGCCAGGATCGGATCCTGGCCTTTTCGCTTTTGTTCGATCATCTCCGCGCTATTCGCGGCTAATATAGACGAAAGAAATTCTCTATAGAACTTATTAAGTCTTGTCCGACGATATGGAACAGTAAATCACGCATTAACACATCTATAAAATACTTATAAGCAGTCGCAATTGCACTGGAGATAAATTTGCGCTAAATCGACGGCTTGTACAGCTAAATGTAGCGAAGGAGGGAGACAAGGATGTTAGGAATTTTTGGCGGTTTGTATATAACTGCTGCGGTGTTGGCTCTCGCAGGCAGCCCTCTCAGCGTAGGCCCACTGCAGTTCGCCGAGGTCAACGTTGTCTATGTCCCCGGCGTTTCGTCGTCGGAGCCGGGCTTCACTCCGCCCGACCCGTGCGTGGTCGATGTCGCGATACTCGACGGTCAGGGCAATCAGGCGAAATTCCAGGAGTTCTCGCTCGAACCTGGCCAGTCGGGGCATCTTTCCGCCGCCTACGGCGACCTCAAAGGTGGCGGGCAAGCCGGCGGGGGCGTTCAGGGAGTCTTCACCGTGCAGTCGACGGTGCAGGACACCTGCGGCAACAACACGAGTTGCGACGCGACCCTTTGCTCAGTCAGCCAGGCGGTCGAGGTCGTCGATAGCAAGTCCGGCGTCACGCGCGCGCTGGTCGACGGACCGGTGCAACTCGCTCCGGCGCCGATAACCAACTGACTCGCCGGCCAAATGATCTCATGAACTGCAAAGACCAATCGGGTCAATCGAACAGAGGGCACAAGAATAATGCTATCCGCTATATCACTAATCGTCTTTATTAGCAGTCTGGTCGGACTCGGGCTTGGCCAGAGCGCGAAAATCACTCTGACTTATCCACCAGCGCCGGCAGCGGTAACGAACCTGGCGAACCAGACGAGCCCGCCGAGCACCTGCCAGGTCGAGGTCTCGTTCTTCGACTCCAACAGCAACCTGGTCAAATCGCAGACGGTGTCGCTGGTTCCGGGCCAGTCCGCCCAGGCGACCTTAACCCGCAGCGAGCTCGGAGGCCCTCCGTCGGCTATTCATCCGCTTTTCTGGGCCGAGGCGGGACTGGTCGACAACTGCAACAATAGTGCGAACTGCGACTATACTTTGTGCAACATCAGAGCAACCGGAGAGCAAGCGGATTCATCCAACAGCACCAACTTGGTGATGAATAACCTGATCCGGTTCGCTCGCCTCGGGTCTGCTCGCTATTAGCGAACGTCGAACAGTAGCAAAACCATACGGAGAGGCCAGGATCGGATCCTGGCCTTTTCGTTTTTGTTCGATCAGCCTTTCGGCTCCTCCTACCGCCTATGGCTTGGCGAAACTATCGGCGAGGTCGGCCAGTTCGGGGATACGATACCGCTCGCCGATGTAGGCTTTGTACATCAGGAAGATCCACATGATCGCCAGCCCCAGGTTGATCAGTCCCTGAAGCCCGCCGAGCAGCCGGCCCAGCGCGAAGGGTAACACCGCGATGAACACGCTGAGCACGATATTGACCACGAACCAGACGATCGAGAACGCAATCGACTGCCGCGCGTGAAAGCGCACGAACTCGTCCTTGTCGTACGGCTCGAGGTAGAGAAAGATGATTCCGGTCACCAGCCCCAACAGATAAGCCGCCGCCGCGACCACCTGGTTTTGCGGCGTGCCGCCGCCGCTCTGTGCATCCATTTCGCTTCTACCTCCTGTCACTTCGCGAGCGCTCGCGACACGAACGCGCGCGAATGTCGCGACTCATCGCAGCTCATAGGATACCCGGTTTCCGTAGCGCATCTCGATAGCAGCGCCGCCGTTGCGGCGCAAGACCGAGGCCTGCGCGCGCTGATATGCGCGTGGCTCCGCTACTTCTTGGAGTTGCCGCCCCGGAGCTGATGGAGCGCCGCTTCATTGGCGCGCGCGGTCGCCGCCATGTTGAGCTGGGCGCGGATACGGTTGGCGAGCTGGCGGCGAAAAACCGGCTTGGCGAGAAAATCGCTCACCCCCAGGCGCATCCCCTCGGCGCGCGCGTCGAGGTCGTCGCGCGCGGTGACCATGATGACCGGGATGTCGGCGGTCGACGGATTTTCCTTGAGCTTGCGGCAGACCTGGAAGCCGTCCATCTCGGGCATCATCAGGTCGAGCAGAATCACGTCGACCGGGTGTTCGCGCGCGAGCTTGATGCATTCGGCGCCGGAGGCGGCTTCGATGGCGACGAAGCCCTCGCGCTGCAGATGACGCGCGAGGATCGATACCGTGTCGGCATCGTCGTCGACCACCATGATCTGCGGCAGTCTGGCCGGTTGCTCCACCATCCGGGTCATCGCCTCACGATTCGTCGTTCCAGCCCGAGCCGGCCGGCGCAATCACCCCGCAGCGGCGCAACTTGGCCGAAAAAGTCGTCCGCTTGAGCCCCAGCAGGCGCGCCGCCGCCTGTTTGTTGCCGCCGGTCTGGCGCAGGGCCTCGTTGATCATGCGGCCCTCGAGTTCGCGCACTATCGCGTTGAGATTGACGCCGCCCTCGGCCAGCGTTGCGGGAACATGGTCTTCGGAGGCCCGCGTAGTGGCCACCATGCCGGGCGGCAGCAGATCGGCCTCGATCACCTCGCCCTCGCACATGATCACCAGCCGCTCGATCATGTTCTCGAGCTCGCGCACGTTGCCCGGCCAGTCGTACGACCACAGGCTGACCATCGCCGCCTGCGAGACTGTCCAGTGGCGGCCGGTGAGGCGGGCGTGCAGGCGCGCGAGAAAATATTCGACCAGCAGCGGGATGTCCGAGCGGCGCTCGCGCAGCGGCGCAATCGCGATCGGCACCACCTGCAAACGGTAGAAGAGGTCCTCGCGGAAGCTGCCCTTCTTGACCCCGGCGACCAGGTCGGAATTGCTGGCTGCGATCACACGCGCATCGATCCGGCTGGCACGGTCCGAGCCCACGGGTCTGACGATCCCGTCCTCCAGCACGCGCAGAAGCTTGGCCTGAAGCTGCAGCGGCATCTCGCCGATCTCATCGAGGAAGATCGTTCCGCCGTCGGCCGTGCTGAACAGCCCGTGCCGCGACCCCGCGGCGCCGGTGAAAGCGCCGCGCTCGTGTCCGAACATCTCGGACTCCAGCAACTCATGCGGAATCGCCGCGCAGTTGACCGGCACGAAGGCGCGCGCGCGCCGCGCCGACAAGGTGTGGATCGTTCTCGCAACGACCTCCTTGCCGGTGCCGCTCTCACCCGTGATCAGCACGGTCGCATCGGTGGCGGCGACGCGGTCGACCAGCGCGCGGAGTTTGACTACCGTAATATGTTCGCCGATGAGACTGCGTTCGACGGGCGGGCGCACGGTGGCATCAGCCCTGTTTTCAGCCGCGATCACTGCTTGCCGATCCCCCACCGACATTGCGTGGCCTCGTGAACGAGTCAGATTGTCTCACGCGGAACAGTAGTCAACAAGCGACGATCTTTGTCCGATCCGTCAGCAGGGGTTGCGACACTGGATTGTCAGACGTGGCTCTGAGTAACAACACTGACTTCAGTAACATTTAGCGCGCCATCGGCGAGGCGACAAAATTCTACCGACCGGCCACTTCCGCGCGGTAAATCGCCGCCTGGCCCGGCCCTTCAGCCACCGAGATCTCGATTGACACTATTCCCTGGAGCGCCTGCTGAGCGTTCAATGCTTCGCATAGCTCCTTCCAGATGAAGCGCGCGAGTTCCTCCGCCGAGCTGTGCGCGATCGGCAAAAGACAGGCGTCGCTCGCGGGCAGCCGGAATTCATCCGCGCCGTAGCAAATCCTCAGTTGCCCATTGTCCAGGTGTTCGATCTGTAGACAGTCGCTCTCGGCCGGCACCAGCGTGCGCTCATCGAGCCGATCGACGATCTGCTTGGTGAGGCGCTTGATCAGACCAAAGTCGAGCACGTAGCCGGTCGGCGACAGCCGCCCTTCGACGCGCACCCCGACCTGATAGTTATGGCCGTGCAGCGGCTCGCGAAAGCCGGGGTAGGCGATGAAATGCGCGGCCGAGAATTTGAGGTTTTCCTTGGCGACGTAGATCGAAAATCCGGATGACACGCGTTTACTCCGGCCCGCGATTTGCCGCCGGCGCGCCGAGCTGGGCGAGACATTCATGAGCGACGCCGGTGAACTGCGCGCGATAGCGCGTGGCGTCGAGCGAGGAGGCGCGCATGAAACGCTCGCGCTCGCCGGGCGCAGCCAACATGAAACGGCGCATCAGTTCGCCGCCCCAGTCGGTCTCGAGATCGAGGTCCGCCATCAGATCGTCCACCGCCAGCCCGTGCATCCCGCCCAGCACGCACTCGGCGAAATAGCCGGCCTGGCTCGCGCGATCAAGCTCGAAGCTCCGCACCTCCATCGCCTCGCGCATCGAGAGCAGCCGATCCATCCCCAGCTCGTTGCGCCTGGAGCGCACGGCCGGATCGCCGCTGCCCTCGTAGCCCGAGCCGATCGCGGCAATTCCGACGCGGCCGTCGGCCAGCGGCACCGGATGGAAGATGTAGCCCGGCGAGGTGTAACCAAGCAGGCTGCGCAACTCGACGCGATAGGCGAGCAGGTCGAAGTCCGTGCGCCGCGCGATCTCGAGCAGGAACTCTCCCAGGCTCGCGCCGGCGGCGTCGGCGCGCGCGATAAGCTCGAGGAACATCGCCGGGTCGTACTCCTCGCGCCGCGCGATCAGCGCCGCCCATTCGCGGTCGAACACCAGCCCCACCCCGCCGATCCCTTCATCGCCATCGACGCCCGCGCGCGCGACGATCGGTTCGCCGCGCCGCACCGGCTCGAGGTCCATCGCAAGGTAGCGCCCGTGGTTGGAAGGCTTGGCGAGGCCGCGCCGCGCGTTGCCCAGCCGCACCGCGAACGCGTCGCGCGCAATCAACTTGCTGCCGCCGGCGCGCCGCTCGGCGAGCAATCCATAGCCGCTCAGCAGCGAGCCGTAGCCGATCACCAGCAAAGTGTCGTTGATCCGATTTCCCACCTTTTCACTGGTTCAATCGTAGCGAAGACCCCAAGCCGTTAAAACACGCGTTCAAACGCACATCAGGACGCCGCGCGCGGCGGCGCCCGTGCTCTGGCTTATTGCGCGCAGGTAGAGCAGCAGTTGCACGCGATATTCGTCGAGCCGCCCCGCGATATCGGCGTCGGTCTTGAAATCGACCACGACCCATCGCTCGCCGCCGGCGACGCGCTCGGGGAAGGCCAGGTCGACCACGCCTTCGACCGTCACACCTTCGACCGTCGCGCCGCCTTGCATAGCGCCATCTTGCGTAGCGCCGTCCTGGAGCCTCAGCACCAGCGCGCACTCGCGCCGGAGCGCGGCTCCCGCGGCGGCCGCGGCCTTCATCAACGGAGCGCCGAGCGCGGCGGCCACCGCCTCGCACGCGGCCGTGACCTCGGCGTCGTCCGCGCCGAGCACCCTGGCAAAGAAACGCGCGGCCTCGGCAATCGCCGCGGCGTCCGCCTGGAGGGCGACGCGCGAGAGTATCGAATGAACCAGCGTGCCGAAGCGCAGCCCATGCGGACGCGCCGCGGCGCGCGCGACACGTTCGATCGCGATCTGATCCGGATCGCCGAGCCATCCAAAACGTTCGCCGCGCTCGACCATCCGCGCGGCGAGCTCGGTCGCGGCGACGACGTTGAAACTTTCCGCCGCGCCGGCCGCCAGCACGGCGCCGCGCCGCGACTTCCATTGTTCGTATTCATGCGCGCCTTGCGAGGCCGCGCGCTCGCCCTTGTCGGCGGTGAGCAGCCGATGCTGCCGCAGGCCCATCGTCTCGCGCGCGTCCAGCTTGAGCCGGTCGGGGTCCCACCATACGACATGATGGTCGCCGGCTTGTGCGCGATGGAGCCCCGGCGCAACGACGCGCGACTTGGGCGGGGCCTTGGGCGGGCGCACGACGACGCTGTCGTCGCCGAAGACGGGACATCCGGGCGGCGCCGGCTCCACTGGCGCGCGCCAATCCCTGGGCGCGGGATAGATCACCGGGTTGAGCCGGCCGAGCCATCCCTCCTGCGGCGCGCTGCCGACCGCGGGCACGATCAGCAAGTCGCGCGCGCGGGTCGCGCCGACATAGAGCAGGCGCATCGCCTCTTCGCGGTCGCGGCGGATCTCCTCCTCGGCGTGCTCCAGCAGTTCGCCGGGCGCATGGCCGGCGAGCCTCATCGCGCAAAGCCCGCTTGCGGGATCGACCCATCGATGGGCGTCGCCGGCGGTTTCATTGCAGGTCAGATCGGCGAGCAACACGATCGGGAACTCGAGGCCCTTGGCGCGATGCACGGTCATGATGCGCACGCCTTCGGCGCCCTCTTCGACCACCGGCGCGTCGCCGCTCTCCTCGCGCTCCGCACGCGCCTCGAGTTCATCGACGAAGCCGCGAAACGAGCGCACGGCGCGCCGCGCCTCGTAGCGCCGCGCGAGATCCATCAGGCGCATCACGTTGGCCAGCGCCTGCTCGCCGGTGGGCCAGATCGCGATCGCCGCATGCGCGCGCACCGCGGCGAGCAGGCGCGCGATCGTCTCGGCGATCGGCCGGCGATTGCGGCCGCGGCCGAGCCCGCGCAGCACGGCGAGCGCGTCCCCGATCTCGGCGAGCTCGGCGGGCAAGTCGGCGGGAAGTTTGCGAAACGGATGCAGCGTGCCGGCCGCGGCGCGAAACCTGAGCAGCGCGCCGTCGTCGAGCGCGAACAGCGGCCCGCGCAGCGTGGCGAACACCGCCAGCTCGTCATCGGGCCGCTCGATCGCGCCGAGCGCGTTGCGCAGCGCCTCGACCTCCTCGCGCTCGTTGAACGATCCGCCCTTGACCAGGACGTGCGCGATATGGCGAGCCTCCAGCGCGCGCACGTAAGGCCGCGTGACGTCGCGGCCGTAGGTGCTGAAGCGCCGAAAGAGCATGCAGATGTGGCGCGGCTCGATCGCGACGCGCAGCTCGGGCCGGTCGCGCGTGGTCACCGTCCATCCGCTCTCCTCGACCAGCCATCGCACCAGCGCGCCGGCGGCGTCAGGCGTCGATTCGTCGACCTGGCGCTTGGTAACGTAGCCGCGCTCGCTGTAGGGCGCGGGCACCGGCAGCACGACCAGCGACGGCTGCGTGGGGCAGTCCGCGCGAAACGGCATCAGCGGCGAATAGGCGGGCTGGGTCGGCGACTCCAACGGCATCAGCGGCGCGAAGGCGGCGTTGACGGCGCGCTGCAGTTCGGGCGTCGCGCGAAAGCTGACAGTGAGATGCTCCAGCGCGGCGCCGCACTGAAGCAGGCGGCCCTTCACGTCCTGGTAGAGCGCGACGTCGGCGCGGCGGAAGCGATAGATCGATTGTTTGGGGTCGCCCACGATAAACAGTTTGCCGTCGAGCGGACGCGCGCGGCGCCAGTCGGAGTCGGCCGGATCGTCGGCGGCGAGCAGCAAAAGGATTTCCGCCTGCAGCGGATCGGTGTCCTGGAACTCGTCGACGAAGATGTGGCTGATCCGCCGCTGCAGTTCGGCGCGCACGGCGGCGTGGCCGCGCACCAGATCGCGGGCGACCAGCAGCAGGTCGATGAAGTCAAGTACGCCGGCGCGCTTCTTGGCCGCTTCGTAGTAGCCGACGATCGGCCACAACTCGTCGCGCAAAAGCGGCGCGAGGTTGGCGCCGGCGGCGTCGCGAAAGCGCACCAGGCGTTCTTTGACGGCGCCCCGCCGCGCCATCACCTCGGCCCGCGGGAGCGATCCGAAATCCTCGCCCCAACCTTTCCATCGCCAGCGCCCGTCGTAGCCGCGCAGCAGGGCGAGCAGCGCGGCCTCGAGCGCGTCGTAGTCGCGCCCGCGCACGGTCTCCAGGCGCGTCGCCTCGTCGATCGGACGGGCGATTTCAGCGATCGCCTTGCCGAGCCAGTCCTCCGGATCGACGCGCCCGGCGAGCGCGCCGAGCGCGCGGATCTCCTCGACCAGCGCGTCGATTTCGGGATCGCGATCGAACGCCTGATGGCCCCACGGCGTATGAAAGTCGCGCCACTGCAAAAGCTCCCACGCCGCGGCGCGGACGATCGGCCGCGGACCTTCGCGGTCGAAGCCTTCGCGCCGGCGGAGAAGGCGGCGCAGACCCTCGCCCGGCGCGGCGAGCGCCTGCTCGAACCAGCGATCGAAGGCGCTCTCGAACAATTCGCCGGCCACGTCGTCGGCGGCGACCTCGAACATCGGATCGACGCCCGCCTCGACCGGGCGCTCGCGCAGGAGGTCGGCGCAGAACGAATGGATGGTGCCGATGCGCGCTTCCTCGAGTTGCGCGAGCGCGCTGGAAAGCCGCGCGCGCTCGCCAGGATCGCGCGCGGGATCGCCGCGTGCGCTCTCGATCTCGGCGCGCAGCCGGAGCTTGAGTTCGCCGGCCGCCTTCTCGGTGAAGGTGACCGCGACGATGCGGCCAAGCTCGGCGCGCCCGAGCGCCAGCGCCGCGACGATCCGGTTGACCAGCGCGGTGGTCTTGCCGGTGCCGGCCGCGGCCTCGACCACGAGCGTGGTGTCGAGATCGTTGCGGATGCGCTCGCGCACGCGCTGATCGGCGATCTCCGGCTGCGCGCCATTGGTCTTTGACGCTTCGCTCATGGCAACCTGCGCAACCGCTCGAGCGCGGCCAGGCGCGACGGCGGCTTTTGCGCGACGCGCATCTCCTCGTACGGCCCGCAAACCATCCGGTAGTCGCACCATCGGCAGCCGCCTGCGGCCGGCGCGGCCGGCAGGAAGCCGTCGGCGATCGCGCCGGCGACGATGGCGGCGAATTCACGGGCCGCGTCGCGCGCCGCGTCATCGAGCGGCACGACGCGCTCCTCGTAGCCGCCGCGCGACGAGCAATAATAGAGCCGCCCCGATTCCACCGGCTCGCCGAGCAGGCGTTCGGCGGCGAGCGCGTAGAGCACCGGCTGCAACACGCGGCCGCCGCCGATAATCACGTCCTTGGGCGCGTCGGCCTTGCCGCTCTTGTGATCGGTGACGCGGAGCTGCCCGCCCAGGCCGCGCTCGACGAGATCGATCGAGCCGCGCAGGATGAGGCCGGCCTCCAGCGGCACCGGATCGGCGCGGCTGGCGGGGTCGGCCTGATCGCGGCCCGCAAGCCCGAAGGCGAGCTCGAAGCGCTCGGGCGTCCAGGGGACTGGGGCGTCGGCGGCGCGGCGGAGCCATTCGCGAAGGTCGGCGCGAATCGCGTCGATCCCGTCCTTCCACACGCGCTCGATCGCCGGAGCGAGCCGGTCATGCCAATTCTCGGCGACGGCTTCCAGCGTCTGGTCCATCACGCGGAGCGCGTCGTCCAGCGCGGCACGCACGACCGGAAGCCGGCCGTTCGCGCGCAGCCGGGTCAGCAACTCGAACTGCACTTCATGGAGCAGCGCGCCGCGGGTGAGGGGATCGATCACTTCGATCGGCTCGGCCTCTTCACGCGGCTGGATTCGATGAATCGCGTAGAGCAGAAAGCGATACGGGCAGGCCGCGAAATGCTGAAGCGCGGTGGCCGAATAGGAACGCGCATCGGGGCGATGCCGGTCCAGGACGGCGCGCACCTCCGGCCCGGGATCGACCATCCCGTCCGCCGGCGTCCATCGCTTGAGCCATCGCCGCGCCCGCGCACGCAGCGCTCGCGCGAGATGCGGGTTGGCGTCGAGTAGGTAGTGGGCCGCGCCGGTCGTGGCCTCCTCGTCCTGGCCGGCCAGGCGATTGAGCACGGCGAGATCGAACTCGGCGTCGTCGATTGCTTGCATGGTGTCGCGCGGCGCAGGCCATCCCAGCCGCGCCGCTTGCTCGCCCGCCGCGCGTTTGTCGAGTTCGTCAAAGCCGGGCAAGCGCCCCTCGGCGGCGCGCAGCACCTCGAGCGCGTAGAAAGAAGGCACGCGCGGCCGTCCCTGGTCGAGGTCGACGCGCGGAAAGGAAAACAACACGCGATGGCGCGCCGCGCCCGCGGCGAGGCGCAAGGCGAGACGCTCCGCGGCGACGCGGTTTTGCTGGAGCTCGAGATGATGGCCGAGACGCGTGCGCGCCGCGTCGGGCAGAATCGGATCTTCGGTGAGCTTTTTGGGAAAGACGCGCTCGGTCAGCCCGGGTACGATCACGACGTCGAACTCGAAGCCGCGAAGGTCGTGGGTGGGCGCGACCAGCACCGCGCCGTAGCGCCGCCGCGGCGCCGGCGCCTCGAGCCTGCCGAGCCGCTCGGCCAGCACCTGGCGCACTTCGTCGAGACCGACCGGCCCCACCGGCGCCATCGGCTCGAGCTCGGCCAGCGCGGCCAGCACCGGCGCCGAGTCGCGCACGGCGAGCGCGGTGAGCGCGCGCAGATGGCCCAGCCATTCGCCCCACGCCGCCCGCGGCGGCAGCGCGGCGAGCGCGGAAATCTGCGGCATCGCCACGTCGCCCAGATGTTTGAGGTCGAGCATCTGGCGATCGACCACCGCCGCACGCACGTCGTCGTCCGCAAGCTCGGAGCGCCTGAGTTCGAGCTCCGCGCCAAGCCCGCCAAGACGCCGCGCCCAACGCTCGCGATTGCCGATAACCGCGGCGTCGACCAGCAAGCGCTCCCAGCGCCACGGCGCACGCACAGCGCCTTCGACCACCGGCACCGGATCGGCCGCGAGGTCGGCGATGGCTCCTGCGGCGGGCGCGGCGTCCTCGGGCTCCGCGGGTGGCGCGGCGCCGGCGAGTTCGAGGTCCGGTGCGACGAAGCGCCGCGGCCCGTCGCGATCCGGGTCGGGCACCTGCGCGAGCGAAAGATATTCGGCGTAGCGGCGCGCCGACAGGTGCTCGGCGGCGCAGGCCAGCAGCGCGAGCAGAGCGCGGCCACCCGGTTCGGGCCTCGTTGCGCCGCGCGCGAAGCAGGCCGGAATCGCGGCGCGGTCGAGCGCCTCTTCGAGATACGGCACGTAACGTCCCGGAGCATGCAGGGCCACCGCGATACGATCGAAGGGAACGCCGCGGTCCGCCTCGGCAAGGATCCGGCGCGCGATCTCGACGCATTCCTGCATCTCGCCCGGCGCCGAGACGACTTCGACGGTATCGTCGAGCGGACGCTCGGGAGGCGTCTCGTCGCTGAAGAGATAATCCTGCAGCCGCGCGAGCGATTTCGCCGCCCCCTCCGAGGCCCGTGGCGCCACGGGCGAAGTGACGCCGAGCGCCGCGCCGAGCATCGCAAGCGTGGTCGTGTCGCCCTGCGGCACGGTCGCGAGCATCGCCGGAGCGCGCGCGGCCAGCGCCGCGTACAACTCGCGCTCGAGCGTCGAGGTGACCGCGACGTCGAGCATCAGGATCGGCATCGTGGCGTGGCGCGGCGGCGGATTGGCGTTGACGATCGCGGCCGCCAGCGCGAGCATCGCCGCGCGATCGACCAGGCGCGCGGCGTGAAGCTCGGCCTCGAACCGCGTCAGCATCGCGGCCAGCGGAGCGCCGATCGCGTCGAGCGCCGCCAACTCAGGCGCGCCGATTCCCGCCAGGCGGACCTCGCCAAGCGTGCGGGCGAGCGCGCCCGGAAATCCGGGACGGTCGGCAACCGGCGCGAAGTAGCCCAGCGCGCCGGTGGCCGCGAGTTTGTGGATCGCGCGCGCGGCCACCGCTTCGACGCCGAGGCCGGCGGCCGGCGCGAGGCCGGCGCGAAACAGGCGCTCGGCGCAGAGCACGCCGAGCAGCCGGGCCGGGGTCATTCGATGAACGCCGAAGAGCGCGCGCCGCGCGCTCAAACCGCGCACCAGGTCGTCGGCGGCTGGCTGGCGCGACGCCAGCACCATCACCTCGGCGGAGGGTTCAAGCTCCCCTAGCCATCGGGACGCCGACTCGAGACGATCGGCGGCGCGCGGCGAGCAGATAATTGAGCGGTGCAAAGGCATCGGGGCGGGCGCCGGCGCTGTGGGCCGAGCCTCGCAGTAATCGTCTGCCGCCAAGGCGCGCGCCGCAAGCGGGACGCCGCGGCTTCATGAACAGTGCGCCGCCCTACGACGGGACGCGCATTACTTCTACCTCGAGAGATAGACCGGGTCGCCGACGCGCACCGTGCCGGGGGCGCCGATCTCGGCGAATACGCCGAGCGTGGCCTTGTGATGCTGCGCGGCGGTGCGCAGGATCGACAGGTCGCGCGGCAGGTCGGTCTGCGCATGCGTCGTCATCACGCAGCGCAGCGCCGGCTTCATCGCGACAATCTTCACCGTCGCGCCGACCTCGAGCGTGCCCTCGAGCCATCCGTCTTCGACAAAGCCGTCCGCGCCGGTGCCGCTGGTGTCGACGAAAATGTTGGGACGAAACCGGCGCGGATCGAGTATCGAGCCGCCGCCGCACAGCCGCTTCATATGTTCGAGCGAGCCGCTGGCCAGAACGTGAATCGGCGCCGAATCGAAGAACGCGCCGCGCATCAGGGCGAAGGTGTCGGGCAGCGTCTCCCGCGTGAAATTGGGGAGAAGCTGTTCCACCGGAACGTCGGCGAAAATTGTCCGCGGATCGATCTCGCCGCGCGAGCGCTCGTCCGGCTTCGCCCGCTCGAGCAGCACCGGCCGGCCCAACGCTTCCGAGAGCCGCGCCGAGGCGTCGGGGTCGTCGGCGTGGATACTGCCACCGCCGGGAAAAGCGATCGTGACCGGCGCCAGCTCGCCCGTGCGGGGCGGCGAATCATAGCTCGCGCGGAACCCGAGCATCGCCGCCCACTTCTTGGCCGTCGCGATGCGTCCGGAGGCCTCGCGCACGCCCCAGGCCCGATCGCCAAACGTACCGTTGACAGTCAAGGCCAACTCGGCGGCCTTCTCTCCCAGCATCGATTTGACCGGGTAGCGAAAGAGCGCGCTCACCACTGCGACCTTGCGTCGTTCCATCCCTACCTCCTGTCGCGCCGCCGCGATCAGAGACTGCCCCCCGATCCATGCGCGTCCGGCTTGGACGTGGATGACGCGGGAGTCGATGAAGCGCTCGGCGGCGCGGCGGGACTCGATGCGGCCGAGGGCGTCGCGGGAGGCGAGGCGGAAGGCGCCGCGGAAGTGGCGGCAGGCGTCGCGGGCGCGGCAGCGGCGGCGCTCGGCATCGCCGACGCGGTTGCGCTGGCGCTCGCGGCCGTAGTGGGAACGGCGGCCTCCGGAGTCGCGGTCGCGCTCGGCACGTAAACCGTCGGGATCGGCGTGGCCGGGCCCGTGGCCTCGGGCTGTGGACTGAGCGACGGCGCCGCGCCGTTGTACAACGCGGTGCCGATACCATAGTCGTAAACCAGTTTGCCGCCGAGGTACCCCTGGTACGAGAGCGCAACCGCTGCGAGCACGGCGAAGAGCAGGTAGAGCGCGCGCGTGCGGGCCATAAAGCCTAAGAGCTGGACCCCAAGGCGCCATACGGCCAAAACCAGGAAAACCCACGGCAGCCAGTCACCACCCAGTTCGGCATGAAGCTTGAGCGTGTTGAACGCCGGTCCACCGCCGGCTTGGACCGCCTTCCATACGCGATCGGCCTCCCATCCACCGGTGACCTTGGAGCCCCAGGCGGCGGCGGTGCCCGCGATAATCAGCGCGAGCGCCGCGTAACGCAGCCACAGGCGCGTCGAGAACAGGCTGGCGAAGAGATCGGCGAGGACCGCAACGATCAGAAGCGCGACCGTGAAATGATCGACGGCCGGGTGGATATGCCATTTTTGGATCGTTTCGAGAAGACCTTGCATCCGGATTTCCTTTGGTAAACTACCGCGCCTGGGCCGGGCACGCCTTGCGCTGCCCCGCACGCCGGGCGGTGGCGATCCCGGTCTTTATTACAGAGCGGCGCACGGCACGCAAACCGTCGCGCGGTGGTGCGAGTATCGCATACGCGGGCGGAGCTTGGATGTAGCTACCAGGCGACGAGGCGGTACGCGAGTTGAACCGTCCAGACCAGCGCCGACGGCCACATCGTGATCGCAATCAGGGCGAGGATTGAAAGCCAGATCGGCGTATCGTGCAAGGCGGCGGCGGCGGCCGGCCGAACGGCGGCAGCGGCCTTGCGGCCTGCTACCGGCCTCAGATACTTTCGCGCCGGCGTGCGGCGAGCCACGCCCCTTGCGCGCGAGATCGGCACTACGTTGCTGTTCATTCGCCTGCCGCCCATCGCCGCCCCGACGGGCCCGGTCAGAAGCATTTACCAAACCGCGACCAAATTCCACCAGGCGGCGCAGATGCGTCCAAGAAGTATCCACTGTCGGCGCGGCCACCTGGCGCTCGATCAACGAGTGCGACGGCTACCACCAGGTCTGCCGCCACGTTTACCGGAAGCGGGTGCGGCGCGACTGCGCGCGGGAACGGCCGAAGGAATCGCGGCGGGAGCCGCGGTGCGTTCAGCAGCGGGCGTCGCGACCGGCGTAGCGGCGGGAGTAGCCGCGGGAGTCGATAAGGGATGGTTCTCCGCCGCGGGACCAGCCGCCGGCGTGGCCGACGCCGACGGGGTAGGCGAGGCTTCCGTGCCTGAGGTAGAGGACCCGGCCGATTCCGCCGCCGGCGGCGGTTCAACCGGCGCCAAAATTACCGTCGGTGCGAGCGTGACGATGGGATGCACGGCGATCGTCACGCGTCGCGAGTCGAGCGGCGTCCAGGCGTGAGCGCCGAGCAGATAGTTCAGTGCGGCCCGCGGCGAAAGCGACCGCCACGCCGGATCCCACGCGTCGCTAAGCTCAAATTCATAAGTCGTGAATCCCTGCGCCTGGGACGTGCTCGCCGGCTCGACACTGCCAACGATCGCGGTTGCGCCTTCGGCGGTGGCGGCCGGCGCCAGCGCCGGCAGATACCATCGCAGCACCGGCGAGTCGGCGGCGAAAAAAGCGCTCGCGCCGTGCGGCGGCACCTGGTCGGCCACTCGCGCGCACTCGACCGGCGTCTGCAAGGTGGTCGCGGGCTCGGTCCAATACAGCAGCGCGGTGCGTGCCCACGGCGCCTGGCCGGCGTCGGGCGCGTACCGGATGAAGTTGTTCGCCACCTGCACGCGCAGTGTCAGCAGCGCCAACAGGGCGCATGGATAGCGAACGATGCTCCAGGCCGCGGTGTGATGCAGGTAACCGATCGCGAACGCTCCCAGCAGCGCCATCGGCACGATCATCTGGAGCACAAAAACGGGCGCACGCGCGGGCGTCCAGAGATAGAAAGCGACGGCCAAGGCGCTCCACACCAGCGCGGCAGTCGCCAGGCGCGAGCGGATACGCAGCGTCAGCACGCCCAGCGCGCCGACCAGCGCGAGCAGCACGACGAGAAATTCGTAGAACGAGAGAATCGGCAGGTAGAAATCCAGCCCGGCCCTGAAACCGCGATGGTCGGACGATTCCAGGTTCGAGAAGTTCGACAAGCTGGATCGGAAGACGGCCACGATGGAGTCGAGCGGCGAGCGGGTGAAAAAGCCGCTCACGCATCCCAGCGACACCCCCGCCGCGACCAGGATCGCGATCAGGAACAGCGCCTTGCGCCGCGTCCACCAGACTCGCACCTGGAGCCGCACTCGCGCGCCCGTCAGAGCCACCGTCAGGCCCACGATCGCTAGCGCAGCCAGCATGAAAAGCGCCGTCATCAGCGCGGTCTCGCCGCAGGCCAGACTCAGACCCGCCGCCGCGCCCAGTCCGGCCGCGGCGAGGCGCCCCGGCTCGTCGACCAGTTCGAGAAACAGCGCCAGCGCGAGCACGGCGAAGGCCAGCCCGGGCACGACGCTGTCGGCGGTGCGCGAAAAATAGGCGACGCTGGGCGAGAGCACGAGCAACGCGGCAAAGGCCATCGCGCCGGCGCGGCCAAGCCGCCGGCGCATCGCAAAGCCCGCCGCGATCAGCAACAGCCCGCTCAACGCAAAGACCAGCCGCGCGCGGAAGTCGCCGGCGCCCACAGCCGCGAACACCGCCGCCGCCAGCAACTGAATCCACGAGAGATGCGTCCCGGCGGACGGTCCGCTGCGCAGCAACGCCAGTTCCGCGAGCGCATGGCCGGCCTCGGCGGAATCCAGCGGGCGCGCGCCGAGCATCACGAGCCGGCTCGCGAGCGCCAGAACGCCGACCGTCGCCCATCCGAGATGCTCCACCGTGACGACGCATAGCGGCCGTTCCAGCCGCTCAGCCGAGTGGTCGCGGGGCGCGTCGGGTTCCCGCGGAGCTTCCGGGACCTCGTGGGTGCCGGGCTCGATACCGAGCCGCCACTCTTCCGTTTCCTTGCCGCTGACTGCCATGTGGTGAAACCGGTATTTGGCCCCGGACCGATTGTCAACGCGGGCGCAGGCCAGTTGGGTAAGCTTATCAATTCACGTTTGTCGTAACATCGCGTTCACGTCCGCGGCGTTTGAGCCCGCGCGCCGGATGGTTATGCTGGGAGGCTCGGCGACGACGATGGAGCAAACGGACAATTCGCGCAGAGCTATCGGTGGACCGGCCTCGATCGTGATCGTGGCGGCCCTGCTCGCGCTGTTCTTTGGCTTTCGCAACTACGTGCCGGCGCTGCACGGGCCGCGGCTGAGCGTGTCTGCGCGCCAGCTACCCTACTACGCCTTCTGCTCGTTCAACCGGATGCTCGCGGCGTACGTGCTCGCGCTGCTCTTCTCGATCGCCTACGGGATGATGGCGGCGCGAGGCCGGATATGGGAGCGGGTGATGATCCCGGCGATCGACATCGCGCAATCGGTGCCGGTGGTGGGTTTCTTTCCCGCCGCGGTATATTTTTTCGTCGCGCTCGCGCACGGCAGCCGTCTCGGCGTCGAGATGGCGGCGGTTTTTCTGATCTTCACCAGCCAGGCGTGGAACCTCGCGCTCGGCGTATTCGAATCCATCCGGACTATCCCCGACGATTCGCGCGAGGCGCTGGAGGCTTTTGGGGCCAGCGGGTGGTTGCGCTTTCGCAAACTCTCGCTCCCCGCATGCGTGCCCAAGCTGGTGTACAACTCGATCCTGTCCTGGGTGGCGGGATGGTATTTTCTCATCGCCTGCGAAATCATCACGGCCGGACCCTCGACCTACCGGCTGCCGGGCCTGGGCAGCTTCCTGATGGAGGCCGCCAACCGCGGCCGCAGCGGCGAGATGCTGCTCGGCCTGTTGGCGCTGCTCCTGATCATCGTCGCGATGGACCTGGTGGTATGGCAGCCGCTGTCGGTGTGGGCGGAAAAGTTTCGCTACGAGTTCACCTCCGGCGCCGAGGCTGAACGTTCGCTGGGGATGCTGCATGCGATAGGGATGCTGGGCCCCAGCATCTATCGCGCGGTGCGCCTGGTCGTACGCCCCCTGGTGGTGATCGTGCAGGGCTTGCTAGACGCTATCCCGCCGCTGGGACCGCGCGCGCGCGAGCGGGTGGACCGGGCCGCGCGCTTCGCCGGGTACGCGGCGTTGCTCGGCTTCACCGCGCTTTTCATCTACGCGATCGTTCGCGGACTCGAGGCGCTGCTGCGGGCGCTGCTGATGCCGTGGCCGCGCGAGGTCCGGCAGATTCCGGCGGCGACGGTGGCCTCGACCATCCGGATGGTGGTCGCGTATGCGATTTCACTGGGATGGACGCTGCCGTGCGCGCTGGCCGCGACCAACAGTCCGCGCTTCAAGCGCTGGCTCTCGCCGATCGCCGAAATCGTCGGATCGATGCCGGCGACCGCGCTATTCCCGGTGATCGTGGTGTTCGTGATCCAGGTGACCGGGGGGATGAACCTGGCGTCGATTCTGCTGATCCTGACCGGGATGCAGTGGTATCTGCTGTTCAATTTGCTGGCCGGGGTCAACCAGATTCCCGAGGAACTCAAGGAGTTTGCCCGCGCCTACCGTCTTGGCCGATGGGCCACGTGGCGCAAGCTCGACGTGCCGGCGCTGGTCCCTTCGATCGTCACCGGGAGCATCACAGCCTGGGGCGGCGGATGGAACGCGCTGATTCTGTCCGAATACTTCGTCTACCGCGGCCACACCTACAAGGTCCTCGGCCTGGGAGCGCTGCTCGACGTCGCGACCTATGAGACCGGCAACAACCTGATGATCCTGCTTAGCCTGCTGTCGATGGTCGTGGTAGTGATAGGCCTTAACCGGTTCATATGGCGCAGACTGTATAACGTGGCGACGGAACGCTACAGATTCGACTGAGCCCATTTGAGTCTATTGATCTTGCGGTGCATCGACGATGCGTGATTCCGACCCATCCGACCCATGGCCCTGCTCGAGCTCAAACAGGTCTCCAAAAGCTACCCGCACGCCAAGGGCAGCCTGCGCGTGCTCAACGAGATGTCCTTCAGTCTCGAGCGCGGCGAGTTCGTCGCGATCGTCGGACCCTCGGGATGCGGCAAATCGACCCTGTTGCGGATCATCGACGGCATCGTGGCGGCGACCTCGGGCCAGGTGCTCTACAACGGACAGCAGGTCGACGGCATCAATCCCGAATGCGCGATGGTCTTTCAGTCCTTCGCCCTGCTGCCGTGGCTCAGTGTGAAGGCCAATATCGAGCTGGGCCTGGAGGCGCGCCGCCTGCCGCCCGCCGAACGCGAGCGGCTGGCGACGCATTACATCGATAAGGTGGGGCTTGACGGTTTCGAGGAAGCCTACCCGCGCGAGCTTTCGGGCGGAATGCGTCAGCGCGTGGGGCTCGCGCGGGCGCTGGCGGTCGAGCCGGCGGTGCTGCTGATGGACGAGCCGTTCTCGGCGCTCGACGCCCTGACCGCGATCGGACTGCGCGAGGAATTGCTCGATCTGTGGCAGGCCGCCGACAGCCCGGTCAAGACCATCATCATGGTCACCCACATCATCGAGGAGGCGGTCGAACTCGCCGACCGCATCCTGGTGCTCTCGACCGGCCCCGGGCGGCTGGTCGGCGACATCAAGGTGGAGCTCCAGCGCCCGCGCGACCGGCGGGGCGAATCCTTCAACAACCTGACCGACAAAGTCTTCTCGCTGATCGAGGAGCGCGCCTGATGTCCCCGACGCCTCCGCCGTTGATTCATCCGATTCCCGACGCCCAGCTCACGTGGGTCTTCGGCCTGCTCGAGATGCTCGAGGACCGCGGCGGACGCGAGGACGGCTACAAGATCGCGCGCGACTTGAGCTTCAAGTTCTCCGACCTGCTCAAGGTGATGAAGGCGGCGGAAATCCTGGGGTTGGTCTCCACTCCGGCCGGCGACGTGGTGTTGGAGCCGCTCGGCCGTGAATTTCTCGCCGCCGACATGAATACGCGCAAGCGCATCCTGCGCGAACAGCTCACCAAGCATTCGTTGTTCAGCTATTTCGTGCGCCTGCTGCGCGGCCAGGAAGATCACTCGCTGTCCAAGGAAGTGGTGCTCGAACATCTCGCGATGCTCCTGCCGGACGAGCGGCCGGAACGGATGTTCGCGACCATAGTCGGATGGGGCCGCTTTGCCGAGTTGTTCGGCTATAACAAGGACGACGACCGCTTCTACCTGGACGAGGAAGCGGACAAGCCCTGAAGCTCAAACAGTCCTAAAGGAGAATCCCGATGGCGACCGAGAACGAACGGATGGTGAGCGAATTTTGCCAGACCTGGGCGACTCTCAATATCGACAAGGTGATGGAATTTTTCACCGACGACGCGGTCTACCACAACATCCCGCTCGCGGTCGCCAGGGGCAAAGCCGAAATTCGCAAGACCATCGACGGCTTCATGCCGGGGACCACGAAAATCGAGTTCAAAATACTCACCACCGCGTCGGCGGGCGCCACGGTGTTCAACGAGCGCGTCGATTCGTTCATCGTCAATGGCCATCCCGTGGTAGTGCCGGTGGCCGGCGTGTTCGAAATCAGCGGGGGCAAGATCAAAGCCTGGCGCGACTACTTCGACCTCGCGACCTATCTCAACCAGGTCAAGGGCAAGTGAGACGAGGCGCGCCCGCCGCGAATTCCGGACGGCTCGCAAATGGCGGCTCGGCCGTCGGTCGTGAATTGACTGGCGTTCGTTCCCCTGAGGGCAGAAAGGGCGCATAGCGGGCGAGATCGGGAAAATCTTACCGTCCGCTCGCAATGGTTGCTCGTACGAGAGTTCCGGGTTCAGAAAAGCATAACGGAACCGCACCTTTTTTCGGACCTTCAATCGAGCGGTGCTGAGGCACGGAACATGCTTCATTCACGAGCAGTCCCGTGCCCAGTTGGTTGGGCGGGCTCGGCTATAACCCCCCCTCCGAGTCCGTCCACCGCTGGGCCTTCCTAGCGAAAAGCACAGGAGATTGCGCGGCGAAAAGGGCAATAGCGAGAATCGTTCCGCCGGACCCTAGCCTTCGTCACCGTCCTCGGATATGGACCGCAACGGTGCAACGGAATCGGAAAAATTTTCCGATTTGTTACCCGATCCCTCACCAAAACAGATAAAATCCTGTAAATCTTACAGTGTGCTTGCGGTAAGCTCTTTTACCGCAGGGCATCGGGTTTAGAAAAGCATAAGCGGATTGCTTTTTTGGATCATTCGTCGAACGCGGGAGCCACGAAACCTGCCCGTTCTGTAAAGCGTCCGCGATGCCCCTCCGGATGAGCGGGGTCGGTTTTCTCCCCGCTCCGAGCCCGCTCATTGGGCCTTCCAACATCGAGACGTTCGGCTCTTTTTGCGATGGCGCCGCGCGGAGTAAGCTCTGTTTCTCACTTTCGCGCCATGGCCGCCACCGTCACTCATCACACCGTCACCCATGCCATCATCGGCACCGCCGGCCATATCGATCACGGCAAGACGGCGCTGATCAAGGCGCTCACCGGCCAGGACACCGACCGCCTCAAGGAAGAGAAAGAACGCGGAATTTCGATCGACCTGGGCTTCGCCTATTTCACGCTTGCCGACGGCACCCGCGCTGGCGTGGTCGATGTCCCCGGTCACGAGCGCTTCATCCGCAACATGCTGGCCGGCGCGCACGGCATCGACCTGGTGCTCTTCACGGTCGCGGCCGACGACGGCGTGATGCCGCAGAGCGAGGAGCATCTCGACATCCTTCACTTGCTCGGCATCAAGAGCGGCATCTTCGTCATCACCAAGGCCGACCTTGCCGATGCCGCGCGCCTGGGTGAAGTTCGCGACGAGATCGAGCTGCTGGCCGAAGGCACGCGCCTGGCGGGTGCGCCGATCGTCGCGGTTTCGTCGGTAACCGGCGCGGGCCTGGACGAATTGCGCGCGGCGGTCGCGCGCCAGCTCGAGGGCTTCGAGGCGCGCCGGCCGACCGGGCTGTTCCGCCTGCCGCTCGACCGCGCGTTCACCATCAAGGGCCACGGCACGGTGGTGACGGGAACCGCGATGGGCGCCGAGGTGCGGGTCGGCCAGAAGCTGCGCGTGCTGCCGACGGGCGGCGAAGTCCGGGTGCGTTCGATACAGGTTCATTCCGAGCCGGTCGAGCGCGCGGGGCTGTGCCAGCGCGTCGCACTCAACCTAAGCGGCGCCGAGCGGATGGAGCTCAAGCGCGGCGACGTGGTGGCCGACGACCGGCTCGAATTGACGACCACGCGGCTCGACGCGCGGCTGGAGATTCGGCCGGCCGCCAAGCGCCCGCTCAAAAGCAACGACCGCGTGCGCCTGTTCATCGGCACCGCCGAGACTATCGGCCGTGCGATCGTGCTCGAGGCGCCAGGCGAAATCGCGCCCAAGAAGAGCGCGCTGGTGCAACTCGTGCTAAACGAGCCGATGGTCGCGCTGGCGGGCGACCGTTTCGTCATCCGCGACGAGACCAACCTGCGCACGCTCGGCGGCGGCGTCGTGCTCAATCCGCTGGGGCGGCGCGTACGCAAGCCCCTGGAGATTTACCTCAAACATCTCGGCGCGCTGGAAGGGCCGCTCGCGCCCGGCACTATCGAAGCGCTGCTCGATTTGCAGGAAAGCTTCGCCGTCACCGCGGCGCGGGTCGCGCAACTGCTGAATGCTCCCGCGCACGAGGCCGGCGAAGCGCTCAAGGACCGCCGCTTTATCAGGCTTTCGCTCGGCGACGAGGAGGGCTACACCACCGCGGGCAAATGGGAGGAGCTCAAGCGCTTCGCGATGGCCGCGCTCGCGGGGCATCACCAGGCCGAGCCGCTCTCGCCGGGGCTCGAGATGGAGGCGCTGCGCGAGCGGCTGCCGTACGAGGTCAGCGCGCGCGCGTTTCGTGCGCTGGTCGATCGGCTGGGGCGCGAGTGCGATCTGGTGCGCGAGGAAAGCGTGCTCCGGCTCAAATCGCATCGGGTCAAGCTCGGCGGCGACGAGGGCCGGTTCGGCGAGCGGCTGGCGCAGGCGCTCAAAAGCGCCGGGTTTCATCCGCCCGATCTGAAGCAGCTCGCCGACGAGCTCAAGCTGCCGCCCTCCGAACTTTCGCGGATCCGCACGTTGCTCAGTGCGCTGGAGCGCGAGGGCCGGGTGGTCAAAATTGCGACCGATCTGTATTTCAGCCGCGAGGCGATGGAGGCCGCGCGCCAGCGCCTGCTCGACCATCTGAAGACCGCGCCGGAGATTACCGCGGCGACCTTTCGCGACCTGCTCGGCGCCTCGCGCAAGTTCGCGATCGCGCTGCTGGACTATTTCGACCACTCGGGCGTGACCACGCGGGTCGGCGACGCCCGCCGCCTGCGCACCCGCCCATGATCGCGCGGTGATGGCGCGGCTGGCGGGCTTGCGCCAGAATAACCGACGATGCCTGAAGATCGGAACAATAATGCGACGCGCGGCGAGCTGATCCGGCTCACCGCGCGCTGCAAGGCGGCGGGTTGAGCCGGCAAGCTAGGTCCGGAGGACCTCGCAGCCGCGCTTAGCCGGTTCGACCCGGGAAGCCATCCCGACCTGCTCGTCGGTCTCACCACCGGCGACGACGCCGGAGTGTATCGTCTGACCGACGAGATCGCCGTCGTCAACACGGTCGATTTCTTCACCCCGGTGGTCGACGACCCGTTCACCTACGGCCAGATCTCGGCCGCCAACTCGCTCTCCGACGTGTATGCGATGGGCGGGGTGCCGAAGACCGCGCTCAATATCGTGTGCTGGCCGCAAACCGGCCTGCCAGGCGAGATGCTGGGAGAAATCCTGCGCGGTGGCGCCGAGAAAGCGCGCGAGGCCGGCGTGGTGATCGTCGGCGGACACAGCGTCGCCGACGAGGAAGTGAAATACGGGATGGCGGTGACGGGCGTGATCGATCCGCGCCGGATCGTGCGCAACGTCGGCGCGCGCGTCGGCGACGCCCTGCTGCTCACCAAGCCGCTCGGCACCGGCGTCCTGATGACGGCGTTCAAGCGCGACCGCCTGGCCGCCGAGCACTACGAGGCGGCGGTGCGTTCGATGACCGCGCTCAACGCCGAGGCGGCGCGCGCGATGCTGCGCCATCAGGTCCATGCGGCGACCGATATCACCGGCTTCGGCATGGCCGGCCATGCGAGCAAGATGGCCGACAGCAGCGGCGTCACGCTGCGGATCGAGGAGTCCGACCTGCCGCTGCTGCCCGGCGCGCTGGATTGCTGCCGCGAGGGGATGATCCCCGGCGGTGGAAAGCGCAATCGCGAGTTCTACGGCGCGCGGGTCAGAATTTCCGACGAAGTGGCGTCCGAGATGGCGGAAATCTTTTTCGACCCGCAGACCTCAGGCGGCCTGTTGATCGCGCTACCCGAGTCCCAGGCGCTGCCGCTGCTTTCCGAACTCCAAGCCGGCGGCAATCTCGAGGCCGCGGTGATTGGCCGGGTGGTCGAACAGAACGGCTTCGCGATCGAGCTGGTCTAGTGGCAGTTTTATCTTGTCATCCTGAGTTTACGTCATCCTGAACCGCAGCGACGCTTCGTCAATGAAACTCTTTTCTTTTGTCATCCTGAGCGAGCGTCCCGAGTCGAAGGACCCCGATCTTTCCCGGCGAGCATCGCGAGAGTCGTGGGATATAAGGATCGGGGGTCGCTCGACTCGCAGAATCGCTCGGGACGACAGGCGGGAAGGAAAGGCCCAAGCTAAATGTATGATTTCGACCTGTTCACGATCGGCGGCGGCTCGGGCGGCGTTCGCGCCAGCCGGATGGCGGCGCAGTACGGCGCCAAGGTTGCGCTGGCCGAGGAGCGCTACCTGGGCGGCACGTGCGTCAACGTCGGCTGTATTCCGAAAAAGCTTCTGGTTTACGCTTCCGAATTCAGCGAAGCCTTTGCCGACTGCGCCGGGTTCGGCTGGACTTTGGGCGAGCGCAACTTCAACTGGAGCACGCTCATCGCCAACAAGGACCGCGAGATCGCGCGCCTGAACGGGGTCTACGAGAAAGTCCTCACCGACCACGGAGTGCGAATCCTGCGCGCGCGGGCGACCATCGCCGACCCGCATACGGTGGTGGTCGGAAGCGAGCGCCACACCGCGCGCTACATCCTGATCGCGACCGGAGGATGGCCCTCCACACCGTCAATTCCCGGCGGCGAACTCGCAATCACCTCGAACGAGGCTTTTTTTCTGCCGCAATTTCCCTCGCAGGCGATCGTCGTGGGCGGAGGTTATATCGGGCTCGAATTCGCGGGAATTTTCCACGGCCTGGGCGCGCAGGTTTCGGTGGTGCATCGCGGCGACCTGTTCCTGCGCGGCTTCGACGACGACGTTCGCCGCGCGCTGGCGGTCGAAATGGGCAAGCGAGGAGTCGAACTTCGCTTCAACCGCCAGGTCGAGAGAATCGAAAGGCTCCCGCGCGGGATTCGCGCGACGCTGAACGACGGCGCCGCGCTGGAAGCCGACCTGATCATGTTTGCGACCGGAAGAACGCCCAACACGCACGACCTCGGGCTGGAGCGAGCCGGGGTCAGGCTCGACGATAAAGGTGCGGTCGCCGTGGATTCCTACTCCTGCTCGTCGGTGCCGAACATCTACGCGGTCGGCGACTGCACCGATCGCATGCAGCTGACGCCGGTGGCGATCGCCGAGGGTCAAGCGGTCGCCGAGACGCTGTTCCATGGAAATCCGAAGACCCCCGATTACGCGAACGTGCCCACCGCAGTCTTCAGCCAGCCGCCCATCGGCACCGTGGGTCTGACCGAGGCCGAGGCGCGCGAGCGCTACCGCGCGATCGATGTCTACAGATCGAGCTTCCGGCCGCTCAAACACACGGTCAGCGGCCGTGACGAGCATAGTTTCATGAAACTGGTGGTCGATCGCGATACCGATCGGGTGCTGGGATGTCACATGGTGGGGACGGACGCGGGCGAGATCATCCAGGGTCTCGCGATCGCGCTCAAATGCGGTGCGACCAAGGCGCAATTCGACGCGACCATCGGAATTCATCCCACCGCAGCCGAGGAGTTCGTGACGATGCGGAATAAATCATGAGTCGTAATATGGACTCGCCCTCACAAGGGCTGCATATTGCCTCTGGGGGACCCGGGCGGATGGCGTCAACCGCGCATGTGCGCTTCGCTGACCCGCGCGGATCATAGCCGGCGATGATCGATCGGGGAGACAGATTCGAGCGTAGCTGCGCCACTGGCTGCGCGTGGGGCGCTCTGCGTTTCCCGTCGCCCATTTATCGCATCGCCAACGGGAGGCGAAAATGGCCAAGCCATCGAGTGGCGTATCTATGATCACTTTGGACCGCTATCTGCGCAGCACCGGCTCGCGCATGGAGCCGGGACTGAGCGCGACCCTGCGACAGGTGGCGCTGGCCGTCAAGCGAATCTCCAATGAGCTTGCCGTCGCGGCCCTTAGGGGAGAACTGGGGCTAAGCGGCACGACCAACGTGCAGGGCGAACAGGTCGTGAAACTCGACACCTGGTGCAACAACGTGTTTCTCGATTCGTTCGCCGGCGGCCATCCGATATGCACGCTGATTTCGGAGGAGATAGAGGAGGCGCAGCATCTGGAGGGGCATCACGCGCGTGACTCATATGCGCTGCTGTTCGATCCGCTCGACGGTTCGTCCAACACCGACGTCAACGGCTCGCTCGGGACGATCTTCGCGTTGCGCCGGCGCAAGTCAGGCCATGGCGACGATATCGCCGACACGCTTGGGCCCGGCACCGAACAGATCGCGGCGGGCTACGCGCTTTATGGGCCGGCCACGATGCTGGTCTGGACGGCAGGCCACGGCGTGAACGCATTCGTGCTGGAGCGCGAAATCGGCGAGTTTGTGCTGTGGCGCGAGAACATCCGCATGCCGGCGCGCGGCAAGACCTACGCGGTCAACCAGGCCAACGCCGCGCGATGGCATCCGGGGGCGCGGGCGCTGCTGGAGCGGCTGACCGGGCCCAAGGACAAGGGCGGCGGCTACTCGCTGCGCTACTGCGGCGCGTTCGTCGGCGACTTCCATCGCTGCCTGCTCAACGGCGGAATCTTTTTCTACCCCGGCGAGCTGAAGGCCGACGGCAAGGGCAAGGCCAAGCTGCGCCTGATGTACGAGGTCGCGCCGCTCTCGATGCTGGCCGAGCAAGCCGGCGGCGCCGGTTCGACCGGGCGCGGACGCGTGCTCGATTTCGTTCCCATCGGGATTCACGAGCGCGTGCCGGTTTATATCGGCAGCGCCGAGGAAGTTGCGCTGGCCGAGCAGCTCAAGGCGGAAGGCGGATAGCGATGGCCGTGCGGACCAAGGCCGCTGTTTTGGCGGGGGACATCGGTGGCACCAAGACCCTGCTGGGCCTTTACCGCGTCGAGGGCGGAGCGCCGGCGCTGCTGCGCGAGAAGCTGTACACGACGCGCGATTTTAAAACTCTGGAAGAGGTCGCCGGCGATTTTTTGAGCGGCGCATGGGCGATCGACGCGGCCTGCTTCGGCGTGCCGGGACCGATCATCGGCGGCGTCAGTCACGCGACCAACGTTCCGTGGACGATGGAAGAGCGGGCGCTCGCACGCGCGCTCGGCGTGCCCGGCGCGCGCCTGATCAACGACCTCGAGGCGACCGCCTACGGGATGCTCCAGCTGAAGGAGAGCGAAATCGCGGTGCTCCAGCGCGGCGATCCGCCGGTCGCGCGCGCGCCGATCGCGGTGATCGCGGCGGGCACCGGCCTGGGTGAGGCGGCGCTGGTTCCCCTCGAGGACGGGCGCTGGCGCTCGGTCGCCACCGAAGGCGGTCATGCGGATTTCGCGCCGCGCGGGCGCGAACAGATCGAACTGCTCGAATATCTGGGCAACGAATTCGACCACGTCAGTTTCGAGCGCGTGCTGTCGGGGCCGGGCCTGGTCAACATCTACAAGTTCCTCAAGGCGCGCGCGCCGGGCGCCGAGCCGCAATGGCTGGCCGACGAATTTGCCCGCGACGCCGATGCGGCGGCGGTGATAAGCGAAGCCGCGCTCAAGGGCCGCGACCCGCGATGCGTCGAGGCGCTCAGAATCTTTACCGATATTTACGGCGCGGAAGCCTCCAACCTGGCGCTGAAGTTCATGGCCCTGGGCGGAGTTTACGTCGGCGGCGGGATCGCGCCCAAGATTCTGGCGACGCTCGGTGCGGGCGGATTCCTGCGCGCCTTTCTCGCCAAGGGCCGACTCGATAAAGTGTTGGCAAGAATTCCGGTGCGGGTCTCGCTCAACCCGGCCGCGGCGCTCATAGGAGCGGCCCGCTGCGCGATGGAGATGCTATAGTAGGTGGCGCGTAAGTGCCGCGCGCGCGCGACGCGGCGGCTCGGAAATATCGAATTGTGAATCGGAGGCGGCTATGACCAAGCGTGCCAGAGAAATTCTGGATTTCTACCGCTCGGAGAACGCGGGCGTGCTGAGCAACCTCGCCCGGATGATCAATCACGGGCGGCTCGCCGGCACCGGGACGTTCGTTATCCTGCCCGTGGACCAGGGCTTCGAGCACGGCCCGGCGCGGAGCTTCGCGCCCAATCCGCCGGCCTACGATCCGCGCTACCACTTCTCGCTCGCCTGCGACGCCGGCTGCAACGCCTACGCGGCGCCGCTCGGCTTCCTGGAGGCGGGCGCGGCCGAGTTCGCCGGCGAAATCCCGCTCATCCTCAAGCTCAACAACCACGACCTGCTGCACGACTCGCCTGACCCCGAGCCCGCCGTCACCGGCAGCGTGAGGGACGCGCTGCGCCTGGGATGCGCCGCGGTCGGCTACACCATTTATCCCGGCTCGTCTTTTTGCGTGTCGATGTACGAACAGTTGCGCGAGATCGCCGAGGAGGCCAAGGCGCACGGCCTGGCGGTGGTCGTGTGGTCCTATCCGCGCGGCTCGGGCATCAGCAAGGAGGGCGAGACGGCGCTCGACGTGGTCGCCTACGCGGCGCAGATCGCGGCGCAACTCGGCGCCAACGTGATCAAGGTCAAGCTGCCCACCGCGCATCTGGAGCAGCCCGAAGCGAAGAAGGCCTACGAGACCAACCGGGTAGCGCTCGAGCCGCTCAGCGCGCGCGTCAGCCACGTCGTGCAGAGCGCCTTCGACGGCCGGCGGATCGTGATTTTCTCGGGCGGTCCGAAGGTCAGCGACGAAAAGCTGCTCGACGAAGTGCGCGCGATTAAGGCCGGCGGCGGCTTCGGCTCGATCATCGGACGCAACTCGTTTCAGCGCCCGCGCGCCGAAGCGATCAAGCTGCTCGGCACGATCATGGATATTTACGCGGGCGTGTCCGCGCGCTGACCGCAGCCGCTCGCGCCATACTGTCCGGCGATCACAAGCGGCCGGCGAAGGTTTCAACGATGCAGCGCGACGGTGATAACCGGACTACCCTGGGAATTCTGGTCGGGGGCGGCCCCGCCCCCGGCATCAACGGAGTGATTTCCTCGGCCGCGATCGAGGCGATCAACTGCGGCCTGCGCGTGGTGGGCCTGCGCGACGGCTATCGATGGCTGGTCGAAGGCGACAGTTCGCACGTGGTCGAACTCCAGCTCGACGAGGTGAGCCAGGTCCACTCCACCGGGGGTTCGATCCTGCGCACCTCGCGTACCAACCCGGCGCGCGACGAGGCGAGCCTCGCGCGTACGATCGGCGCGCTCGAAACGCTCGGCATCCGTTACCTGGTCTGCATCGGCGGCGACGACACGACCTATGGCGCGTTCAGGATCGCCGAGCGCACCCGGGGGAAAATCGGCGTGGTGACGGTGCCGAAAACCATCGACAACGACCTGCCGCTGCCCGAGAACGCGCCGACCTTCGGCTTCGAGACCGCCCGCGCCGTCGGCACCACCATCGTCGAATCGCTGATGGTGGACGCGCGCACCACCAGCCGATGGTACCTGGCGATCTCGATGGGGCGGAAATCGGGATCGCTCGCGCTCAGCATGTGCAAGTCCGCCGGCGCCACGCTGGCGGTGATCCTGGAGGAGTTCCACGGCGAGAGTTTCGACCTTTCGCTGGTCGTCGACACCATCGTGGGCGCGATCATCAAGCGCCGCGCCGAGGGCTATGACGACGGCGTGGCGGTGGTCGCCGAGGGCATCGCCGAACACATGGACCCCGGCACTTTGCCGACCGCGCCGCGCACCGAGGCCGACGCTTACGGCCACGTGCATATCGCGGACATCCCGCTCGGCTACCTGCTGCGCGACCGGGTGCGCGCGGCGCTCAAGCAACTCGGGATCGGCGCGACCGTGGTCACCAAGGACATCGGCTACGAGTTGCGCTGCGCGAAGCCGCTGCCGTTCGACGCCGAATATACGCGCACGCTCGGCTACGGTGCGGTGCGCTATCTGCTGAGCGGAGGTTCCGGCGCGCTGATCGCGATCGCCGGCGGGCGCGTGACGCCGGTCGATTTCGCCCAGCTCGTCGATCCGGCCACCGGCCGGATCAGAGTGCGGCTGGTCGACGTCAGCACCGAGTCGTACGAGGTCGCGCGCTCGTACATGACCCGGCTCGAGCCGCAGGACTTCGAGGAGCCGGCGCTCTCGCGTCTGGCCGCGTGCGTGAATCTTTCAGCCGAGGCGTTCAAGGAGCGATTCCTGCCGGTGGTGCAAGCCACCACCTCGCTGCATCGCGTGGCGCTGAGCCCGTAGTAAAGGTTTGATCTCGCGCCAGGTCCGGGATTGCGGTTTCTCGATTTCTCCCGGCGCCCTTGCGCATCCGCCCGCCCCGGATTCCCAGGCCCGCACGCCGCGCCCAGGGAGAACGGCGCCGGCACTTTGAGGAAACGCGCGACCTGCGCTAAGGAAGACACCAGCCAATCGAGTCGGAGGGTCCCGATGAAATACGAAGAATACCAGCATTTGCTATTCGAGCATCGCGACGACGGAATCCTGCTCATCACGATCAACCGTCCCGACGTGCTCAACGCCACCAACAATCGCCTGCACTGGGAGTTGAGCCGGGTGTGGAAGGATGTCGACGAAGACCCGGAGACCCGCGTGGTGGTGATCACCGGCAAGGGGCGCGCGTTCTCGGCCGGCGGCGACCTCGAGATGATCGAGCGGATGGCCGGCAGCGCCGCCAACATCGGGCAGGCGTGGCGCGAGGCCGGCGACATCGTTTACAACATGATCAACCTCGACAAACCGATCATCTCGGCGATCAACGGCGTCGCCGTGGGCGCCGGCCTCGCGGTGGCCTTCATGGCGGACATCTCGATCGCCTCGGAGAACATGCGCATCACCGACGGCCATATCCGCCTGGGCGTGGGCGCCGGCGACCATGCGGTGATCATCTGGCCGCTGCTGTGCGGGATGGCCAAGGCCAAGTACTACCTGATGACCGCCGACTTCATCGACGGCAAGGAGGCCGAGCGCGTCGGCCTGGTCAGCCTGTGCGTGCCCGCCGACAAATTGATGGACAAGGCGATGGAGGTCGCGCAAAAGCTCGCCCGCGGGCCGCAGCAGGCGGTGCGCTTTACCAAGCGCTCGCTCAACAACTGGCTCAGGATGTTCGGGCCGGCGTTTGACGCGTCGCTGGCGCTCGAGATGCTGGGATTTTTCAGCGACGACCTGCACGAGGGCGTGACGGCGCTCAAGGAACGGCGCGCGCCTTCGTTCCCGAGCACGCGAGGCAAATGAAGGCCTGCGTGTACCGCGCGCCCGGCGCGCCGCTGGAGATCGCCGAGGTTCCCGATCCGATCGCCGGTCCGGGCGAACTCGTGGTGCGGGTGAAAGCCTGCGGCATCTGCGGCTCCGATTTGCACGCGGCGGGGCGCAATTTCCGCATGCCGCCCGGCACCATCCTGGGCCACGAATTCGCCGGCGTGGTCGAAACGATCGGCGCGGGCGTCGAAGGCTTCGAGCGCGGCGACCCGGTAGTCGCAATGTCGTACGTGGGATGCGGCCGGTGCGAGCCCTGCCGGATCGGTGAGGCGCAGCACTGCCGCGAGGTCAAGCTGGTCGGCTTCGGCGAGGTCCCGGGCGCTTACGCGGAGCTGACGAAAACCCGGCCGGCGAGCGTGTTCAAAATGCCGCCCGGGATGAGCTTTCGCGAGGCCGCCACGGTCGAACCGCTGGTGGTCGGGCTGCATGGGCTGCATCGCGCGGGCTTCCAGGCGGGCGAGAGCTGCGTGGTGATGGGCGCGGGACCCATCGGGATTGCCACGATGCTATGGGCGCGCTTCGCCGGCGCGCGCGCAATCGTCGTTTCCGAGCTCAGCGCGGATCGGCGCCGCCTTGCGCTAACCATGGGCGCCGACGCCGCGGTCGATCCGCGAATGCACAATCCGGCCGGCAAGGTCGAGCATCTCACGGGCGCGGGGCCGCAAGTGATCTTCGAGTGCATCGGCGCTCCGGGCGCGATGGCCGAGGCTATCGCGTACGCGCAGCGCACGAGCCGCGTGGTGATAATCGGCGTGTGCACCGAAGACGACGGCTTCGCGCCGATCACGGCGATGAGCAAGGAACTGGACATGCGCTTTTCGCTCGGCATGGAGCGGGCGGAGGTCGAGATGGCGATCGCAACGCTCGCGGCGGGCCGCGTCGCCACCGCGCCGATGATCACGCACACCATGGGGATCGACGACCTGCCCAAAGCCTTTGCCTCGCTCGCGCTCCCGACCAACCAGAGCAAAGTGATGGTCGAGTTCTAACCGGCGGCCGGCTCTTTTAGGATTTTAACATTTTTGCGATACTGCGGGAGATTCTGAATGGCGCTTCAATGCGCGGGGGAACATCATGAGGAAAAATTTGGCCCTGGTTGCTTTCTTTGCCGTCGCCGCCGCGCTCAGTCTCCAGTTCGGCCTCTCCAGCGTCTACGCCGCCAACAAGGTCGATTGCGCGCAAGTGATGACCGAACTCCAGGGCGGCAAGAAGGTCGCCGAGGTCGCCAAGGACATGAAGATCTCCAGGAGCAGCGTCTACCGCTGCCGCAGGGCCGCTAAGAAGGAAGCGAAGGCGGCCGCAGGCATGGCGAGCCCGGCGGCGATGGCGAGTCCTCCGGCTGCGGCTCCCGCCGCTCCCGCGGCGCATTGAGATTTTGTCTCCCTGACGCGCTTAGCGGAGGCGTCAGGCTGCAAGCGAACTTCCTGACGACGCGGATAGCCGCGCCGTTCCTACTTTCGTCTCTTTGTCCAAGGAGCGGGTTGGGGAGAGGTCTTCTGTTTCGCGTGCTATCCGCTCGAAGCCCCCGTGGCTCAGCTCTCTTGTTGCCCGAATCGCCAGCGGCTAAGTCTTGAGTCATGGCCAAGTGCGAACTCTGCGAACTGCGTGAGTACACGCAGCACTACGCCCGCTTCGTCCATCCCGTGGCGTTCACCATTCTCGATTGCGACTCGTGCGACACGCCGATGGCGGTGCTCGGAGAGCATCGCGCCGCTGCAACCGAGGCCGAGCGCGCCCTTATGACCGACGCACTCTCGGCGGTGGCGCGGGCCAAGTTCGGCGACGACAAATTCGTGATCGATGGCGTGATGCGGCAGATTCCCGACCATTGCCATATCCATGCCCGTCCGCGTTTCTGGCGCGGCTAGGTATCTCCTTCGCACCCGATACTCTGTTTCAGACATCTCTGCGAAAGCCCATCATTCCGCTTGGTTTAAGGCGCGCCGGTATGGTATATGCGCGCCGGTATACGTATGGGCAGGAGGCCCCTGCGGGCCAATCACAGCAGGAACGGATACGGTCAGGAGGTCTCGGGGGAGATGTCTAATGGTGTAGTCAAGTGGTTTAGTTCCAAGAAAGGCTACGGCTTCATTACCATGGAGGATGGACAGGAGGTTTTCGTTCACTACACTTCCATCGACGGCAACGGTTTTCGCTCGCTCGAGCAGGGGGAGGAAGTCCAGTTCGAGGTCGCCCAGGGGCCCAAGGGACTTCAGGCCGCCAAGGTATTGCGCCGCTAGCCGCCGCCAACGCACTTCTCAGCCGCCCGGGGTGGGTCCTCGACGGGCCCGCCCCGGGTCGCAGGTCACGAACCGGGCCACGCATCGGATCATGAACGGCGATCGCGCACCGGCCCGGCCGTCGTGCAATCGCCGCGGCGGTTCGCCCTTGCGTCCCGAACGAATAGGATCGGGGACGTGATGGGGCTTGTGGCTCGTGGCGCCGCGCTTGCGCAAAGTTATCCCGAAGGCTCGGCCGAAGCCGATCGCTTTACGCGATGGCTGTCGCGATATTCCGAGCGTCGCGTAGTCGGCGCGCTCGCCGCCGCGGCGGGCTTGATCCGTCTCTACCTGGTTCTCACCAGCTATTGCATTTCAGCGGACGGCGTCGCGTATATCGCGATGGCGCGCGAGTTCCACGCCGGCCGCGCTCAAAGCGCGCTCGCCTGGGTTTTCTCGCCGCTCTACCCGTGGCTCATTTCGATCGCCTACGGCGCGATGCCGAATTGGGAACTCGCCGGCGAGCTGTTATCGATGGCCTTCGGCACGGCCGGGGTCGTGCTTCTCTACTACCTGATGCGCGAGGTCTATGGCCGCCGCGGCGTGGCGGCCGGTGCGGCGGCGCTCGCCGCGATCCATCCGATGCTCGCCGGTTTCTCGGCCTCGGTGCGCACCGAAGCCGGATACATCGCGCTGGTGACGGCGGCGTTGTTGTTCCTGGTCCGCGGTGTGGAACGCCAGCGTTTCGCGAGCATCGCCGCCGCCGCGATGCTCTGCGGACTCGCCTACCTCTATCGCACCGAGGGAATCGGGGTCCCCGCGCTTTGCGCCGTCATCCTGGCCGGAGGACCGTTGGTGTGGCGGCGATGGACGTTGCGATGGGGTCTCGGCGCGGCCGCCGTCCTCATCGCGACATTTCTGCTGGTCGCCGCGCCATACCTGTTGTGGATGCACGCGTACACGGGTCACTGGACGGTCGGCCGCGAACTCGGCGTGGTGACGATGGAGGCGACCGGCTCGACGATGGGCCGGCTCGAACAGTGGCGCGAGCTGGGCTATCGGCCGGCGACCTCGTGGCTGACCGCGCTCAGCCTGAACCCGGCGGCCTACGTGAAAAAAGTCGCGCGCGACTTCCTCGGCTCGTGCTACGCGTTCGTGCAGGCGCTCGGTCCGCTGCTTTGCGCGGGACTGATTATCGGACTGTGGACCAACGGCAAGGCGATAGCCGCGCGCTGGGCCGAGGCAATGCTCGCGATGCTGGTCGCAATGTACTTCGCCGGGTTCGTCCTGACCGACACCGGGCCGCGCCTGATGCTTCATGTGGTGCCCTTTACGCTCGGATGGGTCGTGATCGGGCTGGTCGAAGCCGCCGCATGGCTCGATGCGCGCCTGTCGCTGACTCACTCGCCGCTGGGGCGGATGCTGGCGGGGCCGGTGGTCGTGGCCGCGATCGCGATCGCCTTGCTGCCGCGCACGCTGTTCCCGCTCGGCTACGACCAGCGCGGGATGCGTTACGCCGGGGAGGAGATCGCCCGGCGGGGCGGCGCGCCAGCGACCGTGGCGGGGCCCGACACGCGCGTGGCGTTCTACGCCGGCGCAGCCTTTATCCCGCTGCCCGCCGGGCCCGCCGCGGGCGAGGACCTGTGCGGGTGGCTTGCGGCGCATCGCGGGGCCGATTATCTCATGATCGATGACCGCGACCAGCGGCGATGGGGCGGCTCCGGGGGGAGACCATGCCTGAATCTGATCAAGCGCTATCCGCGCGTCGGAACCACCGGCTACGATCTATTCGCGGTGCGGCGTGCGGATGCCGCCGCGCCCAGATGAGCTTGCGGAGCAAACAGCGTTGCGCGCGTGTGGAGCGGCGATGAAGGTGGCGCTCGAACAGACGCGTCTGGAACCGGCTTTGCGCGCGGGCCGCATCGCCGCCCCCGCACTCGCGGCGGAGGACGCGCCCGAACTCTCCATAGTCGTGCCGATGTTCAACGAAGCGCCGGTCCTCGACCGCCTCTTCGAGCGCCTCGCCAAAGTGACCAAACGCCTGGGGTTGAGCTACGAGATCGTGGTGATCGATGACGGCAGCACCGACGAAACGCTGGCCGGTCTGCTCGCGCATCGCGTCCGCGACCCCGCGGTCAAAATCATCAGCCTCTCGCGCACCTTCGGCAAAGATATCGCGCTCAGCGCCGGCCTCGATTGCGCGCGCGGGCGCGCGGTGGTCCCGCTCGACGCCGACCTGCAGGACCCGCCCGAACTTATCGAGCAGATGGTGACGCTGTGGCGCGCGGGCTACGACGTGGTCTACGCGACCCGCAAGCTCCGGCCGGGCGACACCTGGCTCAAGCGCACGACGGCGCATTTTTTCTACCGCGTCTTCGAGGCGATCGCCGACGTGCCGATTCCGCGCGACACCGGCGACTTCCGCCTGCTCGATCGCCGCGTGGTGGACGTGATGGTCCGTCTGCCCGAACGCACGCGTTTCATGAAGGGACTGTTCGCATGGGTCGGCTTCAAGCAGACCGCGATCCACTACGAACGCGAGGAACGTCAGGCCGGCGGCACCAAGTGGAACTACTGGCGGCTGTGGAACTTCGCGGTGGACGGGATTACCTCGTTCAGCTCACTCCCGCTCAAGGTCTGGAGCTACTTCGGCTTCGTAATTTCGGCCTTTGCGTTTCTCTACGCGGTGGTGCTCGCGGTAAGAAAGCTGCTCAACGACGTCCATGTGCCGGGCTACACCTCGTTGATGGTCGTGCTGTTGTTCCTCGGCGGAATTCAGCTCATCACGCTCGGCATCCTGGGCGAATACATGGGCCGGGTCTACAACGAGGTCAAGGGCCGCCCGCTGTACGTGGTGCGCGAGCTGCACGGCTTCGACGGCGACTGACTAGTCGAGCGCTTCTGACCTTACTTCTCGTGCAGCATCGATTCGACTTTCGGCAGCGCGGATTCGATCTCCTGCCGATCCGTAAGCGCGCCGAGAAACGGATCCTCACCCAGCCGCGTCATCCGCCGCGGCATCGTCTTGATATTGAACTTGCGCGGGTCGAGATCGCTTCGCAGCTCGCTCCATTTGAGCGGCGCGGAGACCGGCGCGCCGGGCTGCGGACGCACCGCGAACGGCGCCGCGATCGTTTTGCCCTGTCCCAGTTGCAGATAATCGATATATACCTTGCCCTTGCGCGCGGCCGGAGTGCGCAACACCGTCGCGACCTCGGGGATCCGCGCCACCACCACTCGCGCCACCGCCTCGGAGAACATCCGCGCCTGATCGTAGGTGTAGCCCGGCTTAAGCCCGACCACCACGTGAATTCCGGCCTGGCCCGAAGTTTTGACATACGGGCGCATCCCGCCGCTTCGCAGCACCGCGGCGGTTTCCTGCGCGACTCGCACGGCCGCAATGGTGGTCGATCCCTTGGGATCGATATCGAACAATAGCCAGTCGGGGCTGCCGAGGTCAGGCGCGCGGGACGACCAGACATGTATCGGGATCGCACCCATGTTGGCGATGTACTTGAGCGCGTCGGCGTTCTCCAAAATGAAGTATGAAATCTCGCGCTTCGATTCCTGCGAATAGATGCGCACGCGGCGAATCCACTGCGGCACGTAACCTGGCGCGTCTTTCTGGAAAAAGCTTTTGCCCTCGATTCCGTCCGGATAGCGCGTCAGCATCACCGGGCGATCTTTCAAGTACGGCAGCATCCAGGGCGCGATAGTCTCGTAGTAGTCAATCAGGTCGCCCTTGGTGTAGCCTTCGGCGGGCCAGAATACCTTGTCGGCGTGCGTGATCTCTACCTCGTGCGAATTGTGATTCTCGCGTTTCACAGACCCGGTGACTTCTCGCGATTTATCCCCCGGCCTCTTCCCTGAAGGGAAGGGGCCTAAGATTTCTTTTTCGGACATTGAAGATATCTCCTGGGAGTTGGCGTCCGCACCAGACTCGCCGATCTCGTACGCCGGCTCGCCTGCCGATGCCTCCGGGCCGTGGTATGTGCACGCCGCCGGATCGACGTCGGTCACGAGAGCAAGAAAGCTTGGATTGCGCAGCACCCCGCCCTCGGTCCATTCGGTGAAGCGCACGTCGCAGACCAGCTCCGGCGCGCAGAAATGCGCACCGGCCGGAATTTTGGGCTCGCCCTCGCGACGGCGCCGAAATGGCGATCCGTCGACCGCACGCTCGCGCAGCTTCGCGGCGATCGTGCGCAGCCGCTCGTCGTCGAAGCCGGTGCCCACGCGCCCGACGAAGCGCAACGCGCCCGGCGCCTCGTATTGCCCGGCCAGCAGCGCACCGAAGTGGGTGCGCGAGCCGGCCGGCTCGGTCCATCCGCCGATCACGAATCGCTCGGCATGCGGACATTTTATCTTGAGCCATCCGCCGCCGCGGCCGGCCTGGTAGGGCGAGCGCAGGCGCTTGGCGACCACGCCCTCGAGCCCGAGATCGGCGACCGCGTCGTAAAACGCGCGACCGTTGCCGAGGTGATAATCCGAATAACGCAGCAGGCCTTCGTTCCCGATCATCCGCCGCAGCAATTCCTTGCGGGTCTGTAGAACGAGGCCGCGAAGATCGAAGCGATCGAAGGCCAACAGGTCGAACACAAAGTACGGAGCCGGGCTGCCAAGCGCCATCGCCGCTATCCGGCCGCGATCGTGCGCCTGGATGCGCCGCTGCAGGGCTTGAAAGCTCGGCCGTCCGTCGGGACCGAACGCGATAATCTCGCCGTCGAGCACGAAGCGCACGAAGGGCAGCTTGCCTAGCGCCAGCACCACCTCGGGATAGTTGGCGGTGGCTTCGATGCCGCTGCGGCCGAAGATCCGCACCGAGCCGCCGTCGCGGATCGCGAGCGCGCGCACGCCGTCGTATTTGATTTCGTATAGCCACTCGGCGCCCTCGACCGGCTCGTTCACCAGCTTCGCGAGCGCGAAGGGAAATTGCGCGGGCGCAAGCTGCCCCTTGAATTCGGGCGCGTGCAACTTCTGGATTTCGACGATCATGCCCGAAGCGAGACCGGATGCGCCCAACAGCTCCTGGAGCGTAAGGCCGGACAGCACCGAGCGCGGCCTGCTTTCAGCGATATCGGTGTCGGTCGAAGCAAATCCGTCACGGCGCTTTATCAAGAGCCATTGCGGCTTTTCGTTCCGAGGCTCGCGCACGCGCGGATTGCGCCCGCTCGTCCGCACCATCGCGTACCCGCCCTTGAGCTTGAAGCCGAACATCTCGATATCGAGCTTGCCCGCGCGCACCGCGCCGGCGACGTCGTCCGGCGGATCGGTCACGCGGTAAACGCCGCGGTCCCATACGATTACCTCGCCGGCGCCATAATTGCCCTCGGGAATGATGCCCTCGAAATCGCCGTACTCGATCGGATGGTCCTCGACCATCACGGCGAGCCGTTTGTCGGCGGGATTGAGCGACGGCCCTTTGGGCACCGCCCAGGAGCGCAGCACGCCTTCCATCTCGAGACGGAAGTCGTAGTGGAGCCTGGTGGCCGCGTGCTTTTGCACGACGAACATCCCACCGGCCCGACTGCCCAGTCGCGGCGACTCACCAAATGGTTCGGGCGTGCGGTCGGCGCTGCGCTTGCGCCGATATTCTTCGAGCGCCATCGTTTTTTGCTTTTCGCTCTATCTTCGCCGTCCGATTTTCGCCCGGATCGCTATGGCCTCCGCAGTGGCCCTGCCGCTAAGCTAGGAATTCGGGAGGTCTTCAAATGGCATCACGTCCCGTCGGCAACGGCAACATCTCCTTCGGCCTGGTTTCGATCCCCGTGCGCCTGTTCCCGGCGACGCGATCCAAATCGGTGAGCTTCAACCTGCTCCACGCCAAGGACTTAAGCCGGATACAACAGAAAATCTTCTGTCCGATCGAGGGCGCGATCATCGACCGCAGCGAACTGGTGCGCGGCTACGAGGTCGCCAAGGACCGCTACGTCACTTTCACCGACGAGGAGTTGAAAGCGCTGGAAACGCGCGGCGGCGACCATTCGATCGAGATCACCGAGTTCGTTCCGCTCGAACAAATCGATCCGATCTACTTCGAGACCTCGTACTACCTCGGATGCGAGCAGGCGTCGGCGAAGGCCTATCGCCTGCTGACCGACGCGATGACCAAAACCGGGCGCGTCGCGCTGGGGCGTTACACGCTGCGCGGGAAGGAGCACGTGGTGGTCCTGCGGCCCTACGAGAAAGGGCTGATGATGCACACCATCTACTACGCCGACGAAGTGCGTTCGATCGAGGAGATTGACCGCGCGACCAACGAGGCCGCCAAGGAAAGCGAACTCGCGCTGGCCGAGCGGCTGATCGGTGAGCTGACGAGCAAAAAGATCGATCTCTCGAAGTACCATGACACCTTCCGCGAAAAAGTCGAAGAGGCCGCCCAGCAGAAGATCGCCGGCCAACAGGTGACCGAAGCGCACGAGGAGCCGCGCCGCGGCCAGGTCATCGACCTGATGGCGGCGCTCAAGGCCTCGCTCGAAAAGCGCGGCGCCGGCACGGCACAGGCTCAGGAGCGCACGGCCGGACGCGACGCCGAGGCCGAAACGGCCAAGGCTACCGGCACGGGCGGCGCCAAGACGTCCGCCCGCGCAGCGCGCGCGGGCGGCGGCGCGCGCCGCCGCGCCGGCGGCAAAAAGTAGCGTGGCCGGGATGCGCGGCGAGAACTCGCCGCGCATCCCGGCCACGCCTTCAAACCGCCGCGGCCCATGCGGACGAGGCCGCGGCGCATCGCGTCGCGGCAGAAACCGCGACGCGTCGCATCCTGTCGCGCCTGTCGCGGCGACCGCCGCGACAGGCGCGACAAATGATTGAAGCGGAAGGGGGCCGCGCGCCCATTGGCGCGCGGCCCCCTTCCGCTTTCCGGTAAGCGCCGGCAGCCCGCGCGCGCCGAAAAATCAGTGATCGCGGGCCGTGTCCTGCACGACCAGCGCGTGCAACGCCTCGCGCTTGAAAATTCCCGCCACCGCCCGCGTCAGCGCCACCGACAGGACCTCCCCGGGCCGGTCGTAGATCGGAACATCGTCGCCCATCCCACTGCCATTATCGGCGGGCGGATCGTTGTAGGTCGCGGCGCTCTCACCCTGCCAGAAGGCGACGTCGAACGGGGGCTTGTAGATGATGATCTCCAGGGCGACGTCGGCGGTGGTGAACCAGCCCGGGCCCGCCGGGGGCGAGGCGTTGGCTTCCGTCCCGGTATGCTTGTTCACCCAGCATCGGGTGATACTGCTCGTGAGGATGTAATCCTCGTTGGTCTCCTTGAGAGCGGCCTCCAGGGTATCGTTGGAGGCGGTCGCGAGCATCCCGGCCTCGTCGGCGGAGCGCACGATCGCGCTTTGCAGGATCGGGCCGAGCGGCGAGCTATAGACGCGCTGCACGACGGTGCCGTCGGGCCCCAGCATCACGCCGGTTGCGGGATTGCCGTCCGCCGGTGCATGCTCCTGGCCCGCGACGTCTTTGAAGTCGCGCGCGTCGACCGGCATCAGGACCAGGATTCGCCTGCGGGGATAGCTATTCTGATAGCCTTTCACCTGGAAGGGAAAGTAGGAGAGCGTCTCGATCGAGGTCGGCGGCGCCGCGGCGATTTCCTGCTGGACGGTGGTCGCGCATGCGGCCACGAGCACGGACGCGATCGCGGCCAGTGCGGCGGTGAGCAGTTGCGAACCAACGGCGCGTAGCCCCACGACGCTCCTTAACTCCGCGCCTCAACTCTGCGCGGCTTGCGCACGCTCGCGAAAGATAAACAGTGTCCCGCCGACTTCGACCCGGTCGCCGCTGCGCAACACCTGGCGGCCCGCCACCGGGCGGCGGTTGATCAGCACCTGGCCGCCGCCGGCCGGACTGACCACGAAATCGCGCCCCTCGTGCCGGATGATCGCGTGAAGGGCGAGCACGGCCTGATCGCCAAACAACCCGATGTCGCTCTCCTCGGCGCGTCCGATTCTCGTGACCGGCTTGGTCAGCGGGTACTCGCGGCCCTCGCGCGCGTTGCGGCTCTGGCTACGAATCACCATCAGCCAGCCGCGCTTGAGCAACTCGCCCACCAGCCCGATGAAAAAGCCGATCAGCATCCCCAACACGATTATCGCGATCGCGCGGCCGAAAAACTGTGGAAAGCTGGTGGTCAGGGTCTGGTAGCAGAACCCGCCCAGCGCGCCGCCGATCAGACCGCCGAGCGCGCCGTTGCGCTTGCGCGCCGCCGACCCGGAGGCCCATCCGACGCCCAGCCCGACCACCACTCCGAGCAGCGCCCAGCCCAGTACGCGGCCGACGAAGCCGTGCAGGATGTCGAACAGGATCTCTCCACCAATCAGGCCCGCGGCGCCGCCGATGGCGCCGAAGATCGCGCCGCTCTTGATCCCGCGCATCGCCTGGCGCCATTGGCTGACGCTGAGCGCCTCGATCGAAGCGAGAAAGACGCAGATGAACAGGCCGATGATCAGCCCCTGCATAGCGTCGCGCACGAGGTAGTTGCGGATGCCGGTTATCGACTCCTGCACGCCCCAGGCCGCGAATCCGCCCAGGCCGCCCGCGGCGGCGTAGAAGAGAAGTTTTTCACGAGAGACATTACTCGCCATAGCGCGTCCGGTCACAGAGCATTGCGCGTGGCGCTCGAGCGTTCAAGCGTCCCGCGCCGGCTGACATCCGATGTAGTTGCTGACGAACGGAACAACCGCGGATGGAATAACGGATAGCCCGCGAGCGCAGTTCTCTTCTGCCCGCGGCGCTCAATTGGTGACGGTCGTCCAGGTGCCGCGCTCGCCAGTGGGCGTGGCGGAAAACGTACCATTGAGCTGGTCGGCGCTGCGCCGACCGTCGAAGTACAATGTCTTGGCGCCGTATGGCACCTGGAACTCGACGTGATTGCCGCGGATAAAGCCCTGGATCGGCGTGGCGCCGTAGCCGGGCTGATGAATCACCATCTCACCGTGCAGGAAGCCGTTGGGCTGCGGGCGCAGCCGCAGCTCGAGCGGAATGTTGCTGGTGCCGGAGAGCCCGTCGATACGTCCGGTGGCGAGCGTCGGAACATCGATCGCGCCAGTGCCGGGGCTGGGCACGCCCGGCGGCGCGCCGAGCGAGGCCGGGTAGGGCTGCGAGGTATCGGCCAGGACGCGAAACTTCTTCTGCGCCACGTACTGGCCGTTGAGATAGAAATTGACCATGTATTGCCCCGGCAGAAATGCGCCGCCGGCCGAGTTGCCAACCCGCCCGCTGAAGGTCGCGCTGCGCGAGGAGGGCGGCACGATGCGGATGTCGTCGACGCTGCCCAGGGTGTGGCCGTCGGGCGCGATATACGCGGCGTCGACCCGGTACTGACCGGTATCGAGGTTGAACAGCCGATTATCGAAGGTTATTCGCCAGTTGACGAACAGCACCTTGGACGCGCTGAAGCTCGACGCCGGCGCGGACAGCGGCGTGCCCGACTTGGTGCTGTTGACGAATTCGATATCGGCCAGTTGAAGCGGCTTGCGCCGGCGCAATTCAAGCATCGCGAGCCGCTCGGCTTCTTCGTGCGCCTTGGCCTTGTCCGCCGCCTCGCGCGCCTTCTCGGCCTCGTCGGCGGCCGCGGCGGCTTTGAGCGCGGTAAGGTCCTGGCCGACCGCAAACGCCTGCTCGGCGACCGCCTGGTCGTTGGCGTAGATTCCAACCTTGTAGTTGCCCACCGGGAGCCCGCTCAGGTCAGGCATCAGCGCGACGCCGCTGAAATCGGCCGTCTTCTCCGCTGGTCCGACGAACCGGCTCGTTTCGCTGGAGGCGATTTGCAGGCCCGAGGGGCTGTAAAAGCGTGCCTCGATTTTCTCGTCCTGTCCCTTGAGCCCCGCCAGGCGGTTGACGAACGAGGCGTTCCATTGCAGGTAACGGTTGTTGGACAGCTCGATATTGGTGAAGCTCGCCTGCGGCGCACTGAGCGGCGTGCCTGAGCGGGTCGAGAGCTGAAGCGTCATGCGCTCGAATTTCAGCGGATGGGTCTCGGCGGCGTCTAGGCGCTCCTGGACCTTCCAGGGCAGGCTGTCGATGAACGATTTGACCCCGAGCCGCTGCTGCAACTGCGGGTCGTTATAGATGTAGGTCGCGCCGAACGCGCCACCGGCCACGATGGCGAAAAACGCCGCCAGGGCCACGGCGCGATGCTTGCGGCGGCGGCGCCGATGCGGCGGTGCGATCGCCTCGGCAATGTCGGGCGGCAGCGCGAGATCGGCGGTGCCACCATGCGAACTGACCGCAGGCGCTCCGACGACCTCGCCGAGGCCCGCGCCGTAGAGCAGCATCTCGCGAAAATCCTGGATGCTCGCGGGGCGCGCGTCGGCCTGGTAGGCGAGCGCGCGGTCGATCGCGCCGGCCAGGTTGCTCGAGACCTCCGGACGCAAATTGCGCACGGGGGGAAAGCTGAAGGGCGGAAATTTCTCGGGGTCGCGCCCGGTGAGCGAGTAATGCAACGTCGCGCCGAGCGAATAGATGTCGCTGCGCGGATCGACCGCGCCCTGGTATTGCTCGGGTGGCGCAAAGCCGAGCGTGCCAATCATGGTACCCTTGCGCGCGCTCTTGAACAGGCGCGCGATGCCGAAGTCGATCAGCACCACCCGCCCCTTCGGCGTCAGCATCACGTTGGACGGCTTCATGTCGCGGTAAATCACCGGCGGCGTGGAACCGTGCAGGTAGGCGAGCACGTCGCAGAGCTGGCGCGCGATGTCGATTATCAGGCCTTCGGGCAGCGGGCCGCCGCGCGCCGCAATCTCTTCCTCGAGGTTGCGGCCCTCGACGTACTCCATCACCAGGTAGTGGCGGTTCTGGTCGTCGAAGCGATCGGTTATCGCCGGGATGGCGGCGTGCTTGAGCTGCGCGAGGGTATCGGCTTCGCGGGCGAAGTACTCGTTGGCCTCGATCCGCTGCTGCTGGTCGATGAAGTGGTCGACCATCTCCTTGACCGCACAGGCGCGGTTGGCCAGGCGCCGATCGTGCGCCAGGTAGACCACTCCCATCCCGCCGCCGCCCAGCAGGCGCTCGATCTCGTAGCGATGTTGCAGAATCGTGCCGGGGGTGAGCGGCTCGTTGGGCAAGGCGCCGGATGTGCCAGTATTCGCCATCAGTCGGCAAACACAACAATCACTGAAACGTTGTCGGTTCCCCCACCCGCATTCGCAGCCACCACCAGTTCGCGCGTCGCCGCGTTGGGATCGTCATAGCGGCGCAGGACTTCGCCGATAGTCCGGTCCTCGACGTGAGCGGTCAGCCCGTCGCTGCACAGCATCACGCGGTCTCCGCGCTTGAGCCGAAGCGCTATCCCTTCGGCCCCGGCCGGACCGCTCTGGCGCGCGCCGAGCGAGCGCGTGATCACGTTTTTGTGTTCGTGATGGCGGGCCTCCTCGGGCGTGATCTGGCCGATTTCAATAAGCCGTTGCACTAGAGAATGATCGCGGGTCAATTGGCGCAGGCCGGAAGCGTCGGACAGATAGACCCTGCTGTCGCCGACCCACGCCACGGCGGCCTCCGGCGGCACGATAAGCACGCTCACCGCAGTCGACCCCATGCCGCGGGACTCGGGATGCGCCGCCTGGTACTCGATAATTTTGCGGTTGGCCTCCTCGAGCGCCGCCGTCAACAGTTGATTCGGATTTTGCGCTTCCGCGCTGGCGAGCCCGCTCTCAACATAGTTACGAATCGCGCCCACGGCAATTGCGCTGGCGACCTCGCCCGCCTCGGCCCCGCCCATTCCGTCGGCCACCACGTAAAGATAGCTCTCGGCCGGCTCGACCAGGGTCTGGCGCACGAACTCGACCGCCATCGTCGCGTCCTCGTTATGCTCGCGCACCATCCCGACGTCGGTCATCACGGCGGCGCGAATCCGCACCGCCGCGCTCAGTCTTACCAGCTCGGCCTTGAGCGCATCCACCGTCGGCCATCGCCCCTGCGGATCGAACAGCAGCGCGCGGCGCACCACCTGCTCCAGCTCGGGAGACACCACGTGCGGCGGATAGAAGCGCACGGGCCCCGCCTCTTCGCGCCAGCTCTCGGATTCCAGCCGCTCGCCGGTCAGACAACTGTAGAGCAGCGCGCCGATCGAGAACACGTCGGCCCGCTTGTCGACGCGCTTGCCCCGATAGACTTCGGGCGCGGTATAGCCGTCGTTGAAAATCGGTTCGCCCTGGAGCTCGGTGTCGTTGCTGACGTAATCGAGGCCCAGCAGCTTCACCCGTGCGCCGGCGCCGTAGGCGATCGACTGCGGGCAGATGTCGTTGAGCCTGAGCCCTCGCCGGTTGAGGAACGAAACCGCCTGGCAAACCTGAATCGCGACGCTGAGCGCCTCGCCCTCGCTCATCTTGAGCCCGCCGCGGCGCTGCGCCAGCGTGGTGAACTGCTCGTCGGGATAGACCAGGTAGACGCGTCCACCTTCGGCGAAGCCGTCGGACGCGCGCTGGAAGGCCGGATGGTTAATCGTGAGGGAAAGCGCGAGCACGCGCCCGAATAGATCGCCCAAATCCTCGAGGCCTTCGTGCAAGCCTCCGTGCAGGTCTTCGCCGGCTACGTTCTGGCCGGGTGCACTTTGGCCGGCTGCGCTCTGCGGCGCGACGTTCTCGCTCGCGGAAGCCGCCGGCGCGGGCGACGCTTCAAGCGGCGGCGGCACGGCTTCGCCTTGCCCCATCGTTTCATCAAGAGTCAGCGGCTCGGTCGCTCCCGAAGCGCGCGTGGCCACGGACTCCTGCGCACCCTCGTTGTTCGCGGCCTCGTTGACGGCGACGACGCTCTCCTGCGAAGCGGGCGCGGGAACGCTCCGCTCGGACGCGACGCCCGCGCCGTTGGAGCCTGCCGCAGTGGCGCCGTCGATCGCGCCATCGGCGGCGCCCGAGGCGCCGGCGATAGCGCCCGCCGTGGCGGACGCGTCAGCAGGCGATTGCGGCGCAGGCGGTTTCAGCTCGGCGGTCTTGGCATGCGGCCCGGTTGGATCTTCGCGCGGCGAAGCGTCGTTGTTGGATGCGCCCGCCGGCTCCTCCCGATGCGCGCTCTCGGCGGGCGTCGGGCCCGGACGCTCGCGCAACTGCACACGTTGGGGACCGGCGCCATCGCGCGGCCGCTCCGCCCGATAGCGATTCTCCAGCGCCGCGCGGCCCAGCACCTCGACGATGCGGAATTCGCCGCCCACCACGGCCCCCGGCGACAGCGCGTCAATCGTGTATTCGACCTTGGGCGCGGCCGACTTCGCCAGCCCCTGGCCGCAGCGGTCGCAGAACTTGGCGTCGTCGGGCGCCGCCTGTCCGCACTCGGGACACGTTATCATCGCACTTTGCCCTTGGGGCACTTAGCCCTTTCGAAACTCCAATTTAGCGCTGCCGAACACTACCTGGTCGCGATCCTTGAGTTTGTAGAGCTGATCGCGGCCGAGCCGTCCGCGGCCGCTGATATAGGTGCCATTGAGGCTGCCAAGGTCGCGGATGAAGTAGTCGGCGCCGTGCTTGATGATCTCGGCGTGGCGGCGCGATACGCGTTCAGCGATACCCTTGAGCGTCCCGAGGTCGAGATCGGGCTCCTCGCCATCCAGCGCGCGTCCGACGATAGTGCGGCCGTGCATCAGCCCAAAACGCGGCCCGCCGCCGCTCGCAACCAGCCACGCACCCGCGTCGATTTGCGCGTCCGCCGGCGCCGGCACCGCGCCGTTTTGTCCGGCCTGCTTGCCGGTCGCGGCCCGGGACTCCGAAGACCTACTCGAAGCCGCACCCGAAGATACACTCGAGGACCCGAGCGGCCTACCGGAGGGCGCTGCGGCCGCCGATGATGAGGCCGTTTGGGTTCCCGAAGGAAGATCTTTGGAGCTCACGCGAACATCCCTCGAGATAGACTCGCTTTTCGAGGGTGCGGCCACGGGTGTCGCCTGCGCCATCGCCTTGGCCGTGCCGCTTAGGTCCTGGGTCTTCGCGGTCGACGAAACCTCGACCGGTTTGGTGAACAGCGACTGCTGTGCCTCCATCTTCGCCGCCGCCCGCCGCGCTATCGCCCTGGCCGACCGCGCCAGCGACTTCACCTTGGCGACTCCCGCCGCCGTGCTCGATGCGAGCGACGGCGGTGCGGTCATCCTTGCGGAGGGCGGAGCCGCGGCAGATCCGGCAGAGTCGGCTGGTCCGGCAGCGGTGGAATATCCAGGAGGTTCGGATCGGCCCAGCACCACCGTCGGCATATTGGTCATCGACGGTTTTGCGGGCGCGGACGGTTTCGCGGGCGCGCCACCCGCGGACGGCGTCGTGCCAATACGTCTGCCGCCTGCGAAGGGTTGTACGTCCGCGCCGGGCGAACCCGGCGATTGCGGACGGTCGAGCAGCACGGTCCGCATCGAGGCGATCGGCGCGGCATTGCCGGCGCCGGCGCCGGCGCCGAGGGTGCCCGAGGCCTTCGGCTCGGGGCCGGGGTCCGGCAACGAATGCATCATGTCGCGCGCCGAGGGCGGGCGTTTTCCGATGTCCTTGTCGAGCGCGCGCGTCACGACCTCGGCGGTCTTTATCGACACCTCCGGACTTAGATCGCGCAGCGGCGGAAAGCTGAACGGCGGCTCGAGCTGCGGGTCACGGCCGCTCAGCAGATGATGCATCGTGGCGGCGAGCGAGTAGAGGTCCGAGCGCGGCTCGACCTTGCCCATGTACTGTTCGGGCGGAGCATAGCCGACTGAGCCGATTTGCGTGCCGCGTCCGCCCGGCGGCAGGAAGCGCGCGATGCCGAAGTCGATCAGCATCGCATGACCGTCCTTGTCGATCATGATGTTGCCGGGTTTGAGGTCGCGATAGATGATCGGCGGCGTCTGGCCGTGCAGAAAACTCAACACGTCGAGCATCTGGCGCGCCCAGCGCAGGACCCGCGCCTCGGGCAACTTGCCCTTGGGCCCCAGCTTGTCGAGCATGGCCTGCAAATCGCCGCCAGCCACGAACTCCATCACGAGGTAATGGCGATTGTTCTCGGCGAAGTAGTCGATGACGTTGGGGATGCCCGGATGCGCGAGCGCGGCGAGCACGCGGGCCTCGCGTGCGAAGTCCTCGATCGCCTTCTTCTCCGCGATCCCGTCGCCGATGATCATCTCCTTGGCGGCGACGGGCCGGTTGGCCAAACGGGTATCGTTGGCGAGGTAGACCCGCCCCATCCCGCCCTGGCCCAGCACCTTGTGCACCCGATAACGGCCATCGAGCATCTGACCGGCGGGAAGCTGCTCACCCGGTTTCATGATGACTTAGCGATTCGAGGCTGGCGCCGAGACGGCGAAGGCCCGGCTCCCCGACCGGACCTTCGGGCAACATCTCGCGCGCCCCGGCCTAAGAAACTGGATCGACGACCAACTTGAGAAATGTTTTGCCGATAATAATCTCGTCACCCGGCTTCAGCTCGACCGGATTGCCAGGCATCAGGCGCGGCTGGCGATTTACATAGGTCCCGTTGAGACTACCGATATCCTCGACCGTGATCTTGCCCGCCTCGAAGCGGATGAGCGCGTGCTTGCGCGAGATCTTGGCTTCGGGATCGTCCTGATCGAGATCGACCTCGGGGAACGCGCCGGTCTCGGGATCCCATCGGCCAACGAGGTTGTTGCCATCCTCGAGCGGGAATTCCTGGCCCTTGCGTCCACCGCGCACGACTTGCAGCTTGGCGCGCGCGGACGATCCCGCCGCCGCAGCGGGCGCCGGCGCGGCGGGCGCCTCCGCGGCCGGAGCGGCAGCCGCGGCTACGGCGTGCGCCTCGGGCTCGGGCGGCGGCTTGATCTCGCCGGTCGGCGCTTCGGACGGAGGCGGCGCCGCGGGAGGCTCTTCCGCCGCCGCCACAGGCGCGGGTTCGGCGGCCGGCTCCGGTTGAGCGGCTGGTTCGGGGGCGGCGACTGCGCCGCTCTCGCCCGCCGAGGCCGGGGCGGCGGTCAGCTTGGCCCCGCATCCGTCGCAATAGTCAAGCCCGTCGATATTTTCGTAGCCGCACTCGCTGCATTTGATCATCTTCTCAGCACCTCACTGGCCGGCATCACGGCGTTGCCATCTTAGGCCGACTCCCCGGGCAGGTTAAGCAGGTTAAATCAGATAAGTCACCCCTAGTCGGGTTTGGAAAAATCCTTCAGAGCGTCCGGATCGAGCATCTGGGTCTTGCGCACCACGGCCTGGGCCTGCAACAGCGTGGTCTTGGCCGCCTTGGTCTGCAGGGTCTGGGTTTTCTTGACCTCGTCCATCAGGCCGACCAACGCCTGCGTCGCCTTGACGTTGCCCAGGCGCTGGGTGCCTTGGATCGCATTGCTCAAAAGGCGCGTCGCGCGGTCCACGTTGCCCGCCTTGAGTTCCTCTTCGGCGCGCGACTGCATCTTGGCGATCGAGACCTGGTCGACCAGGTTCATCACGCGCCCGTTGACCTTGCCGGTGAGCGTGCGGTCCAGCGTGTACTCGACGGTAAGGTCGCGGCCGAGGCTCTGTTCGCCGACGCCGGGGACTTCGTAGCGCAGGTTCGATTGCAGAATCCGCACCGGTCCGGGCTTGCGCGGCGGCAGCACCAGGGTCAGCAGCACGGAGCCGGGAACGTTGGCTCCCAGGTCGCCGATCTCGTAGCTGACGTGGCGGTCATCGCCGACCAGCGGCGCGCCCAGCGAATAGATTTCCGGACTGGCGCGAAAGGCCTCGCGCACCTGCACGCCCTGCGCGAGCGTGACTTCGATTCGTCCGTTGCGCACGCTGACCGCGCGCAGGCCTGCCAACTCGTCCTCGAAGATGCCGGGAATGTCCGCCGGGTTGCCGATGAAGTGATAGTTGCCGTGCGAGTCCTGCGAAATCCGCATCAGCAGCTTCTCGTTGAACTCGACCCCAACGCCCATCGCCGAGAACGACATCTGATCGCGGTTCTGGTTGGCGAGATCGATGCACGCGGTTTCTTCGTAAGTCTGCCCGTCGGTGAGCACCAGCACGCGGTTGAGCCGGTTGGGAGCCAGATTTTTCTTGACCTCGTCGATCGCCGCGCGCATCCCCAGCGCCATCTGCGTGCCGCCGCCGATCTCGAGCAGATCGATATCTTCGATCGCGCGCCGCACCACGCCCTTGTCGTGGATCTCGTCGGAGCCGACGATCAACTTGGCGCGGTCGGCAAAAGCGACCACCGCCACCTTGTCCTCGGGCGCCACGTTGTCGGCGAGAAACTTGACCGCCTCGATCACGAACTCCAGCCGCCGCTCGTCGTACATCGAACCCGAGCGGTCGATTACGAGGCCCAGGTTCAACGGCAATCGCGAGCCGCCGCCCGCGCCGCCGCCGCCCTGCGCGATTGCTTCCAGCAGCACGTACAAAACGAAATTTTCCGCGCTCGAAAGCACATACTCGCGGCTCGCCAGCGCTTCGAAGCTAAGAGGTTCTGCCATTTAAGATGCTCTCCGGCACAAATTGTAGGTGTAAGGGTGATGCTATGGCAACTGAACCGCTGCCCCAAACCGCTGGACACCGCCCATTAAAATTCCCGGCCAACCGGCTTATTCCCCACCCGGCAAATCCGGAGACGCCCAACCGCTTGACCATGTGCCAACCCCCGAAGCGGCACCGCCCATAGCTTATACGGCGGTATCATATCACGGATACAAGTTTGGCATGGATAAAGTTTGGGCTGGGGGCAAGTTTGCGTTCAGGACGCGCACAAGGCCGCCGCGGTCGCGATGCACGCAGTGTGGTCGGTCGCGGCCAGCCTCCGGCGGTCGCAGCCGGCGACCGTACAATGGCGGATGCGGCCGCAGTCGTGCAGCCGAGACCGCAGTCGCGGCGAGGCGCGAAGCGTCCGCGCTATCTTGGATGGCGTTCAACGGTTCTCGACATTTCGCCTGCCGCTCGCGCCTGAAACGTCGCGGCCGTGGCGGCACCGCTCACTTCGTGGTGTGAGCGATAATCTGAACCGCTGGACAAAAAGGCCCGCTTCTCGTCCCATTCCGGTGGTCTCTCTGCTTCTTGTCCACCCCTTATGAGTGTCCGTTTTTGGCACTTGCTCGGCGCTTATTTATGCCTGCTGAGGGTATATTTACCTCTGTTGGGTGTTTATTCCTCCTACCGCGATGCATTGCACTTCGGCGCAGGATAGACTAACCAACAGAGCGGGATGGTGTCCGGAGTCCAGAAGCCAGCGGTGGCGACGACGCCGCGGGTTGCTCCTTTTTTCGCTGCGGCTGTGCAAAGTGGGCTGATGCCGCCGCGGCCGTGTGATCCATGCGCGCCCCGCACTGCGGCGGCGGTGGAGAGGGCGGTGGGGGTGACGGAGATGGCTTCCAGCCTCGGGACCGTCAAACGGCGAGAACTCCGGCACGAACCACCGATCGAGGTTATATTCTATACGTACACCCAGGAGGCCGTACCGCCGGAGTCTCGGCCGCGCGCCGCGACAGCCACCGTTTTCCCGCTGATTGAACAAAGATGAAATTTCAGACCCGTTGCCCGGCGTGCCGCGTCCTGGCAGCGAGGAATTGAACTTCCGCGGCAACCCATCATGTTGTCAACATTGGATCATAATTATCTCCAAAGCCTGGTCGAAAGCTCTCCCGACATCATCATCGCGGTCGACCGGAACGGCACGATCATCTTCTACAACGACGGCGCGCGCAAAAACCTGCACTACTCCGCCGAAGAAATCGTCGGCCAGAAAATCACCAACATTTACCCGACGCCGGAGGAAGCACGCCGCGTGATGAAGGCGATGCGCGCCGCCAGCGCGGATTCGGGGCGCATCTCCAACTTCGAGACCGTGCTCCGCAGCAAAGACGGCGAGCTCATTCCGGTCGCGATCTCGGGCTCGATCATCTATGAGCGGGACGGCACGGCGGCCGGCTCGATCGGTTTCGCCCGCGACATCCGCCTGATGCGCCATCGCGAGCAACTCGCGACGGCCGGTGAAATCGCGGTCAGCCTCGCGCACGAGATCAACAATCCGCTGGAAGCCATCACCAACAATCTCGACCTGCTGGCGCGCTGCGTCGAAGCCCATCTGTCCGACGCCGAGCTGGTGGTCGAGCACGAGCGGCTCGATTCGATCCGCGGCGGCATCCGCCGCGTGCAGGGGATCGTGCGCCGGCTCGACGAAATGACCCGCAAGGGCATCTACGAGACCCGCGACTACCTGGCGGGCAAGAAGATGGCCGACCTGGCGCCGCGGGGCGGCGAGACCGAAGAGCGCTCGGTGGTTCCCGACGCCTCGAAGAACGGATGCGATTGGCCGCTGGCCGGGATGGCCGTGCTGGTGCTCGACGACGACCTCTCGGTCGTGAGCTCGCTCGCCGACGTGCTGCGCGCCGAGCGCTGCCAGGTCTACACGGCGATCCGCCCCAGCGCCGCCTTCGGGATCCTACGCAACGTGCGCATCGACGCGGTCATCTCCGACGTCGTGATGCCCGAGATGGACGGGTACGAGTTCTACACGCGAATCAAGGAAGAGATGCCTCATCTGCCGGTCATCCTGATGACCGCGTACAATTACGACCGCGACCACATCATCATGCGCAGCCGGTTGAAGGGGCTGGAGGGCGCGTTGTTCAAGAAGCCGGTCAATCCGGCCAAGCTGCGCGACCTGTTGCTGCGCGCGCGCCAGAAGGCTCCGCAGCCCGCCAAGGCGATCCCCTTCACCTAGAGATTCACGGTTGAATTGCGGCGGCGCGCGTGTTGCGCGAGACCCGCGCGCGGCGGGTCAGCCGGCGCGGCTACTGCGTGATCGCGAGAAAGGCGGGCGCGCTTGCCGGATTGGCCGGGTTCTCGGTATTGAACGCGCCAAGCGCACTCAGCATTCCCGCGGCGCCGACCGAGTAGCCCAGGACCTGGCCGGTGGCATTGTTCGCCAGGTAAACGAAGCTTCCGCTGGGGTCGCTGACGATTCCCTGCGGCGCGCTGAGTCCGCCCGCCGCGCCCTGCAACAACAGCACTCCGGTGCTCACGATAAAGTCGGAAACCGTGTTGATCGTACCGTTGGTCGCGTAGAGGAAGAGCCCCGCCGCGTTGTTGGCGAGCGCAAGGTCAAAGGTCTGGCGCGTGATGGCCGCGGTCGGATAGCTGGCCAAAAACGAAAGCACGTTGCCCGCGCCCACCGAAAATACGGACACTACGCCGCCCGCACTGTCGGTAACGTAGACAAACTGGCCCGTGGGATCGACCACGATTCCGCGCGGCTGTCCGGGACCGTTCGCCCCCAGGCTCGCCACGCTGTTGACCAGCGCCAGCGTCCCGTTGGACAGGATACCGACCGATAGCACCAGCCCCGAACCGAAGTCCGCGACGTACATCGCGCCTCCGCCCGGGGCCGCCGCTATTCCCATCGGCCGCACGACGATCCCGTTGGCGGTGAACGAGCCGTTGGCGGTGAGCGTGCCGCCGGAGGCGATTGTGTACTGCGAGATGGAGGCGCCGACGCCGTCGGTGACGTACAGAAAGCTGCCGGTCGAATCGATCGCGATCCGCTGCGGCGAGCTGACCGGCCCGTCACTGACCGAACCGATCCCAGCCAGTGCCCCGCTCGCGGTGTCGACGCTGAACTCGCGGACCAGATGGTCGGCCGAGTTGGCCACGTAGAGGAACCCGTTGGAAGAACTTAGCGCGAGCCCGGTGGGCCCGGAGGTCGCACCAACCGCGGTTGTACCGATTAATGTGAGCGTGCCGCTGCTGAGATCGCGGCTGAATTCGCTGAGCGTGCCGTCGCCATTGTTGGTCGCGAACACCAGCCCCGCCGTCGGCGTCGCAGTCGGTCCCGTGCTCGCGGTCGCGCTCGCGCTCGACGAAGGACCGGGCGTCGCCGACGCCTCGGTGCCGGTAAGGAAGTACTGATGGCCGCAGGATGCGCTCAGGACGACAAGCAAAAGCACGCCGAGCCATCCTGCGACCAGGGCTCTCCCCAGCGCACGCACCCCTGCCCTCGGCCTTGGTCTCCCCATGCTGGCGAATACGATAGCTGACCGTTTGCGCTACGGAAAACTGGCGCAGGTGAGTGGCGAGACTTGACAGGAGCTTCCCTGTTGGACGAACGATCGGCGTGAATCACGTGAAGCACGTGAGTCGCTCATTCGCGGACCCAGTCCGGACCGGCTGCGGGATCGGACGGCGTCCGCTTAAAGTGCGCGGCCGAGCGGGCCGTGTGCACGCAAGGAAGGTGACTTGTCATGGCCAAGATCGATTTCGCAAAGCTGCCTAAGTTCTCCGAATTGCCGGTCAAGAAAGGTGCGCCGCCGGATTCGTGCTGGGGCGTATTCGGCGACGACGACGATCTCGGATGCCTTAACTTCCTGACTCCGGAGGGCGTTATCGAAGCGGCCCGGATGGTCAAGAAGGGTAAAATTTTCCGCCTCGATACGCGGGTGAACTACGCCAATCCCCCGCTGTTCGAACGCAAGCCCGCCAAGCATATCCTGTCGAGCTTCGAGTCCTACGGCCTGCTCGGCTTCGACGACATGCTCGACAACTACAACACTCAGGAGGGCAGCCAGTGGGACGGCCTCGGCCACGTCGGCAATCTGCGCCATCAGGCCTTCTATAACGGCAAAACTTCCGACGACGTGAAGGCCGGCCGCCTGAGCATCCATAGCTGGGCCAACAAGTTCGTCGGCAAGGGCCACCTGGTCGACCTCTTCAAGTTCCGCGCCGACGCGGGACGGCCGGTCAATCCGCTCGAACCCGAGCGCTACTCGCTGCAGGACCTGAAAGACGCCATCAAAGCGCAGGGCGGCGCGCTCAAGCCCGGCAGCGTGCTGCTGCTGCGCACGGGCTGGATGCAGGCCTACGTCAAGTCGACGCCCGCCGAGAAGACGGCGATGGCGCCGATGAACAAGCTCAAAGCCTGCGGCATCGAGGACGCGCGCGAGATGGTGGCGTGGATGTGGGACAGCCGGGTCGCCGCGATCGGCACCGATTGTCCCGCGGTCGAGCAATGGCCGTGGGACTTCCGCAACGAAGGTGCGCTGCACTACCGCACCTTGTCGCTGTTGGGCCTGCCGCTGGGCGAACAGTTCGTGCTCGACGAACTCGCCGCCGATTGCCATCAGGATCGCCAGTACGAATTCATGCTGGTGTCATGCCCGCTCAACATCGAGGGCGGCATCGCCTCGCCGCCCAACGCGGTGGCGCTGAAGTAGCATCGACGCTCGAAGGGCGCAGGCGCGGCGATACGCCGCGCCCCCGCCCCGCCCGTCATCCACGCCTGCGCGGCGATCGCGCAGGCGCCTGCGGCGCATGCGCGATCGCCGCGGCCGCCGCCGCGACCGCCGCCGTCATCATCTCCAGCGTCATGCTCGGAGCCTCGCGATGGCGCACCGCCTGACTCGCGGCGTACGGCAGATGGATGAACCCCGCGGCGATCTCGGGCCGCGCGCGCAGCGTATGCAGCGTCGCATACATCACGGCGTTGCACACGTACGCGCCCGCGCTCAGCGAGAGCGCCGCCGGAATTGCGCGGCGCTCCAGCGCGCGCAGGATCGCGCGCAGCGGGAGCCGCGCGAACAGCGCGTCGGGACCGCCGCGCACGACCGGAGTCCCGGCCAGCCCGCCGTCGCTCTCGCGGCCGGCGCTGCGCTCGGCCAGGTTGATCGCGACCTTCTCCAGCGAAATCGCGGGCCGCCCGCCCGCCTGCCCCAGCCCCAGCACGGCGCGCGGACGAAGTCGCCGGATCGCCGCCGCGATCGCGCGCGTCGCGCGTGGCGTGTTGACCGGCAGCCTCACCGACTTGACGACGAGCCCGCCAATCTCGCGCCCGTCGAGCAGCGCGGCGACCTCCCACGACGGATTGCTGCGCTCGCCGCCGAACGGCGCGAAGCCGCTCAGCAGCAACACGCCGCGCGCGCGGCCGGCTTGAGTATCCCGCCCTTGCGGGCGCGGCGCGCGCTTCATTTGCGGCGCGGATGCTCGATCGGCAGGTCTTCGCGGTTGCCCCATTCGCCCCACGACCCGAGGTAGTTGCGCACGCGATTGAAGCCCGCGAGCCGGAGCGCGTAGTACGCGTTGGCCGAACGGTAGCCGCCCTGGCAATACGCAACGATCTCGGCCTCCGGACTCAGCCCCAGCCGCTCGAAAGCGGCGCGCAACTCGGAAGGCGCTTTGAACGCGCCGTTCGCGGCCACGTGGTTGACCCAATCCAGATGCACCGCGCCGGGCACCGCTCCCGCGCGCCGGGCGCGCACGCGCTCGCCGAAGTATTCCTCGTCGGTGCGAACGTCGAAAATCCGCACGTCGGCGCGGCCGAGCCGCTCGACCAGGTATTCGTGGGAGGCGCAAATCTCCTCGCGCGGCGACGCCGCAAACGCGCCCGGCGTCACCGGCTCGACCGCGGTCGTCAGTTCCGCGCCCGCCAGTTTCAACCCACCGTCGAGGATGCGCACGCGCCGATGACCCATGTATTCGGCGAGCCACGCCGTGCGCGTCGCGCGCATGCCCGAGTCGTTCTCGTAAAAGACCAGCGTCTCGTCGCCGGTTACGCCGAGCGCCGAGAAAATCCATTCGAGCTGCGCGCGAAACTCGCGCATCGCGGACTGGCTGGTATCCAGGTGGTGGAACGGAAACGGATCGAAGTGGCGCGCACCGGCTAAATGGCCGGCACGAAAGTCGGCTGCCGATCGTGTATCGACCAGCACCACGCTCTCCGCCGTGCGATGCGCGCCGAGCCAGCGCGCGTCGACCAGGATGTCGTTCTGTTCTCCAGCCATCATGTTCCTCTCATCTTTATACAATTGCGGCGCCATGGGCGCCGTTACGGCAATTCGCTCTCCGTGGCCGGCGCCGCGCTGCCAACCGCCTCGGCGATCGAACTGAGCCCGTCGCGTTGCAGCAACCCCAGCAAACCTTTCTTGATTCGCTGCACCAGGCCCGGCCCCTCGTAAACCAGCCCCGTGTACAACTCGACCAGGGACGCGCCCGCGCAAACGAGACCGTAGGCGTCATCGGCGCTGAACACTCCGCCAACTCCGACTATCGGCATTGTGCCGCCGGTGCGCCGGCGAATCTCCGCGACCATCGCGCGCGCCCGCTTATTGAGCGGCGCTCCGCTAAGCCCGCCCTCGTATTCGGTCCGCACGCCAACCGCCTCGCGCGCGATCGTGGTGTTGCACGCGACCAGGCCGTCGACGCCGGCCGCAGAGACCGCCTCGCACACCGCGGCGAGCACCGGCGCGTCGAGGTCGGGCGACAGTTTCACCAGCACGGGCCTGCGCGGCGTGAGCTTGATGGCTTCGGCAAGGATCGGACGCATCAGGGGCGCCAGGCGCGCCGGCGATTGCCAGTCGCGCAGCCCCGGTGTATTCGGCGAGCTGACGTTGATCACGATGAAATCGGCCAGCGCGCCCAGCCGTGCAACCAGCGTCGCGTAATCCGACGCCACGCGCTCCCGCGGCGTGTCCTTGTTGGGTCCCAGGTTCAGCCCCAGCCGAATCTTCAATCCCCGCCGCCGCAATTGCGCAAGCCGGCCCGCCGCCATCTCCATCCCGGTGCTCGGAAAGCCCAGCCGGTTCACCAGGGCGCGATGCTCGGGCAGCCGCCACAGGCGCGGGCGCAAATTGCCGGGCTGCGCGAACGGCGTCACCGTACCCAACTCGGCAAAGCCAAAACCCACCGCCTGCCATCCGGCGACCGCTCGAATATCCTTATCCATGCCGGCCGCGAGCCCGACCGGGTTGGAGAATCGGATGCCCCACACGGTCGTCGCCAGCGCGGGCGGGTCGGGCGTCGGCTCGCGCAGCAGCGCGAGCGGTTTCATCATCGCCAGCGTCAACCGATGCGCGCGTTCGGGGTCGACCTGGAAAAGCAGCGGCCGCAGGACGCGGTGGTAGAAGGTCTCGATGGGCGCCGCCATGAACGGAATCTAGAAGCCTGGCTGCCGATGCGCAATGGCCGCCGGCCGGCGAGCCTTGTGCGGAGCTGTCTGTTGATGGAGTTGATAACGGCGCGGGGCCGCGATTACGTTCCCCGCGCCAGTGAAATACACTGAGTTGAGGGAAGCGTGAATTGAAAACAGGATCGAAGGCGGGATGACGGAGCGATGACCGCGACGAACAGTAGCCGGGCCGCGATGCAGGTCAAGCTTATCGACTACGCGCGCGACCCGCTGGAGAAGCTCTACGCGGCGTTTCGCACCTGCTACTCCTCGGATTCGCCGATCGAGGTCTGGGAGAAGATCCGGACCGAAAAGATCAGCCACGAGCGGGTGCGCGAGTTCATCGGCGAACGCCTCAAGACCGGCCACGCCTCGCCGCTGGAGCAGATCGTGTTCTGGTTCGCGATCGCCGGCGTCTCGCGTTCGCTCTCGCATCAGTTCGTCCGCCATCGCATCGGCATCAGCTTCGAGCAGCAGAGCCAGCGCTACGTCAAGTTCAAGCAGGATCGGCTGGCCTTCGTGATGCCCGATTCGTGGCGCCGCGCCGGCATGGAGGAAGAGTTCGCCGGGCTGCTCGAGCGTACCTCGGAGCTGTATGGGCGCGCGCTCAAGGCCGGGATTCCGGCCGAGGACGCGCGTTTCGTGCTGCCCAACGCGGCGCCGACCAACTTTCACGTGATGGTGAATTTCGCCGAGATGCTGCACATCTGCGACCTGCGGCTGTGCGTGCGGGCGCAATGGGAAATCCGGCGGATGGTCGCGATGATGCGGGCCGAGATAAAACACGTGCTGCCCGAAATAGCCGTCTTCCTGCAGCCCAAGTGCGGCGAGAACCGGATGGGCTATTGCGACGAGTCGCTCGAGGACTGGCAGAAATGCCCGCTGGGCAAGGTGCGCCCGCACAAGGCCGGACTCTTCGAACTGTACGAACGCCACGGCACCCGCAAGGCCGAGGCGCTCGGCGAAGCCGAATTCCGCGCGGTCGAAGAGAAGGAACTTCTCTAGCCAATAGAATCCGTGAGGCCGGGCGCGGGCGAATGCCTCTCGGCGAGATCGTCGGCCGCCGGGCATAATTTTTATTTTGATTTTGATTTGCTGGACAGTGGCGCTGAAAGCTCGCCGAGAAACTCTCCGGAAGGCTGCGCGGAAGACTGATGGACGACGAATTCGACCACGCGATCGCCGCCTTTAACCGCGGCCACTACTTCGAAGCGGCCGAACGCTTCGAGCATACGCTCGGCGAGGCTGGCACGGAAGCACACGCGATCGCGGGCGCGCTGGGCCGGGTCGCCGCGGCGCTCCATCTGCGCTTCGAGCGCGGCGGACGCCAGGCGGCGGTCAACCTGCTCTCGCAGGCGCTGCTCACGCTGGAGGATTTTCGCCCGGCCCGCGCCGGAATCGACGTCGAGCGGCTGTGCGCCGAATTGGCGGCGATGGCGGATGAGATTCGCGCGAGCCCGCGCGAGGAACGCGAAGGGCTGCGTTACCGCGCGCGACTGTTCGTCGAGCGCCGGCGCGCGCCCAAGATCAAAAAGACCAACGGCACCAACGCCGCGCGCGGCTGACCGCGACCGCGGCGCGCGGAAGCGACGATGCGAACGAATGCCAAACCTCTCGAGACGGTTACCGCGGCGGGCCGTTTGCGCGCGCTGCGCGCCGCGATGCGCGGATGCGTGCGCTGCGCGGCGCTGGTCAAATGCCGCTCGCAAGTAGTGCCGGGCCATGGCGCCGCGCCGGCGAGGGTTGCGTTCGTGGGTCTGGCGCCGGGGCGCCTCGGCGGCGACCGCACCGGAATTCCATTTAGCGGCGATCGTTCGGGAGCCCTGCTGCGCCTGATGATCGCGCGCGCCGATCTGGGGCGCGTCTTCATCACCAACGTGGTCCGATGCAATCCGCGCGACGCGCGCGGCCGCAACCGCGATCCCAGCGCGCGTGAGATAGCCAACTGCCGTGACCATCTGGCGGCCGAACTCGCTGTGGCCCGTCCGCGTCTCGTCGCCTGCCTGGGCGCCGTCGCCTGGCGCGAGATGGCCGGACGTGAGGCGCCGTTTCGGCCGCGTCGTCCCGCCGCGCTCGGCAGCGGCGGCGTGCTGCTATATCCGATGTATCATCCGGCCTACGTTGTACGCGGCGCTTACCCGGAGCCGGCATACGCGCGGGACTTTGCGCGGCTGGGGCGGTTGTTGCGCGGGTTGGCCGAGCCTCGTGGGCGCACCGATGCGCCGTTGGCGGAACAGTATCCTGCGCCATTCCAACCGCACACCGACTTGGGAATGATTTGAAGTCTTCACCACCCTGACGATCGACTCCGGGCGGAGCAGAAGCCGCTCGCGGCGCCGGGACGGGTGGTTGAAGCAGTCAGTTTTCAGCATCCAGCCCACGCGGCCTGGGCCAGGACGAGATCGGCATCGATATGTAGTCCGGCGGTGTGACGAATGTGGCGCGGCTAGCCAGTCACGCCATCGGTGCGTCCACTCAACCGGGCTCTTTAGCGGTCGCGGCCGCCCCCGCCGCTGCCAGAGCGCCGCTCGTGATCGTTGCCACTGCGAGCCTGCGCCTCGTTGACGCGAATCGGGCGTCCCTTAATGTCCCTGCCGTTGAGCTTTTTGATCGCAGCCTCCGCGGCATCGTCCGAAGCCATCTCGACAAAGCCGAAGCCGCGTGACCGATTGGTCGCGCGATCGATGATGACCTGCGAACTGTCTACCTTACCCGCCTCCGAAAACGCATCCTGCAGGTCTTGATCGGTGACGGTCCAAGCTAGATTTCCCACATACAATCTACGACCCATTCAGAACTCTCCTACTCACCCTTATCACCGGATGCTCGGCACGCCCCATAGTCCCCGCGCGTGTTCCCTCCAGACAAAGCGTCTGTCGGTACTTCCCCCGATAGACATAGCAACCTCAAACGCGACTATAACGGCGCACACTATGTCCAAAAAATAGCGTCTTCTTATACCATCGAGTCGGACTTAAGCATAGCGTGACCACCGTATGGCAGATTAGAGCAGTTTATTGCTTTGAGATGCTTTAGCGTTAGCGCGGTCGATGCTTAAAAACCGCATTCGAGGGCTTGCGACTCTCACGATTGCACCCCCGAATCGAAGAAAATGGTCGAGCGCCGCGGCCGAAATCATACTTCGTCCGGCAAGCCCGGTTACCAACAAGCTCGAACATGCAGGGGAGGGCGAAGACGCAGACTCGCCAGAACTGGGATCTGGCGCTCCACTTCTGTTTGCGTGCGGGGTTATGGATGAGGCGTGTGACGCGGCCTTCGGTGATCAAACTGAACGACGCAGCGATGGTGAGTATGACGGCAACCGGGGTAGTCCCTCTATCTATCAAATAAGGACGCCAGAGCCACGCTGCTCGCCGACGGCAAGCTGAAAGCAATTTTCCGGTCATTATTCACGCCAATAGTCGGCGCAAGTAACACCCCGCGCAAATTCCCCAACGCTCGACATATTAGCGATAGCTATGAACTACTAAACTCTGTTAGTATGATCGGATAGTTTCGGCAAAATGCTTGTGGATCGGGTTTCCATTGTGTAGCGTGATACCGCTTCAATTTCTGCCGAAACTCATTTACTCAAGGAGACTATTGGATGCCACGAACGAAAGGCTCCGCATCGACCGCGTCCGCAATCCGCCAGGTTCAACGCCAGGCCGGCTCAGTGCTCGGCAAATTGCGCAAGGATATACGCGCCTTGGAGATCGAGCTCGCTCGGCTCAAGCGTGACGAGGAATCGCTGGGCCGGCTTGCCGGACGCGGAGGCGCGGGCGAGGGTGGTGGTCGCGGCGGCGCGCGCGCGCCGCGCGCCGCGAGCGCTGAAGGGGGTGGCGGCAGCGGGCGAATCAACTGGCGCAACGTACTTGCGCAGTTGCCCAAACAGTTCAAGGCCTCCAACGTCCGCCAGCTCCGTGGACTCAAGGACAAGCGCCCGTCAGAAATCTTTGCCGCAATCACGCGCTGGATCGATGCCGGGTTGGCCAAGCGCAAGACGCGCGGGCTTTACGAAAAAGCTTAGCGCGCCCAGCGCATCGCTGAGTCTGCATCGCGCGCCGCCGCGGCCTCTCGAAAGCTCGGCGGCGCGCATCAGTTGCGACGCGCCACGAAGGCAGTGAAACGAGCCGGCTGGCACGCGGGAAATATGTACTCGCGCACCGCGGAGTCTTGTGCGAAAATCGGTGCGCAAACCGCGGCCAAGATTCGGGCTAAGATCCACACTAGGATTCCGCGCGACTGACCGGACTGACTCGACATGGCAGTAAAAACCATCGAGTGGCGCAATGACACGGTGCGCATGATCGACCAACGCCTGCTGCCGGCGCGCGAGGTCATTCGCGTATACCGCGACTGGCGCGGCGTCGCCGGGGCGATCCGCACGATGGTCATTCGCGGCGCGCCCGCGATCGGTGTCGCGGCTGCGATGGGCGTGGCTTTGGGCATCCGTGGCTTTTGCGGCGCGCGCGCCCGTGCGCGCTTCGCCCTGGTCGCCAAGGGCCTGTGCGCGACGCGACCCACCGCGGTCAACCTGGCATGGGCCGTGGCGCGGATGGGCCGGGTAGTCGAAGACAGCCTCGCGCTCGACGCGCCGCATCTTTTCCGCCGCCTGCGCGACGAGGCGCTCGCGATATACAAGGAAGACCTCGCCGCCAACCGCGCCCTGGGCCGCTTCGGCGCGACGCTGCTCGCCGACCCTTCGACCGTACTCACCCATTGCAATGCCGGCGCCCTGGCCACCGCCGGCTACGGCACCGCGCTGGGCGTGGTGCGCGCCGCGCGCGCGGCGGGCAAGAAGGTCGCGGTCATCGCCGACGAGACCCGGCCTTTCCTACAGGGCGCGCGCCTGACCGCGTGGGAGTTGCACAAAGACCGCATCCCGGTGACGGTCATCGCCGACAGCATGGCGGCGAGCGTGCTGCGCAGCGGAAGTGTGAGTTGCATCGTCGTCGGGACCGACCGCACGGCGGCCAACGGCGACGTCGCGAACAAAATTGGCACCTATCCGCTGGCCGTGATGGCTAGTCGCCACGGCGTGCCGTTCTATGTCGCGGCGCCGCTCTCGTCGATCGATCTCGATTGTCCAAGCGGCGCCGAAATACCGATCGAGCAACGATCCGCCAGCGAAATGACTCATCTCGGCGGCACGCAGATCACGCCCATGGGCGTCAAAGTCTTCAATCCCGCCTTCGACGTGACGCCGGCCGAGTTGGTAAGCGCAATCATCACCGAACGCGGAATCGCATACCCGCCCTACGTGGAAAGCCTGGCTGCGCTTAAACGCGAGGCCTGATTCGAGCGCGGTGCCGGCGGCGAAACAGGCTAACTCAGCCGCGCCGACCCACCATCTGGGCAAGTCCGTCGCCGAGCAGGTTGAACCCCAACACCGAAGCGCCAATCGCCACACCCGGCGCGGTAGTCAGATGCGGCGCCACGAGCAGGAAAGCGCGGCCGGTGTCGAGCATGTTGCCCCAGCTCGGCGCGGGCGGCAGCGCTCCCAGTCCCAGGAATGAGAGCGCGGCCTCGGCGATGATGATTCCGCCAACGCCGAAAGTCGCCTGCACCGCGAGCGGCCCGGCCAGGCCGGGCAGCAGATGGCGCACCAGCAGGCGGGCGGGCGGAGCGCCGAGCGCGCGTGCGGCCTCGACGTACTCGCGCTCGCGCAGCGACAGCACTTCACCGCGGACCAGTCTTGCATAGCCAGTCCATCCCATCGCGGTCAGCGCCACTACGAGGTCGATGAGGCCGGGGCCGAGAATCGCGGCGAGCGCGAGCGCGAGCAGAAAACCGGGGAACGCCAGCACGACATCGACCAGGCGCATCACCACCGAGTCGACGCGCCCGCCCGCCAGCGCCGCGGCGCCGCCGACGAGGCCGCCCGCGGACAGCGAGAGCAGCACCACCGCGGTCGAAACCACCAGCGAGAGCCGCGCGCCCCAGAGCACCCGCGCCAGCATGTCGCGCCCGAGCGCGTCGCATCCGAGCCAATGGCCGCGGCTCGGCGGCGCAAGCACGTGCGTGAGATCGATCGCGAACGGATCGCTTCGCACCAGGAGCGGGCCCAGCGCGGCCGCCAGCACGAGCATCGCAACGATCGCGCCGCCCGCGACGAGCGATGGACTACGCCGGCCCATCCTTCATTGCCTCTTCCATTGCCTCCTCATCACCCCGCGGCTCGCGTATGCATCGCCATCAAAATTGCGAAAGTCGTCAATCGCGCAGGAGGCGAATCCGCGGGTCAACCACGCCATAGAGCAGGTCCGTCGCCATGTTGACCACTACGTAACTGAGCGCGAAGGTGAGTACGCAGCCTTCGACCAGTGGGTAATCGCGCGCACTTATCGCGCCGATCAGCAAGCGCCCCATCCCGGGCCATGAAAAAATCATCTCGGTAACGATCGCGCCGGTCAGCAGCGCGCCGGTCTCCAGCCCGAGCAGCGTGATCACCGGAGTCAGCGCATTGCGCAATCCATGGCGCATCAGTGCGGCAAACGCGCTCAGTCCCTTGCTGCGCGCGGTGCGGATATAGTCGGCCTCGCGCACCTGGACGAGACTCTGGCGCAGCATCCGCGCCAGGATCGCCGCCAGCGCGGTCCCCAGCGTGACCGCCGGCAGCACCAGGTGCACCAGGCCGCCCCGCCCGGTCAGTGGAAACCATCCCAGGTCGAGCGAGAAAACGATCATCATCAGCGGGCCGAGATAGAGATGCGGCACCGAGATGCCAAGGATCGCAAAGCCCATCGCGCCCAGGTCGGCGGCACCGCCGGGATGGGCGCCGGCGATGAGGCCGAGCGGAAAAGCAAGGACGATCGCGACCAGCAATCCGGCGCCGGCCAACTCCAGCGTCGCCGGGAAGCGTGCGGCGATTAACCGCGCGACTGGCTCTTTCATCGAAATCGATTCGCCGAGGTCGCCATGCGCGAGACCCCAGAGGAAACCCGCGTACTGCGCGGCGATTGGACGGTCGAGCCCCAGCGCGTGGCGCAGGCCGGCGATATCCGCGGACCCCGCGGTGTCGCCCAGCATCGCGACCACTGGATCGCCGGGCACCAAATGGATGAGCGCGAAGGTCAGCGTCGCGACGCCCAGCGCGACCGGAACCAGCGCGATGAGGCGGCGGACGAAGTAGCCAATCACCTGCGCCCGCTCCCCGCTTCGGGCGCCAGCGATACGGTGGCGAGCGAGCGCAAGCTGCCGTTGGGAAACGGCGTGAACCCCCTGACGCGGCGATTCATCACCACCACGTTGTCCATCCACCACAGCGAGACGTAGGGCAGATCGGTGGCGGCGATCTTTTGCACTTCGGCGTAGATCTCGCGGCGCGCGGCGGGATCGAGCGTCACCTCGCCCTGGTCCAGCAACCGATCCATCGCGGGATTCGAATAGCCACCGCGGTTGGAGCCGCTGAGCGGCGTCATTTTCGATTCGAATACCATGAAGTACTGATGCGTGAGGTCCGTCGCAACCCAATCGAGCGAGGTCAAATCGAAGTTGCCATTCTGGATATCGGCGTAGAACGTCGCGAACTCGTTGGTCCGTATGTCGAGCGTGATCCCGATCTGCCGCAGCATCGCCTGGATCGCTTCGCCCAGCCGCCGCCCCTCGGGCGTTGTCTTGTAGACGAACTTCAGCTCGCGCGTGCCCGTCGGGCCGATCGGATAACCGGCCTCGTCGAGTAGCTTGGAAGCCTTGAAGGGATCGTAAGGATAGCGCGTCACGTCGCCGTTATAGGCCCAGTTCTCGGGCGCGAGCATCCCACTCGCCACCCGTCCGGTGCCTTTGTATAGCGAACCGATGATCGCCTCGCGGTTGATTGCGTAGGCAATTGCCTGGCGCACGCGGAGGTCGCGCAGATGCGGATCGCGGAAGTTGAATTCGAGATAGTAATATTCGCTGCCCGGCGACTGATCGATGACCAGGTCGGGGCGCATTCCGAGATAGCCGAGCACATCGGGTTGAATGTTGTTTTCGGCGAGATCGCAGATACCCTCGGCCAGCTCCAGCGCGCGGACCGTCGGGTCGGGCACCACCTTGAAGACGATTCCCGGGATCTCGCCCGGCGCGTGCGACCGGGCCGGATTGCGCGCCAGCACCAGCGCCTCGTCGCGCGAGAAACTCGCAATCTCGAAGGCGCCGCTGGCGGCCGGCCATCGCGCGGCGCCCTTGCCCGGTAGCGGCGTCCCCTCGGGCACCACGCCCATCGTCGCCATTTCCAGCGCCGGCGCGTAGGGCCCCCTGATCGTCATCACGACCGTGTCGTCGTCGGGCGTGGCGATCGCGGCGAGCCTGCGCAGGCCACTGCGTTTGGGTGAGACGCTGGCGGGATCGAGAATCGAATCGTATGTATATTTGACGTCGCGAGCGGTGAGCGGCCGCCCGTCGCTGAAGCGCAGGCCCCGGCGCAAATGGAAAACCAGCGTGGTGGGGGTCGGCCGCTCGAAGCTCCCGGCCAGATCGCCGAAGAACTGTCCGTGCGCATCGACCCTGACCAGCGCATCGAAAACCAACTCGTCAGTGCGCGAGGAAATCGCATCGGTCGCAAACCGCGGGTCGAGCGCGATGGGCGAACTTTCGAGGTCAACCTGGAGATAGCCTGACGGAGCGGCCGGCGCTACGCGATGGCGCCCATCAACCGTCCATACGAACGCGGCAACGAGCAGCGCAATCGCCACGGCCCCACGGCCAAGAGCGAAGATCGCACCCGGCCAGGATGCCTGCCTGCTCGTCGTCTCGCTCATCGGGTGCGCGTTGATGATAGCACAGGAGCGGCGCGTAAGTCGGCGACAGGACCGGACACGCCGCGGCAAGACCTACAAGCAGGACCCGCAAGAGGACACACCAATGGACCAAGGATGGCGTTCCGCAATCGTACTGCGCAAGGGCGACCTGACCGAAGCGCCGGTCGACGCGATCGTCAATGCGGCCAACAACGATCTGATCCTGGGCGGCGGCGTGGCCGGGGCGATCCGCGCCAGGGGCGGGCCCTCGATCCAGGCCGAATGCGACAAGCTGGGACCGATTCCGATCGGCGAGGCGGCGATCACCGGCGCCGGGAAGCTCAAGGCGCGTTACGTAATACACGCGGCCTCGATGCGGCTTGGCGGGCGCACGAGCGAGAGGGCGTTGCGTGACTCGACCCGCAATTCGCTGAGGCGCGCAGCCGAACGGCGGTTAAAGTCGGTCGCCTTCCCGGCGATCGGCACCGGGATCGCCGGCTTTCCGATCGAGCGATGCGCCGTGGTGATGCTGGAGGAGATTCGCGACCATCTGCGCGGAACAACGCCGGTCAAGCGGGTCGAGATGGTGCTGTTCGACGAGCACGCGCTGGACGTTTTTACGGACGCCCTCGCGAAGCTGGCCGACTAAGACCTCTTCGCTCAATGAGCGGCGGGGGCGGGGCCGCTCGCACGTTGAGCTTTACGCAAGACCAGGAAGCCGGGGACCATCAGCGCCATCACTACCGCGAGGATCCGGTAGATGTCGTTGAAGGAGAGGATCGCGGCCTGCGCCTGGATCGCGTTGTACAGCATCCCGAACGACTGATGCTGGCCGCCAATCATCTGCGGCAAGTACTGAAAGGTCGGCGCGCCGGGCAGGCGCGGCGCGTTCTCACTGAGCTTCCAGGCGTCGAAGATCGAGAGATGCTCGGTCAGGCGCGACTGATGGATCTGCTCATGGTCGACCAGCATCGTGGTCATGTAGGCGATTCCGATCGCGGCGCCCGTGTTGCGCATCATGTTGTAGAGGCTTGCGGCGTAGCCGATCCGCTCGCGCGCCACGACCGATAGCGAGGTCGCCGAGAGCGTCGGAAAGATCATTCCCATACCGAGGCCCATCACGATGCTCGGGATGACGACAACCCACAGGCTGACCTGGAGATTCCAGCCTGACATCGTCCACAAGCCGATCGTCATCAGGACGAAGCCCACGCCGACCAGCGCGCGCGTATCGATGCCCCGTCGCGCAATCTGGCCGACCGCCACCATCGACAGCATCGTCGCGAGCCCGCGCGGCGCCAGCACCAGCCCGGCTTTCCACGCCGTGTAGCCCATGAACTCCTGCAGGAATATCGGCATCAGCAGGCCGGTGCCGTAGAGCACCGAACTCATCGCGACAATCAGCACCAGCCCGACGCTGAAAACCTTTATCTTGAGGATCCGCAGGTCGAGGATCGGGTCGGCGATGCGCAACTCGTTGATCGCGAGAATGATCAGGGCGGATGCGCTGAGCAGGCTGGTCCACACCACCCAGGGCGCGGCGAACCAGTCCGCGCGCTGGCCGCGATCGAGCACGATTTGCATCGCGCCCAGCCCCAACACCAGGCAGGCGATGCCCACGTAGTCGACCTTGCCGCCGCGCGCCCGGTGCTGGCGCAGGAAGACGGGATCGTGGACGAACGCCGAAACCATCAGGAAGGCGATGATCCCGATCGGCACGTTGATATAGAAATTCCAGCGCCAGTTCCAGTTGTCGGTGATCCAGCCGCCCAGCGTCGGTCCCATGATCGGCGCGACCATCAGGCCCACGCCCCACGTCGCCATCGCAAGCTGCTGCTCGGCCGGCGGAAAGGTCTCCATCAGGATGGCCTGCGACGACGGCACCATCGCGGCGCCCGCCGCGCCCTGGATCAGACGGAAGACCACCATCTGGTCGAGCGATCCGGCGGCGCCGCAGAGCGCCGACGCGGCCACGAAGACCGATACCGAGATCATGAAGTAGCGTTTGCGGCCGAAGCGCGACGAGATCCAGCCGGTCATCGGGATCATGATGCCGTTGGCGACCAGGTAGCTGGTCAGAACCCACGCGATCTCGTCGACGCTGGCTGAGAAGCTGCCCTGCATGTGCGGCAGCGAGACGTTGACGATCGAGGTGTCGAGCACCTCGAGCGTGGTGCCGAGCATCACCGCCAGCGCGACCAGCCACTTGTGCGAGGGCTGGGCCGGCTCAGCCTGCGTCGCGCCAATCGGTACCGCCGCTTCCATCCGGATTCGCTATTCAGCGTGCGCGGCCATGGCCTGGGTCTGAGTCTGCGCGCGGGCGCGCTTCAATTTCAGCCCGAGAAATGCGGGCACCATCGCGAGCATCAGCACCGCCAATATCCGGTAGAGGTCGTCGAACGACAAAATTGCGGCTTGTGACGTCACCATCTCGTACATCATGCCAAGGCCCTGCTTCTGGCCCGTCACCAATTGTCCCATGAAATGGAAGGGTGGACTGCCCGGCATCAGCGAGCCGCGCTGGCTCAGGCGCCACGCATCGAACACCGACAGATGCTCGACCAATCTCGACTGATGGACCTGCTCGTAGTTTACCAGCATGTTGGTGAGATACGAGATGCCCATCGCGGCCCCGGTGTTGCGCATCAAGTTGAACAGGCTCGCCGCATCGCCCATCCGCTCGCGCCGCAAGCCCGAAAAGCCCACCGCCGCGAGCACCGGGAAGAGCATTCCCAGGCCGCCGCCCAGCATGATGCTGTCGATCGCGATGACGCGCATGCTGACGTCGAGGCTCCATTGCGCCATCCACCAGAGCCCGATGGCGGCGAGCAGAAAGCCCAGCCCGATCATCGGGCGCGTATCGACCCGCAGCCGCGCCAGTTGCCCCACCGCGAACATCGAGAACATCGCGGCCGCCGCCCGCGGCACCATCAGCAGTCCGGCCCGCCACGCCGTGTAGCCCATCAGCTCCTGCAGAAAAATCGGCATGAGCAGACCCGTGCCCCACAGGGTCGCACTCATCACCACCATCAAAAAAACCGTCAGCGAGAAAACCCGGTCTTTGAGGATCCGTAGGTCGAGGATCGGCTGCGGAAAGAGCAGTTCGTTGACCACCAGCATCAGCAGCGCGAGCGCCGCGCAGATCGTCGCCGCCACCACCCAGGTCGAAGCAAACCAGTCGGCGCGCTGGCCGCGATCGATCACGATCTGCGTCAGCCCCAGGCCCACCACCAGGCACGCGATACCGACGTAGTCGACGCGCCCGCCGCGCGATCGGCGCTGGCGCAGGTACGACGGATCGTGCACGAACGCGTAGACCATCAGAAAAGCCACGACCCCGATCGGTATGTTGATGTAGAAGTTCCAGCGCCAGTTCCAGTTGTCGGTGATCCAACCGCCCAGCGTCGGCCCCATGATCGGCGCGACCATCAAGCCTACGCCCCACGTCGCCATCGCCATCTGCTGCTCTTCGGGCGCGAAGGTCTCCATCAGGATGGCCTGCGAGGACGGAATCATGGCCGCGCCCGCCGCGCCCTGCGCAAGCCGAAACAGCACCATCTGCCCCAGCGAGCGCGCCGCGCCGCACGCCGCCGAGGCGGCCACGAAGGCGGCCACCGAGGTCAGGAAATAGCGCTTGCGGCCGAAGCGCGAGGAAATCCAGCCGGTCATCGGAATCATGATCCCGTTGGCGACCAGGTAGCTGGTGACCACCCAGGCGATTTCGTCGACGCTGGCCGAAAAGCTCCCTTGCATGTGCGGCAGCGAGACGTTGACGATCGAAGTGTCGAGCACCTCGAGCACCGTGCCCAGCATCACCGCCAGCGCGATCAGCCACTTGTGCGCGGCGGCGGGACGCTCGTCGGCGATAAGCACCGGGCTTGCGCTGGCCACGCGATCCTACCCGGCCGCGCGCCACTTGCACGCGAGCCGTTTACAAATGGCTGCGCCATACCCAAGCGAGATCGCGATGGTGTCTGTCTCCCCCATCGACGGTCCTGTCCTTCCCCAAGGGCCACAACTATGCCCCAGTGCCAACCACTTGAAAAGGCGGCGGCGCGCGCCTTCCACAACTTCGCCCGCAAGGGCGCATAGGCTGTGAAGTGATGAGGCGGCGCGATGCTGACAAGCGCGCGTGCTCGGCATAACCTTTAGTTATGCGTCTGGCCGCGATCGACGTCGGTTCGAACTCGGTTCACATGGTGATCGCGGACGTACGGCGCGACGGGCACTTCGAGGTCATCGATCGCGTCAAGGAGATGGTGCGGCTGGGACGCCACATGTTCACCAGCGGCAAGCTGGCGCGCGCGCCGATGGAGCTGGCGGTGCGCGCGCTCAGGAATTTCGCGCGCCTGGCCAAGGCGCGCCGGGTCGATCGGATTCGCGCGGTCGCGACCAGCGCCGTACGCGAGGCGCAAAACCGCGACGCCTTCATCGCGCGCATCCGGCGCGAGACCGGTCTCAAGGTCGAAATCATCTCGGGCGCCGAAGAGGCGCAGTTCATTTTCAGCGCCGCCCGCCACGCGCTCGGCCTCGAGGGCGGGCCCTACCTGCTGATCGACGTCGGCGGCGGAAGTGTCGAGCTGGTGCTGGTGCGCGACAGCGTCGCGCTATGGATGGAGAGCCTGCCGCTCGGCGTCGCGCGGCTGAGCGAGCGCTTCCTCACCTCCGACCCGCCCACGCCGGCCGCGGTGCGCAGGCTCGAAGACCATCTGCATCGCAAGCTCGATACGCTGCTGCGCAAGGCGCGCCGCGCCGGCGTGGTGCGCGCGATTGGCACCTCGGGAACCATCAACGCGCTGGTCGCGATGGCGCGGGTGGCGCGCGACGGCGAGCAGGATCGGCTCCACGGCCTGAGCATCCCCGCCACCGACGTCACCTGGTTGCGCAACCGCTTGCTCAAGCTCTCCGCCGACGAGCGGGCCGAGCTGCCGGGGGCCGATCCCAAGCGCGCAGACCTGATGCCGGCGGCGGCGATACTGGCGGACTTTGTGCTGGAGCACGCCGGCGCGCCGGACCTGGTCGCCTGCACCTGGGCGCTGCGCGAGGGCATCCTGCTGAGCATGGTCAACGCGGGCGCGCAGGGACGCGGCGCGATCGAGGCGCGACGGCGCTCGGTGAATGCGCTGGCGCGGCGTTTCGAGGCGCTCAACGGGCATGGGCCGCAGGTGGCGCGCCTGGCGCTCAAGATTTTCGACGCGGCCGCCCCGGCGCTCAAAGCCGGCCCGCAAGCGCGCGAGCTGCTCGAACACGCCGCGCTGCTGCACGACATCGGCCGCGTCATCGACCACGACCGCCACAATCGTCATACCTACTACCTGGTCAAGAACGCCGAGCTGTTGGGCTTCGACCCGCTCGAAATCGAGATCATCGCGCAGGCCGCGCGCGGCCATCGCAAGCCCTCGGCCCGCCTCGATTCGCCGGAGTTCCGTGCGCTGAGCCCGGCGAAGCGTCATCTGGTCCGCTCGATAGCCGCGGTTCTGCGGTTGGCCGATGCGCTGGACCGAAGTCACTTCAGTGTGGTTAAAGATATACACATCAGGCGTTCGCCAGACCGATTCACCATCACAGTCGATGCTGCCGGTGGACAGGCAGACCTTGAGTTATGGACTTGCGAGAGAAGATCGGACCTGTTGTCGAGGCTGCTGAGCCGTCAGGTAACGGTCAGGCGCCGGGCCCGGCGGCCGACAAGCCGCTCGAAACGGGCGGTGGCGCGGGTCGCACGCTAAAGGGCCATCGGCGCACCCTGCTCAGCTCGCCCCATCCCTATCCGGGCCGGCTGATCGCGGTCGAGGGGATTGACGGCTCGGGCAAGTCGACCCAGCTAAAACTTCTGGAGCGCTGGCTGCGCGCGCGCGGCTACCCAGTGCATTTCACCGAGTGGAATTCCTCGCGGCTGGTGCGCAACTCGATGCGCCGCGGCAAGCGGCGCAACCTGCTTACGCCCAGCACCTTCAGCCTGCTGCACGCGGTCGACTTTGCCGACCGCTTCATCTACCAGATCTTGCCGCCGCTGCGCGCCGGGATGATCGTGCTGGCCGACCGCTACGTTTACACCGCCTTCGCGCGCGACGTCGCCCGCGGCGTGCATCCCGACTGGGTGCGCGGAGTCTATCGCTTCGCCCCGCGCCCCGACCTCACGTTCTTTTTCCGCGTCCCGATCGACGTCTCGCTCGAACGCCTGCTGGCCGGACGGGCCAAGCTCAAGTACTACGAGGCCGGGATGGACCTGGGGCTGTCGACCGACCTGGTCGAGAGTTTCCGCCTCTTCCAGGGCCGCGTGCTGGAGATCTACGATCAGCTTGCCCAGGAGTTCGATCTCCGCGTCGTCGACGCCAGCCATGACATCGCCGGCCAGCAGAAAGTCGTGCGCCGGATGACCGGCGAAATTCTGCGCGAGTACGATCACCAGCGCGCCCGCAACCGCCATGGCAGCTCAGCCACCGCACGCTAAGCGCTGGCACGGCCACGGCCTGCCCTATCTCGACGAGAAGCCGCTGCCCGGCCATCTAATCGTGCTCGAGGGCACCGACGGCGTGGGCCGCTCGACCCAGGTCGAGCTTTTGCGCGGATGGCTCGAGTTGGAGGGCTATGCGGTCAGCAACACCGGATGGACTCGCTCGCCGCTGCTCTCGAAAACTATCGCCGAGGCCAAGGCCGGCCACCAGCTCACCCCGATAACCTTCAGCCTGCTCTACGCCGCCGATTTCGCCGACCGGCTCGAACACGAGATTCTGCCCGCGCTGCAAGCTGGCTTCGTCGTAATCGCCGACCGCTACATGTACACTGCCTTTGCGCGCAACGCCGTGATGGGCGCCGACCCCGAGTGGACCCAGGAAGTGTTCGGAATGGCGCTGGTGCCCGACCTCGTGCTGTACCTGGAGATCGACGTCGATACGCTGGTGCCGCGCGTGGTCCGCGGCAAAGGGATGGATTACTGGGAGTCCGGGCTGCATCTTGCGCTCTCCAGCGACATCTTCGACTCTTTCCAGAACTACCAGCGGCGCATCATCGCCGAATACAAGCGCCTCGCGCACGACTTCGCCTTCATCACCATCGACGCCCGCGAATCGATCAACAAGATCCAGGCCGAATTGCGCGCACACGTCTCGGAATACCTGCGGCGCGCGCAGGGTGGCCTCCAGCCGCAGGCGGACGGTCCGTCGAAGCCGAAGGTGTAGGGATGCCCCCCGTCAGCCGTCCGGCGCGCGCTCACGCTGCCGCGCCATCGCCCACCGATGCCGCCGTCAAAGCGGCAGCGGAAGCGATAGCCGTCCAGCTACGCGCGATGACCGCCGAGCACGACCAGGCGGTGGCCGCTGACGTCGAAGCGATCCATCGGCTGCGCGTGGCCACCCGCCGCTTGCGCGCCGCTCTGCGAATGCTCCGGGAGGTCGCGCCGAGTGACGAAGCCGAGAGCGCGGCGGATGAACTGGGATGGCTCTGCGGTGCGATTGGCGCGGTGCGCGATCTCGACGTGCTCGCGCAATTGCTCGAGGATCGCGCGACGCGCCTGGACGCCGATTTCATTCGCGCGCTCGAGCCACTCTCGGTCACCATTCGCCGCCAGCGCGCGACCGAGCAGGAGCGCCTGGTCGCGGCGCTCGACTCCGAACGCTATCGCGGTCTCGTCCAGCACCTGGCTGCAATCGCGTCCGAACCTGCCGCCGACAATCTGGCGCTCGGCGCGGTGGCGGCGCGCCTGGTGCGCTCGCAGTTGCGCGCCCTGTTGCGCGCGGGTGCCGGACTCGATGAGGCCTCGCCAGCCAAAACCTTGCATCAACTGCGCGTGCGCGTGAAAAAACTGCGCTACGCTCTCGAACCTCTTCGCGCGCTTGGCGGCAAGCCCATGCGCAGGATGCTGCGGCGTCTGGAGCGCGTGCAGGAGCGCGTCGGCCTGTACCACGACGCCGCGACCGCGGCCGCATGGCTGCGCGGATGGGCCTCCGAATCGCACGACGCTCCGCCCGCGGCCTTGATGGCGGTTGGAGCGCTGATTCATTCCTTCGAGCGCCGCATCCGCCGCCTGCGCGCACGCAGCCTCAAGACCTGGCGCCGCGCAGAGATGGACGAGCTCGCCCGCGCCGTACTCCACGAACTCAACTTTGCGGCCGCCCAGGCGCGGCGCGCCGCCAAGCCGCCGCTCGCCCTGGTCCCGGTGGTCCGCGCCTCATGAGGCTTTACGTTTTGCGCCACGGAACGGCCGAGAACGAACCGCCCCCGGGCGGCGACGACGGCGCGCGCCGGCTGACCGCCCGCGGCCGCGAGAAAGTGCGCGAGGCGGCGGCCGGGATGCGCGCATTGGGACTCAAGTTCGACGCCATCCTCGCGAGTCCCCTGCCACGCGCCGCTGAAACCGCTGAGTTGGTCGCCGCCGCTTACGCCGGCGGGCCGTCGCCTGAGACCCTCGCCGCGCTATCCACCGGCGTGACGCCTGCCGATATGGTGGCGGCGCTTAAGCCCTACGAACGGCACGACCACCTGATGATCGTCGGGCACGAACCGGGGCTTAGCGGGATAGCCTCTTTGTTGCTGACCGGCTCGGCCAACAGCGTCGGCTTCGTTCTCAAGAAGTCGGCGATGATCGCGCTCGAATTGCACGACGGGCTCGAGCGCGGCGGCGCGCAACTGCTCTGGATGTTCACGGCGCGTCACTTGCGTCGCCTGCGCAAGTGACGGGCGGCGCTGATTAAACCCATCGCATCCTCAAGCTGACAAAAGCGATGAGTACGCGGACTCATCGCGATAAGGATCCTTTCGTCTGTCAAACTTGGTAATGAGACTTTGCACTACTTGATGTAGAACGCTTCGGGCGCCGGGCGATAGACGCGCGCCAGCCACGTCGGCCGCCGAAGTCCCCCGGGACCCGGCGCCGCGCGCGTCATCTCGAGCCATCGGCGATATACCTCGTGCGACTTGCGAGTGTCGACGAAGATGTCGCCGTAGCGATCCTGCGGCCCCGCCTTGCCGACCGTGACTTTCTGATGCCAGCAGTGCTGGCCGCTTACCGGGTCGGGTTGCACCGGGAAGATCAGGTTCTGATGCACCCCGGCGTCCTGCCACCAGATGCGGCCCGAGTCCGGGTCGGCGCTCTCAAACGGCCGCACGCCATGCACCTGGCGCATCGTCCAACTCCCCTCTTCCTTGTGGCTCAGCTCAACCAGCCCGCTCGCCCATCGCTCTCCGCCACTATCCTCCTTGAGCCGCCAGCGGCCGAGATGATGCGAGCAGGCGACCACGCCGGGCCTGATCGACTCGGTCACCCATACCTTGTCGATGAAATAGCCAATCTCGGTCGCGACCTTCAGCAGTCCGCCGGTGTCAACCCCAAAGCGTCGCGCATCTTGCGGATTCAGCCATAGCGGGTTGCGATTGGATATCTCGTATAGCCACTTGGCATTGCCGGATCGCGTATGCACCAGGGTCGGAAGGCGAAAAGTCGGCAACAGCAGCATCTCGCCGCGCTCCCGAGCGATATTGCTCCAATGAACATGGCTCCTGATGTAGGCGGGGACTGAGTACTCGGGCCATTTCCAGTCTTTCAGTGTCTTCGAGTAGAACTCCAGCTTGCGCGACGGCGTGGGAAAGCCGGCGCAGGCGCGCCCGTCGATCTCGACCCCAATCGCGGCCCCGCCGCGCGTAATGACCTTGCTGGCGGGGTCGATCGCGGTGTCTTTCAAATCGTCCGCCGAGAGCTGTTTTTCGTGGACCCGGTAGGAACCTTCCTCGATCAGGAAGGCGCCGTACTTGCGCATGTATGCAAGCGGCGTGAGCCCTTCCTTCGCCGCGGCCGCGGGCAGGCCGGGCACGCTGTGCTCGAAAATCCAGCGATAGAAATCCTCGACCGTCAGCTTTTCGCCCGCACGATAGGGCGACTCGAAGTACTTGCGGATGCCGAGCGCGCCGTCGGGATCGATTCTCCATGACAGCTCGATCCAGAACTCGTCCTCTTCCCAGACCTCGCCCAGACCGGCCTCGCGATGGGCCTCGTAGGTGAAATTGAAGCGCCTGCCCGCGCGCTCCAGCGCGACCCGCGCGACCGGCTGGCGAAAACCAATCCATCGCGCGGCGTGAGTTTCCTGGCTGAGCAAATCATGACGCTCGGGTCCATGACCCATCGGCAGTACATAGTCGGCGAATTGCGCGGTCTCGCTCCAGATCGGTGTCAGGCAGGCGTGGCGCTCGATTTTGCTCTCGTCGGTGAGCGCCTCGATCCAGCTCATCCCGTCGGGATTGGTCCACACCGGATTGTAGACGCGGGTGAAGTAGACGCTTATTTTTCCGCGGCCCTCTTTCAGAAAATGCGGCAGCAGAAAGCTCATCTCGAAAAACGCGAGCGGAAACTCGCGCGGCCACATCAGCTCGTTCCACAGCTTGGCCGGCGGCGGCATCATCGGCGGCGCCGGCACGAACTTGTTGGCGGAGTTCGGCGCGGTGCCGCCGGGCGCGTCGACCGCGCCCATCAGCACCACCAGCAATTCGAGCGCGCGCGCCACCTGCCATCCGCCCAGATTGCCCGCCGCCGCGTTGCGCCAGACGTGGGTCGCGAGCGCCGCCCCGGCGCGTCCAATCTCACGCGCGACCTCGACGATGACCTTGGCCGATGCGCCCGATTCGCGCTCGGCGAACTCGGGCGTGTACCTGGCGTAAACCTCGCCCAGAATCTCCAGGAACGTGTCGAAGGTCTGCGGGCGCTCCGCATGCTCCTCGCGCAGATACTCCTCCCAGTTGACCCAGCGGCGCACGAACTCGCGATCGTACAGCCGCTCGCGCAGGATCACCTGGCACATCGCCAGCAGCACCGCCGCCTCGCTGCCCGGCCAGGTCGACAACCACCAGTCGGCCTTGGTGGCGGTGTTCGAAAGCCGCGTATCGATCACGCAGACCCGGGCGCCGCGCTCCTTGGCCTCGATAATCCGCTGCGCGTGCGGATTGAAGTAGTGGCCGGCCTCCAGGTGCGAGCTCAACAGCAGGATGAAGCGGGCATTGGCGTGGTCGGGCGACGGCCGATCGGCGCCGTGCCAGAACGCGTAGCCGGTGCGCGCGCCCGCCGAGCATACGTTGGTATGGCTATTGTGCCCGTCGATTCCCCAGGCGTGCAGGATGCGCTGATTGTAGATCAGTTCATGGCCGGGGCGGCCGACGTGGTAGAGAATCTCGTTGCGGCGGTCCTCGCGGAGCGCGCGCCGGATTCGCCCGGCAAGGTCGTCGAGCGCTTCGTCCCAGCTCACGCGCTCCCACTTGCCCTCGCCGCGCCGCCCCGCACGCCGCATCGGGTAGAGAATGCGTTCGGGATCGGTGACCTGGTTGATGGTCGCGGGCCCCTTGGCGCAGTTGCGGCCGCGGCTTCCCGGATGGGCGGGATTTCCCTCGAACTTGCGAATCGTGAAGTCGCGCTTGTCGACGTATCCGAGCAGGCCGCATCCGGCCTCGCAGTTGAAGCAGACCGTCGGCACCAGCGTATAGTGCTTCTCGACCTTGCGCGGCCACGCGGCCGCGTCGTACTCGACCCAGTCCTCCCATCGCTCGACCGGCGGAAATGCGCTGAGCCCGCCGGCCGGCGCGTCCAGCTCCATCGCCGCCGGATTGAGCGGCCGCATCGCGTCTTTTGCCGTAGCCATCGTTGAATACTAACTGAGCGGCACGGCCTGGCCGGCCTTTATGAAGATGTTCTCGAAGACCCAGAGTCCGAAAAGGCCGAGAGCCGCCGCAACCGCCGTCAGCGCTGGAACGCGAGTAGCTATTCCCAGTCCAAGCAGGACCAGCGGCAGAATTGTCCCGAGCGCCACGACCACCACCCAGAAGCGGCGGCTGAGCTCGCCGCGCAGAATAAGTTCGGCGGCGCGCCGGAAATCCTCGCTCATCGCCGGCAGCGTCAGTTCGATCAGTATCATCACCAGGCCAGCCGTCAGCGCCGCGAACAGAATTATCGCGGGAAAATAAATCGCCAGAGGCCCGGAACCGAGCAGCACGGCGACGACGGTCAACAATGCCGAGCCGCCAATCAGCGCCTGCACCAGCAGATGCCAGATGAAAACCGGGCTCTGCCACAAGTCGCGCGCCTTGGCCTGCGCGAACAGAAAAGCCGAGTAGCACGCGGAGCCGACCGCGAAAACCGCCGCCGCGGTCGCCAGCACCGGAGAAACTGAACCGAGAAAGAAGCCGCAGGCGAGCCATACCGTCGCCAGCGCGCCGTAAATCATCAGGATGTAAGTGCCCCAGACCAGCCACGAGCGAAAGTTCGGCCTGGTGATCAAATAATAGAAGCGCCACGGTTGCTTGAGGTCGGCGATCAGCAACACCACCGTGATGCCCAGGAAACCCAGCGCAAGAATCGGACTCACGATGTGAATCAACGTCTCATCCGCCCCGCTCGGCGACGCGAGCAGCAGTGCTGCGACCATCAGCACGCCCGCCGCGATCGATTTGGTCCACAGATATGCGGCCGGAATCGCACCCCACGGCGCCGCATGCGGGACGTCGTAGACGATGCGCGCGGAACCCGGCGCCGCGTCGGCGGCGCCTTCGCCGGTGGCGGGACGCCCGTCGCCGAGCGGATTGTGATCGGCCCACATCGAGCTGTGCTCCGGCCGCATCATCGAGGGTTGCAGCAGGTCGCCCTCGATGCCGACGTAAAAGAGCTTGGGCTGCGTGCCCTTGTGCGGCTTGCGGGTTGCGACCTTCTGAGTCGCAACGACGCGGCTGACCCGGCTTTGCGGATCGTCGAGGTCGCCGGTCATGATCGCCTGCGTGGGGCATACGACAACGCACGCCGGTTCCAGGTTGGCCTCGACGCGATGCGCGCAGAAGTTGCACTTGGCGGCGGTGCTGGTCGCGGGGTCGATGTATAGCGCGTCGTAGGGGCAGGCTTGCATGCAGGATTTGCATCCGATGCAGCGGCTGTTGTCGAAATCGACGATGCCGTTGTCGCGCTTGAACAGCGCGCTGGTCGGACAAATCTCGATGCACGGCGCTTGCTCGCAATGATTGCAGCGCATCACGCCGAAGTGGCGGCTCACGTTGGGAAAGGAGCCTTTCTCGATGTACTTGACCCAGGTGCGGAAGACGCCGACCGGAACCTGATGCTCATCCTTGCAGGCGACCGTGCACGCATGGCATCCGATGCATCGGTCCTGATCGATCACGAAGCCGTAACGCACGCGCGAGTCCTCTTTCCAACCCTGCAAGCTTGCGCAAAATCGATGCTGAAACCAACTAAAGGGATTTCTGCCCCTGGAGCGAATTCCGGCGCGAATCCGCCGCAGCTCTCTCGTACTATAGGATCGGCGAAGCGGTCAAAGCAGCGTGGCAAGCCGCGCCGGCTCACCGCTCCCAAAACGGCATTTCTGTGATGACGGTCAGGCCGCGGTTGGCATGCAAGCGCGCGCTGACGGTGCCGCCGTTGGTCTCAGTCAGGGCGCGCGCAATGTACAGTTTCCAGCCCGACGAGCCCATCCCCTGGCGATCCTGTAACGGCCGCTCGAAAAGGCGTGAGAACTGCTCCTGGTTGAGCGGCGGGCCGGCATCCTGGACCTCGAGTATCACGTTGCCCCCGTTCAGAAAGGTGCGCAGCACCAGTTCGCCGCTTTCGGTCCGCTGGATGCCGTTGCTCAGCAGATTAGCCACGATGCGCTCGAGGTGCAGCGGGTCGAGGCTGCCGCGCGGCATCCCGCCCAACTCGGTGCGCATTCGCAGGCCCTTAAGCCGGGCCTCGCGCCTGTAAACGTCGGCCACTTCTTGGACAATGACATTGGGATCGACGACTCGCGGATGCGGCTGGAGGTCGTCTTCTTCGAGCAGGTACATATCGAGCACGTTCTTGACCAGCAGATCCATCGCGCGCGAGGTCGAACTCACCCGGGCCAGCAGATGGTTGGTCTCTTTTTCGCTGAGCTCGTCCTCCTCGAGCAGCGTGACCAGCCCAAGCAGGGTTGCCAGCGGGTTACGGATGTCATGGGTCATGGTGCCAATCTGGCGCTCGCGGAACTTTCCCGCCGCCGCCAACTGTTCCATCTGTGCGCGCAATTTGCCCCGGTAACGGTCGAGAAACACCGCCGTGAACCATGACAATACCAGCGCGGCGAGGAAGCCCAGCCAACGGTAAGTCGTGTACCGGTCGCGCGAGGGTACCAGCATCTGAGCCGCCCCGAACATCGCCAGGCACCCCAGGTTCAGCATCCCCTGCCAGAGCTGCCCCCACATCACAAAGGCCGCAGTCGCAAACGGGCATAGGATGATCGCGACGAAGGCCAGCTCGGGGTTGCGGCCGAGCGCGGCGATCTTGATGAACAGCGCGATGACGACGATGCAGGTAGTCAGCGTCCAGACCTTCCAGTATCGGCGGAAGCTGCTCAACCAGGTCAGCCCGAAAAACAGCGTGACGATAGCCAAAGCGGCGAAGTGGTATGGGGTCAGCTCATGCGAGTGGCCCTGCAACACCTCGACGGCGGCATAGGCCGCCATGAAAAAGATCGCGGTCGGCCCCGCGACCTTCAGCGTGCTGATGGCCTCGGCGTCGTGATCGATCTCAAGCAGGACGCGGCGGTCCGCCGCTACCGGGCGCCGCGGACTCAGGAGGACTCCCGGCTGCTCCGCACCGGGCTCGTCCGCCGCAATATACTGCGCTGTTGCCATGTCCCCCCCCGGGGAAACTCACGGTCTAGACTTGCCGATGACGCGGCTGGCATCAAGCGCTTCCGCCATCATTTTCAAGCCGAAATCCACTTCCGCTGCCCCCATATTCAAAGGTGGGGCCAGCCTTACCACCCGCTCGGCGTTTAGCGTCCAATTGATGATCACGCCACGGGCAAGTGATTCGCGCACAAAAGTCTGTGCAGTCCCGGAACTTTCAAATTCTATCCCTATAAGTGCTCCTATGGCACGCACTCCCGCAACCTCCGGCCCAACGATCTGCCGCAGCCCTTGCGCCAACTCTTCGCCAAGCGCGTTCGCCCGCTCCCAGAGCCGCCCGTTGACGATAATTTCGAGCGCGGCGAGCCCCGCCGCACACGACAGCGGATGACCGCCGAAGGTCGTGATGTGGCCGAGCGGCGGATCGCGGGCGAGTTCTCCCATCAGCCGCGCGGACCCGCAGAACGCGCCCAACGGCAGACCACCACCAAGCGCCTTGGCCATCACCACCAGGTCGGGCACTACCCCGAAGTGCTCCATCGCGAACAGCCGTCCCGTGCGGCCCATCCCGGTCAGCACCTCGTCGTAGATCAGTATCGCTCCCACCCGGTGGCATCGTTCGCGCAGCGCCCGCATGAAGTTAGCCGACGGGATACGCACGCCGCCCTCCGCTTGCACCGGCTCGACCACCACCGCGGCGACCGTCGAATCGATAGCCTCCAGCGCGGTGGTGTCGTCGTATGGCAGATGGCTTACCGGGCCCGGCAGCGGCTCGAACGGCGCGCGAAAGGCCGGGTTTCCCATCAACGCCAGCGCGGCCATCGTGTCGCCGTGGTAGGCACCGTCGAAAGCGACGAAGCGCTCCCGACGGGCATGCTTGCGCGCCGTCTTGAGCGCTCCCTCGATCGCCTCGGCGCCACTATTGGTGAAATAGACGCACTCCAGCGGGGCCGGCAACAGGCGCGTCAAACTCTCGGCCAGCCGCACCTGCGCTTCGATAACATATTCCCCATACACCATCACGTGCAGATGCCGGCGGGCCTGCGCGGAGATCGCTTGGAGCACCGCCGGATGCCCATGCCCGAGCGCCGACACCCCGATGCCGGCGATCAGATCGAGGTAACGGCGCCCGTCAGCGGTGTACAGCCACGAGCCCTCGGCGCGAACGACCTCGAGCCCGATCGGCGCCGCCGAAGTCTGCGCGACATGGCGCAGAAAACCCTCTCGCAACGCACTCATCGCGCCGCCTCTCGCAGCAGTTCGAGCATCAAGCCGCCCCCGTGCGGCCAGTCAAGCGGCGGCGACTGCATCCGCCCCGGCTCGCACACATACGAAACGCCCAGCATCCGCAGACTCGCGTCCAGCTGGGCACGAAGATTGGCCGGCGCTGCCAGCGCAAAGGCTTCGAGCCGCCCTGCCGCATTTGCCAGACGCTCGCGCAGCCTGTCCGCGCTGTCGAGCGCACTGACGAACACGGTGCGATAGCCCGGCGAGGGGCAAAAGCCGGCGTCGCCGTCGTAGATGACGGTCCATTTCATACTTTCGGTCACTGTTTGAGTTGCGGTTCGGCTCGCGTTTTCGTCCGGCGCCTCGCAGGGCAAAGCCGCGACCCGCTCGCCCTCCCATAGCGCGACATCGCGGGCGCAACCGTGGTCCGGGCGCTGCGCGAGCGCGCGCCATCGCGCGCGCTCGC
>Ga0307374_10000415_pt1 | contig 82993 bp, 64 predicted proteins | sample OX3MG_FD_202532 | JGI IMG/M metagenome (GOLD analysis project Ga0307374, IMG submission 202532) | Soil microbial communities from Risofladan, Vaasa, Finland - OX-3 | ecosystem: Environmental > Terrestrial > Soil > Coastal area > Acid sulfate soil | place: Finland: Risofladan, Vaasa | collected... | reverse complement strand
CAGCGCACCGCCGGGACACTGACGCGCCCAGTCCGGGCGCGCTAGGGTTCTCCCATCATTTGAGTGATAGCAAACTTGAGGGTTAGCCGAACAGGGGAGTAGCGGAGTCGGGGCGGCCCGGTCGGCACTCCGCCGGCCGTTCACACGCACACAGGGGGCATTCTTGCATCGTGTCTGAGTTTCTGCCGTTCATCGTCATCGGCCTCACCACCGGAGCTGTCTATGGCCTGGCCGGCACCGGCCTGGTCTTGACCTATAAGACCTCGGGCATCTTCAACTTCGCCTATGGGGCCATCGCGGCGGTGGCCGTGTTCGTCTTCTACTTCTTGCACAGCCAGCACGGGGTGCCCTGGCCCTGGGCGTCGCTCATCGTCTTGTTCGTCCTGTCACCCATCGAGGGCCTGGGCCTCGAGTTGTTGGCCCGCATCCTCGAACCGGCGACGGCCACCCTCAAGGTGGTGGCGACCGTCGGGCTCTTGCTCATCGTGGTGGGCGTCGGCACGCTTTGGTACGGCAACGCCAACGTCAACTTCCCCCCCTTCTTAGACACCAACACCATCCGCTTTTTGGGCGTCAACGTCGGGTGGGACCAGATCACCGTCGTCATCGTCTCGTTGGTGGCGACCGGGGTCTTGTACTACTTCTTCCGGGTGGTGCGCCTCGGCGTGGCCATGCGCGGCGTGGTCGACAACCCCGACCTGGTCTCGATGACCGGCACCAACCCTGTGGCCGTGCGGCGCTGGGCCTGGATCATCGGGACCATCTTCGCCTCCATGGCCGGCTTGTTGTTGGCCCCGAGTCTCAGCCTCAACGCCGAGATCATCACCTTGTTGGTGGTCCAGGCCTTCGGGGCGGCCGCCATCGGCTATTTCTCCAACCTGCCCCTCACCTTCGCCGGCGGCCTGTTCATCGGCATCGCCGGCGCCTTGGCCACCAAGTACGCGGCCAGCGTGTCGTGGCTGACCGGATTGTCGGCCGGGCTGCCCTTCGTCATCTTGTTCATCGTGCTCATCGTGACCCCCCGGGCCCGCCTGGCCGAGCGCCGGGTGGTGGCCGCTACGGCCTTGCGCCGCAGCTGGTACGCCCCGACCAGGGTCCGCCTGGGGGCGGCCGCCTTGGCCTTGGTCTTCTTTTGCTTCGTGCCCTCCTTCGTCGGCGTGAACCTGTCGACGTGGTCGAGCGCCCTGGTCTACATCATGTTGTTCTTGTCCTTGGGCCTGTTGGTCAAGACCTCGGGGCAGATCTCTTTGTGCCACCTGGCCTTCGCCGCCGTGGGGGCGGCCGCCTTCGGGCACTTCACCACCAGCTTCCATCTGCCCTGGGCGCTGGCCCTCCTCTTGGCCGGCCTCGTGGCCGTCCCGGTCGGGGCCCTCGTCGCCATCCCGGCCATCCGCCTCTCGGGCGTCTTTTTGGCGCTCGCCACCTACGGCTTCGGCATCTTGTTGGAGCAGATGTTCTACGACACCAACCTCATGTTCGGCCCGACCACGGGCGGCATCGCCGCCCCCCGGCCCGACGTGACCATCTTGGGCTGGCACCTGTTCTCCGACAAGGGCTTCTACTACCTGCTCTTGGCCTTCGTGGTGCTCACCGTCGTCGTCATCCAGGCCATCTTGCGCGGCCGCATGGGGCGCCTCTTAAAGGGCCTGAGCGACTCGCCGGTCGCCCTTGAGACCCACGGGGCGACGGTCAACGTCATGAAGGTGCTGGTCTTTTGCATCTCGGCCGGCCTGGCCGCCATCGCCGGCGCCCTCTTGGCCAGCCTGTTCAGCTATGGGCTGGGCACCAACTACAGCTCGTTCGCCTCGCTCACCATGGTGGCCATCTTGACCATCACCGTGATCGGCGATCCCTGGTATGCCATTTTGGCCGCCTTGGCCTACGGCATCGTCCCGGGCTACATCACCGTGGCCAACATCAACACCTATCTGACCATCGTCTTCGGCGTCTCGGCCGCCACCTTCGCCCTCCAGGCCAACCGGGTCCTGCCCGTGCCCATGGCGGTGCGCAACTTCTTGGACCGCCTGGGGGGCCGGGCCCCCGAAGTGGCCCAGACCGAGACCGAGGTGGACCGCCTGGTGACCCAGGCCGTCAACAGCGAGATCGCCAGTGCGCACCACGACCGCGAGCTGGCGGCCCGCGCCTCGGTGCCCGCCTCGAGCAAGGCCGGGCTCAGCGTGGCCGACCTGGCCGTCCAATACGGCGGGGTGCGCGCCGTCGACGGGGTGAGCCTGGCCGCCCCCATGGGCCGGGTCACCGGGCTGATCGGTCCCAACGGGGCCGGCAAGACCACCACCTTTAACGCCTGCTCGGGCCTGCTCAAGCCGACCGCCGGCGCCATCACCTTGCACGGGCGCGACGTGACGGGGATCGGCCCGGCCGGGCGCTCGCGTTTCGGGCTCGGGCGCACCTTCCAAAAGGCCGAACTGTTCAACTCGTTGAGCGTGCGCGAGAACGTCGAGCTCGGTCGGGAGTCCTCCATGGCCGGGGCCAACCCCTTGACCCAGCTGTTCGGGAGCCGCCGCGACCGCGCCGTCGTGCGCCGGGCCGTCGACGAGGCCATGGAGCTGACCGGCATCGGCCCCCTCTCGGACCTCCAGGCCGGGTTGTTGCCCACCGGGCAGCGCCGCCTGGTCGAGCTGGCCCGGGTCCTGGCCGGGCCCTTCGACCTGTTGCTCTTAGACGAGCCCTCGGCCGGCCTCGACGCCTCAGAGACGGTGAGTTTCGGCAACGTGCTGACCGGGGTGGTGGCCGAGCGCGGCTCGGGCATCTTGCTGGTCGAGCACGACATGGCGCTGGTGCGCCAGGTCTGCGCCCACATCTACGTGCTCGACTTCGGCCGCCTGGTCTTTGAGGGCAGCCCGACCGAGATGCTCAACAGCGACATCGTCCGGGCCGCCTATCTGGGCTCCGAAGGGGTCGAAGGGGACGCTCCGGGGGGCACCGACGAGGGCGGCGACGGGTCCCTCAGCGTGGCCCAGGGGGCGACCGAGGGGCCATGACCCACGACCAAAAGGAGAGGCAGCGGTGCTAGAGCTCGAGAACATCACCGCCGGCTACGGCGACACCGTGGTCCTGCGCGATGTCAGCCTGTCGGTCCCCGACTCAAAGGTGGTGGCCCTGCTCGGCCCCAACGGGGCCGGCAAGACCACCTTGTTGCGCGTCGCCTCGGGCCTGATCAAGCCCATGAGCGGGCGCGTCATCTTGAACGGCCAGGACGTGACGGGAAAGAAGCCCTTCTACATGTGCCGCAAGGGCCTGTGCAACCTGCCCGAGGGCCGGGGCATCTTCCCCAGCCTCACCGTGCGCGACAACCTGATCCTCCAGTCGCCCAAGGGCAAGGAGACCGCCACCATCGAGCGGGCCGTCGAGTCCTTCCCGGCTCTGGCCACCCGCATGAAGCAGCTGGCCGGGAGCCTCTCGGGGGGCGAGCAGCAGATGCTGGCCCTCGTGCGCACCTTTGCCTCCGAGCCCCGCATCGTCGTGGTCGACGAGGCCTCCCTCGGGCTCGCCCCCATCATCGTCGACCGCATCTTTGAGACCTTGGCCCAGATCGTCTCGACCGGGGTCTCGGTGCTCTTGGTCGAGCAGTACGTGACCCGGGCCCTGGCCCTGGCCGACGAGGCCTGCCTGCTCAACCGGGGCCAGGTCGTCTTCTCGGGCCCGGCCGACGACCTCCAAAGCGACGAGATCTTCGAGCGCTACTTCGGGATAGAGATCAGCGCCTGAGGTCGGCGCCGGTCGTGGCAAGGAGGGAGCGTGTCGTCCGATGACTGAAAAGACTCGGCACTACGAGGTGATTTCGTGTGACGGCCATCTGGAGATACCGCCTGATGCCTGGGTCCGCCACATCCCCGAGGAGCATCTGAATCGCGCCCCGCGCCTCATCAAGCTTCGTACGGGCGGCGAGGGGTGGATCGTCGAGGGCAGCCCCTTGATCCACAACGGGCAGAACGTCGCCGCCGGCCGCCCCCTCAAGGTGAAGGGTGGGTCCTACTGGGAGCCCGATGGTTCGCCCGTCCCGGGAACGGGCGACGCCAGGCAACGCCTCAGCGAGCAGGACCGCGACGGCATCGACGCCGAGGTGCTCTACCCGCCCGTCTTCATTTCCCGTTTCATCGAGAACATCGAGGACGGCGAGGCCTACGTCGCGATGGTACGGGCCTTCAACGACTTCCTGGCCGAGGATTACTGCGTGGTCGCTCCCGACCGTTTGATCGGCAATGCGGTCATTCCCGCATCCGGGCTCGAGGACGCCATCGCGGAATTGAAGCGAGCCCGCCAGATCGGTCTTCGATCCGTGTGTCTCGGGTCGTTCCCCAACGGGTCGGGCTCGCCCGCTCCCGAGGACGACCACTTCTGGCAGGCCGCTCTGGACCTCGGCGTCCCCATCACTGCCCACTCCGCCATGGGGGATCGTTCGAATCCGCTCCTGGTCCAGTCGGCCCGGGGCACGTTCGATCTGGAGATGTCGATGTTGTCACGGACGATGCCCCCGCCGGTGGTCGGGATCGTCCGCATGATCCTCTCGGGCGTGCTCGACCGGTTCCCCGATCTGCGGATCTACTTCGCCGAGACCAATGCCAGCTGGATACCCGGACTGCTCTACATGCTCGATGATTCGTATTCGATCTTCAAGCATTGGTACGGCGTCGACTTGGCCATGCGCCCGAGCGAGTACATCTGGCGTCATTTCTCCTTCGGCATCGTGCGCGACCCGTTGGCGCTGCGCATGCGCGATCTGCTGGACATCGATCACATCATGTGGGGCTCGGACTTTCCGCATTCGGTCTCGTCGTTTCCCGAGTCGGCCCGCTGGCTCGATGAGATCTTCGAGGGATGCCCGGCCGACGTCCGCCGCAAGGTCCTCGTCGACACGCCCTGCGCGTTCTTCGGACTAGACCCCGCAGCAGCGCTGACGCCGACACCGCCCGCCTGAACGGCGCGCGCCTGAGGCGGGCAGCGGGCCTACATTGTTCTTTCGATAACTAATCCGCACGGTGTAGTTATCGAAAAACATCTATGCCGGCGCTCACAGTTGCCCATGGGCTCATGCGCCGACGAGCTCCTCGCCGATCACCGTGAGGTCGCGTAGCCGCTGCCGTTCTGCCGCGTCGACGCCCAGCTCGCTCAGGACCTCGTCGTTGTGCTCCCCCAGCAAGGGCGCGGGGGTGCGGACCCAGGCCGTGATGCCCGACATGGAGAAGGGGAGCCCCGGCAGCTGGTGACGAGAGGTGACCGGGTGATCCTCCGTCTCGAAGAGGCCGCGGTGCTGAATCTGTGGGTTGTCGACCACGAGGAATGGACGGATGACCACTGAAGCGGGAACCCCGACGCCCACCAGCCGCTCGCTCAGTTCGCCGGCGTCCCACTGCGTCGTGGTGGCGGCCAACCACCGGTCGAGCACGTCGTGCTGCGCCATCCTGGCCGAGGCACGCGCCAGGTGGGGGGATGCCGCCTCACCGTTGGCGGCCTCCGTCGGCCACCCCAGCACACCGCAAAGCTGCGTCCATTGGTCATCGTTCTCGACCTCGAGAGCCAACCACTGGTCCGTTCCCGCGCACGGGTAGACCCCTTGGGGCGCCGAGCCCATGCCGCTGCGATTGCCCAAGCGCCCATGCGCCACGCCGGAGAGCTGGAAGGCGATGGCGGACATCGCGGCAGCGTTCAGTGCGGCCTCCACCATGGTCGCTTCGACCAGGAACCCGCGCCCGTGCTCGTCCCGGGTGCAGAGCGCCACCAACGAGGCGAAGGTGGCGTGGAGCCCGGCAATGGGATCTCCCGCGCCACCTACGAGGACAGGGGAACCGCCGGGCCACCCGGTCGCCGCGGCCATGCCGGTCAACGACTCCATCGTCTGCGCGAAACCGGGACGGTCACGCCACGGGCCGTCGAGGCCGAAGGCCGGCATCCGCACGAGATTCAGCCTGGGGTTGACGTCGTGGAGGCTGCTCCACTGCAGGCCGAACTGCTCCATGACCCGGGGCGTGAAGTTCTCGAACACCATGTCGGCCGTGGCGCAGAGGCGCAGTGCCAGGTCGTGGCCTTCGGAGCTTGTCAGGTCGAGGGTGATCCCACGCTTGTTGGTGTTGGCCGCGTGGGCCAGTGGTCCCCACTCCCACCACTGCGGATCGCCAGGCGCTTTCGTGCTGGAGAAGCGCATGAGGTCCGGGCGCATGACCGACTCCACCTTGATCACGTCTGCACCGAGGCACGCGAGCACCTGCGTGGCGCACGGTCCGGCCCACCATGCGGTCAGATCGAGCACGCGTAGGCCGGCGAGAGGAAGGACGGCCTCGTGGTCCGCAGCACCTTCCCTCGTTGGCCGGGGCTCCCAATCGACCGCTCCGTCGTGGGCACCCGGCCCGGGCACCGGGCCGAACGGACGTGGCAGGACATCGTGCAGGCGGAAGGGAATCCGTGGCTGGCGGAAACGACCCGAAGGATGATCGACGAAGACCCCGCGGGCCACGAACTGCTCGAACTGGGCCACCGTCGCACCGTCGAGCACCGGCGCCACCGGGATGCGCAGGAGACCTGCCTCTTCGAGCACCGTGGCCGATGGCCGGGGTCGCGTGTACGCCCTCGTCATCTCCCAGAATTCGTCGCGATGCTCGAAGCGCGCGGTGGCGCGGGCGTAGCGTTCGTCCTCCGCGATCTCAGGATGCCCTATGAGGAGGGCGAAGTCCGCGAACTGCTGGGCGCTGTTCGTCGTGAAGTTCACCCAACCATCGGCGGTCGGCTCCACGGAGGGGACCTCGATCCTCCGCGTCGACGCCGTCATCAGCGGTCTTCCGCAGCTGGTTGCGAAGGCCGCAAACACGGAGGGGAAGGTCACCATGCCGATGGACATTGCGTCGAGGATGGACACGTCGACGTGGCCGCCCATGCCGGTGTGATCGGCCCGCCACCACGCGGCGAGCGCCCCGACCGCGGCGTAGGTGCCGGTCAGCCACTCGCCCACCCGGCCGCCCGCCGCAAGCGGTGTCGAATCGGGGAAGCCGCGGCCACCGGTGGAGCCGCACGCTGCCTGCAGCGTGAATTCCGTGGCGGCACGACCAACCCACGGGCCCGACGTCCCGAACGGGCTGATGGTCACGATGACCTGGTTGGGGTTGGCCTGCTGCGCCGCCGCGACGGCAAAGTCCACCCCGGCGACGACGATGTCCGCCGCACGAACCAATTGATCCTCGTGTCCTCGCGACACCGATCGCTTGGACGTGTGCAGGTACTCGAACAGGCCCGGGATCCCGGGCCAGCGTGCCTCGGGATCATCGAGTGGTTCGACCACCACCACATCAGCCCCCGCATCGGCCAGCAGCTTGGTGCAGTACGCCGCCGGGAGGCTGCCCGCCAGGTCGACGACGCGGAGGTCCTTGAGCTTCACCGGCGTGATGCGCCCACTATGGCGTCACGGGCAGGGTGATCCGGTACAACGTGGCCGCGTTGCCGCCCATGATGCCTTGGCGGACCGCCACGTCCTCGATGCCGGCGAGGGCGGATGCGGCGTACTTCAGCCCGTCGGGGTAGGTGCACGTGGGATGCGGGTAGTCCGTCTCGAACATGAGATGCTCCCAACCAATTGCCTCGATGGCGTCACCGATGCCCTCGGTTTCGAACCAGAAGCAGGAGTGGAACTGTCGCCGGAAGTAGTCCGACGGCTTCATGCTGAGGTGGTCGATGGCACCCGGTGCCATGTCGCCTACCTGGTAGTCCAATGCACGCAGAATGAAGGGGATCCATCCGACGCCACTTTCGACCGAGACGACCTGAAGGGTCGGAAATCGTTCGAGGACACCCGAGTAGATCATGTTGCCGACGACGGTTGCATTGTTGATGTAGAGCATGGCCGAGCCCAGGCCGAGCTTGCACCCTTCGTTGAGGGACGGCCAGGGCACGGTTCCGTACCACGACATGGACGATTCGCTGGACCCGATGTGGAAGTTGATCGGAAGTCCAAGGTCGCTGGCTGCTTCCCAGACCGGGTCCCAGTGCGCGGTGCCGAGGTCGGGCAGCCCGTGGTCGTGGGGGGCGGACGTGGTGTTGATGCCGTGGAGGCCGAGTTGGTGCATCCGCTCGATTTCCGCCACCGCCAGATCCAGGTCCCAGAACGGCAGGACCCCCATCGGCAGAAGGCGGCCGCCCGACTCCTCCTGGATCTCGGCCATGGCGTCGTTGTAGATCTCGATCGCCAGGCGGCGCAGGGCCGGATCGGCCACGTGCCGGAAATTCTGCCCCCCGAAGCCCACAGTGTTGGGGTAGACGATCTCGGCCCAGATGCCCTGTTCGTCCATCATCGCCAGACGGTGGGGGATGGAGTACGCACCCTGGTGGACGTCTTCGATGCTCCAGTTGAAGAACTCGGTGCCCGGCACCTTGACGCCGTCCCGCCCGACCACGCCCGAACCGCCGGCGCGCGAGAGCGTGACCCCGTCGACCACCCACATCGGGGTCCCGTCGATCGTTCGCACCTGCGGCACGCGATCCCGGAACGCCGCCGGGGCGCGGGAAGTCCACAGATCGTGGGGTTCGGTGAGATGCGTGTCCGCATCGATGATGCACATTCCATCGAATGGTGGCGCGGTCATGGGAGCCTCCTGCTCTCGTTCATCACGATGTCGCCAGCCGTAGGGCGGGTAACACATCTTCGACCAGGCATCGATGAGCCCGGCGTTCTTCTTCGGGCGCCGATGCGGCACGCCCCTCGACCAGCAACACCCGTTCGATCCCCAGCGCGGCCACCTCCCCCAGCTTGGCCACACAGTGTTCCGGCGTGCCCACCACACCGAACCGCTCGACGAAACCGTCGTCGAGATGCTGCGCGTGGAGAGGCTGCTGCTCACCACGCCTGACCGATTCCGACGGATGCCGGGTGCTGTGACCGCTCAGGCCATAGTCGGCGGTCACCGCGTCGATCACGGCACGGTCGTGCTCGCTCAACCCAGCCGCATCACCGCCCGGCATGCCGGAGAAGTGCGCGTAGGGGGCCACGGAGCCCCGGGCCAAATCCCGGGCGACCCCGGCGTCGGGGTGTGCGGCTATCACCAGGTATGCCCCGAGGGAGAGCGGAGTGGCCTGCGCCGCCTCCCGGCGTACCTGCCGCGCGATGTCGATGGCCCAGGCCAGGCGGTCGGTCAGCGCGCCCACGTTGATCGTGAGGCGCTCGGCACAGCGAGCGCCCAGTGCCAGCATGCGCGGGCCGGTGGCCGCGATGTCGAGCGGCACCTTGGGCTGGCCGGTTCCGGCGATCCACGGGATCTGGCTCGGGTACCCGTCAATGTCGACGACGTCAGAACGCAGATATGCCTGCACCTCCTCGGCAAATCGGGCCGTGACCTCGACGGACGCGGGCACCCGGCCGATGTGGCCCAACGATGAGTCCCCTCGGCCCAAGCCGAGCACGGCCCGGCCCCCGGATTCGGCCTGGACCGTGGCGATGGCGGCGGCGACGACGGCGGGAAGGCGGGTCACGGGATTGGTCACACCCACCATCAGGCCGAGCCGCTCGGTCGCTGTCGCAGCCAGGCACAGCCCGGCGAACGGATCGGCAGCCAGGTTCTGGGTATCGCCGAAACTGATGCCGTCGAACCCTTCCGCTTCGGCCCTGCGGCCCACGGCGACGGCAGACCCCGCAACGTGGACCGACGCCAACCAGACCTCGAACATCCCACCCCTCCGTTTCACGTCACCGCACAACGTGTCCGGCCACGAACCAAGGCCGATGAGGCACCCTACGATCACCGAACGCCGTTCACAAGCGGGGCGCCAGCCTCGTTGACGGCACTTTGGCCGACCCTTAAGGTATAGAGGATTGTTACAGCAGCGACACCAGGGGGGTACCAATGGGTGCGGTTGAGGACTACGTCACGTACTACGGCTCCCACCAGTGGGAGAAGCTCAAGGGCGTGTTCGACGCCGCGGACTTCACGCGCACCGGGCCCTACCTCGACGTGTTCACCGACGTCGACCAGTACGTGGACTTCCTCGAGGGGGTCGTCCCCACCATGGGGGCCGACTATGAGCTCCAGATCGAGCGCATCGTGTACACGCCGGGCGAAAAGGTGGCGTTCGGCCAGTTCATCGAGCACTTGGAGCTCGATGGGGTGATGACCGACATTCCCGAAACCATCGTCTTCGACCTCAATGACGACGGGTTGATCCGTCGGATGAGCCTCTACCTCAAGCAGCCCGGTGGGTTGGCGCCGGTCGGGGGCCAGGACGCCATGGGCGTCACCGAGGGCTGATGTGAGACTGCTCGTGGGCCCGGGCCGACCCGCGGTGACGCCCCGTGCTTGACCTTCTCGTCAAGGGCGGGACAGTGGTCGACGGCAGCGGGTCCGCCGGGCGTCGGGCCGACGTCGGCGTACGCGCCGGGCGGGTCGTCGCCGTCGGCCAGGTGGATGAAACGGCTCGGCGCACCGTCGATGCCACCGGCAAGGTGGTCGCACCCGGCTTCATCGACCCCCACACCCATTACGACGCTCAGATCCTCTGGGACGGCGGCGTGAGCCCGTCGCCGCTCCACGGGGTGACCACGATCGTCGGGGGAAACTGCGGCTTCACGATTGCCCCGGTGTCGTCGTCGACCACCGACTACATCATGAGGATGCTGGCCCGGGTCGAGGGGATGCCCGTCGCGACACTCGAGGCTGCTCTCGACTTCACCTGGTCGACCTTTGGCGAATGGCTCGATGCGCTCGAGGGGCGGATCGCGGTCAATGCCGGATTCCTCGTCGGGCACTCCACCATGCGGCGCTTGGTGATGGGTGAGCAGGCGGTCGGAGGCACCGCGTCGGAGGACCAGATCTCGGCCATGGTCCGGATGGCCCATGAGAGCATCGACGCCGGCGCACTCGGGTTCTCGACATCGCGGGCAGGGTCCCATCGTGACCACACGGGTGAACCGGTGCCGTCGCGCCATGCCAGTGTGGAGGAGATCCTGGCTCTCTCCTCGACCGTGCGCGACCATGCCGGCACCATCATGGAGATCGTCCCGACCGCGGAGTTCTACTTCACGGACGAGGACATCTCGTTGATGACCGACATGTCATTGGCCGGCCGCCGGTCCGTCAACTGGAATCTGCTGGGGGTGCTCGGGGGCGAGGACAAGCTGCGCAACAAGTTGGCGTCGGCCGACCATGCCGCGCGCCACGGGGCACGGGTGATCCCGCTCACCTTGCCTGACCCGCAGGCCATGCGCCTGTCCTTCGACACCGGCTTCGTCTACGACATGCTCCCCGGTTGGGGTGACGTGATGACCATGCCCCATGACGCCCGCGTGCGTGCGCTGCTGGACCCAGCCGTCCGCCGGCGGCTCGAGGAGGCGAGCCATGGGGCACCCTGGTGGGCGAACTGGGAGGACACGACGTTCTCCGAGACGGTCAGCGACGCGAACGCCCGCTGGGAAGGCCGCACGGCGGGCGACGTGGCGCGGGAGCGCGGGGTCAGCGCCTTCGATGCCCTGTGTGACGTCGTGGTCGCCGACGACCTCCGTACCGGCCTGGTGCCCCTTTCGATCGACGACACCGAGGAGAATTGGCGGCTGCGCAGCGAATTGTGGCGGGACCCCCGGGTGGTGATCGGCGGGTCGGATGCCGGTGCCCACCTGGACACCATCTGGACGTTCAATTGCATCTCCTCCCTGGTCGGCCCTTCGGTGCGCGACCGGCAGCTGATCGCGCTCGAGGAGGCGGTGCGCCTGGTCACCGACGTGCCGGCCCAGATGTACGGGCTCATCGACCGCGGGCGGCTGGAATTGGGATGGCACGCCGACATCGTCGTCTTCGACCCCACCACCCTCGGCCCCGAGCCCGTCCGCGCCGTGAGCGACCTGCCCGCCGGGGGCTGGCGGTTGACCGGTGGTGCACGCGGGGTGGAGCACGTGTTCGTGAACGGCGTCGAGATCGTGTCCAGCGGGGCGTACACCGGGGAGCGGCCGGGCACTGTCCTTCGGTCGGGGCGCGCCACCCGCACCGTGCCGATACCCGCCGACGCCTGAGGCCGGTCCGTCGACTCGCATGAGGATGCCCCGCTGATGTCGGACATGGAGTTGCCGAAGTTCATATCGGTCGACGATCACGTGGTGGAGCCGTCCCGGCTCTGGCAGGATCGCCTGCCCTCGAAGTACCTCGAACAAGGGCCGCGCACGGTGCGTCAGAAGGGCAAGATCGTCTTTGACGTCACCAAGAAGCCGAACTTCGTTCTGGGTGACGGACCGGACGACCGCTGGTGCGACGTCTGGTACTACGAGGACACCTGCTCGCCGCTCCGGGGTGATCTCACCGCCGTCGGTCCGCTGGCCGACGCCGTTCCCACCACCGCCGTCACCTACGACGACATGTTGCCAGGCTGCTTCGACCAGGCGCATCGCTTGGCCGACATGGATCTCAACCACACCGAGGCAAGCTTGTGCTTCCCGACCATTCCGCGCTTTTGCGGGCAACTCTTCCTCGACCGCGCCGACATGGAGCTGGCCCGCCTGTGCGTGCGGGCCTACAACGACTGGATGATCGAGGAGTGGTGCGGTGGCGCGGGCGCCGGCCACCTGATCCCCTTGACCCTGATCCCCTTGTGGGACCCCGAACTGGCTGCGGCGGAGGTTCGTCGCTGCGCCGACCTGGGATCGCACGCGGTGGCGTTCTCCGAGAGTCCTTCGGAGCTCGGGCTTCCGAGTATCCACGGCGGGGCGTGGGACCCCTTCTTCGCCGCCTGCGCCGAGACCGAGACCGTGATCAACATGCACATCGGCTCGTCGTCCAAAATGCCCCAGAGCTCTCCCGGTGCTCCGATGATCTCCTTGGTGACACTCACGTCGGAGAACTCGGTCCATGCTCTGGTCGACTGGCTGCTGTGCGGGGCGCTGCCGCGGTACCCCTCCCTCAAGATCGCACTGAGCGAAAGCCAGGTGGGCTGGATGCCGTTCATCCTCGAGCGTCTCGACAGCGCGTGGCGGCGGAGCAAGAACTACGACCCGAGCATCTACGACCTGATCCCCGAACCCCCCAGCTCCTACGTGCCCAACCGGGTCTTCGCCTGCGTCTTTGACGACTCGGTCGGGCTGGCCTTACGCGACCATGTCGGCATGAGCCAGATCATGTTCGAGACGGACTACCCCCACGCGGACTCGACCTTCCCCGAATCGAAGCAGGTGGCCGAGAAGATGATCGCGGAATCAGGGCTCTCGGCGCACGAGGCGCGCCAGTTCCTACGGTCCAACGCCATCGCCTGTTACGACCTGCAGCGTTTCGGCATCACGGAGTAACGCCGCTCCATCTCGCGTGCAGACTCCGACCGTCAGCGTGGATTCTGCCCGTCGTCCACTTTGACGATGGTGCCGGTGACGAACTCGGAGGCGGGTGAGACGAGGTAGAGCAACGTGCTGTCGAGTTGCGCCGGGTCGCCGAGCCGTTGGCGGGGAAACCCGCTCGACACTTCGCCATGGCGCTCGATCATGTCCCGCAGCATCTCGGTATCGAATGCGCCCGGTGCCACCGCGTTGACGTTGATGTGGAACCGGGCCCATTCCACGGCGAGCGTCTCGGTCATCCGCTCCATGGCCGCTTTGGTGGTCGAGTAGAGCGACCCTGCTTCACCCCGGTAGTGGTGTGCGCCCATGGAGGTCACGTTGACGATGCGGCCCGGTTCGCGTCGGGCAATCAGGCGACGCGCGATCTCACTCGACAGGAGGAACGGCGCGCGCAGGTTGGTGGCGATGACCCGGTCGACCAGTTCGACCGGCATCCGGGTGGCGTACTGCGCGTCGGGTATGGCGGCGTTGTTGACGAGGATCGAGACGGTGCCGAGTGCCTTCTCGATCGTGTCGACCGCCGTGGTCAGCTGCGCCGCATCGGTCACGTCCAGTGGCAGGGGGAGGCAGGTGCCACCATCCCGGGTGATCTCGGCGGCAAGCGCGTCGAGACGGTCCGCGCGCCGACCCGTTGCCGCCACGGCTGCGCCACAGGCCGCCAGGACTTGAGCGAAGCGCCAGCCCAAGCCCGACGTTGCACCGGTGACCATGGCGACCTGGCCGTGCAGGTCGGTCGAATGGTGGGGGAGGGCGAATGCAGGCTCGGGCATCAGATGACCTTGCTCTCTCGCCCTTCCCAGTAGCGGTCGCGGAGCTCCCGCTTGTACAGCTTGCCGTTGTCGAGCCGGGGCAGCTGCTCGACGTAGTCGTAGGTCCTCGGCCGCTTGAAGCCGGCCAGGCGCGTCTCGCACCAGGCCCGCAGACGCTCCGTCAGCGCGTCCCCAGCTCTCCGCCAGTCCAGTGGCTGGATCACGGCCTTGACTTCCTCGCCCATCTCGGCGTTCGGCACGCCGAACACCGCCGCGTCGAGTACCTCGGGATGGGCCAGAAGGACGTCCTCGATCTCCTGGGGGTAGATGTTCACCCCGCCCGCCACGATCATGAAGGCCTTGCGATCGGTCAGGTAGAGATAGCCCTCCTCGTCGAGCCGGCCGATGTCGCCGAGGGTCCGCCATGCCGGGCGGTCCGGATGCGTGGTGGTCGCCGTCTTCTCGGCATCGTGGTGGTAGTCGAAGTGCGCCCCCGGCAGATCGAAGTACACGGTGCCGACCTCCCCGGGCGGGAGCGGATGTCCGGCGTCGTCGCAGATGTGGACGACCGCCCCCTGGCTGGCCCGGCCCACGGAGCCCTTGTGGGCCATCCACTCCTTCGAGCTGATCTTCGTGCTCCCGATGTTCTCCGTCCCGGCGTAGTACTCCTCGATGATCGGCCCCCACCACGCGATCATCTGCTCCTTGGTCTCGATCGAGCAGGGAGCGGCGGCGTGGATCGCCACCTCGTGGCTGGACAGATCCCACTGGGAGCGCACGGCGGCAGGCAGCTTCAGCATCCGGACGAACATGGTGGGAACCCACTGGCTGTGCGTCACCCGTTCTCGCTCTATGAGCAACAGCGCCTGATCGGGCTCGAAGCGCTCCATGACCACCACGGTCCCCCCCAGGCTCTGCACGGCCAGCGTGACCCGGAGGGGGGCGGCGTGGTACAGCGGCGCCGGGCTCAGGTACACCATGTCCTCGCGGAAACCGTACAGAGCCCGGTTGTGCGCTGCGATCTCAGCTTCTCCCAGGCTGGCCTCGCCCGCAGGGAGCGGGAACTTCACGCCTTTCGGGCGACCGGTGGTCCCGGAGCTGTAGAGCATCACCGTGCCGCGCTGCTCGTCGTCGAGCGGATCCGTCGAGTACCCCGCCGTGGCGAGATCGTACGAGTCGTGCCCCTCGATCTCGCCGTCGAACATGAGTCTCCGGCGCACGAGCGGGGTCTCCGGCACCATGGCCGCGGCCACCTCGGCGCGGGCCGCGCTCGTCACGAGCACCCTTGCTTCGCAGTCGTCCACGATGAACGCCGCCTCGGAGGCCGTCAGGTGTGCGTTGATGGCCGTGACGTAGAGACCGGACCGCAGGGCTGCCCACACCACCTCGCAGTAGCGCGGGTGGTTCTCCATCATGACGGCGAAGTGGTCCCCCGGTCGCAATCCCGTCTCGCGCAGCAGGCGGGCGAGCCGGATGGAGCCATCGTTGAGTTGGCCGTAGGTGACCGCGCGGCCGCTGCGACCCATCACGACGGCACGTCGTCCCGGATCGGCGGCGGCGATCGTCCCGGGATAGCCCACTACGCGCCCACCGTCATCGGGCGCAGGTCCTGCCGTCCGGCGGGTCGCCCCACGTCCCCGGGCAACAGGATTCGATGAACTGCATCGACGCGAACCCCCTTCGCAGCGTGTGGTGCACCAACCTCGGCCGACCCATAGCGTGCGCTCTACCGCCCCGCCGATGTGCGACCAGACCGTACCATGCGCACCGGCAAGAACAGCCTCTGACCTGGCCCGTCAGCGCCGGCGACGGCCGTTGGCACCCTGTCGGCACCTTGATTCAGACTTTATAATGATATAGATTTCGCCGTCGCGGCCTGAGAAAGGCGCAGAGACTTCCGCTACCGGCTGACGAAGGGGGAAGCATGCTCGATGTGGTGATTCATGGCGGTTCGGTGGTTGACGGCAGCGGCGCACCCGCCTCACACGCAGACGTGGGCATCCTCGACGGCCGCATCGTCGAGGTGGGCCAACTGGACGATGGGGCCAAGGTCACCATCGATGCCGACGGGCTGATCGTGGCCCCGGGCTTCATCGACCTGCACTCGCACTACGACGCCCAGCTCTTCTGGGATCCGACGCTGAGCCCCTCTCCGCTCCACGGTGTGACGACGGCGGTCAGCGGCAACTGCGGCCTCACCCTTGCCCCGGCGGCGCCCGGCGATCGGGACTTCCTGACCCGGCTCCTCGCCCGCGTGGAGGCGATACCCGTCGAAGCGCTCCTGGCCGGGGTCACCTATGAGTGGGAGTCGTTCGCCGAACTGCTCGATGTCGTCGAAGCCAAGCCACTGGCCCTCAACATCGGGTTCATGGTCGGGCACTCCGCCCTTCGCCGGGCCGTCATGGGGCCGGCCGCCTCGACCGACAAGGCCAGCCCGGAGCAGATCGCGGCCATGCGAGCCCTCCTGGGAGCCGCACTGGCCGCCGGCGGGTTCGGGTTCTCAACCGCCAACGTCGCCACCCAGGTCGATGGCGACGGGCGGCCGACGCCGCCCAACCTGGCCGATCCCGAGGAGTTCATCGCCCTGGCGGCGGAGTGCGGCCTGCACCCTGGCACCTCCATCGAATTCATCCCCGGGTCGTTCCTCAGCGGGTTCAGCGACGACGACATCGCGCTGATGGCCGACATGTCCGCCGCAGCCGACCGCCACCTCAATTGGAATACGCCGCTCATCAACCCCAACGCGCCCGGCCTCTACCAGCGACAGCTGGATGCGTCGGATTACGCCAAGGCGCGCGGGGGTTGGATCGTCCCTATGTTCATGCCGCAGAACGGGCCCTTGCGCCACGATTTCAAAGAGGCCTACGTGTTCCGGGCCGTCCCGGGCTGGGCCGGCGTGTTCGACCTCGAGGGCGAGGAGCGGCTACGTGCGCTCTCGGATCCGGCCACGCGGGCCCAATTGAAGGCGTCCGTGGACGCCGAGACGCAGGGGCTGGCGGTGGTCGTGCGCAACTGGGGCAGCTACGAGGTGAACGACGTGGGCGATCCGGCTCTGTCGTACCTCGTGGGGCGCAACATCGGCGAGCTCGCGGCAGAGCGCGGCGTGAGTCCGTTCGATGCCATGCTCGACGTGGTGGTCCAGGCCAAACTCGACGTCGGGTTCGTGCGCTACCAGTATCCCGACGATGACTGGACGGCGAATGCCCGTCTCGAGGTGCTGAAGGATCCCCGCGTCGTCCTTGGCGCCTCTGATGCGGGGGCCCACGGCGAAATGATGGTGGGCGCCGATTTCCCCACCCGCTGCATCGGCGAGCTCGTGCGGGACAAGAAGATCTTCACGGTCGAAGAGATGGTGCACCAGTTCAGCGACGTCACGGCCCGGCTCTACGGGTTGAAGGATCGGGGTCGTATCGAGCCGGGGATGTGGGCCGACGTCGTCCTCTTCGACCTGAGCCGTGTCGGTGCCGGACCGATGAAGAAGGTGCAGGACCTTCCTGCCGGCGCATCGCGGCTCACCACCGAGTCGACCGGGGTCGAGCACGTGCTGAATCGGGGGACCGAGGTGGTCCGGCACGGGCAGTTCACCGGTGACCTCCCCGGGCGCCTCTTGCGTTCGGGCCGGGACACGTCGACGGTCAGGGCACGCTAGGGATGTCACCACGTGGCATTGCGGCCATCGCGTGCGATGAGCCCGACCGCGAGGCGATTGTCTGCGGCGACCGTCGGGACACGTTCGGCGACCTCAACGCGGACGCCAACCGTTGGAGCCAGCTGTTCGCACAGGCTGGGGTCGGGCACGGGGACAGGGTTGCCGTCATGCTCGGCAACCGCCCCGAGGTCTTTGCAGCCTGGGTGGGCGCCGGCCGCCTCGGTGCGCTCGTCGTGCCGGTGAGCTACCGGTTCACGGTCTCGGAGGTGGCGTACATCCTGGAGGACTCACAAGCGGCCGCCTTCGTCTACGAAGATGAGGCGGTCGGTGGGCAGGCGGTCGAGGGGATCGACACGCTGCGAGCCTGGGCCAATGTCGACGATCCGGCGTGGCGCCGGCTCCCGGCGCAACCGGCGAGCCGGGAATTCCTGGGCAGTCCGATCATCTTCATGAACTACACGTCGGGGACGACGGGGAAGCCCAAGGGGATCGCTCGTGCACTACCCCTCCCCGCCGACGAGGACATGGCCCCGCAGCCATTCACCGAACTGTGGGGCTGGAAGCCTGACGACGTCCACCTGTTGTGTGGCCCGGCGTATCACACCGCACCCGGTAACTACGCCTTGGCCCATCTCCTCGAAGGAGCGCGTGTGGTCGTCATGCCTCGATTCGACGCGGCAACGTGTCTCGAGCTCGTGGAGACCGAACAGGTCACCACCTCGCACATGGTCCCGGCCAATTTCGTCCGGATCCTCGAGGTCGATTGGACGGCATACGACCGCTCCAGTGTGCGCAAGATCCTGCACGCCGCCGCTCCCTGCCCCGTCCCCGTCAAGCGAAAGATCATGGAGGTCTTCCCTCCAGGCTCTGTCTGGGAGTACTTCGGCATGAGCGAGGGTTTCGTCTCGTTGATCTCCCCCGACGACTGGCTCGCCAAGCCGGGCAGCGTGGGCCGGCCGATGCAGGGCATCGCCGTGAAGATCCTCGACGAGGACGGCAACGAGTTGGCGCCCGGAGAGGTCGGCTACATCTACGTGTCGGCCCTCAGCGGTTTCCGTTTCGAGTACCACAATGCGGCAGACAAGACGGCGGCAACGTGGCGCGGCGACTACTACACCGTGGGCGATCTGGGCTACGTGGATGAAGACGGGTTCCTGTTCATCGCCGATCGGCGGGTGGACCTTGTCATCAGCGGAGGCGTGAACATCTACCCGGCCGAGATCGAAGGGGCGCTGGCGGAGCACCCCGACGTGGTGGACTCAGCCGTGTTCGGGCTCCCGGACGAGAAGATGGGCCAGCGGGTGCACGCCCTCGTGGAGGTCCGCCCGGACGCCACCGTCACCGAGGATGCGTTGCTCGCCTTTCTCGGGGAACGCCTGGCCAAGTTCAAGCTGCCGCGCAGCGTCGAGCTCGTCGGGGAGCTCCCCAGGGAGCCGAGCGGCAAGGTGCTCAAGCGGCAGCTCCGCGATGAGCGGCTCTCGGCCTCGGCCGCGCCGTGACGACAGACGTTGGTAGGTTGAAGACATCGAGCGGAAGATCGGGAGGGTAGCCATGGCCTACGACCTAGTGATCCGCGGGGGCACCGTTCTTGACGGCACGGGAGCCCCGCGCCTGCGGGCCGATGTCGGCATCTCGGGCGGCACGGTGGTCACGATCGGCTCCATTGCGGAGCGCGGCGTGGAGGAGATCGACGCCGACGGCCTCTTCGTGGCGCCCGGCTTCATCGACGGGCATGCCCACTTCGACGCGCAGATCTTCTGGGACTCCCTGGGCAACTGCTCGTCACTGCACGGTGTGACCACGACCATTATGGGCAATTGCGGCTTTACGATCGCCCCCAGCCCGGCGGCGGCCAAGGATCTCGCGATACGCAGCATCGAGCGGGCCGAGGACATTTCCCGCGATGACATGCTGGTGGGCGTGCCGTGGACCTGGCGCACCTATGCCGACTATCTCGATGCCGTCGACCAACTTCCCAAGGGAATCAACTTCGCCGGCTATGTGGGTCACTCTGCCCTGCGTTGCTTCGTCATGGGTGAGCGGGCCTACACCGATCAGGCGACCCCCGAGGAGATCGCCGCCATGCGGGCCGAGGTCGCGTCCGCACTGCGGGCAGGGGCAATTGGGTTCTCGACCTCCCGCATCGCCCAGCACCGCACGGTCGACGATGGACCGGTGGCCAGCTACGTGGCGAGCTGGGAGGAGGTCGAGGCCCTGGCCGGCGTGCTGGGTGACCTCGACATGGGCGTGTTCCAGCTCGCCGGCGACATCACCAACCCGACCCTCCAGGAAGAGCTCACCAACATCGCCCTCACCATCAGGCGGCCCGTCCATCTGGCCTGCGTCTTCGTGGAGGCCCGTCCGGAGGCGTTCCGGAGCGGGTTGGCCTTCCTCGACAACGTGGCCGCGTTGGGAGGTCGGGCCATCGGCCAGGTGCACGTGCGCGAGCTGCAGAACGTCATCGGCTTCCGGGTCGGACTGCCCTACGACCGCCTGCCGCAGTGGCAGCAGTTGCGGTCCCTTCCGTTGAGCGACCAGCGAGCGGCCCTGCTGGATCCACAATCGCGGGCTGCCTTGGTGGATGAGGCGCTGCACGGTCCCTACGTGACGACGAACGTCACCGCCGAGGTACAGGCGCGCCTTCCCGACTACGAGAACCTGCGGGCGCTCTTCTCGTCGACGGAGCGCAACCCCTCGGTGGCCGAGCTGGCGCGCCAGCGCGACACGACGCCGCCCGACGTACTGATAGACCTCTCGCTGGAGGCCGACTTCGACCGGTACTTCACCCAACCCTTCGCCAACCAGAACCACGACGCCATCGAGGAGATACTGCGCCATCCCCATACGGTGATCGCCCAGTCCGACTCCGGAGCGCACGTGTCGCAGATCATGGACAGCTCCATACCCACGTATTTCCTGGCTCATTGGGTGCGCGAGCAGAAGCGCTTCACCTGGGAAGAAGGCATCTCCATGCTCACCTCGCGCCCGGCGGCCGTGTTCGGTCTGACCGGCCGTGGTCTTCTGCGGGAAGGCTCTGTGGCCGACCTCGTCGTGTTCGATCCCGACGCGATCGGACCGAAACTTCCCTCGGCGCAGTCAGACCTCCCCGCGGGAGGGACACGCCTCGTCCAAGAGGCCACCGGCATACGCGCCTCGGTCGTGTCGGGTCAGGTCCTGCTCGACAATGGAGTGTTCACCGCCGCCCGATCGGGACAGCTCATCCGCAGCAACCAGTAGCCCTTACCGCACACGACGTGAGCAACACCTTCAAGGGCCGCATCGGGCGTTACTACGACGACTCCGAGCCATGGTGGCCACCCGTGGTGGCGCCTCCGGCAGACGCCCCCAACGTGGTGATCGTCGTCCTCGACGACGTCGGCTACGCGCAGTTCGGCTGCTACGGATCCGACATCTCGACGCCCACGTTCGATGCGCTGGCCGGCGCAGGCGTGCAGTTCACCAATTTCCACACCACCGCCGTCTGCTCGGCCACGCGGGCGTGCCTGATGACCGGTCGCAACCACCACTCGAACGGGATGGGCCGGGTGATCGAGGTTGCCACCGGATTCCCGGGATACAACGCGCAGATCCCGCGCTCCAACGGCTTCCTCTCGGAGATGCTCGGAGCTTCGGGCTACAACACCTATGCCATAGGAAAGTGGCATCTGACACCTGAAGACGAGTGCCACTCGGCCGCGAAGCGCGATCGCTGGCCGCTCGGCCGGGGCTTCGACCGCTTCTACGGGTTCATGGGCGGGGAGATGCACCAGTTCGTGCCCTCACTGATCGAGGACAATCACCTCGTTGCCCCGGTCGATCACATGAGCGAGGCGTACCATCTCACCGAAGACCTCGTGGACCATGCCATAGGGTGCGTGCGCGACGCGGCGGTGGTCGACCCGACGAAGCCGTTCTTCCTCTACCTTGCGCCGGGGGCATGTCACTCGCCCCACCAGGCGCCATCCGAATGGATCGCCCGTTACCGCGGTCAGTTCGACGACGGGTGGGATGCCTGGCGCGACCGCGCTCTCGTCAAGCAGATCAGCACAGGCGTCATGGAACCCCACGTCCTGCTGTCACCCCGGCCGCCGTGGGTGCCGGCGTGGGATGGGCTCTCGAGCGACGAACGTCGCCTCTACGCCCGCTACATGGAGGCATTCGCCGGCTTTCTCTCCCACACCGACGAGCAGGTGGGACGGCTGTGTCGCTTCCTGGCCGACATCGGGCAGTTCGACAACACGTTGATGATCGTGCTGTCGGATAACGGGGCCAGCTCCGAGGGCGGACCGACGGGCATGCTCAACTTGACGTGGAGCCGGCATCCACGGCGCACGACGCTCGAGGATGCGCTGGCGCGCATCGACGACATCGGAGGCCCCCGCTGCCATACCAATTACCCGTGGGGTTGGACGATGGCCGGGAACACTCCCTTCCAACGGTGGAAGCGCGAGGTGCACGAGGGTGGAATTGCCGATCCTCTGATCATGCACTGGCCAGATCGTTTCGGGCGCTCGCCCGGACTTCGCCGCCAGTACGTCCACGCCATCGACATCTTGCCCACGGTGCTCGAATTCGTGGGCGTCAAGGAGCCGTCAGAGATCAACGGGGTGTCGCAGTCGCCGCTCGAGGGCGTGAGCTTCGCCGGCGTGTGCGCCGATCCGGGCGCTGCGGCGACGCGGACGACGCAGTACTACGAGATGTTCGGGAACCGCGCGCTCTATCACGAGGGATGGAAGGCCGTCACGCAGCACCCGTACATGTCCGAGGAGGTCAAGAGTTTCGACGACGACACGTGGGAGCTCTATCACGTGGCGGAAGACGTGTCGGAGTGCGTCGACCTGGCGGACGAACACCCCGAAAAGTTGCGCGAGCTCGTGGCGCGCTGGTGGGTGGAGGCCGGGAAGTACCAGGTGCTCCCCCTCGACGACCGGCCGATCTCGGATTTCGTGACGGAAAGGCCCAACAGCGTGGCGCCCCGTTCCACCTACGTGTACCTCCCCGATGCCGCCCCCGTCCCCGAGGGGGTGGCGGTGAATCTCAAGAATCGCTCGCATCAGGTGGTGGCCGATGTCGACATTGCGGGGCCAGGACCCGCCGGTGGGGTGCTGCTCTCGCAAGGCTCCTTCCTCGGAGGTTGGTGCCTCTACGTGGACGCCGGATGCTTGACCTATGCGCACAATCTCGGCTCGAAGGAACTGACCTACGTTCGTGCCACGGAGCCGGTGACGAACGGGGTGCATCTCTTGAGCTTTCGCTTCACCCGTACCGGAGAGGACCAGGGCCTGGGCGCGCTGTTGATCGACGAGCGGGTGGTGGCCGAAGGCGTCATTGCCCGCTTCACACCGATCCGCTTCTCGGCGACCGGTGCCGGTCTCACCTGCGGGTACAGCAACGGCCTCCCGGTGACCGACGAGTTCGAAGGTCCGTTTCGCTTCAACGGGTTGCTGAGGAAGGTGACGGTGTCGGTTGAAGGCGAGCCGCGTATCGATGCCGAAGGCGAAGCTCGCCTCGCCATCGCCAGCCAATAGGGTCACCGCCCCGGCTCATCCCGTCTCCAAAAGGCGGCGCGGATTGTCGACCAGCATCTGGTGGATCTCGGCGTCTGCGACTCCGGCCTCCTTGAGTGCCGGCAGGACGTCATCGGGAATGTGCCGGAAGTGCCAGCGGGGAACGACCGTCGTGAGCACGTCCTCGGGGATGTGATGGTTGTAGCACGACGCGTCATGGGAGAGCACAAGGCGTCCCGCATGGCCCCTACGGCACAGTTCGGCCACCGTGCGCACCCGCTCTTCGAGTGGGAGCAGTGCGTCGACGCCGAAGCGATCCGTGCCGAGATACGAGCCGGCCGCAAGGAGTTCCTCGAGGTACTCGAGATCGGTGGTGTCGCCGCTGTGGCCGATGACCACCCGGGAAAGGTCGACCCCTTCTTCGGTGAACCATGCCCACTTCTGTCATCGAGAGTGGCGGGTGCGCCGGAAGGATCCCGGGTTACTCCAGTACCGAGGGGTCCTTCCGGATCTGCATGCGACACATGGCCTCGAAGAGACCCGTGAAGTTCTTGTCACGGAAGAAGCTGCCATAGTTGGCGGCGGCCTCGGGATGCATCAGTTTGCCGCCGCCCACGGCCTCGACGTGCCAGGCCTGGCGACAGCGCCATTCCAGACACGAGGCCCGCAGATATGCCTGCTCGATGCAGTTGCCGAGGATGAGCACGCCATGGTTGGCCAGGAGGGCCATACCGGCATCGCCCACCGCCTCGACCGCGGCGCGGGCGTTCGCCACATCGTCCACTGCGCCCCAGTACTGGTCGTAGAGCGCCACTTCGCCGTCGTAGTAGGCGCTCGACTGGTCGTAAATGCCCGGTACGCGCCCGAGGTCGGCCCAGATGGTGCCCCACCGGGTGTGGTTGTGCAGCGAGACCGTGACGTCTTCACGCGCCTTGTGCAATTCGACGTGAAGTTGGATGGCGGGTGTGATGGTCCATGGGCCGTCGAGCTCGTTGCCCTCCGCGTCCATGCGCATGATGTCGCTGGCCCTGACCTCTCCCCAGGTCAGCCCGAACGGGTTGCAAAGAAATGTGCCATCGGGTTGCTTGTACGTGATGTGACCCGCCAGGTGATCGTTGTGACCTTCGTCCCACAGACACCGCGCCAGCAGCGCGACCTGCTGATGGGGCGTCAGTGCGGGAAGCGGGGGAGCGATGGGCTTGGTTACCACCATCGGCTTCATCTGAGTGGGGGCGCTGGTTTGGGTCGCCGTCATGCGAGTCGGTCCTTTCGCAAAGTGTCGAGTCGCTCCGTGCGGCTCTTGACACGGCTGGCAGTGCAGGTAGTCTTTACTTTATCCATCATTAAGATGATACGCAACCAGAAGCGGGCGCCTCGGGGACGACGAGCAGCGATTGTCGGGCGGCGATCACAGGATGTTCGACGTAATGTCCGGGCGCGACTCGCGCCAGTGAGCTCCACGACTGATTGGAAAATGGGCACAATGACGACAATCGAGAAACCACTTCTCATCTCGGTGGACGACCATGTGATCGAGCCGCCGAACCTCTGGGTCGACAAGGTGCCACGGTCGGATCGTGAGCGGGTGCCGCACGTGGTCGAGGAGGATGGTGCGTCCATCTGGTTGTACGAAGACGTCCGCATCCCCATACCTGGACTGTTCGTGCAGGCCGGACGTGACCAGTCGGAGATCGTGCCCGAATTGATGTCCTACGAGAAAATGCGGCCAGGCTATTTCGACCCGCGGGAGCGGGCCAAAGACATGGATCTCGACGGTGTCATCGCGTCGCTCTGTTTCCCCACCATCCCCCGCTACTGCGGTCAGCAGTTCCTCGAGGCCAAGGATCGAGAGATGGCGCTCACCTGCCTGCGGATCTACAACGACTGGATGATCGAGGACTGGGCCGGGGGCGCTCCGGGCCGCTTCATCCCCCTGATCGTGGTTCCGCTGTGGGATCCCAAACTCGCCGGCGACGAAGTGCGGCGGTGCGCCAGCCTGGGAGCGAAGGCGGTGTCGTTCTCCGAGAACCCGGCCAAGCTCGGACTTCCGTCCCTGCACGATGCGGCCAACTACTGGGATCCGTTTCTCGAGGCGGTCAATGCGACCGGACTCCCCATCTGCATCCACTTCGGCTCGTCATCGATGGTCCCGACCACGTCCGACGACGCACCCGTCTACGTGTCCGCGCTCCTCTCGCCCCTCAACCTCACGTACGCCACCGCGGACTGGTTGTTCTCGAAGAAGCTCGAAAAGTTCCCGAACCTCAAGATCTGCCTCTCCGAGGGTGGGATCGGATGGATCCCGTACATCCTCGAGCGGGCGGAGTTCATCATTGAGCACATGCCGTGGGCGCGGACGTATGGCTCGTTCGACTACACCCAGACCAAGCATGAGAACCTCGGTCCGGAACTGAGCCCGAGGGAGCTCTTTGCGAAGCACATTTACGGGTGCTTCATCGACGACGCATTCGGGATCAAGAACCTGGCCGAAATCGGCGCGGACAACGTGATGATCGAGACCGATTACCCCCATGGCGACGGCACGTATCCGCACTCTGTCGACAACGCCCAGCGTTTGCTGGCCGGTTTGGACGAGGGGACCCGTTACAAGATCATGCAGGGCAATGCCCGGAGGGTCTTCAATCTCCCGTAGGCGTCCTGCGTCAGAACGTGATCACCGTGCGGACGACCTCGCCCGCCTCCATGGCGTCGAAGGCGCTGTTGACCTCTTCCAGCGCGATGCGACGGGTGATCATGCCTTCGAGGTCGAGCTGACCCGCTTTCCACAGGCGAAGGAACCGGTGGAAATCGGAACGGACGTCTGAAGACCCGTAGTAACTCCCGACGAGGGTCTTCTCGTTGAAGAACACCTCGAAGGCGCTGAATTCCAGCTTGTCCTCCTCCCTTCCTGCCCCGACGATGCAGGCGGTACCACCCCGACGGATGGCATCCCAGGCCATGCGCATCGTCTTGGCCAGCCCGATGGCTTCTATGGCGTAGTCGAAGCCGTCGCCCGTCAGCTCGGTCCGTGCGTCCTCGAGCTCGTCGGGACTGCAGCAGTGCGTCGCCCCGAATTGCCGCGCCAACGCCCGCTTCTGTTCCACCACATCGACGGCGACGATGGTCGATGCGCCCGCCAGCCGGGCCCCCTGAATGGCGGCGATGCCGACCCCGCCGCAGCCGAAAACGACGACCGATGAACCGGGCGAGACCTTGGCGCAATTCACGGCCGCACCCACGCCGGTGGTCACGCCGCAGCCGATGAGCGCTGCTATCTCGAAGGGGACATCATCGTCGATGACGATCGCCGCGCGCTCTTGGATGGTGGCGTACTCGCTGAACGTCCCCGTCCCCGACATTCCATGGACGGGCGTGGTGCCCTGTCGAAATCGGGGTGTGAGCGCCCCCGTCGTGTACATGGTCGAACACAGTTCCGGACGCTTGCGCCCCGAGCAGTTGATGCAGAAGCCGCAGGGGGCGGTCCACGCAATGATGACGTGGTCGCCCTCCTTCACCCGTTGCACGCCGTCACCGACCGCAGTGACGATTCCCGCGCCTTCGTGGCCCAGCACGGCAGGGAGCACTTGGGGCATCGTCTCGTTGAGGATCGACAGATCGGAATGGCACACGCCCGAGGCCATGATCTTGACGGTGATCTCTCCGAACCCGGGGTCCAGGACCGTGATGTCATCGACCAGTTGGAGTCGGTCCGTCTCGGTGCTGAACAGTACGGCTGCTTTCATTGGTCCTCCCCCTGAGCGGGCATTAGGGCAACGGTGTGCCTGCGTGAATGGTGACGTCGGGACGACGAAGGCGCGAGTGCGTCAAGATCCGATGGCCGATTGCAATTCCTTGAGACGTTGGTCGATCATCGGTGGCCCCTCGGGGCTCGGTAGCACGAGGAACCGGTTCTCGAGGAGTGCGTCGATCACAGCTGCGGCCACGTGGGCCGGCGAGGTCGTGCTGGCGGCAACCGCCTCTCGGTAGCGCTGCGCCAGTTCGGGGTCGGCGTGGGACGGGCCTGGGTAGTCGGGCGGCCTGTTTCGTTCGCTCTCGGCGATACCGGTCTGCACCACACCCGGGCAGATCAACGAGACGTGCACGCCGGTGCCATCGAGCTCCGTCCGCAGCACCTCGGCCAGCGCGGTCAGCGCATGCTTCACGGCTGAATACGGTCCCAGCGAAGGGGTGGGGACAAGCCCGGCCACCGATCCGATGATGACGACGTGGCCGCTCTTCCTCTCCACAAGGCCCGGGACGAAGGCACGCAGGCCGTGCACGATGCCCATCAAGTTGACATCGATCAACCAGCGCCACGTCTCCTCGCTGGTCTCGAGCACGGCCCCGGAGGGGGAGACCCCGGCATTGAGGCAGACGATGTCGATGGGTCCGAACCGCGCGTGGGCCCGGTGGCAGAGCGCTTCCATGTCCTCCTTCGACCGGACATCGCCCTGGACCCCGATGGCCGAAGTGCCCTGGGACCGGATCTCGCCCAGCGCGTCGTCCAGCGCAGCCACCTCGATGTCCGCCAGAACAACCTGGCAGCCCGCATGGCCCAAGGCCAGCGCCATCGCCCGGCCGATGCCGCTGGCGGCGCCGGTGACAACCGCCACGCGACCGGCCAGCGCAGGCACGCGATCGGATTGCCGGTGAGGCGAGTGCGCTCGCCTCAGTCCAGAACTCCGGGATCCTTGCGAATCACGCGGCGACACATAGCTTCGAAGAAACCATCGAACGCATTCGGCACCGAGTCGATCAGATCACCGAAGTCGCGAGCCGTCTTGTCGGTCATCGGCACTCCGCCCCCGAGGGCCTCGACATGCCACGCCTGGCGGCAGCGCCACTCGAGAACCATGGCACGGATGTACGCCTGCGAGATGTCGTCGGCGATGACCATGACGCCGTGGTTGGCCAGCAGGGCGGCGTTGGCCGAGCCGAGGGCGCGGATCGCACCACTGGCATTGGACCTGTCGTTGACCGGACCGTCATACTCGTTGTAGACGGCGATCTCGCCGGAGTACATGGCACTCGTCTGGTCGTAAATCGGAGGAACCCTGTGTGCGTCCGCCCATATCGTTCCCCAGCGGGGGTGATTGTGCACGACGACACCGGCGTCGTGCCGCTCCTCGTGCAGCACGACGTGGAGAGTGATGGCAGGGGTGATGAGCCAACGGCCATCGACCTGCCGGCCTTGCGCGTCCATGCGGGCGATATCGCTGGCGCACAGCTCGTCCCAGGCCAGGCCCCATGGGTTGACGAGGAAGGTGCCGTCGGGCTGCTTGTAGGTGATGTGCCCGCTCAGGTGATCGTCGTACCCTTCGTTGAACAGGGTCCGGGCCAGGAGCGCGACTTCTTGCTCCGGGCTGAGATGCATCTCGGGAAATCGAAGAGGGGTCGTCCCCACCGATTGCACAGCCATTGGCTTTCCTCGCTTCCCAATCGACAGGGTACGGCCGCGCGCCGAATCGAAGCGTCCCCCGTATCCCTAACGTGTAAATAATTGCAATCCCCAATCTAAGGATGGGCCTCGCGAGTGTCAAGAGCGCCGCGCCGGGGGCGATCCGCCGGCCCAGCATTGAGATCACTCTTCTTGCCCCGGCCCGAGGCCCAGATGGAGTTCTCCGGGAACACGCTTTCGCCTTGCATGAGGACGGCTCCTCAGGCGCGGAGTGAGCGATCCATCCCGAAATCGTACGTAAATGAAGGGAATCTGGAGAGTGGCGTCTCCGAAGATTTGGGAGCCGGGCCGGGCGACGGCGTGATCGACGCGCTCTTGACCCCTCATGGAGCGGTGAGTACAGTGCACTCTTCTGGTGAAGAGCAGGGGGGAATCCGGACATGCCTCGGGGCGTGTGTCGTCACCCCAGCCGATAATTGGAGGCTGACGTGCCGAAGTCACCCGCGCATCACTCGAACCCAGGTCGCACAGCGCCCCTTCTTTACACTCTCGGTGCGCTCACCATTGCCATGGCGTCCGTTCTCCCGGCCAGCTCGGCCGGTGCCAGCTCGGCGCTCGGCCAGCCGGATCCCGCCAAAGGGGCGCCCGTCATCGTCGGAATGATCAGCGACGGTGGTTCGGGCACCGTTGGCACGGCGCCACTGGTGGAGCAGGGGGCCAAAATGGCGGTGGCATGGGCCAACGCCTACAAGGGCGGGCTCGCCGGCCACCCCATCCAACTCTTCATCTGCGAGAACCTCTCCACTCCGGCGGGAGGGCAGGACTGTGCCAACCAGATGGTGCAGAAGCACGTCGTCGCGGTGACCGAGCCGTTCACCGGTCAAGGCCCCACCGAAGTGCCGACGATCGTCAAGGCCGGCATCCCGTACATGACGTTGTCCGGCAGCACGACCCAGGAGACGACGACAAAAGGTGCCTACTCGCTGACCGGTGGGCTGCCGGGCGTACTGGCGGCTGACGCCGCCGTGGCCAAGGCGAAGGGCTACAAGAAGTTCGCCATGTTGACGGTCAACGTGCCCGAGGCCATTCAGCCCGCCGAGACACTCGGCGTGACCGCCTTCAAGAACGCCAAGGTGGGCTTCAAGGTCATTCCGGTCAATCTCGGTACGGCCGACATCACCCCGCAGCTGGAGAGTGCGGTGCAATGGGGTGCCCGGGCGATCGGCATGACCGGCGACCTCACGCTGTGCACCTCGTTCTTTCAGGCGTATCAAACCTTGGGTCTCACGCTCCCGCGGTACGTGCTCAGCACCTGTGTCGACCCCAGCATCATCAACTCACCCCTCGACAAGGTGATGGCGGGATCGATCATCTCGAGTCCGGGCGTCACGAGTTCCCCGGACTACGCCACCTACGCCGCCATCACGAAGAAATACGCGCCGAGCGTGAACCCGAGTCCCAATGTGAGCACCAACCAGTCCGATGGCGCGTCGGCCATTTGGGCTCTCCTCAATGTCATGGCGGGCTATTCGGGCCCCGTGACGCCAGCCGGCGTCAACAAGCAGATACGCACGGCCAAGAACGTGATCCTGCCCTTGTCCGACGGCGCCACGTTCACGTGCAACGGAAAGATCATTCCGTCCCTGCGGAGTGTGTGTTCGGTAGTGACGCAGATCGGGACACTCCAGGCCAACGGCATCGCGAAGGACATCAAGAACATCAACGCCTCGGCGCTCTTCTCCAAGTAGTCCCGAAGCCCTTCGCCGCTCTCGCTTCGCCTGTCTCCAAAGAGTATCCTAAATAGGATGTCGCCGGCGTTGGAGGACGAGGGTCTGCACCCCGCGACCGATGACGTGGATTGGCAGGAAAGCGTGTACTTCGCTTGGCGCGATGTCGAGTCCGGCCTTGGTGGCAACCACCGGATCGGCAACGAAGTCAACCGGGGCACGGCCAACCTGTGGTGTGGCGTCTACCACGAGGACGGGACTCGTTTCCGGCACAACGATGAGGATCTCCCGCTGTCACACGTGGAAGGCCTCGGCCTGGGAGCCGGCCCACAGCGGCTCTTCCATGATGGCGGACGACTCCGGTTCGTCCTCGACACGGACGGCTGCCGGATGGACCTCGTGCTCGAGGACGAGGTCGACTCGTTCTCCGTATCCGGTGCGGACACGTTCGCCGGCTCGAAGGGCTCGGCGGGAGCCATCTTTTCGAACAACTTCCACGCCTCGTGCCGCGCCGAGGGCACGGTGACCCTCGACGGCCGGACGAAGAAGATCAACGCGCCCGCATGGCGCGACCACTCCTGGGGCGTGCGCCACTGGGACAGCTTTCTGTCGAGTCGGAGCTTCGGGGGCTCGTTCGGCGACTCCCTGCAATTTCGCTACGGATCGATGGTCGGGGCCAATGGCAGCTTCTTCCGCCAAGGCTCATTGACGGAAAATGGGAAGAAGCTCGAGGTGGCCAGCGCCGCCATGCTGTTGCACATTGACGACGACTCTTTGCGCTGCCCTTCGGCCGAGGTGGAGTACCGCCTGGTTCCCGAGGGGACGGTGCACGTTCGCATCCGGACCATCGGGGGCATGCTCGGCGTCACCCGGCGGCGCTATGGCTGGGAATCCGTGGGCGATGTGTGGGTGGATGGCGAGCCTGGAGGTTGGGGCTTCCTCGAGGCGAACATCAATCCGCGCCACGGCCATGCCCCACCCGCCTTCGCCCTCGGTGAGGCGCTGGTCAATGGCGTGATCAACGTGGAGCCCTGATGCGGCAGCCGCCCGAGGATCGAGCCCTCTACTATCGCCAACTGCGGCGCACTCTTTCAGCCGTCCTGTTGCCTGAGCTCACGAGCGCCCAGGCCATCGACGCCGTCGGATTGCTCGATCGGATCCTGGCTGAGTTCATCGTCGAGGAGGAGGCTGGAGGTGAGCTCAGCGCCGTATACGGGGCTGAGTTCGAGGCATTGCTCCGGCCCGGCCTCGAGACCGATGGTGTGACCCCGGCGCGATTCGATGAGCTTCGGGCCGAAGCCGCCTCGGTGGTCGTTCGGCCGGGAACGGACATCGACGTGGGCCGCCGCGCCGCCGCGATCGAGCACCGCTTTCTCGAGCGGATGGAGGAGTTGCGCCGCGCCGTGCTGGACGATGACGGTTCCGACGACGCTCCCCGGGCGTCCGATCACGGATGTTCGGTTACCGAGGAACAGGTCACGGACTACCTCCGGGCCCGGCTCACGCATTCGCCTGACGTTGTCGTGAAGCGCCTGTCCGTCGTCCCCGGGGGGAGGTCGAAGGAGACCATCCTCGTCTCGCTGCGCGGTACCACCGAGCTTCCCCCTGAGGTGATCGTGCGCAAGGATCGACCCGTTGGCCTGCTCGCGACGCGTGCCGTCGATGAGTTTGCGGTCATTGCTGCGGTGCACGGATTCGGTGGTGTCCCGGTGCCCCGACCGTTCTTCGCCGAGCCCGAAGGTCACTCCCTCGGCGAGGGGACCCTCCTCGTGATGGAGCGCGTGCCCGGACACAAGGCCGGTGAGTTCTTTCCTGACCTGGCGGCGCCGGCGCAACACCGACTCGAGCTGGGTCGCCAATTGGCGGCCGGCCTGGCCCGGCTCCATGCCTTGCCGCTGGACCACCTCGGTCGGACGCACCTCGACGTCGACGGGGCCACGGTCACGACGGACTCGACCGTGGCCATGGTCAAGGCCATCATGGAGCGGATCGACGGGTTGACTGGTCCGCCCAACGTGACGGCGCACGTGGCCGGCCAGTGGCTCCTGGCGCATGTCTCCTTTGTCGTCCCCCCTTCGCGGCTGTGCCTCCTCCAGGGGGACTTCGGTTTCCACAACATGCTCATCGACGGCGGGCGCGTGACCGCCCTCGTCGATTGGGAAGCGGCGTCCATCGGTCCGCCGGCGCGGGAACTGGCTGCGGCCTGGAACGTGGCGACGTACCTCATGGACTGGCCCTCGTTCGTGGCGGCGTATGTCGAAGCCGGAGGTCGGGTGGAGGACACGGATCCACGTGCCATCACTTTTTATCGAGTCGTCATGGCGTTGGGCGGCTTCATGACCGCCAAGATGGGCGGACATCTCTTCCGGACGGGGTCCAAGCGCGACCTGCTGACCGCGCATTCGGGACTCGACTCCTCATTCCGCTGTGCCCGCAACCTGGCCCGCGCCTACGCCGACGCGACGGCATTGGGCGCGTGATCGCTCAGGGATCGGTCCCGCCACTGAGGTAGGCCTGGGCCAGGGTCGCCTCTTCCCGGCGCACCTCGTCCGCTGACCCCGAGGCGACGATGCCCCCGTGGACCAGGACGATGGCGACATCGGCCACCTCCAACGCCAGCTGAACGTGCTGTTCCACCAGGACCACGGCGGCGTTGCTCTCGTCGGCCACCTGGCGGATGATGGGCAACAGGGATTCGACGATGACCGGCGCCAGGCCCATGCTCATCTCGTCGATCAGCAGAACCTTCGGCGCCTGGATCAACGCGCGGGCAACCGCCAACATCTGCTGTTCTCCGCCGGAGAGCTGCCCCGCCCGTAGGCGCGCACGCAGCCGCAGGGCAGGGAAGAGGTCCAGGACGTCATCGACCGACGAGCGGGAGCGTCGGGCCGCCAGCTTCAAGTTCTGCACCGGCGTCAGCTCGGTGAAGAGCGCGCGCGAGTCCGGGACGAGGACGACGCCGGCCCGGTTCATCCTTCTGGCCGAGCCGGTCCGGAGTGGCACGCCGTCGAGGGAGATCGCACCTTTGAGCGGAGCGAGAAAGCCGGCGATCGTGAGAAGGAGGGTTGTCTTTCCGGCACCGTTGGGGCCCAGCACGGTCATGACCTGGCCATGGCCGACCGACAGGTCGATATCGCGTGCCACGGCGACCTTGTTGTACCCGGCGTGGATGCCGGTGCAGTCGAGCGCCGCAGCAACCGTCACGGGACCACTTCCTTCGTAGGGGTCGCCCCGAGGTAGGCGTCGACCACGGCGGGGTCGACGCGTATGTGGTCGGGTGTTCCCGAGGCGATCATGGATCCGAAGTTGAGGACGTGCAGTCGGTCGCACAAGCCGAGCACGAGGCTCATGTCGTGATCGATCAAGAGAATCGTGACCCCGCTGTCGCGGACAACCCGAAGGCGGTCGGCCAGCCATTCACTCTCCGAGCTGTCGAGCCCTGCCGCGGGCTCGTCCAGAAGGAGGACCTTGGGCTCGCCCGCCAGCGCTCGCGCGATCGACACCAGCTGGCGTTGGCCCTGCGACAGCTCGCCGACATTTCTGTCCCGGAGCGCCGAGAGCCCCAGCGAAGCCAGGACGTCCATCAGTTCCGCCGGTCCCCCGCTCCGGGCGAGGTGCTGACCCACCATGATGTTCTCCTCCACCGAGAGATCCTCGTAGAGGTCGATGCTCTGGAACGTGCGCGCGAGTCCCCGCGCGGCCCGGCGATGCGGAGGGAGGCCATCGAGAGACTGACCTTGCAACGTGGCCTGACCACGGTAGCGGGTGAATCCGCTGAGGGCATCGATCAGCGTCGTCTTTCCCGCCCCGTTCGGACCGATGAGCCCGACGATGTCTCCCTCGGCCACCCTGAAGCTGACATCGTCAACCGCGACGACGCCGCCGTAGTGCACGCTGAGCCCTTGCACCTCGAGCGCCGTCGCCGGAGACGAAGGGCGGACGACCGGCGACGGGTGCGGCACAGGAGCCGGCACGGCGGCCCGAACGGGCGTGGGATCGGCGATCGGGGACGCCGGCCAGATGCGACGGCGGACACGACGCGCCGAGGCGTACATCGGCCCGATGGCTCCCTCGGGGTTGAAGATCACCGTCTGCACCACGCCGATCCCCAAGAGGACCCCGTACCAATTGCCGAACGAGACGACGTGATTGGTCGCCACGAAGAGGATGCCGCCCGACGCTCCCAGCCCACCCAGAATGGCGCCGCTGACCGAGGTGATTCCCGCCACGAACACGGTGGAGAAGAACAGGAGGCCCACCAGCGCATCGAACGTGTCGAAGGTGACGTTGGTCTGCATGTAGGCCATGAGGCATCCGCTGATGCCTGCGATGAAGGCCCCGATGGCGAACCCGATGAGCTTGATGCGCACCACGTTGACGCCGGCTGCCGCGGCGGAGCGTTCGTTGGCGCGGACGGCGAGCATGGCCGAACCGAGACGACTCACGCGCAGCCGTGCCACGCCGATGGCCACGATCACCAGGACGAACAGGCAGAGCAACCCGAAGGCGATACGAGGGAACCCGAGTCCCGATCCAATGCCGAGGTCGAGGCCGAAGATCCGGGGCTCGGGGATGGGCTCGCCCCCCGAGCTCCCGTCCAAGCTGTTGTTTTGAAACCAGACGGCTTCGACGGCTACAGCGAGGGCCAGCGTGACGATGGCCACGAACAGGCCGCGGATGCGGAGGGCGGGTAACCCGAACACGAGGCCGACGACGGTCGCCGCCATTGCGGCCAACAGAGGGGCAAACGGGAACGGAATGCCCCACGTGTGCGCGAAGGTACTGAGGAGGAAACCGGCGACCCCGGCCAGTGCGAGCTGGGCCAGCGAGATCTGCCCGACGTAGCCGGTGACCACGACGAGCGAGAGCCCCAGGGTCGCGAGGATCAGGCTCAAGATGAAGGCGTCCCGGAAGCTCTGTTGGAGGACGACGAGAAGGAGAATCGCCAGGGGTACGCCGATGACGACCGGCCACACCATGTGGCGGGGCCGCGGGGCCTTGCCGAGAGTCGGCTGCAGCAGCTGGCCCCGGGTCGGGAGTGGCCGCCCACGGTAGAGGAGGACGGCCAGCACCATGGCGAGGGGGAGTACCTGCCCCGCGCCGCTCGGGAACGACGGATAGCGCGAATTGAGGTAGACACCCACCGACCCGAGCGCACCGAGGAGCACTCCGGCGATGACGGCCGGGGTGAGCGAGTACAGCCGGCCCACGACGGCTGCGGCCAAGGCCGGCACGATGAAAAGGGTGTACGAGCCGGGGATCAGGGGGACCAGCGGTCCGATCAAGATGCCGGCCAGACCGGCGACGGTGCCGCTGATGGCCCAGTTGACGAGGGCGATGTTCTCCGGTGAGAGCCCGGTGACCAACGCGCCAATCTCGGATTCCGCTGACGCTCGCGTGGCCAGGCCGAAGCGGGTGAACCGATAGAGAGCTCCCAGGATGAGGGCTACTCCCACGATGGTGACGGCAAACCAAAAGCGGTCAGCCGGGATCCGGATACTGCCGATCGTGAAGGTGTTCTGCGGGTAGATCGGGGCGACCAGCACTTGCTGGGCCCCCACCTGGAGGTTGACCAACGCGGTGAGCAGTCCCATCACGCCCAACGACGCCACGGCCTTGGCCACGGCGCGTTGGTGACGCAAGGGACGGAAGACCGCCCCGTAGAGGATGACACCCAGAACGGCCTGGATGGCCAGGGTTATCACCACCGCCGGGACGAACGCCATGCCGGCGCCGAACGAAATGGGGCTCACACCCGGGATGGGAATGAGCAAGCGACCGGTGCGAAGGAGCGCGTAGGTGTAGGAGGCGTAGAGCGCCTGTGCCCCGGTGGCGAAATTGAGAACGCCCGAGCTGCGGTAGGTGACCACCAGGGACATGGCCAACGCGGCGAAGACGGCTCCGTTCCCCAACCCCAGGATCAGGAAGTTGATGTAAGTGGCCATTCCCCCCCCGGCTCATGCGCTGACGATTCCCTCTGAAGGCGATCATGGCCCGGACCCGCCGCCGGGCGATGAATTAAGGACACTCTAGACAATCGACGCCCGCCCATCACGCCCTCCCCGGGTGGGACCCGCACAGCCGGCGTGTCGGCGTGTGGCGGAGCGAGAGCCCATGGCGCACGACGGCCTATCCATCCTGCTCTTTCGTCCAGTCCACCCATGGGGCGGTCGTCAGGGGGGCCAGAGCCGGCGCGTGCCGAGCCGTCGGACGCGCGCCTCGGCGCGAATCGACACGTGAGCCAACGGACGGCCTATTCAGGTTACTGTATCGGGGCCACACAATGAGGGGGGCCACGGTGCAAGGTGTTCTCGAGGGTGTACGGGTCCTGGAGGTGGCGACGTGGACCTTTGTCCCCGCCGCCGGTGCCGTGCTCGCCGATTGGGGGGCGGACGTCATAAAGGTCGAACATCCCAAGACCGGAGACCCCCAACGGGGCCTGATAACGGCGGGCATGTTCGGCGGCGGGGCGCGCGCCGTGAACTTCATGATGGAGCAGCCCAACCGGGGCAAGCGGAGTATCGGCATCGATCTCCGCTCGGCCGGCGGGCTCGAGATCCTGTACAAACTGGCCGAGGTGTCGGACGTCTTTCTCACCAGTTTCCTGCCCGCGGCCCGCCAGGAGATGCGTATCGACGTCGAGCACATGCGCGCCCGCAACCCGGACATCATCTACGTCCGTGGCAGCGGGATGGGTCAGCGTGGTCCGGAGAGGGAGCGCGGAGGGTACGACGCCGCGGCCTACTTTGCCCGCGGCGGCCACGCCGCAGCCCTCACCCCCGACGACGTCGAGTATCCGGTTGATCCCCGTGCCGCCTACGGTGACCTTCCCGGGGGCCAGACCTTGGCCGGTGGGATCGCCGCCGCCCTCTTTCGGCGGGAACGGCATGGGGTGCCGTCCGTCGTCGACGCCTCACTCCTGTCCTGCGCCATGTGGACCCTCGCGCCCGACATCGTGTCGAGCAAGCTCTTCGGTATTCCCAAGTTGCCGCGCGGTGATCGCCGCAGTGCCCCCAATCCTCTGGTGAGCACCTACAGGACGAAGGATGGACGCTTCATCAACCTGACGATGCTGGAATCGGACCGCTATTGGCCCGACCTTTGCCGGCGCCTCGGCCGCCCCGAGCTGAGCGACGATCCCCGCTTTGCCACTGCAGCACTGCGTGGTGCGCACGGTGCTGAGTGCGTCGATGCGCTCGATGACACGTTCGCCGAGCGGACGCTCATCGAGTGGAAGGAGGCATTGGCCGACGCCCTGGGTGTCTGGGCCGTGTGCCAGGAGCCGCTCGAGCTCCACGACGATCCCCAGGCAATCGAGAACGGCTACCTGGTCGAAGTGGCCACCGACGAGGGCAGGTCGTTCACGCTCGTCGCCAATCCCGTGCAGTTCGACGAGACGTCCCCGGCGTTGATGCGCGCGCCCGAGCACGGTGAGCACACCGAAGCGGTCCTGCTCGAGCTCGGGTTGGAATGGGGCGAGATCATCACGCTGAAGGAGGCTGGGGCCGTCCTATGAGCGACCCCGGCTTGCGACTGCCCGACGACGTGGTGACCTGGGTGGAGGAGATCGGCCGGGGGAAGGTGACCCACCTCGACCGCAAGCCGGGAGGCGGCCGCAAGGAGGCGTGGTTCGTCGACCTCGACCGCCCGGGTGAGGGGATGGCCGAACTGTTCCTGCACTATGACCGGTCGGATCGACAGGCGACCAAAGACCCTTGGACGCTTCGTCGAGAGGCGTCGGTCTACGGCGCCCTGAACGGGAGCAATGTCCCGGTGCCCCGCCTGCTCGGGATCCACCCTTCGCACCATGCCATGTTGTCGGAGCGGCTTGTCGGCGAGAGCCGGTTCTCGCGCATCTCGGACCCAGCCGAGCGCGAGGCCACCGCGCAAGATTTCATGGCGAAGCTGGCTGAGCTCCACCGGCTGGATCCGACGACGCTCGACCTCCCCGGCTTCCCATCGGCCACGACCGTTCCCGAGGCCGTGTGCCACGAGCTCGACGAGTGGGATGCGCTGCTGGCCGCACGTGGTGGCACGGTCGACCCCGCCCTTTCGTTCACGTTGGAGTGGCTCCGCCGCCACATCCCCGCGTACGAGGGCCCGGTCGTGCTCGTCCAGGGCGACACCGGCCCGGGAAACTTCATGTACGCGGCTGGTCGGGTGGTCGCCATAGTGGACTGGGAGTTGTCCCATCTGGGTGACCCCATGGACGACATCGCATGGCTGTCCCTGCGCGCCACCCAGGAGCCGTTCACCGACTTCCCGGCGCGCCTGCGAGAGTACGAACAGCTCTCGGGTCACCTCATCGACGAAGGCCGCGTCCAGTACTACCGCGTGATGGCCGAAGCCAAGTTAGCGGTGATGACCCATCGCCCCCCCGGTTCGGCTCATGGCGGGGGCGGTGACGTCGGCCATGCCTTCATCTACGGGGTACTCCATCGGCGTCTCTGGCTCGAAGCTCTTGCGGTGGCCGCCGCCATCGATCTCACGCCGGCCGAGACCCCTCCACCTCGCGCACCACGCGACCATGAATGGATGTACGCAGCGCTCCTCGACCAGCTGCGCGAGGTCATCGTGCCCAGGATCAGCGACCCCTTGGCGATCACGCGCAGCAAGGGTCTGGCGCGTGCCATCAAATACCTGGCGCAGGTCGACGCCCACGGCACGTTCTACGAAACCTGCGAGCTCGAGGACCTCGAAGAATTGTTGGGTCACGCTCCGGGCAATCTGGCTGACGGGCGGGCCCAATTGGCCGCTGAGGTCCGTCACCAACGCGTGGGCCAGGAGGACTACCTCGGGTACCTGTGGCGGCGGGTGGCGCGTGAGACCGAACTCGCCCGCCCGGCCATGGGCGTGCTCGCCGATCGCCATTGGCCCCCGCTGACATGAACGACCAGGCCGATGTCGACCTCGCCGCGCTGAAGGCGACCCGCGAGTATCCGGCGTTCGGTCCCGAGGACGACGACTTCCATGACGAGGTCCTCACCGATCGATGGTGGGAGACCGAGACCAGTTGGTTCTCATGGAATGTGCCCGAACGGCACATGGGCGGATGGACCTACTGCCAGGCCAGGCCGAACGCGAACGTGTGCAACGGAGGCGCGTGGGTCTGGGATGACACCGGGTCGTATACGTGGGAGCTGCCGTACCACGTCCATTACCAGGGTTTGCAGTTGCCGGCGCGCTCCGTTCGGGATCTGCGTGACTTCGAGTGGCCCAACGGTGTGCACGTCACCGCGCTCGAACCACTCATGAAGTACCGGATTCGTTACGAGGACCCGGGTTCCCTCGAATTGGATCTCCGGTTCGAAGCGATCATGGCGCCCAATCCCCATCCGATCGGGGTGGCGCCTTTCTTCAAGGGGAGGCACTTCGACCAACCTGGTCATCTCACCGGGGTCGTGGTGCTCCGCGGCGAGAAGATTGCCGTCGACTGCTTCTCCACCCGTGACCGTTCGTGGGGTCCCCGGCCGGCGGGCCGTCCGAAGAAGCGCGGTGATGGATCGGCGCCTCTTACCCGTTTTGGTGGAATCGGGTATTGCTTCGGCGCGGCCGGACCGTGCGATGCATGGCTGGTGTACTCGACGCCCGGCATGGAGGGGGATCGGGTGTCATGCGGATTCCTGCTGCGAGACGGTCGCTATGGCCACGTGCTGGCGGGAGAGCGCCACCTGCGGTTCGATCCCGTGACCGGCTGGCCCACCCACATGGAACTCGAGGCGGTCGATGACCTCGGGCGTGACCTCACGGTGCACGGGGAGGCGGTAAGTCGCCATTGGCGCGGCCACGGAGGTGACACGTTGTTCCGTTGGAACTGGGACGATCTGACGGGTTGGGGAGAGGACCAGAGTTATTTCAGTCGACAGGCGTGGGAGGCGAACAAGTCTCGCACCTGACCCACCAGCCGCTTTACCGCGAGGTGCCGCGTTGGGCCGTCAACTCGACATGGCGCATGGTCAAGGACTGGGCCACGGTGCTGAGATCGGCCGGGGGCTCGGGGAGCGGGAACGCGCGCCCACCGTCGCGGCTGGGCAGCGCGACGGTCGCCGAACCCGGGCACGTCACGTCACCGCGCTGGTTGGTGCCTCGCATCTCGATGTCGACGAGGTGGCGCCCATCTTCCACCCGCTTGGCCGTCACCTCACCCGTGAGAATGTGGCTGTCACCGGTGTAGTTGAACTTCCGGATCTCGCTGTGCTGGCGCATCAGCCATCCGTCGTCTCCCATCCAGTCGGTGACCAGGTGCGTGAGCCAGCAGTCACGCATCACGCCGTAGTCGTAGGCCATGGGATTGCCGATGGCCTGGGCCCAGGCGGAATCCCAGTGGACCCGCTGGGCCACGTCGGGGACCCCGTGCTCGTTCTTGACGTAGAACGGGGCGATGCGCTGGCGATTCTCGTAGGCCAGGCGGTTGGCACAGGGGGTATAGGGCGTGAAGCCATAGCCGCCACTGTGAAACACGATCATGTCGGTGGTCGTCAGAGGGCCTTTGGCCATCGGCCCGACGGCGTCACCGACCCCGACGTCCTCCCACCAGCGGGGTTCGCCCCCCCGCACCTCCTCCGCCGCGTAGATCGCATCGAGCCGCGCCATGTCGTCGTCGGTGTAGGTGGCGGGTTCGATCGCGCTGTACTTGCCCTTTTCCCGTGCTGTCTTGCGTTCGGTGTGGATGGCCAGCATCCGCATCGACGCCACGACTTCGCCCCGCTGGTTCATCTTGGTGTTGAGGAACGTGATCAGGACGGATTTCTCGGCGAATTCTGAATCCTTGATCTCGACCGATTCGGTGCCGCCGAAGCTGTACAGCCGGTCGCCGGGGAGCACCGGTCGGTACCAATCCCAAGTGCTCCCCGAGACGAACACATGGATCCCGCGGAACGACGGACGCTTCAAATGTTCCGTCGGGGGATCCGCCCGGAGCGGGGTGTTCAGGCCGATGCCCACCATGGGGGGCGCAATCTGACTGCCCCACCGGGTCGACGCGCCATAGTCCTCCGAGCAGAAGAGCGGGTTGTCGTCCCCGTAGCTGCGGGCAAAATTGCGGAAGGTGTCGTGGTTGCCCAGGGTCAGGTGCTCGCGGGTCTTCGAGGCCGAATAGTGCCCGACCAGCGCTTTGGCGCGCTCGATGTCGGATTCCTTGAGCTTGAAGTCGGTCGCCTTCTCGAATTCCGTTGACGTCGCCATGGCCCCCACTCGTGGTTCGAGAGTCTCTCGTCGATCCAACATAGAGTATCCTTAATAGGACGACCGGGCAATCGGACCCCGGCCCCTCGAGTCCCAGAAACCGGCCCGGCCCGTCCCGGTCGGGCGACTTCGTGGATCCCCAAGGAGCGACACATGCAGATCGACACCGGAACCGAGACCGTCCTGGCCGAGGTCACCGACGGTGTGGGCATCATCACCCTCAATCGTCCGGAGCGTCGGAACGCGCTGCACTACGAGTTGAATGAAGCGGTACCCCGGTTGATCGAGCGCTTCGTCGACGATCCGGACGTCGGCTGCATCATGGTCACCGGCGCCGGGGCGTCGTTCTGCTCGGGCGGCGATGTCGGAGGGGGAACGTTCCGGCGACCCGCCACCGGCGACGCGCCCCCTCAGAAGAAGACGATGAAGGAACAGGGCCAGATGCTGGCTGACGACGCACGCATGATCCCGATGCTCTACGAATGCCCCAAGATCACATTGGCCGCGTTGCCGGGAGCCGCGGTCGGCGCCGGCATGAGCCTCGCCCTCGCCGCCGATTTCCGCATCGCGGCGAGCTCGGCCACGCTCATCGGTGGATGGGGCCGGCTCGGGTTCAGCGGCGACTTTGGAGGGCCCTGGTTGCTGTCCCGGATGGTCGGTCCTACCCTCGCCCTGGAATTCTTGATCGAGAACACGGTCATCGATGCCGTGCGAGCGCAATCACTCGGACTGTTCAATCGCGTCGTGCCTGATGAGGAGCTGCGCGCGGCGGCGCTGGCGTGGGCGATCAAGATCGCCGACGGACCACGCGTCGCCTATCAGTACTTCAAGGAGAACGTACGAGAGGCCCAACAGCTCTCCCTGGCCGCGGCGCTCCCGCTCGAGGGTGAGCGTATGGCGATGTCCGCCCGGACGGATGACCACCGCAAAGCCTTCACGCGTTGGATGGAGGAAGCGGCCGCCAAGCGCGCCGCTCGACCGTGACCCGTCGGGCGTGCCCGCTCAATGCAGGCGCAGGGGCAGGCTCCGCAGTCCGCGGAGCGACTGGATGGGCTTGTAGCGAAGCTGGTCCCGGGGGACGGCCAAGGCCATGTCCGGGAAGCGCTGTACCAGCGACCGGATGGCGATCTGGCCCTCCATGCGAGCGAGCTGATTGCCGAGGCAGAAGTGCTTTCCGAAGGCGAACGTGAGATGACGGTTCGGATCACGGCCGAGGTCGAGCTCGTCGGGGTGGTCGAAGATGCGTTCGTCGCGGTTGGCGGAGATGATCATGCCGAGGACCTTGCTGCCCCTGGGGATGGTCGTGCCGTCGACGTCGATATCGTCGAGCGTGATCCTGGCCGCGCCGCAGGGCACCGGGGTGGTGAACCGCAAGAGCTCTTCCACCGCTGACGGAGCGATGGAGCCGTCGTCTCTCAGCCTGGCTGCTTGGTCGGGGTGCTCGAGCAAGGCCAACGTCGCACTGCCGATGAGATTGGCGGTCGTGTCGTGACCCGCCAACATGAGCAGGAAGATCATGGCTGCGACTTCGTCCGGGCTCAACTTGTCGCCATCGTCGCTGGCGGCCACCAGGGCTGAGATCATTCCTTGGTCGGGCACCCGGCGTCGTTCGTCGGCCATCTGCTCGATCATCTTGAGCAGCTTGCGTGCGGTGGGGACGACCTTGATGAACGAGGCTGGACTCCCTCCGCCCACTCCGGCCACGAAGCGCGCCGTCAGGGTATGGAACTGGTCACGGTCGGCCGCCGAGACCCCGAGCATGCGTGAGATGACCGAGAGCGGGAGCGGCACCGCAAAGTCGTCCACCAGGTCCACGGTGTCGCGCCCGGCGAGTCCCGTCAACAATTCATCGACGATCCGCTCGATGTCCGCTGACATCTCCTGCACCATGCGAGGGGTGAACGCCTTGTTGACCAGCCGCCGCAGCCGGGCATGATCCGGATCGTCCTTGTAGACCATGCTGTCGGCCAGGAGACGGAACATCCGAGGGAGATGGCGGAGCAACCACGAGTCGTTCCGCCCCATGGTGTCGCTCGAGAAACGAAGATCGCCGTGGAGCAGCATCACGTCGTCATAGCGCGTCAGCATGTAGCCCTCCCCGCCGAGGAGCTGCGTTGAGCGTGCGGGCGCCACGCGCGCGCGCTCGCGCAGGTTGGCATACGTGGGGAACGGGTTCGTGAACATGACGTCCTCCGCCAGATCGGTGACCACGCCGGGTCCCGGCTCGTTGAGGATCGTCACGACTCGGCCCGCTTGCACACACTCTTCGTGGTCATGCAGCCCCCTCGGGTTGTCGGCGCACCACACTATTTGAGGACACTCTACTGTGCGGGTGCGGTCACCGGTAGGTGGGGGGCTCCTTCGGTCGGGGTGGCGTTGACCGGGGGGTGTTACCGATGTGGGTGTAGGCCATGCCGTTTTGCAGTGCGGCCGCGCGTGTCATGTCGAGCGACTCCCATATCGCGCGCACCGTCCCCTGTATCGCCCGGGGATTCCGTGCCGCGATCGACGCGGCGATCTGGCGGGCGCGGGCCCGAAGTTCGCTCCGGGGCACGACTTCGGTGACCAGGCCGAGGCGCAGGGCCGTGGCCGCCGTGATCCTCTCCTCGCTCCCCATGAGGGCCCAACGAAGGACATCTCCGAGGGGCATGCCGCGATACAGCATCCCGATGGGCTCGAGGGACGAGACGATTCCTGCCGAGGCGTGCGGGTCGAAGAACTCGGCATCGTCGGCGGCGATGATGATGTCGGCCTCGTTCAGGAAGTACTGGGCGCCACCCGCCGTTATCCCGTGCACCGCAGTCACCACCGGCTTCCAGCACCGGTGATGGGTCTTCGGCGAAAGGGTCACCCCGGGATCGAAGGTGTTCCACACATTTGCCCGGAAGAACCACGACGTGCCCCCCCTGACATCGGCACCCGTACAGAAGGCGCGGTCCCCGTTGGCTTGCACGACGACGGCATGGACCGCGTCATCTTCCCGGATGGTCTCCCAGGCCCACGAGACTTCGGCCGCCATCTGATCGTTCCACGAGTTCAACGCGTCCGGACGGTTGAGCGTGATGGTGGCAACGTGGTCGTCGGCCAGCTCGAACTCGATCGCTTCAAGGTCCATGCGTGCGAACAATAGAGTATCCCGAACAGGCGAACACCGGGGAGAACGCTCGGGTACCCTGAACTGATGACAGCACCTTCGAGGTTGGGGTCGCGCGGCAAATCTGCCGCCTCCCCGCGCCCGTCGGAGGGGGCCGGGTCCAAATTGGCCACGACGGTGTCGCGGCACATCGTCACCGATGTCATCGAACGTGGATGGCCGGTCGGTGCTGTCCTGGGTTCGGAGTCCGAACTCATAGAGCGCTACGGCGTGAGCCGCGCCGTGTTCCGTGAAGCGGTCCGGTTGGTCGAGAATCAGCAGGTGGCGCGCATGCGCAGGGGGCCTGGCGGTGGTCTGGTCGTGACGGAGCCGACGGTGGACGCCATCATCGATGCCGCCGTGCTCTACCTGCACCGGGTAGGTGCCACGCTGGACGAGGTCTTCGAGGCGCGCCTCGTCCTGGAGGAGATCGTGACGGAGTTGGCCACGCTTCGTCTCGATGAGGCGGGCGTGACGAAGCTCCGCGCCCTGGTGGAGGACGAGGCCAGCGGCGAGGTCAAAGATCACCGCGCCCTGCACGCCATGTTGGCCTCCATCACGGGCAACCCGGCTCTCGAGTTGTTCGTCGACATCCTCAACCGGGTCCCCTTGCTGTACTTTCGCGATCGCTCCGTCTTCGCCCCGACGACCTTGTCGGCCTCACAACATGCGCACGAGCGCATCGCGGCGGCGGTCACGGCCGGCGATGGGGGATTGGCCCGGCACCGGATGCGCAAGCATCTCCAGGCCGAGGCCGACTTTCTCCGGAGTCGCCGCTGGTCGCATCAATTACTGCCCGACACGGTCAGCCTCGGTGGGGCGTCGACCAACAAGCGGGCCGAAGATGTCGCCCGCGCCATCATCGGGGACGTCATCGTGGACGACCTGCCGGTCGGGTACCTGCTGGGTTCGGAGGGTGAGCTGATCGATCGTCACGGCGTGAGCCGGGCGGTGTTTCGCGAAGCGGTCCGCCTGCTCGAGCATCATCGGATAGCGGCCATGCGACGCGGCCCGGGTGGCGGCATGTTCGTGACGGCGCCGAGCGCCGATGCGGTCACCGATGTGGTGGCGGTGTTTCTCGCTCGCCGAGGTATGCAGGTGGCAGATTTGGCCGACCTCCGGATGCGCCTTGAACTCGTCCTCATCGAACTCGCGGCACGGCGGATCGATGCGGAAGGCGCGGCGCGGTTGTCGCAGGCCCTCGAGCGGGAGAAGCACCCGACGGACATCGAATTCGCCGATGCGGCCAACGACCTTCACGGCGTCATCGCCGCACTGAGCGGCAACCGGGCCCTCGAACTCGTCGCGTTGGTGCTCATCCGCCTTACCCGCCTGCACCAGATCGACCGGTTGTCCGACGCCGTCCGCCGCAAGGTGGCCGACGAGGTTCCTCGCACGCACCAGGGCATTGCCGCCGCCATCATCGAAGGCGACGGCGAACTGGCCCGGCATCGCCTGCGGCGCCATTTGGAGGTCTTGGCCAAGTATCTCCGGTGACGGCGAGAGACCCTATTGGGTATACTCATCTCCGTGGAGGGCGATGACAATCCCTGGCAGCAGCGACTCGGCATTTGGTGGATCGCCCAGGATCACCCCGACCAGGTCGCCATTTTCGACTCGCCGGGCGGCGTTCGCCTCACCTTCGGCGAGCTAGCGGGGCGGGCCCATCAGTTGGTCCGCGGCCTGCGTCATAGCGGCCTGCAACGGGGCGATGTGATCGTGCTGGTCTTGCCCAACGGTCTCGACACCGTCATGTGGCAGTTGGCGACCCAGGAGAGCGGGCTGCGCTACATCACGTTGAACACGGCGCTCACCGGCCCGGAGCTCGGCGACATCATCGCCCATGCCGATGCCCGGATGGTCGTGGTGCACCGTGACCACAGCGAGCACCTCGGGGCGATGGTCTCGACCCTGCCCGTCGACCACCGGGTCGTCGTCGGGGGCCCCGCCGACGGGTTCGTCCAGCAGGAGGCAATCACCGAAGGGCAAGAGTCGACCCCACCGCCGGACCGGTCCCTCGGCGGTGTCATCTCCTACTCGTCCGGTACGACGGGCCGGCCCAAGGCGGTCCATCGTCGACTTCCCGACGTCGATCCTTGGGACGCCGCCGATTCGCTGAAGAGATTCGGCCAGGCGTTCCGCTTCCGGCCGCTCGTGGGGGCGCATCTTGTGTCGGCCGGGATGCACCATGGTGGCTGTCAAGGCTTCTACCAAGGAGCGCTCAATGTCGGCCAGGGACTGGTCATCATGGAGCGGTTCGACGCCGAGCGAGCCCTGGCGCTGATCGAGGAACATCGAGTGTCCACGGCGTACATGGTGCCGACGCAATTCGTCCGCATGTTGCGACTACCTCCCCAAATCCGGGATCGTTACGACCATTCGAGCCTGGAAACAGTGGTGCATTCCGCCGCGCCGTGCCCGTTCGAGATCAAGAAGCGCATGCTGGAGTGGTGGGGCCCCGTCATATGGGAGACCTATGGAGGTATCGAGGGCGCCGCGACCATTGCCAAACCGCATCGATGGCTGGAGAAGCCCGGAACGGTCGGTCGCGCCATTCGTGGCGTCACCCTGCGCATACTTGACGACGACGGGACGGAACTGCCGGCGGGCGCGGTCGGTCACATCTATCTCGACTCGAAGGGATCAGGCTTCGAATACAAGGGGGAGCCCGACCTGACCCGTTCGGTGCACCGCGGCAGCGCCTTCACCATCGGCGATATGGGCTACCTCGACGACGACGGGTACCTCTTCGTCTGTGACCGGGCCAAGGACCTCATCATCAGTGGAGGAGTCAACATCTATCCGGCCGAGATCGAAGGCGTGCTGACGGCGCACCCCCACGTGGCGGACGTGGCGGTCATCGGGGTGCCCGACCCGGAGTGGGGCGAGCAGGTCAAGGCAGTCGTCGAGCTCAACGGCGGCGTACGCCCCACTCCCGAACTGGCCGAAGAGTTGTCGGCCTGGTGCGCGGCGCGCCTGGCCTCGTACAAGCGCCCGCGGTCGGTTGACTTCAGGGAGCACCTTCCGAGGACCGACGGGGGGAAGCTCTCCAAACGTACGTTGCGCGACGAATACTGGGTCGAGACGGGCCGGAACCTCTGAGCGGACAATTCCCGCCCGGGACTACGACGAGGAGCCGACCTTCTCCGTCCCCTCTGACGCCGGGATGTCGGGATTGCACACGTAGCGCACGGCCGCGATGTCGACGGTGCAGGCCGCAAAGCTGGCGGAGATGGGCTCAGTGGGCACGAGTCGTCCGTTCCCCCATGCCGCAGGGTCGAATGTCCGCAATTCCGGGCGACCGCGGTCAGCCCGGCGGAACTCGTACTCCGTGTCGACCTGGACCAGACGCGGCCGGGCGCCGTGTGCATCCTCGACTCGCGCCAAGTGCATCCCTGGCGGGTACTGGACATCGTGCCCCGTGATCGGCTGGGGGTCCACCAGCGCGACCTCGAGGATCGGGCGCCGGTCCACGACCACGGTGCACTCGACGCGGTCGTGGAATCGCCGGAGTTGCATGGCACCCGGGTGGATCCGGTAGCCCCACGACGTCGAAAGCACCTCGGCCAGAGCTGGATTGTCACAGAAGGCGGAGACCAAGAAGGCTCGTGGCCGGACGCCCGCCCGGGCGCTCACGCGCAGCTGGACCAGGGAGAATGGCCCGAACACGCTTTCACGCGCCCGGTAGGCCAGGAAGGTGACGACGGGCGGGATGGTCGGATTCAGCGCGGGCGGGATGAGCGACTCGAGGTCGGTGAACCCGATCTCGTAGAGGACCTGCAAAATGTCGACGTCGTCGAGATGCAGTTCCCGGTCGCTCAACGTCATGGTGGGCGCGTCTTGGAGAAGAGAGCGGATGTCGAGCGATCCGGCCAGTGGCATCAGCGCACCCCCGCGACGAGTGGCTGTTTCTTCGGGGCGACCTTGAACTGCGGCATGACTTCCTCCGCGAACAAGCGCATGCTGTCGAGCACGTACCGCTGCGGGACCACCTCCATGAACTGGTGGATGAAGTTGATACCGTCGAACCCGACGGCTTCCCATTGACGGATGGCAGATGCGACGTCATCGGGAGTTCCCATCGTCACTCCCTTGAATGACTTGGCCGCGTCGCCCGGACTGCCCGATTCCCGCCGCAGCGCCGGCAACAGGCCGGCCGAGGGATAAGAGTGCGTCGGCAGCACTTCCTTGGCGGACAGCAGCTGAGATGCCATGTAGCTGAACATGCTCGCCACCTTGAGGCCGCAACGGCGCGCGTGGTCGCCATCCTCGGCGCAAGAGAGGAAATTGACGGTGTGCACCTTGTTGTTCACGAACGCGCCCACCGGATCGCAGTTCTCGATGCGTGAACGGTAGGAGTTCACCTTCTTTTCGGACTCCGAGAACCCGCCCGGCTGCAGACCGAGGCAGCCCAGGCCGCGATCGGCGGCGTCGATCTCCGTGCCGGGGGAGGTCACTGCCACCCACATCGGGGGGTGAGGTTTCTGGATCGGCTTGGGCAGCACGGCCCGCTCGGGCATGGAGAAGGCCCGCCCTTCCCAACTGAACCGCTCCTGCATCCACATCTTGGGTATCACCCGGACGTATTCGTCCCACGTCTTCTTCGTCTCGTCAGGATCGGCCCGGAATCCCCCCAGCTCGGTCCAGGTGGCGGACCGTCCCGTGCCCAACTCGAGTCGACCACCCGAGAGGATGTCGAGGACCGCGGCACGCTCGGCCACGCGGATGGGGCTCTGGTATTGGGGAACGCAGGGCACGACTCCGTGCCCGATCCGGATGCGCGAGGTCTGCATGGCGCAGGCGGTGAGAAAGAGGTCCGGCGCGGAGCAGTGTGAGTACTCCTCCAAGAAGTGGTGCTCGACCGCCCACACGTAGTCGAAGCCCAATTCGTCGGCCAATCGCACCTGCTCGAGGGCGTTGGCATAGACCTGCCTCTCGGATTCGGGTGTCCACGGGCGGGGGACCGACAGCTCCATGAATATGCCGAATTCCACGCATGCCCCCTTGTAGATTTGTTAGTTCAGATTAAAATAATAGGCGTATCTCATGGGGGCGTCAACGGGATTGTTTCCATAATCGTTACTCAGTGATAACTTTTCGGCGGAGACAGACCGGGGTGCCGTCGGCGAGGAAGGATGCCGGGCACCGGCGACGCGCAGGGGGAGGTGAGGGTGGTCGACATCGAGACGGTCCCGATCGACGAGCTCGCCGTCGGCCCCGCCAAGACCAAGAAAGGCGTGCGGCGAAGGGCCGAGATCATGGCCGCGGCCGCCGACCTCTTCCGCGAGCGCGGCTTTCGGGCCACCAGCCTCGACGACATCGGAGCGGTGGCGGGGGTCAGCGGTCCCGCCATCTATCGCTACTTCAAGAACAAGCACGAGCTCCTCTCGGTGTTGGTCGAAGAGGCGGCCATCACGTGGCGTGAGACCGTCGACGACGTCCTCAACCAGGACACGCCACCCCTCGTGACCCTCGAATGCCTGATCGACGCCGCCGTGACGTTGCAACTGGCGAACGGCAACCTGCGTGCGGTGTACCAGCAGGAGTTCCGCCTGCTCGACGACGCTGATCGACGGCGGGTGGCGCGCATCGACCGGGTGACGATGGCCGAATGGGTCAACCTGCTCTGCGAGGTTCGACCCGCTCTCACCGACGAGGAGGCTCGAGCTGCCGTCATGATGATCGACGGGTTGCTGCGCTCGGTGTCGTCGTGGCACACCAGCATCGAACCCGAGCGTCTGGCCCGGGTGATGAAGGACATGGCGCTCGGCGGGTTGTTGGCGCTCGGCGAGTCTCCACCTGACGTCATGGAGTCGGCGTGACATCTTCGATCGGCGGGAGCTGACAGATGGCACCCGGCGACGTGGAGGAGGACCAATTTCGCGCCGATGCCCTTGCCTTTCTCGAGGCGACGTTGCCCAAGAAGGGGGTCCGGACGGACTCGACCTCCAATGGGGTGACGCGGGCCAGGGCATATCAAGCATGCCTCGCCGAGGCCGGGTTTGCCGGTATCACGTGGCCCATTCAGTATGGCGGTCGAGGACTTCCCGGTCGCTTCCAACGGATTTTCGACAGCGCAGCACGTGGGTTCCAGCTTCCACCCCGCTCCCTCGAGATCGGTCTGGGCATGTGCGGACCGACGATCCTCGCTCATGGCAGCGAGGAACAGAAGCACGCATTCATCCCACCACTCCTGCGCGGCGAGCACGTCTGGTGCGAGCTCTTCAGTGAGCCCGGGGCCGGCTCTGACCTCGCCGGCGTGCAGACCCGTGCCGTGCGCGACGGCGACACGTGGGTCCTCGACGGACAGAAGGTGTGGACGTCCGGCGCACAGCACAGCGATTTCGCCGCCTGTCTGGCGCGCACCGACCCTGACCGGCCCAAGCGTCAGGGCATCACGATGCTCATCGTCGACATGAGGACAGCCGGGATCTCGGTGCGCCCGCTTCGACAGATGACCGGAGACGCACACTTCAACGAGGTCTTCTTGGACGGGGTACGCGTTCCCGTCGAGAACGCGGTGGGCGACACCAATGGCGGATGGCGGGTGGCGCGCACCATGCTCGCCTTCGAACGGCAGGCGCTCAGTGGCATGGGATCGGGCGGCGGCGGGAAAGGTGGATTCAACGCCCTCGTCGCATTGGCGCAGGCGCGCCATCTCACTGCGCACCCCGGGGTGCGCCAACAGCTCGCCGACCTGCGTATTCGTCAAATGGTCCTGCGGTACCTGGCCGAGTTCGAGGCGGCCAAGCGCCGGAGCGGCACGAGCATGGGGGGCGAGGCCTCCCTGCTCAAGCTGGCCATGGCGCGCCTCGTCCAGGACACGGCGGACGTCGCGGTGGGCCTCGCGGGCATGGGTGCGGCGGCATGGGATGCGTCCGACATCCAGGGAGGACGCTGGTGCGCCCAGCTGCTGAGCGCGCAGTCGGCATCGATCGGTGGCGGGACCAACGAGATCGTGCGGAACGTCATCGCGGAACAGGTGCTCGGCCTGCCGCGCGAGGAGGAGGGGGACATCGTCGCCCCGGTCGCGCCGGACGCGAGACGCCATGGCTCCTGAGGCCCCCCTTGACGGCTTGCGGGTCATCGAGATCGGTCAGTACGTCGCGGCGCCCTATGCCGCCACGCTCTTCGCCGATCAGGGTGCGGATGTGCTCAAGATCGAGCGGCCGGGCGGCGATCCCTACCGTCGGGAGCCGGCACGCTTTGCCGCGTGGAACCGTGGCAAGAGATCCGTTGAGCTCGACCTCGCCTCGACCGAGGGCCGCGCCGAGGCGCTCGACGTCATCGATGGCGCCGATGTCGTGGTCGAGAACCTCCGTCCGGGGGCGATGGAACGCCTCGGGATCTCGACCGACGCATTGCGCACCCGGCACCCGGGCCTGGTGACGTGCTCAATTTCTGCCTACGGACGTTCCGGGCCCTCGCGCGACGACCCGGGCTGGGAGCCGCTGGTGCACGCCCGGGCCGGTGCGCAGCAGGGCATGTTCACCGGGGCTGAGCCGATCTGGTTGCCGTTCCCGATGGCCAGCGTGGCCGCGGCGTTGTTGGCCGTCATCGGCATCGGTGCCGCCCTGGTGAAGCGGGAGTCCACCGGCTACGGCCAACACGTCGAGACGTCGTTGTTCGAAGCCCTCCTCTACCTGAACGCCGGCCCGGTCTTTCACCGACCCGGACACCGCCCCCGGGTCTTTCGGCAAACCCGCTCGCCGATCCTGCACACGTATGCGACACGAGACGGCCGGGGCATGCAGATCAATCTCAGCGGCACCGAGCGGTGGCGTGAGCTGGCCCGTCTGATCGAGCTCGAGGATGACGGTGGACTCGACTTCTCGGATCCGGCCTCCCTGGCCAAGCTCAGTGACCGCGCCTGGTGTGACGGGATGCGGGAGGAACTGGGCCGTCGCTTTGCCGGGCGGACGGCCGATGAGTGGGAGGCGGCTCTCCTGCTCGCGCCGGCCGCCGTCGCAAAGTGCAGCACGCTCGAAGAGTGGTTGGCTCACGCAGCGGTGCAGGCCAACGACGTGCTCTCCCCGGGTGGCCTCGCCGGACCGCCGCTGCGGATCCGCACCGGCAAGCCCGGAAGAGTCCGCCCGCGCCATGGTGGGGTGAACGGCGCGTTGGCCGGCCACCGGGTGGTGGACATGTCGAGCTTCTGGGCGGGCCCCCTGGCGGCGCGCTACCTGGCGGAGCTCGGTGCGGACGTCGTCAAGGTCGAACCTCCCGGGGGCGAGGGTGCGTACCAGCTCATGCCCGTCCTCCCCAATATCTACATGGACGCCAATCGATCGAAGCGGGGCCTGACCCTTGATGTTCGCTGCGACGAGGATCGAGGGCGCCTGTTCGACCTGGTCGGGGCGGCAGATGTGGTGGTCGAGAACGCCGTGGCGGGCACGTGGGAGCACCTGGGGCTCGACGAAGCGAGCCTGCGCGCCGTCAACCCCACCCTGGTCTACGCCCGGGCCAAAGGGTTCGGCCTGCACGGCCCCATGGCCTCCCGGCCATCCTTCGACTACGTCGTGCAGGCGGCGACCGGGATGGAGATGACCCAGGGCGGGGGGCATCCCCAACCGGTCAACTTCACGGCCAACGACTACGGAACCGGGCTCCACCTGGCGGCCGGCATCGTTCTCGCGCTGCTGGTCCGCATGAGAGGAACCCTTGTCTCGACGGTTGAGGCCTCCCTCATGATGACGGCGACCGTCTTTCAATCCGAACACATCGCCCAACTCGCCCTCCATGGCGAGCGTCATGACGACGTGGGAGAGGATCTCAAGGGTCCGACGCCCGCGTGCCGACTCTACGAAGCCGCCGACGGGTGGATCGTGGTGTGTGCCGTCACCGACGCTCAACGGGGCGCACTCCTCGACGCGCTGGAGCTCACCGAACTCTCGGCGCCCGCGCTCTCCTCGGCGATCGCGTCACTGACGGTGGATGCCGCCTGCTCGCGTCTGCATTCTCGGAGGGTGCCGGTCGCCGTCAGCGTCCACCCCAATGCCGTGCTCGACGACAAGGAGGTACAGAGCCGGGACTTGTTGATGACGGTGCGCCACCCGGCCGCCGGGCCGTACGTGCAGGTCGGGATCCCGTTGCAGCTCTCCGAGGACCGGCCTGCCGTCAAGGGCCCGGCGCCTTCTCCCGTGCGATCGAGAAAGGCGGCGGGTGCGTGAAGATCGACACCGGGATCGGGTCACATCTCGCCTCTGTTCCGGCGCGCGTTGTCGCGGCGGAAGAGGCAGGGCTCGATTGTCTCTGGGCATCTGAAACGGTGAACGATCCGTTTCTCACGTTGGCCCTGGCGGCCGAGCACTCGCGGGACGTCTCGCTCGGTACATCGATCACCATTGCGTTCGCCCGCAATCCGATGAGCCTGGCGTACACGACGAACCAACTCCAGGAGTATTCCCGGGGCCGCCTGATCGTCGGCCTGGGCTCGCAGGTGCGGGGGCACATCGAGCGCCGGTTCAGCTCGACGTGGTCGAGGCCGGCGGCGCGCATGCGCGAGTACGTCCTCGCGCTACGGGCCATCTGGTCTTCGTTCAACGAAGGCACGCCACTCGACTTTCGAGGAGAGTTCTACACGCATACGTTGATGACACCGCTCTTCGCGCCCCGGCCCCATGCCATGGGGGCACCGCGTGTCTTTCTGGCGGCGGTGGGGGAGCGGATGACAGAAGTCGCCGGTGAAGTCGCCGACGGGGTGATCACACATGGGTTCTCCAGCGCTCGTTACGTGCGCGAGGTGACGCTGCCGGCGTTGCAGCGTGGCCTAGAGCGGGCGGGGCGCACCCGGGCCGACATCGAGCTCACCTGCCCCGGGTTCATCGCAGTGGCCGACACGGACGAGAAACTGGCGAAGGCGCGCGCCGCCCTGCGCCAGCAGGTGGCCTTCTACGGGTCGACGCCGGCCTACGTCCCGGTCCTCGAGGTGCACGGCTGGGGCGATCTGCAGTCGGAGCTCTACGACTGCTCCGAGCGCGGGGCGTGGGACGACATGGCCCGTCTGGTGGACGATGAGATGCTCGACACCCTCACGATCATCACCCGGCCCGAATTGTTGGCCGGCGAGGTGCGCCGGCGCTATGGCGGGCTGGCGGATCGCATCAACGTCGCCTGGTGGCGCAAGGAGTGGTGGCCTGCCGTCGAAGAGGAACTCCGAAAGCTGTGAACGACGTGGAGGGGTTCGTTGCCCCAGGCTTTGAACGGGTTGCTGATCTCTTGGCGCACGGCACCGGGGTGGACATCGGCGGGCGCGAACGCCCGGCGGACCTCGGTGCGGGGGGAGGCGCGTTTGCCGCGTTCGTCGACGGTGAGCGTGTGGTCGACATCTGGGCCGGCTTCGCCGCGCCGGGACAGCGATGGACCGAGGAAACACGAGCCGTGATCATGTCGGCCACGAAGGGACTGACCACGCTGTGCGCCCATGTGCTGCACGACCGGGGTCAGCTCGACCTCGACGCCCCCGTGGTGGCGTACTGGCCCGAGTTCGGAGCGGCAGGGAAAGAGGGGACCCTCGTCCGGCAGTTGTTGAGCCACCAATCCGGGGCGATCGGGGTGCCGGAGCCGGCACGCATCCTGTCCTGGGACGGGACGGGATGGGACGACCCTCCGGCCATCGCCGCCGCCATTGCATCCGCCTCGTCCGCCTGGGTCGCCGGCACCAAGCACGGCTACCACGGCGTGACGTTCGGATGGCTGATCGGCGAGCTCGTCCGCCGCGTCTCGGGGAAGGGTCTCGGTGCCTTCTTCCGCGAAGAGATCGGGCAACCCCTGGGTCTCGATTGCCGGATCGGGACGCCGCTCGACGAGCAACGCACCGTGGCAGAGGTGATCGAATGGACCACCTCATCATCACGACGGAGCACCCTCACCACCATTGACCCCACCTCATGGGCGGGGCGGTCGGTGCTCGCCGGGCCCGATGGGAACCTGTTCGCCGACGAGCACGGCGCACCTCGATTCGCCAGGTTCATGAACACGCCGGCGGTGCAGCGCGCCGAGATCGGTGCCCTCGGCGCCACGGCCACGGCACGTGGGTTGGCTCGGCTCTATTCGTGCTTGGCCCAGGGCGAGGACCTCGTCTCGCGCCCATCGGTCGAACGCTTCAGCGAGCAGCAGGTGTGTGGACGCGACGCGGTCATGGGTGTCCCGACACGTTGGGCCGTCGGCTATACGCGCGAGCCACCCGAGCTCGTGCCGGGTGCGCCGCGCCAACACGGTCCCAACGATGAGGCCTTCGGGCACATGGGGGCGGGTGGGCAGATCGGATTCGCGGATCCCGTTGCTCGCGTCGGGTGCGGGTTCGTGCGCAACCACTTGGAGAATCAGGCCATGCCCCTCATGGGCGCCGTCCTCGTCGGCGCGCTCTACGACAGCCTGGGCCCACGATGAGAGGGGCGCCGCGCCATGTACGCCGCTGAGCACGCCGCACGCGAGCCCGACAAGCCGGCCATCGTCATGGCGACGAGCGGCGAGGTGGTGACCTACGCCGCCTACGAGGCCGGGGCGAACCAGGTGGCCCACCTCTTGCGCGAGACCGGAGTGCGTCGCCGCGACCATGTGGCGATCTTCATGGACAACGAGCCGCGCATGTTGATCAGTGAAGGTGGCGCGGAGCGAACGGGCGCCTTCTTCACCTGCATCAACTCCTATCTCTCGACCGAAGAAGTGGCCTACATCATCAACGACTCGCAAGCCAGGGTCGTGATGACGTCGGCCTCCAAGGCGGACGTGGCGCAGCGGCTACCTGACCTGTGCCCGAACGTCGAACGCTGGCTGATGGTGGGCGCCGCGCCGGGAGGACCGTTCGAGGAGTGGCAGGAGGCGATCGACCGACATTCCACCGATCCGATCGACGACGAAGAGCTCGGGGCGCCGATGCTGTACTCGTCGGGCACCACGGGACGGCCCAAGGGCATCCTTCGCCCGCTGGCCCGGGCCCACCCGGGCGACCGTCTCCCGGCGGCGGAAGGTATCGCCGCCCTCTGGGGATTCCGTGAGGGCATGGTCTACCTGTCGCCCGCGCCGCTCTACCACACGGCTCCGCAGGTCAGCGTGGCCCTGACCCTGCGCCTGGGCGCCACGGCGGTCGTGATGGAGCATTTCGACGCCGCCCAGTTCCTCGACGTGCTTGGTCGCTACCGTGTGACGCACTCGCAGGTCGTCCCCACCATGTTCTCGCGGTTGCTCAAGTTGCCCGACGCCGTGCGGCGGGCGGCTGACATCTCCTCGCTCGAGAGGATCATCCACGCCGCGGCGCCGTGCCCCATCGCCGTCAAGGAGCAGATGATCGATTGGTTCGGGCCCATCATCGTGGAGTACTACGCCGCGACGGAAGGCAACGGCTGCACGTTCTGTGACGCCGAGGACTGGTTGGCCCACAAGGGCACGGTCGGCCGAGCCGTACTGGGCCAGGTCCTCATCCTCGATGACGAGGGCACGCCATGCGCGACAGGAACGCCCGGGACCGTCTGGTTCCGCGGCGCCACCAGCTTCGAGTACTTCAACGATGAAGCCAAGACGGCCGCTTCCCGCAACGCCGATGGCGACACCAGCACGGTGGGCGATGTGGGCTATCTCGACGAGAAGGGATATCTCTTCCTGACCGACCGCAAGACCCACATGATCATCTCCGGCGGCGTGAACATCTACCCCCAGGAGACGGAGAACCTCTTGATCACCCACCCCAAGGTCATGGACGCCGCCGTGATCGGAGTGCCCGACGACGATCTGGGGGAGGCCGTCAAAGCGGTGGTGCAGCCGGTGCCCGGGGTCGAACCGACCGTGGAGCTCGAGCGTGAGCTCATCGCCTACTGCCGGGAGCACCTGGCCCATTTCAAGTGTCCGCGTTCCGTCGATTTCGAAGTGGAGCTGCCGCGGCTCCCCACCGGAAAGTTGTACAAGCTCCCGCTGCGCGATCGCTACTGGGGCGATCACACGACGCGCATCGTGTGAGGGAGCGTCCTCAGGCGGTGAGCCCTCGGTAGGATCCCGGGGCGTCACTGAACGACGCCATGGGAGGGGAATTTGTCATGACGGCATCTTTGGTATCGGCGCACCACCGGGGCTCTCGGTGAAATTCGGCTTCGCCATCCCCGCGTACGGCCCGTGGATCGATCGCGCCTCCATGGTGGACGTGATCGAGGCGGGCGAGGACCTCGGCTACGACTCGATTTGGTTGCCTGATCACATCGCGATTCCCGAATACGGCAAGGACTACCTCCTGCAGCCGCCGTTTCTCGAGCCGCTGGCGGCCTGCGGGTGGGGCATGGGCCGCACCCGCCGCGTGCGTTTCGGCGTCGACGTGCTGGTGGCTCCGTACCGGCACCCGCTCCAGGTTGCGGCCATGGCGGGGACGTGGGCCCATCTCGAGCCGGGCCGGTTCGTCCTCGGAGTCGGCATCGGCTACCTGCGGGGCGAATTCGAGGTCCTGGGTGTGGCGCCGTACGAGGAGCGGGCCGCCATGACGGAGGAGTTCCTGCGGGTGATTCGGCACCCTCCCGAGGGCTTCATCCTTATGCCGAGCGACGAGGTCCCGCTGTGGGTGGGGGGCAACACGGTGAAGGCACAGCGCCGGGCCGCCCTGCTCGGCGACGGGTGGCACCCCCTGTGGATGCCGGCGGAGCACTACGCCCGCGGACGTGAGCTGATCCTTCACACCCGGGCCGAAGCCGGTTTGCCGGCGGAGTTCACGTTCTCCTACAGCTGCGGCGCGACCTCGGTGCTCGACCGGGACCCCGGCCACTGGCCGTCGCCGCGGGAGAGGGCGCCGCTCGGGACCGAGTTCTCCTACGCACCGGCCGAAATGGTCGATGACGACAACCGCCCGCGCTACGTCGGCACCCCGGCGCAGCTCATCGACGACTTCGGCCTGCTGGCCCAGGCGGGAGTCGACCATGTGACGCTCCGCTTCGGGTCAATGGACGTGGCCCAGCTCGAGCGCTTTGCCCGCGAGGTCGTGCCTGCATTCGCCGGCGGAGTGACCCGGTCCTAGTAGAGGCTCCGGAATTGGGGGATGACCTCCGGCGTCATTCCCCACAGCGACCGGATGATCGCCCCACCGTCGACGACCAGGGTTTGGCCGGTGATGCGGGCCGCCAGTGCGGATGAGAGAAAGAGCACGGCGTTGGCGATGTCGCTTCCCCGTGGCGCGGCCAGTGGGTTCTTCGGATCGACGGCATACTCGCCCTCGGGCTGGTCCTCGTTGCCGGTGCCGACGTTGCCCGGGGCCACCGCGTTGGCCCTGATTCCGTAACGCCCGAGTTCCTCGGCAAAGGTCTTGGCGAGTGAGATCACCCCCGCCTTCGCCACCCCGTAGGCCGCGTGGTAGCGGGAACCGACGAAGCCGTCGACCGACGCCAGCGCCACGAGCGATCCTCCGGTGCCCTGCTCGATCATGTGCCGCCCGACGATCTGCCAGAGGTTGAAGACCTGTGTGATGTTCTGCTGGAGGTCCTGCTGCCATTCTTCCGGAGTGACGTCCTCGACCAGGCTCCACGTCGCCTTGCCGATGATGTCGACGCAGACGTCGATACCACCGAGCAAACCTGCTGCTTCGTCCACGGCGCGCTGAACCTGGTCTCTGTCGGTCATGTCGGCCACGACCGGGAACGCCTTGCCGCCTATGGATTCGATCTCGGCGACGATGCCCTTGGCCCGGCCCTCGTCGATATCGATGCAGGCCACGGTCGCCCCGGCCTCGGCGAGCTTCAGGGAGCTTTGCCGTCCGTGCCCCGCCCTCTCCGGGATGAAGCCCGCGCCCGAGACGATTGCCCGCTTCCCCGCCAGACCTAGGTCGATCATCGATTGTCCCCTCCTCGCAGCCGAAGGCCCCATGATGCTGCAAAAAAACGGACAGTGTCGTCTGCGCCGCGCCCGCGATGATATTTTGCCCCGGGGGGTGACGTGCCGGCCATACACATCGACGACCTGGAAGCAATCGGTCACGGGATCGAGCGGCCCGAGCAGGTGCTCGTCGCGCGCGATGGTGCGGTCTACGCCTCCGACAAGGCGTCGGCGGTGGCGCGCGTGCTCGCGCCAGGTGGGCTGGACCGCATGGGGGATGCGGGCGGCGAGCCGAACGGGATCGCACTCACCGGCGATGGCCATTTCCTTATTGCCAATTTCGGGCTGGGTGCGCTGCAGGACCTCGATCCTCTGACCGGAGCCATTCGGGTGCTGGCGCAGGACAAGGTCGGCGACCGCCCGCTCCAATGGATCAACTACGTCCTGGTCGACTCCTCGGGAGCCCTCTGGGTGTCGGTGTGCTCCCGGAACCCGGATCTGCGACACACCATCGCTCACGGGAGGCCCGACGGGTACATCTTCCGGATGGACGGGCCCGACTCTCCTCCCGAGGTGGTCGCCGATGAGGTCAACTTTCCGAATTGCATGGCCCTCGACCGCGACGAGGAATACCTCTACGTGGTGCGCACGCTCAAGGCGGACGTCGTCCGCTTCGCCCGGCGCGGCACCCGGCTTGGTCCTGAGGAACAGTTCAGCCCGCCCCTGGGTGGGCGCCGTGATGACGAGTACGGCGAGCATGCCGCCGCGCTGATCGCCGACCGGGCAGTGACGCGTCGTTGGGGGATGGCGGACGGCTGTGCGTTCGACGCGGCGGGGAATCTGTGGGTCACGCTGGCTCGGGCGAATCGCATCGTCGCGGTGACGCCGGACCGCCAGGTCGCGACAATCGCCGAAGATCCCCCGGGGGCGCTCCTCAGCGGGCCCACCAGCGTCGCGTGGGGCGGCGACGACATGCGCGATGTCTACATCGGCTCGCTGGAGACGCCCTACATCCTCAAGGGCAGGAGCTCTCTGCCCGGCATGCCGATGGTGCACCAGCGATGACGGGGCGCCGTCGTCCATGACGACGTCCGGCACCGGTTGTGTCGCCGTGGCGTGTCGCTTACATTCCCGTTCACGGTCGGTCAACCGGTGACCCGATGCATCCCAACAGGAGGTAACAAGTGGTCGAGGATGCCGCATCGATGATGTCCCGTAACGACGTGTTCGGGGCGCTGGGGACCTCGCGGGCGGTCCGCCGGTTCGCCCCGAATCCCGTCCCGATCGAAACCATCGAGGCGCTGATCTGGGCCGCCACCCGGGCCGCCAGCCCGGAAAACGACCAGCCTTGGGAATTCGTCGTGGTGACGGATGCAGCCACCCGGGCCGAGGTCGGCCGGTTGGTGGCGGCTGCGGCCGACATGCACGCCGCATCGCTCCCCCCGACCGATGATCCGAGCGTGCGCCGTTCGCAAGAGTCGGCGAAGCACCTCGTCCGTCACTTCGGGGAGACCCCGGTGATGATCTTCGTGTGCCACCACGTGATCGACTACCCCGAGGCGTACGTGCAGGCCGGCGTGGGATTCAGTGGCGTCTTCATGGCGGCGGCAAACCTCCTGGCCGCGGCCCGGTCCCTGGGGCTCGGGGCCGCCTTCACCTTCACCCACATGCTGGCCGGTCCCGATCTACCGCAACTGCTGGGGCTGCCCGACGACGTGGCCATCACCGTCACCATCCCGGTCGGCTGGCCCCTCGGCGAGGTCGGCCCCGTCTCGCGGCGCCCCGTCGAAGAGGTACTGCACTGGAAGCGGTTCGGGCTGAGGGAAGCCACCTGAGCGTCGAATCCGTCACCCTTGTGGGGGGTGTGCTCCGTCGCTACTATGACCTTTATCGATCATTGTAAGCATTGCAGGAGGTAGGGCCAGGGGTGGAAGGTCGAGGGGGGAGTGCCCGCCGACCGTGAGGCGTCCGAGGAGGAGCCGATGTTGCAGCGGATCACGCACAGCGAATGCATTTACGCACCCGGAGATGGCGAGCTGGTCAAGGAGCTCTTCGTCGCTCTTGGCTTTGCCGTCACGAAGGTCGAGCCGTACCCGTACATCATCGCCCATGTGGACCCCGACGTGATGGACGTCATGAGCAACGTCATCTACGCCTCGGAGCTCACCGAGATGCAGCAGGCCTTCGAGAAGACGCTGCAGGCCACCTTGGCCTCGTCGCAGGAATTCCGCGAGGCGACGGACAACTGGGAGAACGACTTCCGCGACGATCCTCAACGCTCGGTCCATTTCGGGTTCCAGTACGAGTCCCGGGAGAGCTTCCAGGCCACGATCGATCGTCTGCGCGAGGCAAGCGGTCCGGGCAAGCCCCTCGAGGGTCGTCTCCTGGTGACCGGCGTGTACTTCCCCGGTGACGACGGTTCGATCACCGACACGATGGCGCAGGGGTTCGTGTGGACCGATGTGATGGCCTCGGGGATCCTCACCTTCGGCCAACATTTGGAGCTGCAGTGGCACATTGAGCCATCCGTCGTGCCGACTCCCGCCTAGGGCAGGACGGAGGTCCGCGCCACCGTTGCCACCCGCGCGCCGCTGCCGTAACCTGTCAATGCTTATAGAGACAACGCACCGCGAAGTGGGGGGAGGTCGGACATGGCGTACGTCGTCGATACGGCGCAGATGGATCCGGGAAACGCCAAGGAGTACCTGCGACTCGTGGAGACCGAAGCCGTGCCGGTGATGACCGATGCCGGTGCGGGGTTCGTCTCGTGCTGGGAGACGTCGGGCGAGCTCGGGGAAGAGGTCAGCGTCAAGACCATCTGGTCGTTCAAGGATCACGTCGAGTGGAACGTCATCCGCAAGAACATGGTGCTCGACCCCCGTTACTACGAGTACTCCCAGAAGATCGCACAGCTCCGCACCGGGGGGACGCGCCGGTTCTTCTACGCGGCGTCGTTCTCGCCGCTGCAGTGAAGGGTGTCGACTGACCGCGTGACCGACCGCAACGTTCGCCGAAGGGCTTGGGGGTACCAGGGGTGCTGAGACGCTTTGAGATCTACACGATGGCCGAGGGTGCCGCGCCGGAAAAGGTGCTCCAGCTCGAGGAGGCATTCCGGCGTTGCGGGGACTTCATCCCGGAGATGACCCACTCGGTGGTGGGGAAGAACCTGTCCGACGTCGACGTCGACATGGTGTGGGAACACGGGTATGCGTCACCGGAGGCCTACCAGCGCTACATGGTGCATCCCTTCCACGCCAACATCTTGGACCGTTACCTTCTCAACGACTGTCCCGAGCGCATCGTCGGGAACAGCCCCTTGGGAGACGGCACACTCGTCGGATACGCCTGCGACGGTCCGGTGTATCTGATGCACGACGGCATGCGCAAGGTCGTGCTCTTCGGTCTCGAGGGACCTGACGAGGAACAGACGTCGTTCATCGAGTCCTTGCGCAGCCTGGCCGGATCCGAAGACGGCGTGGTCCTCTCGGTGGTCGAGCCGAACACGTTCGGAGTGGCATGGTTCGACGGCGTGACGCCGATGCTTCCCCCCTCGCAGTGGACCCACGTGTGGGAGCTGGGATTCGAGTCCGCCGAGGCCTACGACGCATATCAAAAGGGTGAGTCGGCGCTGGCGCGGGCGGAAGCGGCCGGGTGGAGGGGCGACGCCTCCTGCGTCGTGCGCCAGGCCGTCGAGTTGCACTACTCCGTGAAATTGTAGATTCGTGAAATTGTAGATTCGGGAAATTGTAGATTCGGGAAATTGTAGATCGGGAGATCCAGATGGAAGAGGAAGAGCAAGGTTTTGAGCTACCGAGATTCATCTCGGTCGACGACCATCTCGTCGAGCCCCATGGGCTCTGGCAGGACCGCCTTCCCTCCAGGTACAAGGAGCAGGGCCCGCGCGTGCAGCGCCAGAAGGGCCAGGTGGTCTACAGCCCACTCGGGCAGCCGGGCTTCGCCGCCGGAGGGGGTCCCGAGGCTCGCTGGTGTGACGTCTGGTACTACGAGGACACGTTATGGCCGATGCACGCGGCGTTTGCCGCGGTCGGCCCCACCGCCCTGCTTCCGGCGACGACCGCTCTGACGTACGACGATCTGCTGCCAGGCTGTTTCGACCAGGGCCACCGGTTGGCCGACATGGACATCAACCACACCGAGGCCAGCCTGTGCTTCCCCACGGTGCCCCGATTTTGCGGCCAGCTGTTCCTCGAGCGCCAGGACATGGAGCTGGCACACCTCTGCGTCAAGGCCTACAACGACTTCATGATCGAGGAGTGGTGCGCCGGGGCGGGTGCCGGCCGCTTGATCCCCTTGACGCTCGTTCCCCTGTGGGATCCCGCACTGGCCGCAGCCGAGGTGCGCCGTTGCGCCGAACTGGGCTCGCATGCGGTGGCGTTCTCGGAGAGCCCGTCGGAGCTCGGTCTCCCGAGCATCCACACCGGCGAGTGGGAGCCCTTCTTCGCCGCCTGCGCCGAGACGAACACCGTCATCAACATGCACATCGGCTCATCCTCGAAGCAGTCGCAGACGTCTCCGGGTGCCCCGATGATCGCCATGGTGGCCCTCACATCGGAGAACTCGGTCCATGCGCTCGTGGACTGGCTGCTGTGCGGCGCGCTGGCTCGGTACCCGAGCCTCAAGATCGCGCTGAGCGAGAGCCAGGTCGGGTGGATGCCGTTCATCCTCGAGCGCCTGGACAGCGCCTGGAGGCGGAGCAAGAATTACGACCCGACCATCTACGACCTCATTCCCGAACCCCCGAGTTCATACGTCCCCGATCGGGTCTTCGCCTGCGTGTTCGACGACTCGGTGGGCCTCGCCCTCCGCGATCATGTCGGGATGAGCCAGATCATGTTCGAGACCGACTATCCGCACGCCGACTCGACCTTTCCCGAATCCAGACTGGTGGCGGAGAAGATGATCGCCGAGTCAGGGCTGTCGGCCAACGAGACGCGCCAATTCCTGCGCGCCAATGCCATCGCCTGTTACGACCTGGCGCAGTTCGGCATCGAACGCTGAAGGGCCGAGGCCCACCGGTCCAGAGGGGGGAGCGCATGCCGCACGCGGGAAAGCACGCCATCGTCACCGGTGGGTCGTCGGGCATCGGCAGTTCCATCGTGGAGAGGCTCGCGCGCACCGGCACCCGCGTGGCGATCTTGGATGTGCAAAAGCCACATGGCGACGTGGACGCCGCGTTCATCGCCTGCGACATCACCGATGAGGCCAACGTCGTCGCCGGGGTGGCAGAGGCGGCCGGGCGCCTGGGCGGGCTGGACCGGGCCTTCCTCAACGCCGGGGTAGGGGCCTCGGGGGCCATCGTCGACATCTCGGCCGAGGAATGGGACCGCGTCCAGTCGGTGGACCTCCGTGGGGTATTCCTCACCCTCCGGGAGACGGCCAAGATCATGCTGGCCGCCGGCACCGGTGGGTCGATGGTCGTCACCAGCTCCGTGTGCGGATTCCTGGTCGACCGCCGGATGGCGCACTACAACTCGGCCAAGGCCGGAGCCATCGCGCTGGCCAAGGTGGCGGCGGCCGAACTCGGGCACGCCGGCATCCGGGTGAACGTCGTGGCACCTGGAGTGACCGACACGCCCATGGCGCAGAAGACCGACACGACACTCATCGGTTACCGGGAGGCCATGACACACCGCACCCCGCTCGGCGGGTTCGGCGACCCGCGGCACGTGGCCGATGCCGCGGTCACACTCTCGGACCTCGAATGGGTCACCGGTCAGGTGCTGGCGGCCGACGGGGGATTGTCCCTCTTCAGCCCCATCGACATGGAGGACTTCTTGCCAACGGGGGGAGCGGGCAATGCGTGACGTCCTGATCGAGGGCGCCACCGTGGTCGACGGCACGGGGAACGATGCCGTCGTGATGTCCGTCGGGATCGAAGGGGGGCGACTGCACCTCGGCGAGGCCGAGCGCGGCGCGCTGGCCCGTCGCCGCATCGACGCAGCGGGATTGGTGCTGTGCCCCGGATTCGTCGACGTCCATACCCACTTTGACGCACAGGTCTTTTGGGATCCCTTTCTCACGCCGTCGTCCCTTCATGGTGTGACAACGGTGGTAGCCGGCAACTGCGGGTTCTCCATCGCCCCGTTGGACGAGTCCGATGCCGACTACATGATGCGACTGCTGGCTCGGGTGGAGGGGATTCCACTCGGCGCGTTGCAGGAAGGGGTGCCGTGGAACTGGAGCACCTTCGGCGAGTACCTGTCCGCCGTCGAGCGCGTGGGGCCCGCCCTCAATTTTGGTGCCATGGTCGGTCATTCGGCCCTGCGTCGCAACGTGCTCGGTGTCGAGAGTGGCACCGAGACCCTCACACCCGCCTCGATGGCCGGCTTGCGCCAGTCCCTGCGCCATGCGTTGGAAGCCGGGGCCATGGGATTTTCCTCCTCGTGGGGCGGAGCCCACTTCGACGGCAACGGTGACCCCGTGCCCTCTCGCCATGCCGGCACGGCGGAGCTGATCGGGCTGTGCGAGGAGTTGGCCGCCTTTCCAGGGACGCAGGTCGAGTTCATCCCCACCATGCACCCGTTCAGTGAGGCGCACGTCGATCTGATGACGAAGATGTCAGTGGCCGCTCGCTCTCCGCTCAACTGGAACGTCCTGCTCACCCTCGATGCCGACGAGTGCGCGGGGAAGCTGGCCGCCTCGGATCACGCCGCGGCGCACGGCGGTCGCGTGGTGGCACTGAGCTACCCCGGGCCCATGCAGGCGCGGGTCTCGTTGTTGAGCTCGGCCTTCGACGCCATTCCGGGCTGGTCGGAGACGATGGCCCTGGCGCCCGACGAGATCGTGCGCCGGTTGAACGACCCCGTCGAACGTGAGCGGCTTCGAGAGCTGGCCGGGCAGGGCGACAAGGCCACACTGGGGTTGACCAGGTTCGAGAATCTCCGCGTCCTCGACACGTACACCGATGACACCCGGGCCACGGAGGGTCGCCTCCTTGGTGACCTGGCTCGCGAGCGCGGGGCAGAGCCCTTCGATGTGCTCTGCGACCTGGCTACGGCCGACATCCGCACGGGGTTCAATCGGGCGCCGATCGGCGATGATCCCGCCAGTTGGAAGTTGCGCCTGGAGAGCTGGCAGGACCCGCGGGTGATCATGGGCGCCTCCGATGCCGGCGCGCACATCGACATGTTGTCGACGTTCGACTACCCCGTCGCCCTCTTGGCCATGGCCCGGGAGCGAGCGGCCATGCCGCTGCCCCCGCTCATTCGCTCACTGACCGACGTGCCGGCCACTCTCTACGGCATGAGGGACATGGGTCGCATCGAGGACGGCTTTCGGGCCGACGTGCTCCTCTTCGACCCCGATGTGATCGCCCCGGGGCGGGTCAGCTGGCAGGACGACCTTCCCGGTGGGGCGGGCCGCCTGTTCAGCCAGCCCGTGGGGATCGAGCACGTCTTCGTCAACGGGACCGAGATCGCCTCGGCCGGCACACTCACCGGAGAACGGCCCGGTCGGGTCCTCAAGGCAGGGATCGACACCGGCCCCAACTTCTGATCGCGCTCACTCGTCGAAGATCGCATCCAGTGCCGGGGCGACGTCGCGGTGCGTCCGGACGGGGGAGAAGCGGCCCCGGCCGGCGTGCGCCATCTCGCGGGCGAGCTGGAGGTCGTGCTCACCGCTCACGTCGAGCAGGATGTCCAGGCGTTCCAGACCGGCGGCCAGCGGGACGGGGTCGGCCCCGGCGTTGTGGACGCAGTCGGACAGGAGCACCGTACGCGTGTGCGTCGTGCGGGCACCGGCGAGCTCCTTGCGGGCCAGCTCGAGCGGGAAACCGACGTTGGTGAGGCCCCGGGCCGGGAGCCGCAGCAGGGTCTCCATGAGCGTGGCCGGCTCGACGGGCTCACCGAGCGGGAGCAGCAACGCGGCATCGGACCAGAAGGCGATGACGGCCAGTTGATCGTCCCCCATCTCCCCGGCCAGCGCCCCGACGGTGGCGGCCGCCGTGCGCACCCGCTCGCCTCGCATCGAGCCCGAGATGTCCACCAGGAGGGCGATGGCGCGGGGGTGCAGGAGCCTCGTCCGCACGATCACGTCCTCGGGTGCGATGTCGGGACCCTCGAGGAGGGCGTCCATGGTGGCATCGAGATCGATCTCGTCCGAGCCGCCGTCGAACGGCGCGCGCTGGAGTACCCCGCGCCCGCCGCTGCGCGGTCGTTGGTCGCGCCGCCGCAGCAGGGCCAGGCGGGAGGCGATCTCATGGGCCCGGCGGGCGACTTCGGTGTCGGCCGACGATTCGGCCAACGGTTGCAGCTCCCCCTCGTCGTCGCTCTGCCCGGGCCTCGTGCGCTCGTCGGCGCGCGGGGGCGGAGGCTGGGGGAGAAGGCCGCTGGTGCGGAGCGCGGCGCCGTTCGCCCCGTTGGGTGACGCGACGAAGAGCTGTGGCGCCTCGTCGAGGGTCTTGGGTTTGCGCCGGAAGGGGACCTTCCCGTCGCCCGCCGCCGTGCGCTGGAGCGGGCCGTCGGCGGCCACTTCATGGTCCCCGCCCGCTGCCGCGGCGAGGCTGAGGAAGTAGGTCTCCCATATGTCGCGGAGCACCTCTTCGGGTGTCAGCGCGGCCGCCGGGTCGAGCTGCATCCGTCCGGAGAGCGCCACGGTGATGGCGTCGAGCACGAGCGTCGTGTACCCCGCACCCGGCCGGCGCACCGTCCCGGGGAGGTCGACGGCGACATGCCTGGTGCGGCCGAGCTCGCGGGCCACCAGCACGGTGTCGATGGCTCCCCGCACGCTGCTTCCGTGGCGGATGTCGGGATGCACCCGGGTGGCCCGCACCAACGCGACGGCATCGCGCACCAGGCGGTCGTCACGCCCGAGCGGATCGAGGACGGTGCTGGCCCGACGCTCGACGATCTCCCGTTCGAGAGCCTCGTCCTGGTAGCCCACGGCGAGCCGGCAGAGCCGGTCGTAGATGCTCATGGAGATGCGCATCGTGCCCACGTTGTCGAAGGGATTCATCGATGCGATCAGCCTGAACGTCGGCAGGGCGGTGATCGTGCCGATCCGGGGAATGGTCAGCCGACGGTCGCCGATGGCGGAGAGGAGGGTGTTGAGCGTGTCCTGGGGGCTGCGGTTGAGCTCTTCGATGTAGAGGAAGCCGCCGAGCCGCATGGCCTCGACCAGGGGACCGTCGATGAAATTCTCCGCCTGGTACCCCTCGCGCAGCACGCGATCGGGCGCGTGGTGGCCGACGAGCTTGCCCGTCGTGAGGTCAGCGTTCCCCTCGACGAACAGGAGGGGAATGCCCCATTCGGAGGTGATGGCGCGCAACATGGTGGTCTTGCTGGTGCCAGGAGGGCCTTCGAGGAGGACATCGCGGCCTGCGGTGACCGCGGCCCGCAGGAGCTCGAGCTCGCGGGAGCGCCCCACGACGCCGCCTCCGGGCGTGGTCCCGTTGCGCGACGCCTGGTTGCTGTCGTTGATGGTCACCGATCGGCGATGGAGCCGGCATCGACCGGGAGCGCGACCCCGGTCATGGAGGGCATCAAGAGTGCATACATGTCCAGATTATGGATCATGTCGGTGTCGACGCTGGTCGGGTGGATGCTCGAGAGAGTGGTAGGCGAGCGGGGGCAGGGGGGTCACGGCAGGTCGACACGGTGCGGCGGCCCGCCCGACACCGAGTCGATCCCGGCGCGCAGGACACGACCAGGCCTGCACCCGGTGAATTCCCCCTCGTGGACGATTTCCTCGCCGCCCACGATCACCGATTCGATGCCGAGGCCGCGGCTGAGGAGCCGGGCTGCGCCACCGGGGAGGTCCCGGGCCAGGTGCACCGGTGACGCGGCGATCCGGTCCGGATCGAACACGGTGAGGTCGGCGTGGAAGCCTTGGCGGATCCGCCCCCGATCGACCAGGCCGTAGAGGCGCGCCGGGACGTCCGTGAACTCGTGCACCAGTTCCTCGATGCTGAACACGTGCTCCCGGCGTACGAGCTCGTCGAAGGAGGCCGTGCTGTACTCCGCGTTGATGACGCCGCGCAGGTGCGCACCTCCGTCGGACGCCCCGAGCACCACCCTCGGGTCGCGCAGGACGGTCGCCCGCTTGGATCGTTGTGCGGCCGTGGCGGTCGGGACGAGGTGACGGACGAAGCCGACGTCGAGCCCACCGGCCACCGCCAGGTCGAGCATGACATCGAGCACCGATTGCCCCTGTTCCGCGGCGAGCTCGGCCACCGGCCGCCCTATGGCCCGTTGCAGCGCCGGCACACCCGAGTCGCTGACGATGTGCTCGTGGAGGCCGGCGGAGAACATGGCGGTCGCCCCGATCGGCGCGTGCTCCAGGCTCTCGTGGAGGCGCCGGCGCATCGCCGGGTCGGCCAGGGCCCGGATGCGGGCGGCGGGGGCGAGGTCGAACAGGCCCTCGAACGCGGGAAGGGAGCGGAAGCCGACGTCGCTCTCCAAGAAATCGGTCCGGACCCGGAAGTTGTGCGGGATCATCATCGGGACGACCACGGCCCCGGCCGCCGCCGCAACATCGGCCGAGGCGAGTTGGCGTTCGTGGATGTCGGGTATGGCCGGGTAGTCGAGAAGGACCGTGTTCCAGTTGAGCGGCCGGCCCGCCGCCGCGGCCATGTTGGTCAAGAGGTCGTACTCCTCGGGAATGAAGCCATAGGCGGCCGAGGCAGGGATGAACTCCACGCTGGTCCCGGGGTAGTCGCGGCACGCCGCGGCCAGCGTGATCAGCTCCTCGTTGGTGGCGAAGGTGGGCGGCGTGGGAACACCCGAGCCGTCGCGGTGGGTCGCCGCGGTGGCGCTCGAGAATCCCATGGCTCCGGCCGAGAGGGCCTCGGCCAGTCCGGCGCGCATCCGAACCAGCTCGTCGTCGGTCGCGGCGCGTTCGGAGGCGGCCGTTCCCATGACCGAGCGGCGGAGTGCGGAGTGGCCGGCGAGGAAACCGATGTTCACGGCGGGCGCGCGCTGCGCCACGGCGCTCAGGTACTGGGCAAAGGTCTCCCACCTGAATTCCAGCCCCGCTTCGAGTGCGGCCAACGGGATGGCCTCGACGCGGGAGAGCAGGCCGACGAGGAAGTCGATCGTCGACGGGTCGACCGGAGCCAGCGAGATGCCGCAGTTGCCGGCCACCACCGTGGTGACGCCGTGGTGCGACGAGGGGGAGAGGGTGGGGTCCCAGAAGACCTGTGCGTCGTAATGGGTGTGCACGTCGATGAATCCGGGGCAGACGACCAGGCCGGTGGCGTCGACCACGTGACGGGCGGCACCGGTCGAGGCGCCGATGGCCACGATCCGTCCGGCGGTGACGGCGACGTCTGCGGTGAACCCCGGTCGCCCCGAGCCATCGACGACGGTCCCGCCCTTGACGAGCAGGTCGTACAGGTCAGCCCCCGATCATGGTGGCGCGCTGTCGCATCACGCCACGTCGGTCCAGCGGCGGGGATTGACGGCGAAGGATCTCGGACCGTCCGCCAGCGCCACCTCGACGTGGAGGGCCCGGCCGGTCTGCGGGTCGAGGTAGGTGCGGAAGACCACGTCGGGCCCGCCTTCGGGCCACCGGCGCTCCTCGAGGACGGGGCAACCGTCCGTCCAGTGGTGCGGCGACTCGGCGAGCACCTGGCCGCTGTCCTCGGCGTAGGCGAGGTTTCCCTGCTGGACCACGCCTGGATAGAGCGGAAAAACCTCGGCCTCGCCGGCCGGCGCCTGACGCTCGCCCTGGGGGCGCTGGGCCGGCTTGGCCCGGGTCAGGCGCTCCTGGCGCATGTCGTGACGACGAGTCGCGGTGGCCGCCGCATCCACCGATCCGTCGGCTTCGAGAACCGTCCCGTAGATGCGCTCGGCGTCGTCGGCCGGGAAGCGACCTGCCGCCACGTCCTCCGCCACCTGCGCCGGGTCGCGATCGAGCGCGTCGCCGAAGCCACCGCCGGACGACAGCCGCATCTGGAACGAGTCTCCGGCGAACAACGGCGTGCCGGCGCTGTTGGGATCGAGCTCATCGACGGTGCCGTCGCTGCGGTGCACCAGGAACTCGTTGCATGCGCCCGGTGATCCCCCGGCCATGCCCTGGAGGGGCAGCCAACGCCGCATGCCGAACATGGTGCCGTTGATCTGATCGACACCGTGCGGGCGCAGGCTGAGCTGCGTGCCGCCACCGGCGCGATGCACCCCGGCGCCTCCTGCGCCCGGACGGGCCCGACGTTCGGTGAAGAGAAGCGGGTACCACGACTCGAGGATCTCGATGTCGGCGATGGACCCTTCGGCGTCGATGCCCACGGGGTTGCGCCCGAGGTCCATCCCGTCCCGCTCGCGGCCGGCGGAGCCCCCGACCCAATTGCCATCGAAGGCGAGGAAGGCGTCGGTCGAGCCGTCCGGCAGCTGCCAGGACCACAGGTTGTTGCCGAGCGCCGATTCGAAGCCGGCCCCCGCCAGGTAGCGCCGTGCCGGTGAATCCGGCGAGGCGCCCAGGGCCAGGTTGAATGCCTGCATGGCGACGTCGGCTGCGTTCAGCCCTACGTGCATGTGCGCCGCCGCGATGGGTGCCGGTGGGTTGGCGTTGACGATCGTCCCCTCTGGGCACCGCAGTTCCACCGGGGCGAAGATCCCCTCGTTGAACGGCAGGTCGCGGGCGATGCGATGGGCCAACATCACCAGGAACTCGGCGGCGATGATGTAGGGCTTCGAGTTGAAGTAGTGGTCCGTCTGGGGTGACGCGCCTTCGAAGTCCAAGATCATGCGGTCGCCGTCGACCGTCAACGTACAGGGGATCTCGTAGAATTCGTCGCCGTACTCGGTCCACGAGGTGGACTTGTAGACCCCGTCCTCCAGGGCGAGTATCCGCCGGCGCATCTCGGCCTCGGTCAGCTCACGGATGGCGCGCAGGCTTTCGACGAAGCGTTCGCGACCGATGCTGTCGACCAGCCCCACCACCTGCTCCTGCGCCGAGTGGCAGCCGGCGACGAGTCCACGGAGGTCCATCTCGACGATGTCGGACATGCGGATGTTGTTGATCAAGATGTCCCAGACGTCGGTCATCTCCTCACCCTTGCGAAACAGGCGAACCGCGGGGCAACGGATCCCCTCCTGGTAACACTCGGTGGCCTGGGGTGCGAAGGAGCCGACCACCATGCCCCCCATGTCCATCATGTGGGCCGACAGCCCGACCCACCCGATGAGGTCGCCCTCGTGAAAGATCGGCTGCTGGATCATCACGTCCTGCGGGTGCAGCCCGCCGCCGTGATGCGGGTCGTTGGCGAAGAAGACATCGCCCGGGGCGACCGTGTCGCCGAAGCGCGCGATGGTCGCCTTCACCGAGTAAGAGGCCGCTCCGAAATGGAACAGGACCATGCCCGCTCCGACGATCAAGTCCCCTTGGGGATCCATGATGGTCACCGAGAAGTCCTTGGACTCGGTGATGGTCGGCGAGATGGCGGTGTGGTCCACGGCCAGCGCGGCCTGTTCCCCGATGGCCTCGAGCCGGCTGCGGACGACTTCCAAGTCGATCGGGTCCGTGGCCGGGCGCCCGCTGCCGTGGGCGGCCGTGGTCGGTGCGTCTGCGGTCGTGGTCATTGTGCGACCTCCATGGTCAGGTTCCTCATCGTGCGACGTCCATTATGAACGTGCCGTGCTCGTCGATTCGTGCGCTGCTGCCCTCGGGGACCCAGACGGTGGTGTCCGTGGAGTCGACGAGAGCCGCCCCCTTGAGCTCGTGGCCGGGCGAGAGGCTGGCGCCGTCGTAGACGTCGACCTCGACGATGCCGTCCGCTCCTCTCGCCAGGCGAACCTTCCGTGTGCCGACCGGGCTGGCGAGGGTCCCGGTCTCGACCGCCGGGCGTGCCGCGGTCGAGACGCTGGCGCGGATCGTGCGGCCGATGCCGACGGCGCGCAGGCCGACCAATTCGACGGGCGTGCGAAGGACGATCGACCCCTTGCCGTAGCGCTTGGCGTACTCGTCCATGAACGACGCCAACAGTGCGTCCGAGGAGGCTTCGGTGAAGGGTCCCGGGGTGATGGGCATCTGCAATTCGTAGATCTGCTTGCTGAAGCGCAGGTCGGCCTCGAACTCGACGGTCTGGTCCCCTTCGGCCACACCGTCGGCCGTCATGTCGGCGCGCACCTCCGCGTCGAGCTCGGCCATCAGGCGCTGCATGAGTGCCGGATCGACGGGCATCGGGGAAGTGACCGAACGCAGGCGCTCCCGGCGGACATCGGTGGTTGCCGCGCCGAAGGCGGAGAGGACCGAGGCGAGCTCGGGGATCAGTACGCGCGGCGCACCGATGGCACGGGCGATCTCGGGCGTGAAGAGCGAGCCGCCGCCGCCGTAACTCAAGATGGCGTACTGGCGGGGGTCGAGTCCGAGCGAGGCCAACCTACCCCGTACGGCCTTGATCATTCCGGTCAACGCCAACTCGCGGATGCCCCAGGCTGTCTCCTCCGGCCCCAGGTCCAGCTGGCTCCCGAGCCGGGCGCATGCCGCGTATGCGGCGTCCGGATCGAGTGGGAAGTCCCCTCCGAGAAAGCGCGTCGGGTCGATGTAGCCGAGCACGACCAGTGCGTCGGTCACGGTGGCCTGGTCACCGCCCCGTTGGTAGCAGGCCGGACCGGGGACGGCACCGGCTGAGCGAGGTCCGACCCGGAGCATTCCCCGTGCGTCGACCCAGCCCAGGGAGCCACCGCCGGCGCCGATCGATTCGACGTCCACCAGCGAGAGTGCGGTCCAGACACCCATCATCTCGCCCCGCGTGCGTCGAGCCGGCTCGCCGTCGTCGATGACCGAGACATCGAAGGACGTGCCGCCCATGTCCGCCGTGATGATGTGCGGGGCATTGGTGACATTGCTCATGGCCACGGCGGCGGCCACGCCGGCGGCCGGGCCCGACATGGCCAGGCCGAGGGGTCGCCGGCGGGCTTCACCCACCGTGATCGATCCTCCTCCCGAGTGCACGAGGAGGAGCGGGCTCTGCAGCCCTCTCTGCTTGAGCTCGACTTCGAGCTCTTCGATCCCGGAGAACGCGCCCGAGACATAGGCGTTGAGGACGGCGAACGTCGTGCGCTCATACTCACGGATCGCCGGATGCAGCACCGCGCCCGAGACCACCGGGAGGTCCGGGTAGAGCTCGGCCACGGCCGCAACCGCCTGGTCTTCATGGGTCCGATTGGCAAAGGACCAGACAAACGACACGGCGATCGCCTCGACGCCCTCGTCCTCGACGAGCCGCCGCACCTCCGCCTTCACCTGGTCGAGGTTGATGGGGACGACGATGTCGCCGTTGCGGTCGATGCGCTCCTCGATGGCCGCGATGGTCCGGTGGTCCAAGATGTTCGGCGTCGAGAGCCATCCGTCCTCGTCGACGACCCTCGTCCCCTGGGCGATCGGGATCATCTCTTCGAACCCGCTCGTGGCCAGCAGGCCGACCAGCCGACCGGTGCGCGAGGCCAACGTGTTGGTCACGGCCGTGGTGCCCAGGCCGAATCGGCTCACGGTCGGCAGGAGCTCGTCGAGGGTCGTGCCGCTCCGGTGGGCCGCCAGCTCGGCCGCAGCCAGCACCCCTTGGCCGATCACCCCGGACGTGGTGGGGGCCTTGGCTCGCCAGGTGCTCGTCCCATTGGTCAGCACGCAGTCGGTGAAGGTGCCACCGACGTCGATGCCGATACAGGTGCGAACGGTGTCAGGCATGTGCCCTCACTCCCATCGTCGTTGCGGGCCCGCCAACCGGGCACCCTGAGGCGAACCGCCTCTCGGCGAAAGAGGGGCGGAGCCGGACGCTCAGGGCCGGGACGACGCGACAGCGGACTACCGGCTCATCGGCCATCGCTCCCCCTCCCTGTCGGCTCTTGACCTCTCCAACATAACAAAGTATGAACACACGGAGCCGGGCCGGCAAGGCACGCCGGGGGTCCCCCCGGGGTTGCCGCGGCGGCCGCGGTCCCGGCCGCCGGGCGGGGGAGTGCCGGCCGTGCCGGGTCATAAGGGCAGGTCCGAGGTGGGAAACTGCGCCGAGACGATGGCGTGCATCATGGGGATTGCTCTAGAAGATGTGTAAGATTGCATGCGTGACCGCTGGCCTGAGCTATCGATCAGACCAAAACGGCGACGGTGTGGGCCGGCGACAGCTCAGCCAGCCCCGCATCGCCGAAATGATCGCCGACTCGCTGCGGCGCCGCATTCTGGCGGGCGAGCTCAACGACGGCGACGTTCTGCCCAAGGTGGACGACCTTCTGCTCGAGTTCCCGGTGAGCAAGCCGTCCATTCGGGAGGCGATGCGCATCCTCGAGACAGAGGGGTTGCTCTCGGTGCGCCGGGGCAACGTCGGTGGTGCCGTGATCCACACCCCGAAGGCCAAGGTGGCGGCCTACATGCTGGGCATGGTCCTCCAGGCGCAGGACACACCGCTGGAGGATCTGGCCGCGGCGCTGTCGGATTGTGAGCCGGCGTGTGCGGCCAAGGCGGCCGAGCTCAGCCTGCGCGACAAGAGCCTGGTGGCCACGCTGACGAAGCTCAACGAGGAGCTCGAGGATGGGCTGGCCGACGGACCGGCGTTCACCCGGCTCGCCCGGCGCTTTCACGACGCCGTCGTCCAGGGCTGTGGCAACGCCACGCTGGCGCTGGTCGCCGGGGCGCTCGAGACGTTGTGGTCGAATCACGAGTCGAGTTGGGCCGAGACGAAGAACGCGCATGGCGAATACCCGAATCTGCCGGCGCGCAAGAGCGTCTTGCGCACGCACGTGAAGATCACCGAGGCGATCGAGGAGGGCGACGCCGCCAGGGCCCGTCACCTGGTGGCCCAGCATCTGCACGAGTCGCAGCGCTACGTCCTGTCGCAAGGGCCACATCAGCTCATCACCGTGGAAGGCCTGTCCAAGGCTCCCTGGTAGGACGCCCCGGCTCAGAGTCCGCCCCGACTCAGAGTCCGATGAGCGAGGCGAGATGCAGAGCGTGGTCGACCGGCGTGCCCAGCAGCTGGCGGTTCGTCGTGACCCGTCGTAGGTACAGGTGGAGATCGTGCTCCCAGGTGACGCCCATGCCGCCGTGCATCTGGATGCAGTCCTGGACGATGTCGGTGGCCTTGCGCCCCACGTAGAGCTTGGCCGTGCTGACCAGCTGCGCCGCCTGCGGGGAATCCGCCGCCACCGCCGCCACGGCGCCCTCGACGGCTGCGTGCGAGGCTTCGATCCAGAGCTTCATGTCGGCGAGCCGATGTTTGAGGACCTGGTAGGAAGCGAGGGGCCGGCCGAACGAATAGCGCTCGCCGGCATTCTCGAGGGTCAGTTCGAAGGCGCGGGAGGCGGCACCGACCATCTCCGCGCACAGGACGATGTTGGCGATCTGGCCCTGACGGATGAGGACGGACCGGCCGCGCTCGGCCCCGGTGACGACCGACGACTCCGGAACGACGACACCGTCGAATGTGACGTCGGCGTGACGGCGGACGAGATCGAGGCTCACGGCGCGCTCCCGGCGCAGGCCCGGGATGTCGGCCGGTACGAGGAGATGCACGACCGCACCACCCAGGCGCGCCGCCACCAGGAGGCACTCGCAGTCGGCGCCGGACTCGATGGCCCGCGCCGTGCCGGTGAGCTCGAGCGAGCCTCCCCGGGAAACCGTGTGCACCGGCGGTGGCGCGGCCAGCCACGAGTGCTCGCCCTCTCCCACCACCCAGGCGCAGACGGCGGCGCCCGACAGGATGGCGTCCAGCGTCCCCTCGACCTCTGCGTGCGGGTCGGCCGTGGCCAGCGTCCACGTGGCGACGCTGGCCGGGAGCAGCGGCCCGGGCGACACCAACCGTCCTCGCTCCTCGGCCACGATGGCCACGTTGGACAGGCCCCCCATGCCCGCCTCACCCGCGGCGGAGCCTCCCTGGCCCTCGGGGACGAGGAGCGACGTCCACCCCAGGTCGGCGGCGCGACGCCACCAGTCACGGTCGAACCCGGCCGGGTTCTTGTCGCCCCAGAGACGCACGGCCGAGAGCGGCGCGGTGTCCTCGAGGAACCGTCGCGTGATCGTCTGGAGCTGCTGCTGTTCGTCTGTGGCGTCGAATCTCACGCGGGCCTCACCGGGGCGCGCTCACGGTTGTGGGGCACGGAGTCGAACGGCACGCCCACGTCGGGGGCCAACTCCCTCGGGAGGCCCAGGACCCGCTCGGAGATGATGTTGCGCTGCATCTCGATGCTCCCACCCGCCAGTGCGGCCGCCTGGCGCATGAGGAATTGATTCCCCAACTTCCCGCTCGCCGCGGCGGGCCATACGGCGAACGCCGCGCCGGCGATCTCCACGCTGGTGGTCGAGCACTGCACCACCTTGGTGATCTCGAACAGCCGGAGCAGTGACCCCGACGTCGGTTCCAACGAGCCCATGGCGATGCCCGTGTTGATCCGCTCGACGAGATGGGACTGGACCGTGTCGAGCGCGTGGGCCTCGGCGACGAGCGCCCGCACGCGGGAGTCCCCCGCACAGCCACAGTGACGGGCCAACTCCATGAGCTCGTCCGACGTGGGCGCGACGGGCGTTCCCTCCGCCACGAATCCGTAGGTGAACGACGAGGCGGCACCCGCGAGGTTGCGCTCGTGGTAGAGGAGACGGCTCGCCACCTGCCACCCCGCGTGTTCCTCGCCCAAGATGTCGGCCGCCCCGATCCGCACGTCGGTGATGAACTCCTGGCAGAACTCGGCCTCCCCGTTGGCCTGCATGATCGGCTCTATGTCGATGCCGGGCTGCGCCAATTGCACGATGCACATGGTCAGTCCCCGGTGCTTGGGGAGCGACCAGTTCGAGCGGGCCAGGCACAGGGCGAAATCCGAGAACTGCGCCCCGGTGCTCCAGATCTTCGACCCGTTCAGGACCCATTGGTCCCCGTCCCGGGTGGCCCGGGTGATGCACCCCGCCAGGTCCGATCCACTCGCTGGTTCGCTCAGGAGCTGCACCCAGAGCTCCTCGCCCCGCAGGATGGCCGGGATGTGCCGCAGCTTCTGCTCCTCGGTGCCGAAGTCGAGGAGGGTCGGACCGAGGATCCCCAGCGTGACATTGCACAGTGTCGGGAGCTCGTACTCCGCCGCCTCCTCGTTGAACGCATCTTGGAACTCGGGCGTGAGCCCGCGGCCGCCGTAGGGCACCGGGTAGGTCAAGCCGGCGAAGCCTCCGTCGAAGAGGAGCCCCTGCAGGAAGCGGTGCCGGTCCGGGTCCCGATGGGCGCCGGTACGCGGCGGTCCGACCAGCTCGGGGAAGTGGGCCGCCAGCCACTGGCGGAGCTCGGTTCTAAAGGACGCAATGTCCTGCTGCATGTCGGACCTCGGCGAGACGATTGTCAGGGCTAAAGTGGCAATCTTAGACATCAAGACGGGGGGTCTCAGGATGGCAGGACGACTCCAGGGCAAGGTCGCGATCATCACCGGTGCGGCCCGGGGCCAGGGCCGCTCCCACGCCGTGCGGCTGGCCGAAGAGGGTGCGGACATCGTCGCGGTGGACATCTGCGCGCAGATCGACTCCGTGGCCTACCCCATGGCCACGCCCGAGGATCTCGAAGAGACGGTGCGGCTGGTGGAGGAGCGGGACCGCCGGATCGTGGCGCACCGGGCAGACGTGCGCGATGGCGCCGCGTTGCAGCGGATCAGCGCCGCGGCGGTGGCCGAGTTCGGCGGCATCGACATCGTGGTCGGGAACCAGGGGATCTTCTCGAAGGCTGCGCTGACCTGGGAGCTCTCCGACGCCCAGTGGCACGACACCCTCGACGTCAATCTCACCGGCTATTTCGAGCTGGTCCGGGCCGTGGTCCCGGCCATGATCGACGCCGGCCGGGGCGGGTCGATCATCTTCACGAGCTCCCTGCTCGGCACGAAGGGCGCGTGGCACATGTCGCACTACGCCGCGGCGAAACACGGGGTGCTGGGTCTCATGCAGTGCCTGGCCCACGAGCTGGCGCCGCACATGATCCGGGTCAACACGATCAATCCGACCATGGTGTTCACGCCGATGATCGACAACGAGTCGGCCTTCCGGCTGTTCCGCCCCGACCTCGAGGCCCCGACGCTGGCGGACTTTGCCGTCCCCTCGCAGGCGGGCAACCTGCTCCCCATCCCGTGGGTGGACGCGGTCGACATCTCGAATGCCGTGGTCTGGCTGGCCTCGGACGAGGCCCGCTACGTCACCGGAGTGGCCCTTCCGATCGATGCCGGCGCCGGGGCCAAGTAGATGGCGATCCGGGCGGCCGCAACCAGGGGCTTCGACCGTTTCGGGCCGGTGCGGGCTACGTTAGCGAGGAGCGAGTGCACGTTGGGGAGACAAAAATGCCCGTAGCAAATCTGATCATCGACTCCGACAGCCATGTGACCGAGCCGGCCGATGTGTGGACGTCCCGGGTCCCGAAAAAGTACGTCGCCGACGTCCCCCATGTCGAGCGGGTCGACGGCGCCGACATCTGGTTTCTGCAGAACAAGAGGATCGGCACCGTTGGGACGTCCGCTCCGGCGGGGTGGCCCACCTTCCCGCCTAACTACCCCCCGACCTACGCCGACTGCCATCCGGCCGCCTTCGACGCGACGGCCCGGTTGGCGTACATGGACGAGGTCGGCATCTGGGCCCAGGTGCTCTACCCCAACGTCGGGGGTTTCGGCAGTGAGAACTTCCTCTCCATCGACGACGACGAGCTCAAGGTCCTGAGCGTGCGGGCCTACAACGACTTTCTGATCGAATGGTGCGGGGCCGATCTCAGACGGCTGCTCCCCGTGCTCGCCACCCCGTTCTGGGACGTGGAGGCCACCGTGCGTGAAGTCACCCGGTGCGCCGCCGCGGGCGCACGGGGCATCTTGTTCACCGGCGAGCCGCAGCGCTACGGGCTGCCCGTCCTCGGAAGCCGTCACTGGGACCCCTTGTGGGCCGTCGCCATCGAGACGGGCCTGCCGGTGCACTTCCATATCGGCAACGCCGGGGACCTGCCGAGCGTCATGACGCCCGAGCGCTACGAGACGCACGGCATCGCGGGGGCGCAGGCCTACGGGGCGGTTGACCTGTTCATGAAGAACGGCGTCCAGTGTGCCGACCTGATCACGTGCGGCATGTTGCCGCGCTGGCCCGGCCTCAAGTTCGTCTCGGTCGAGAGCGGCATGGGCTGGCTGCCCTTCGTGCTCGAAGCGTCCGACTACAGCTGGCTCGGCGCCTTCCGCCCGGGGCGGGAGCGCACCGCCGAGGACGTGCTGCCCTCCGAGTTGTTCGCCGAGCACGTGTACGTCACGTACTGGTTCGAGAAGCAGGCCCCCCGGCACTTCCTCGACCTCATCCCGGTGGACAACGTGCTCTTCGAGACGGACTTCCCCCATACGACGTGCCTCTTCGGGGACATCGACCAGACGATTGCGGCCAACCTCGGCCACGTGGCCGAGGACGTGCGCCGCAAGATCCTCTGGGGGAACGCGGCGAAGCTCTACGGCATCGAAGCTCCCCCCGAGACTTGGCCGGCGGCCGTCTCCTGACGCGGGGTCGTCGCGACGGTCTCTAGTCCACCAGCGCCGGGAGATGTGAGGTGAACCCCCCGTCGACGGCGATGACCTCACCGGTGATGAAGGAAGCCTCGTCCGAGAAGAGGAACGCCACCACCTCGGCCACGTCGTTCGTCCTGCCGAGGCGCGCCAGGGCGTTGTGCTCCTCGAGGTAGGCCAGCATGTCGGGTTTGACGTTTCGCTCGGCCGCCTCGGTGAGGATCATGCCGAGCGCGATGGCGTTGCAGCGGATGTTCTGCTTCCCGTAGGCGTTGGCCACATGGCGGGTGAGCCCGTGCAGCGCAGCCTTCGAGACGCCGTACGCCACGCGGATTCTCTCCGCCTTGAGCCCCGCGGCCGAGGACGTGTTGACGATCGTCCCGCCTCCCCGCTTCAACATCTCGGGGATGGCGTACTTGCAGCCGAAGAAGGGGCCGCGCAGGTTGACCGCCATGGTCTCGTCCCACACCTCGGTGCTGACGTTGACGACATCGTGGTCCCTTCCCATCTTCGTTGCCGCCGCGTTGTTGTGCAGCGCATCGAGACCGCCGAACTCGGAGACGGCGGCTGCGACCATGGCCTTGACCTGCTCTTCGTCCGTGACATCGACCCCGACGGCGATGGCCGTGCCCCCCTGGGCGCGTATGCCGGCCGCCACCTCCTCGGCCCCGGCTTCGGCGTGGCCCGCCACCACCACGCAGGCCCCGTGCCGGGCCAGTGTCTCCGAGGTGGTCTTGCCGATCCCCGACGCCGCCCCGGTGACGATCGCCACTTTCCCGCTCAGATCCGGCATCCCAACCCCCCAGGTCGACGAAAAGTGTGACTCTAAGAGGCCCAGCGGCCATGCGCCACTAGTGGGCACGTAAAGGACCCCTCGATCACCGGCACGAGATTGATACACCCCGCTGCGATGATGGTACCCATGGCCCGCATGGCGGCATTCCGGTTCACGGTACGCGACGATCCGGTCCTCGAGGCACACGTACGACGCCACATCGGGGCCCGGCGCTTCGCCTACAACCGCTGCCTCGAGGCGGTCAAAGACACGCTCGCCGAGCGCCGCGCCTCGCCAGACGTCGAGGTCCCATCGTCGGGGTACTCCCTCATCAACTGGTGGAACGGATGGAAGCGCTCAGAAGACGCCGGGTGCCTCGTCGCCGTGGACCCCTCGGGTCGAGCCGAGCTGGTCGAGGTGGGTCTCTCATGGCGCACCGAGGTCAGTGCCCAGGTCTTCGAGGAGGCGGCGGTCGACCTCGGTCGGGCCCTGGCGGCCTTCTCGGCCTCGAAGAAGGGGGCCCGTGGTGCTGCGAGAGGACACGCGGCGCCTGCGCCGCATGCTGCGCCTGGGTCCCGACGGGTTGCCGCGGGCCAGGATCTGTTCGGCCACGTTGTCACTGCGGCGAGGCCGCATCGTCGTCACCGTCGCCAAAGCCTGTGGAGGGAGGAGCGCTGGCCATCACCTCGGTGACGGTGGAACTGCTCCCGAGACCCCCGATCCGGGGAAGAAGCAGGAACCAGTCGCCGCGCCAGCGGCCTGACCGGACACCCGAGAAGGGTGCTCAGCAGATGACCCATCCGCTGATGCTTTAGTCTCAAGCGCGATGTCCGGAACTGCCGTCACGATCGGCGCCTATGACGGCGTGCACCTGGGGCATCGGGCCTTGCTGCGCGAGCTCTCCGAGCTCGCGGCGGCCGAGGGGCTTTCGACGGTGGTGGTCACCTTCGACCGTCACCCCGCCGGTGTGGTGCGCCCCGAATCGGCGCCCCCGCAGCTCACCGACCTCGAACAGAAGCTTGAGCTGTTGGCCGCGTGCGGTGTCGATCGCACCCTGGTGATCGAGTTCGACCGCGTCCGGGCCGAAGAATCTGCCGAGGACTTCGTCAAGGAGGTGTTGGTCGACACGCTGGGGGCCCGCGTGGTCGTGGTGGGCGAGGACTTCCACTTCGGCCATGCGAGGTTGGGCAATGTCGCTTTGCTGACGGCCCTGGGCCGGGACTATGGCTTCACGGTGATCGGCGCCCGTCTGACCGGGGACGGCAGCGGCGCCGTCTCGTCCACCCGGATCAGGACGCTGGTGGCGGCGGGCGACGTCGTCGGCGCCGCCAAGCTGCTGGGCCGGCC
>Ga0307374_10000414_pt1 | contig 83092 bp, 80 predicted proteins | sample OX3MG_FD_202532 | JGI IMG/M metagenome (GOLD analysis project Ga0307374, IMG submission 202532) | Soil microbial communities from Risofladan, Vaasa, Finland - OX-3 | ecosystem: Environmental > Terrestrial > Soil > Coastal area > Acid sulfate soil | place: Finland: Risofladan, Vaasa | collected... | reverse complement strand
GGTCGCAGCGAAGGGTTGCGGCGTTTCGATGGCGATTCCCGCACGCGTTTGCCTCAACGTCGCCAAGAGGCGCGTTTTCAACTCGGCGCCGGCACCGATGACGAAGTTTCGTCCGTGGCGAGCGATCTGAAAGAGCACGGCGTACGGGACGACGATGTCTTCGAGCGTGTTTTCAATCGCAACGGTCGATTCATGGCCCGCCGTATCGCGCGGCGACAGGCGCGTCGTCGCGACCCCGAGCGGAATCTCTCGCCCGTCGGAGAGATGCAGCGGATCGACGTAGATGTCGACGAAACCGTAGCGATCGAGCATTTGGGCCGCCGACGTGTCGACGACGTGCACGAGGTCTGGCGTGCCCGCCGGTGCGACGACACGCCCGCCGACGCGTAAGTCGCTTTTCAGATGCATGCGAATGACGTCGCCGGCCTTGTTGGCCGACGACGAGATCCGATCGTCGAGAACGAAGATCGCCTCGGAGCCGAACGCGAGACCCGTGACGGGCGACCCAGCCGGAGACGCGCTCGCGCGCACGGCGGGCGAGTGCGTCGGCCTTGGAACGGGAAGCGCTGCCGCCGATCCGCCGATCAACGGCAGCGAAAAAGACGCTGCGGCGAGCGCCGCAAGCGCGAGCTCTCTAGCTCGCCTTCTCCTCGGCCTCTGCGGCCAAAGCAGCGCGCTTCCCCTCTTCGATGAGCTGTTTGACGCGCTGACCGCCTTTTTGTCCGATCCGTTCATAGAAATCCGGGCCGTAGCGATCGCGCGTCGCTTCGCCGCCCTTCTTTCCACCTTTCTTGCCGATCTGCTCGTAAAAGGTATGCCCGTGGGCTTTCTTCGTCGCTAGACCGCCTTTGCGGCCGATCTGCTCGTAGAATTCCGGACCGTACTTTCTCTTAACGGTCTCGCCGCCTTTCTGTCCGGCTTCCCGGACGGAAAGGCTCGCTCCGTTCTTGGGGCTCGTTGTCTCTGGTGTCATGGGTTCCAATACCTGCGAATGAGTAAGCCGTAGCGCCCCAGGGAGGGGGGTCGGTGAAAGCTCCACTATGTAGAACGCTAGTTCGGGCCGGTTTGTTTGCTTTGGAGGAGATATTGATGGTTCGCGCGCTCGCTTTACTCGGGAAGGCCGCTCCACTGGTGCTTTTGGCGGCCTTGCCGGCGCTCGCAGCCACAGTAGGGAACGCCAGCCTGGTCCCGGTCGTCCAAGCCGAGCAAGCACGCTCGCTCGGCGGAGGAGTTTTGGCAGCTGCCCTCGCCTCGCCCAACGAGATCGTCGCGGTCCGGGCGGCGCTGGCCATCGGCAGGACCAAGCGTGCTGCCGGGGAGCCGCTGCTGGCAGCTCACCTCCACGATGCGCGAGCCGCCGTGCGCGCGATGAGCCTCTACGGGATCGGATTGATCGCGAGCGGACGCCGGAGCGCGGCGATCCTCGCCGGCATGAACGACGCAAACGGAGCGGTGCGTTTCGCCGCGCTAGATGCCTTGGACCGCTATGCCGCGGCCGGGCGTCTTCCGAAAGCCGACGTGCTCGGCGCGTTCGAAGCCGTCGCCCGCCGGCTTCGCTACGACCGCGATGCCACCGTGCGCGCACGGGCCGCGGCGACGCTCGAATCTTTCACCACGACCTTCTACGCGCCGCTCGCCGCGCCGGCGCTGGTAGAGGCGGTCAACGGCGATCGCTCGCGGCGGGTACGCCGCTTTGCGATGTGGTCGGTCTTTCGCGGATATGCGCGGCTCGTGCCGCACGCTTTTCTCGCGCGCGCGTTGCATGACCGCGACGAGGTCGTGCGCATCGAGGCGGTGCGTGCGATCGGCAAGCGCGGCGAGGCGAGCGATCTCGCGCTCGTGCTGCCGTTGCTGCACGATCCGTCGTGGCGCGTTCAAGAGCAAGCCGGTGAAACGCTTCGCGCGCTCCACGGGCTGCCGCCGACCCAGCACTGGACCGAGATCCCCGCCTACGTACACGTTCCCGCGCCGCGTCCGGATTCGTTGGCGGCCTTGCCCGCTCGCGCGCGCACGCCCGCACGCGGCCGTCCGCGGCGGCCGCAGCCGTCCGGCGCGATCCTGCAGCCCGCGCTCGATCCTACGACCGCTGCGGCGATGGGCGGGCCGGCTCCGGGGCCGCATCCGCGCGTACGCATCGTCACGACCAAGGGGAACGTGTACGTCACGCTCTTCCCCGAATGGGCGCCGATGACGGTCGAGAACTTCTTGAACCTCGCGAACCGCGGCTACTACGACCGCAATCGCTGGTTTCGCATCGTTCCCGATTTCGTCGTGCAGACCGGCGACCCGAACGACAACGGCAACGGCGACGCCGGCTATGCCATCGGCGCGGAAGAGAACCCGATCGCACAGGGCAGCTACGTGATCTCGATGGGGATGAACTATACGACCGGCCCGAACGCGCACGCCATTCGCGATTCGGCCGGGACGCAGTACTACATCACGCTCTCACCGCAGCTGCACCTGGACCGGGATTTCACGGTCTTCGGACGGGTGACGAGCGGGTTCAACGTGCTCGGCCGCCTCGTGGAGTCCGATCGCGTCCTGCGCGTCGAGCGCGTCAGGGACGAGCGGCTCCCGTGAAACATCGGCCGGTGACGCGTCGACGCGCAAGCGCATTCACGTTCTCACGATCGTCGGCGGCGACGTCAGCGCCCGCTTGGCGTCACGCCGGCACGTCGTCGGGTGACGTGCGGGACGGCTTCGAATCGAGGAGGATCGTCACCGGGCCCTGGTTGACGAGCTCGACATCCATGTCGGCACCGAACTCGCCGTAGGCCACGCGCACCCCCAGGCGCTCGAGCTCGGCACCCGTGCGACGGTAGAGCTCGCTCGCGAGCGGCTCCTTCGCCGCGGCAACGAAGGACGGCCGCCGGCCTCTGCGAGCGTCGCCGTACAGCGTGAACTGCGAGACGAGCAGCGCGTCGCCGCCGGTTTCCAGCAGCGAGCGATTCATGAGGCCGGCATCGTCGCGAAAGATGCGCAGGTTCGCGATCTTCTCCGCCATCCAGCGTGCGTCGTGCTCCGTGTCGCCGTCGCCGACGCCGAGCAGGACGGCGAGGCCGCCTGCGATCTCACCAACGGTCCGCTCGCCGACGCGCACGGCGGCGCGGGAGACGCGCTGCACTACCGCGCGCACGAGATCACCGGCTGAAGATCGACGAGAACGCGAAGAGCGCGTTTTCGCGGCGTTCGGCGACGCGGCGATAGAAATATCCAGCCCAGTGCGTTCCGAACGGCACGTAGATGCGCATGCGGTACCCCTCGGCGACGAGCCGGCGCTGGAGCTGCGGGCGACAGCCGTAGAGCATTTGAAACTCGAACCGATCGGTCGCGATGGCGTCGCGGCGCACGGCGTCCGTGACCGCCGCGATCAAGCGGCGGTCGTGGGTTGCGATGCCGGGATAGGTCCCACGCACGAGAAGGATCTCGGCGAGGCGCGCGTACGCGGCGCGGATCTCCGGCATCGCGGCGTAGGCAACTGCGGAGGACTCGCGATACGCTCCTTTGCACAGGCGCACGCGCGCGCCGAGCGCGATCGCACGCTCCACATCGGCAGCGGTGCGTTTGAGCATCGCCTGAAGAACGATGCCGACGTTGTCGTGCAGCCTGAAGGCACGCTCGAAGAGCGCGAGGGTGCGTTCGGTGAGCGCGCTGCCTTCCATGTCGATCCGCACGAACGGGTCGGCGTTGCTCTTCGCGCGTTCGAGGATGCGGACGAGGTTTTCCAGCGCGAATCCCTCGTCGATCAGTATCCCGATCGCCGTGAGCTTCACCGAGACGTTGCTGCGTACGCCGGAGGAGCCTATCGCATCGAGCATTGCGATATACGTAGAGGTCGTCCTCGTGGCCGTCGCCCGGTCGAGCACGTCCTCGCCGAGAAAATCGAGCGAGGCGGCCATTCCCGCATCGTTGAGTCCGCGCACGGCAGCGATCGCGGAGTCGATCGTCTCGCCTGCGACGAAGCGCCGAGCGAGAAAGAAGAAGCGCTTTTGAAACGAGGAGCCGGGGGCGACTAGCCGTTCGATCACGGTCGTTACTGTACCATGCTGCGGCGAAGAATCCACTGGAGAACGAGTACGATCGCCGCGAGCACCACGAATCCATAGCATAGCGCGAGCGCTTCGCGTACCCCCGATGCCGAAAGCGTGACGTATACCTGCACGGGCAGCGAGGAGGGGTGGTATGCGACGATGCTCGTGGCGCCATACTCTCCGATCGCGCGCAGCCACGCGAATGCAATGCCGGCCCCGACGTTGCCGGCCGCAGCGGGAAGGGCGACGCGCAAGAAGATGCGCCATTCGCTTGCGCCCAACGTACGCGCCGCGTCGGCGTAAATCGGGTCGAGGACGGAAAATGCCGCCGCTGCGGCGATGGCGACGAACGAGCCCGAAACGAAGAACTCCGCGGTCGCAACGCCCACGAGCGTCTCCGGCACCGGCGTCGCGCGAAGGAAGGAGAGGAGCATGACTCCCGACGCGACCGGCGGAAACGCGAGCGGGAGCGCGAGAGCGAACAGCGCCGCCATGCGAACGCGCGCCCGGGCATGCGCGATCGCGTACCCCGCGGGCACGCCGAGCACGCTCGCCGCGGCGGTCGCCATCAAGGACGCAAGAAACGACGTGCGCACGGCATCGCGCACGTGCGGCGCGCCGAATGCCGCGATCACCTCGCCGGGCGAAACGGCGAGCAACACGGAAAGAATCGGGAGCGCAACCGCTGCCACGAGCAGCACGAGGAAGAGCGGGAAGAGGAGAGCTGCCCCTTCACGCTTCATCACCGAAAGTTTACCCACGCTGAAGGGGAGGTGCGAGGCTGAAAAGCGCGACCGGCGAATGGCGCCGGAGTGGACCAGGAGCGTCGCTGGAGAGTACTGGTCGCGGACGACGATCCGGCGATCTGCATGCTGATCGAGACCGTCCTGCGCAGGGGCCCGTACGAGATCAGAGCGTGCGCGGACGGCGAGAGCGCCGTGCAAACGTTCGAGCGAGAGGGCCCGTTCGATATGCTGATCTGCGACTTCATGCTGCCGGGGATATCGGGCCTCGACGTCATCGAGCGCGTACGCGCACGCGAAGACGGCACGCTGCCGATCTTGATGATCAGCGGGCATACGACGCATGCCGTGGACCGCGCTCGCCACGCCGGCGCCGATCTCTTTCTGAACAAGCCGTTCACGCTCTCGCAACTGCGCGGTGCAGTTGCGGCGCTCCTCGCGCCGCGCTCGTCCGCCACGTAGAACCGCACCTTAGGGCGCGAGCCGGCACGTGATCGCAGCCGCGCTCAAGGTCCTGGTCATTGCCGTCTCCCTAGGGCTCGACGTCTTCGCCGTGAGCGTCGGCGTCGGCGTACGCGGCGTAGCGCTCCCGGTCAAGATTCGCATCGGTGTCGCCTTTGCGGCCGCCGAGGTCGGCATGAACCTCGCCGGCGCCGGCCTCGGCATCGCGGCCGGGCATGCAATCGGCGACGTGGCCGGCTACTTCGGCTTTGCCGCACTGTTCGCGCTCGGCAGCTACATGGTCTTCGAAAGCTTTCGCGAAGCTGCGGCACGACGACCGATCGACATGTCGCGCGGCTGGGGTCTCCTCCTGGCCTCGCTTTCGATCAGCCTGGATTCGCTCGGCATCGGCTTCTCGATTCTCTACATCGGCGTTCCGCTCGTCGAGACGCTTGCCGTCATCGCAATCGTGTCGGTTGCGTCGACGAGCGCCGGGTTGACGCTCGGCAAGCGGCTCGGGCGTCGCATCGAAGAGCGCGCGGAGCTCGTCGGCGGCATCCTCCTGGCGTTCACCGGCGTGCTTTTTGCCGTACTCAAGGCACTGCACGCCGGATAGGAAAGAGAACGCGGTGGTAGTTGGTGCCGCCTTGCTCGACGACGTGCGCGCCGCCGGCGCGACGGCGGTCGCGATCGTCGGTACCGGCAAGAACGTCGGGAAGACCGTCACGATGCGCGCGCTGTACGAAGCGGCGGTCGCGCGCGGAATGCACGTGGGTGTCGTCAGCGCGGGGCGCGATGGCGAAGCGATCGACGTCATCGATCGCAATCCGAAGCCTCGTCTTTGGCTCGTGCCGGGAACCTGGATCGCAAGCGCCGTCCGCACGACGCGTCTCCTCGAGCGCGTCGAGCTCCCGGGCGGCGTCATCGAGACCGCGTGCGGCCCGCTGCAGCTCGCACGCGTCATCGAGGCGGATTACTACGAGCTCGTCGGTCCGCCGACGGTCTCCGGATTGCGCCTCGCGGTGGAGGCGCTGCGCGAGCGATGCGAGCTCGTGCTCGTCGACGGAGCGATCGATCGCCTCGCAACGATATCCGGCGGCGAGGACGCGGTCATCGTCGCATGCGGAGCCGCGGCCGCACCGACGATGACGGATGCAGTGGAGGACGTGCGCACGCTCGTCACCCGCTTGCAGCTTCCGCCGGTCGACGAGCGCGAGCCGGCGCTGCGCATCGGCGGTGCGCTGCTTCCCGACGTCGCGGCAGCGCTGCTCGCGGCTGCGGAGCAGCGCCAAGTGGTGGTGCGATCGCCGGCGGCGGTGGCTTTATCCGGAAGACTCGCGCAGCGCGCCTTCGCGCAACTGCGCTTGCGCTGCGAGCAGACCGTGAACGTGATCGCCGTCACCATAGCGCCCGAGGCGGCCCGCAGGACGTTCGATCCGCGTACCTTCCTCGGCGCGGTCGCGCAGGCGACCGGACTACCGGCGTACGATGTTTATGCGGGCACGTGCGCGAAGCCCGCGACATGGATTCGCTGATCGTCACGTGCGCGCCCGTCGGCGCGGAAGTCATGCCGAGCCAGACGCCGTACCTGCCCGTGACGCCGCAGGCGCTGGGTGAGACCGCATCCGCCATTCGCGCCGCCGGAGCATCGATCGTCCACGTGCACTGCCGCAACGACGACGGCACGAACACGCACGCCGTCGAGCGCTTCGCCCAGGCGTACGACGCCATTCGTTCCCGGAGCGATCTCATCGTGCAGTTCTCGACCGGCGGAGCGATCGGGATGAGCGCTCGCGAACGAGCGGGCGTACTGGATCTGCGACCCGAGATGGCGACGCTGACGTGCGGCACGGTCAACTTCGGCGACGAGATCTTCGAGAACGCCTTTCCGCTCATGCGCGCGCTCTTGCAGCGCATGAACGAGCTCGGCGTGCGGCCCGAGCTGGAAATCTTCGACAAGGGGCATCTCGCGAACGCCCGCCGGCTCGCGCGCGAAGGGTTGCTCGCATTTCCGCAGCACGTCGACTTCGTGCTCGGCGTTCCCGGCGGCCTCGAGGCCACCGTCCAAAACCTCTGCGATCTCGTCGACGACCTTCCCGCGGGCTGCACATGGTCGGTCGCCGGCGTCGGCCGCGCGCAGCTCCCGATGGCCATGGCGGCGATTGCGATGGGCGGACACGTGCGCGTAGGCCTCGAGGACAACATCTTTTACAGCAAGGGGCGCCTTGCACGAAACGAAGAGTTGGTCGAGCGCGTCGCGCGCGTCGCGCGAGAGGCGGGACGTCCCATCGCGCAGCCGCAGGAGGCGCGGCGAATCCTCGGACTCGAGCCGCTTCACGCGCCCCCGGCAGGCATTGACGCCCGCGGTTCGTAACGAACAGCCGGTAATTCGGGAGGACCCTGCCTCTGCTAACGTATGTCGTGCGGCGAACGCTACAGGCGATCCCGCTGTTGATATTGATCTCGATGATCCTCTTCGGGATTACGAACAACGCGCCGGGTGGCGCGCTCGCGCCGTATTTGCAGAACCCGCACATCACGCCCGCCGACATCGCGCGGCTCAAGCACAATCTGGGTCTGGACCAGCCGCTGCCCGTTCAGTACTTCCATTGGGTCGGCCACGCGATACGTGGCGATTTCGGGTGGTCGACGAGCAACGCGGAGCCGGTTTTCGACGCGATTATGCAGCGATTCGGCGCGACGGTCGAGCTCATGGGCGCGTCGCTCTTGGTCGCGCTTACGCTCGGACTTGCCGCCGGCATCTTTTCGGCCGTGCTACCGTACTCCGTGTGGGATTACATCATCACGGGCTTTGCGTTCTTCGGACAGTCGATGCCGATCTTCTGGTTTGCGCTTATGCTCCAGCTCGGCCTCGCCGTGCACGGCATTCCGCTTCCCGGCGGGTACATGATCCAGCTTCCTTCGGCCGGAATCTCGAGCTTGGATACGTTCAATCTCGGGGACCGGCTCGATCATCTCGTCTTGCCCACGATCGCGCTCTCCTTTCTCTCGCTCGCGCTCTATAGCCGATTTACGCGCTCGTCAATGCTCGAAGTGCTGAGCGCGGATTACATCCGAACCGCGGCCGCCAAAGGTTTGCCGTTCCACACGATCCTCTTGAAACACGGGCTCAAGAACGCGCTGATCCCGGTGGTCACGATCGTCGCGATTTCTTTGCCGTCGTTGATCGCAGGTGCCGTCGTCACGGAGACGATCTTCGCGTGGCCCGGCATGGGGCGGCTTTTCATCAACGCGCTCCAGCAAGGCGACATCGCGTTGCTCATGGGCTACCTGTGCTTGGTATCGGTGCTCGTGGTTTTCAGTAATCTCTTGGCGGACGTTGCGTATGCCTGGCTCGACCCGCGCGTGAAATACGACTGATGGACGCCGTTCCGATGAACGCCTCGGCCGAACCGGACGAAGTCGCATACGTCAAGGTCACGTTTTGGCGACGCTTCCGGCGACACCGTCTCGCCGTCGTCGCGCTCGCGGTATTGACGATCATGGTGCTCAGTGCGGTCCTTGCGCCGGCGCTCTCGCACCTCGGCGGCTTCGCCGATCCGAACGCGATCGACGAAGTCAACTGGCAGGGCAATCCCCTTCCACCGTGCTTCCAAAACGTCAGCCTCTGCGCGCATCATTTCCTCGGGACCGACGAGGTCGGACGCGATCTGTACGCGCGGCTGCTCTTCGGCGCGCGCATCTCGCTGACGCTCGCGGTGACCGCCGTCCTCATGGAGATAACGATCGGCACTTTGCTCGGCGCGCTCGCCGGGTACTACGGCGGCATCGTCGACTACCTCTTGATGCGCATCACCGACGTCTTTCTCTCGATTCCGATCCTGCCACTGCTGCTCGTGCTCACCGGAATCGTGACCGAGAAGTTCTCGTCGAAGGCCGCGCTCAACTTCGGCACGATCGTCCTGATCGTGGGCGCTCTCTCGTGGCCCTCGGTCGCGCGTCTCGTTCGCGCGTCGTTCCTGACGTTGCGCGAGCGAGAGTTCGCGGAGGCGGCGCGCGCCGTCGGAAACGGCGACGCACGGATCATCTTCCGTCACCTCTTGCCCAACGCGGTCGCACCCATCGTCGTCCAGGCAACGCTCGACGTCGCCAACATCATCATCTTGGAGTCGACGCTGGATTTTCTCGGCTTCGGCATCCAGCCCCCCACCGCGTCGTGGGGCAACATGCTGGCCAACGCTCAGGCAAATGTCGAGTCGGCGTGGTGGGCGGCGGTCTTTCCGGGCCTGTGCATCCTCGTGACGACGCTCGCCATCAACTTCATCGGTGACGGCCTGCGCGACGCCCTTGACCCCAACATGAAGTAACGGTAGACTCAAGCCTCGTCCCGGGACGGGGAGCATGGTGAGCCCCCTCTACGCGCAAGTGGCGGAATTGGTAGACGCACTAGCTTGAGGGGCTAGCGCCCGCAAGGGCGTGCTGGTTCGAGTCCAGTCTTGCGCATGAAACAACCGGGTGGCCCACCGCGTAGTCGCGATGGAAGGAGAGAGAGCACAGTTTCCCCGTGTGGTTAACCCGATTCGCAATCTCACGCTGGGTCATCACGACCGTGATTTTCGCCACGCTGGCGATCTTCGGGGTCGTGTCCTTCATGTTGCTCGGCCGCAGCTCGAACCCACCGAACACGGAGTTCCCGGTCGTCGCCGTCGTTGCCAGCTACCCCGGTGCGTCGCCACAAGACATGGAGCGCATGGTCATCAAGCCGATCGAGGATCAGATGAACGGCATCGAGCACCTCGACCAGCTGAGCGCCACGGCACAGGAAGGCACTGCGGTCGTCGTCGTGCAGTTCACCGTGGGAACGAACCTGGATCTCGCCTCCGTCGACGTGCAGCGCCGCGTCGACACGGCGCGCGTCTACATGCCCAGCGACATGAATCCGCCGACCGTCACGAAGGCGGGGCAGTCCGAGCCGCCGCTGCTCGACCTCGCCGTGAGCTCGAAATCTCTGACGCAGCCGCAAATCGCCGACCTCATCAACACGCAGGTAACGCCCCTCATCGAGCAAGACCCCGACGTCCAGTCGGTCGACGTCTACGGCGCGGCGAGTCGTGAGTTCCACGTCGAACCCGACCCGACGAAGCTGGACGGCACGAACGCGACGCTCGAAGATATCCTCAACGCGGTCGCGAGCAACAACCTGAACGTACCGGGCGGCATCATGACGCAGCCGACGCGCGAGGGCACGGTCGCGATTCATTCGTACATCAATCAAGCAAGCGACTTGCTCGGCATACCGCTCTCGCCGTCCACCGTGTTGCGCTACCCCGTGAAGGCACTCAAGCTTGGCGATGTCGCGAACGCGTACGATAGTCACGTCGAAATGCGCAACATCTCCTCGTTCAACGGTCAGCCGCGCGTCTACGTTGGCGTCAATCCGACGCTGGACGCGGATCAAATCAAGGCGACCCAGCGTCTGCGCGCCCTCCTCACGAAGATCGAAGCGCAGTTCCCGCAGCTGCACTTCAACGAGATCGACGCTCCGGCGGACTACACCGCGAAGATGCTGACCGGGGTCGGCCAGTCCCTGATCGAGGGCATCGTGCTGACAGCTATCGTCATGCTGCTGTTCCTCCATGCATGGCGTAATGCGGTCGTGGTGTTCCTTGCGATCCCCACCTCGATTCTCTCGACGTTCATTCTGATGAAGCTCGCCGGCTTCCACATCGATTCGATGTCCATGATGGGGCTTTCGCTCATCATCGGAATACTCGTCGACGACTCCATCGTCGTGCTGGAAAACATCACGCGACATCGAGACATGGGTGAAGACGCGACGACGGCCGCGATCAACGGGCGTACGGAAATCGGTGGCGCGGCAGTCGCTATTACCATGGTGGACGTCATCGTCTTCCTACCGATCGCCTTCATCTCGGGCATCGTCGGCGCCTATCTGCGCGAGTACGCCATCGTGGTCGTGACGGCGACACTCTTCTCGCTCCTGGTCTCGTTCACGCTCACACCGCTGCTCGCGGCGAGGTGGAGCGTCGTCAAGCGCTCGGAGGCGACGCCGCGCTGGCTGCTCGCGCTCGACGACCGGCGCATCGACTTGGTTCTGCTCCTGCTGGCCGCCGGAATGTTTGCGGTCGGAACGTTCACGGGTTGGTTCGTACTCAACGCGATCGGGATATTCGTCTTCGCATTGCTCCTGCTCAATGCGTTCGTGCATCGCTACGATCGCATCGTGAGCGCGTATCACACGCGATTCCTTCCGTTTGCCTTACTTCACGGGCCGTTGGTGGCCTTCGTGTGCAGCGTCCTCTTGCTCAACGCGTTTACGCTGCTTGCCGGCGGCGGGTTCGTCACGGTTGCCGTCGACGCGCTCCTGATCGGCGCGTGCGCAATCGCGCACGGCATAGGCGCATACCTGCGCCGGTCGTTCCCCACGCCGCACCTTGGTGCGTGGTACCTCGCGCCGCTACGCTTCGTCCGCAGCCTCGGCACGGCAAGCAAGCGCGTCACGCTCGCCACGTTCGCCATTCCCATTGCCGCCGGATTGATCATGTTGCCGCTTGGCCGGGTGAGCTTCAGCCCGTTCCCGGCGCAGCAGACCGGCGAGATGGCGATGACCGTCACCTACCCTCCCGGCACCCCGATCGCGACGACGAACCGGTACGTGACGCAGCTCGAAGAGGCGATCATGCGCCTCGACGGCGTCAAGTCGGTGAGCGCGACGGTCGGACGCAAACAGGCAGGGTGGAGCAGCTTTACCGGCGGGAACTACGCGCAGCTCTCGGCAGCGATGCAAGACGATCGCATCAAAGACACCAACGCGACCATCGCCAAGATCCGCCGGCTGGCCTATCTCGTGCCCGGCGGCGTTTTGGCCGTCGCGGGCGATAGCGGTAACGGCGGATCGGACCTGCAGTACTCGATCACCGGCCCCGACGCGGCGATCGGCCCCGCGGCCGAGAAGATTGCCACGTTCATTCGCTCGCTTCCGGGAACCGTGAACGTGCAGACGAGCGCCGAGACGGGGGCGCCGCGCTTGAACGTCGACGTCGATCGCTCGAAGTGTGAAATTCTCGGCGTCAATCCGTCCGACGTCGCACAGGTCGCGCGCATCGCCGTCGACGGTGCCGTCGCGACGCGCGTGCGCACGGCGACGGGCCTCGTGGACGTGCGCGTTCAGTTCCCGCTTGCAGATCGCACGACCGTCGCGGAGCTGAGGAACGTTAAAGTGCGCACGAACGACGGCTCGCTGATACCGATCGGAGACGTCGCGAGCTTCACGTGGACGCTGGCGCCGACGAAGATCGAGCGTTTGAATCGCCAGCGCGTCGTCAACGTCTACGGAGACTTGCTGCCCGGATATTCGCTTGGCCAAGTCGAGGGGCCGTTGCAGAAGGAGCTGCAGATGCCTGGCTTCCTTCCCGTCGGCGTCGGGCTGGTATCGCAAGGAAACTCGCAACTGATGGACGAGGCGTTCTTCAACATGTTCATCGCGCTGGTTGCGTCCTTTGCGCTCGTCTACGTGCTCATGGTGATCCTCTACGGCTCGTTCCTCGAGCCGCTGATCGTGATGTTCTCCGTGCCGCTCGCCATCATCGGCGCGCTCATGCTCCTCGCGCTGATGGCGCGGCTCGAGCCGCAGCAGGGGCAGTCGCTGAACATCATCTCGGTGCTCGGGGTCATCATGCTCTTCGGCTTGGTTGCCAAGAACGGCATCCTGCTCGTCGATTACTCGAACACCATGCGCAGGCGCGGCTTGCGCGTGCGTGACGCGGTACTGCAGGCGGCATCCGTTCGCTTCCGGCCGATCATCATGACGACGGCAGCGATGATCTTCGGCATGCTGCCGTTGGCGCTCGGTTACGCCGAGGGCGGCGAGTGGCGCCAAGCGATCGGGACGGTGATCATTGGCGGCCTTCTCAGCAGCCTCGTCCTCACGCTCTTCCTCGTGCCGATGATCTACAATACCTGGATGGGCGCGCTCGAACGGCGCGCGGACCGGCACGCGCTCGTCGCGGAGATGGAACCGGTCCGAACGTAACCAACGGCCAAGGAACCAAAGAAAGAAGCGGACCGCGTCTTCGTACCGCTTCGCGGCGTCTTCGAGCGTCTCGGTGCATCCGTGGATTACTCTGCCTCTACGATTCTCGCGAACCGTGGAGATACGACGGTCGCCCTTTACATCGGCTCGAACGTCGGGTACGTGAACGGATACGAGGTGCAGCTCGACGTGGCGCCGTTCATCATTGGCAGTCGCACCCTCGTCCCGCTGCGCTTCATCTCCGAGTCGCTCGGGGCAGTCGTAGACTGGAACCAGGAGCAGCAAACCGTCTACGTCGGCCTGACGACACCGATGGCGCCCGCGCCGCAGAGCAGGCCGCCTGAGTATCCGCAAGCCTGGCCGCCTCCCAGCGGCTGGTTGCAACGCTACGGACCTCCGCCGCAAGGCTGGCACGGCGAAGGAGGTGGCTACCGCAATCCAGGGTCCGGCCGGTATCCGCGCCAGACGCCCACGCCGTATCGTCCGCGTCCGCGGCCGTATCCGACGTTTCGTCCACCGCACCCGATCGTGACGCCGACGCCGACGCGCATCTACACGCCGCGGCCGTATCCGACGTTTCGTCCACCGCGTCAGCTACCGACGGTTCGCCCGCGTCCGATACCGTACAGAACCATTCCGCCGCGGCTGCGCCCTACCCCAACGCCGACACCATAATCGCAGGCGAGCGGGCGGTGGTTGATTAGCTGTGCGGCCGGCGGGGAAGAAAGAGGGAGTGATGAGACGATTATCGATACTTTTTCTCGCCCTTGCGGCCGCTGGCGCCGCATCTTTCGGCTTGGCGAGCGCTCAACAGCAGTTCACCGTCATGGTGAACGGGAGCCCGATGAGTTTTCCGGATCAGGCGCCGGTCGAGCGCGCCGGCCGGCTCTACGTTCCGATGCGCGCGATCTTCGAGCGCCTCGGCGCAATGGTCGTGTACAATAACGGGACGATCAACGCCACAGGCGGCGGGCGGACGATTCAACTCCAGATCGGATCGTCGTATGCTACCGTCGGCGGGCAGCAGGTACAGCTCGATTCACCGCCGTTCGAGATCGGAGCTCGTACGCTCGTCCCGCTGCGTTTCGTCTCGCAGGCGCTCGGCGATCGCGTTTCGTGGGATCAGAGCCGCCTGACCGCCTATATCATGGGCAACGGCGGTTCCTCTGGAAATGGCTATGGGAACGGCTATGGGAACGGGGGTCCCAACGGTCAAGTACCGCCCTATCGGCCGGGAAGCTCCTACCAGCGTCCAGGTCCGGCGTGGGCCGACGCGGGCCATTCGCTCGTGCATCGCCCGTCTCCGTGGGGACAGACGTCGCGCCCCTATCCGCTGATCAACGCGTCGTTCCGCACCCCCGTGCTTCCTGGTAGCGTGCGCGTCATGCTCGACGGGCGCAACGTGACGGGGATTGCCAGGATCACGCCGCGCGGCTTCGAGTTTACCCCAGCCTTCCCGCTTCGCGCAGGAGAGCACGTCGTACGCATCTTTGCCAGGACGCAGGACGGCGTACCCGTCTCCGACAGTTGGAGTTTCACGGTCGTAGCGTAGCGAAGACTTGGGCTCATGCGCTCGCGCAGGGCCCTCGTTACCGGGGCAGCCGCCGGTCTGGCTGCCGGAATCGCGCACGTAATTGCGCGTGAGGCTTTCGCCCACGTAGCAATTACGTTTCGCTCGACGGCTCCCGACGCAACCCTTGCCGCGATTCGTGCGGCCGGTGCCGAAGCGAGTGCACATCGCGTAGACTTCTGTGAGAACGAGGAGAGCGTGACGGGAGCTCTTGACGAGATCGTTGCATCGCACGGGCCCTTCGATACGCTGATCCATGCCGTCGGCCCGATCGTCGTCAAGCGCTTTGCGAACCTTTCGGCGCGCGAAGCGCGCGAGATGATCGCCGGGAATCTCGAGAGCGCCATCCTGTGCGCGCGCGCCGTGATGCCGGCTATGCGTAACCATCGGTTCGGTCGCGTGGTGTTCTTCGGCGCGAACGGATCGAGCGAGACGCGCCCGGCTCGAGGGCACGCCGTGTACGCGGCGGCGAAGAGCGCGGTCACCGCGTTTGCGCGAACGCTCGCACTAGAAGAGGCGCGTTTCGGAATCACCGTCAACGTCGTCGAGCCCGGCGACATTCGCGACAAGACGATGACGCGTGACCAAGCGCGGGCGCGAGAGGGAAGAAACCCGCGCGGCAGACCGGGATCGTTCGAGGACGTCGCGGACGTCGTTGCCTTCCTGATCGCTCCCGAACGCGATTTCGTCACGGGTGCGGTCGTCGGCGTCACCGGAGGGTTGTGGGAGGCAGACGAGCGAAACGCCTCCTCTCCATGATTCCTGCGGATCGGCGGCGCCCGTTTGCATTGCCCGGTGCCGAGTCTCGGTACGGCCCGGACAAGGTCGTCGACGTCGAGCATATCGACCTGCACGTCACGCCGAACATCGAGCGCGCCGTGTTGGACGTCCGCTGTACCACGACGATCCGGGCACTCGACGAGGCGGTTGAATGGCTCGCGCTCGACGCCGTCGATCTCGACGTTCGCACGGTAGAACGCGATGGGCGACCGCTCGAGTGGCGGCACCGCGACGAGCGCCTGGAGCTGCGGCTCGATCCGCCGCTTTCCCCCGGCGAGAAAGCCTCGTTCGTCGTCACATACCGCGTTGACCATCCGCGGCACGGCGTATTTTTCATTCGCTCGACGGAGCAGCGACGGCGGGTTGCGCACGTGTGGACGCAATGCCAAGACACCTACGCGCGCTACTGGTTCCCGTGTTTCGATTATCCGCACGAGAAGCAGACGACGTCGGCAACGATCGTCGTGCGAAAAGGTGAGTTCGCGCTCTCCAACGGCGCGCTCGTCGAGCGCAAAGACGAGGGCGATGCGACGATCTTCCGCTACCGGCAGGACGTTCCGCACAGCACGTACCTCGTGACTATCGTTGCGGGACCCTTCGTGGAGATCGCGCAGGGGACGGCGGGAGCGCGCAAGGTTCCCGTCTTTGCCTACGTGCTTCCGGGCCGCGAAGCCGACGGGCAGCGCGCATTCGGGAACACGCCGCGCATGATCGAGTTCTTCGAACGGGCGATCGGCACGGCGTACCCCTACGCACGCTATTCGCAGATTGCCGTGAGCGACTTCATCTTTGGCGGAATGGAGAATACGTCGGCGACGACGCAAACCGACCGCACGCTTCACGACGAGACGGCGCATCTCGACTTCTCGAGCGATCCGCTCGTCTCGCACGAGCTCGCGCATCAGTGGTTTGGCGATCTCCTGACGTGTCGCGACTGGTCGCAGGCATGGTTGAACGAAGGCTTTGCGACGTACTTCGAATGTCTTTGGCGCGAGGAAGACCTCGGATACGACGAGTACCTGTACGACGTCTTCGTTAGCTTGGAGCGCTACCTCGATGAAGATCGCCGGCGCTACCGGCGCCCGATCGTGTACAACCGCTATCGCGACCCCATCGAGCTCTTCGATCGTCACCTGTACCAAAAAGGTGCGGCGGTTCTTCACATGCTGCGCGGCGAGCTCGGCGACTCGCGATTCTTCCGTTCCATCGCGCGTTACGTAGCGCAGAACGCGCAGCGCAACGTCGAGACCATCGATCTAATTCGTGCGGTCGAAGAGGCGACGGGCCGTAACCTGCGCGCGTTCTTCGACCGGTGGGTGTTCGGATCGGGGCATCCGGAGCTCGAGTACCGCGTCGCGTGGGACGAGCGGCGAAAACTCGCGACCGTGACGATCGATCAGCGGCAGCAGATCGACGACGAGCATCCGGCGGCCGTCTTCGATGTGGAGGTCGGATTCGTTCCGGATGAGCCAGAGGGGCCGTCGCGCGATCTGCGCGGTTGCCTTCCCGGCGAGCGACGGGTGCGCGTGCACGTCGAGCGTGCCCACGAGACCGTCGCGGTTGCGCTCGAATGGGAACCGAAGCTCGTGCGCGTCGATCCGGGAGCGTTTTTGGTCGGGAACGTGCGGTATCGCCTCGGTACGACTCTGGCTGCGGCAACGTTGCACGGCGATCCCGACGTAGTCGCTCGCATCCGTGCGGCACGGGAGCTGGCAGAGGATGGCTCGCGCGTCGCCCGCGAGGCGTTGGCAGGCGCATTCGAGCGCGATCCATTTTGGGGCGTTCTCGAAGCCGCGGCGGAGGCGCTTGGCCGAACGCGAGCGCCCTGGGCGCGGGATATCCTACTGCACGCGATCGAGCACGATCACCCGAAAGTGCGCGCCGCGTGCGCGGCTGCGCTCGGAAACTTCCGCGACGCCGATACGGCCGCCGCGCTGTTGAAACGCGTCGAGAAGGATCCGTCGTATTTCGTTCGCGCCGCGGCGTGCGCGTCGCTCGGCAGGACGCGCGATCCACGCGCGTTCGACGTGCTCGCCGCCACCGTGCGCCGCACGAGTTGGAACGGCACGGTGGAAGCTGGTGCGGTCGCCGGGTTGGCTGAGCTCGCCGACCCGCGCGCCGTGCCGCTGATTGTTGCAGCTTCGGCATCGAGCGGCGACGATACGTTGCGTTGCGCGGCGGCGTCGGCGATGGCGCGCGCTGCCGAGCTGCTCGAGCACGAGCGCGCTCCGCTCTTCGACGCTCTCGATCGCATGCTCGACGACCCGATGTTGCTGGTTGCCGTCGTCGCCATCGATGCCGCGGCGAGCACCGGCGAGATGCGATTCCTTCCCGCGCTCGATCGTTTGGCGCACGCCGCCTCCGACGGGCGGGCGCGCCGGCACGCCAGCGAGGCTGCGATGCGCATTCGCGAAAGCAGGAGCGTTCCGGCCGCCGTCACCACGCTTCGCGCAGATCTCGACGAACTTCGTGAACAACAACAACGGCTTCGGGAATCGTTCGAGGCGCTCGCGCCGCGCACGTAGGGCGAAGGGCGCGCTGCGCCTGGCCGTCGTCGTGGCGGCGCTCCTCGTCGCGTTCGTCGTCTTCGTCGAGCGTCGTTCTCCGGCACCGCCCGTAGCTCCGATCGTCGCGCCGGCACGGTTGCCCGCGCCGACGCCGCCGGCCAAACCGTGGACCTTCGAGCAAGTTCATCGTCTGCGCGGCACGCTCGCGGCAGCGTTTGCACCGGCGATTGCCGGTGCGACGCATTGGTCGCTATGCGTGATGAGCGCGCAGGGTAGCGTGCTCTTTGCGGTGCACGCTCGCACCGGCGTTAAGCCGGCTTCCGTCACGAAGCTCGTCGTCGCGACGACGGCTCTCGACGTGCTCGGCGGCTCGTATCGCTATCACACGTTCCTCGTTTCGAGCGGGTCGCCCGATGCGTCCGGCACGCTTGCGGGCGATCTCTGGCTCGTCGGCTCCGGCGATCCGTCGCTGCGCAGCACCGATCTCGCTGCAGGGGTACGGCAGCTCAGACGCCAGGACGTGCGACACATCGCGGGCGGCGTCGTCGTGGACGCCGATGCGTTTACGGGGCCGGAGATTAATCCTTTCTGGAATCCGCAAGACGCGAACGAAGACTATCAGGCGCCGGTAAGCGCGATCTCTCTCGACGGCGACACCATCGAGTTCGACGTTCGCGGCACCACGCCGGGCGCGCCCGCGGCGGTGCGGGAGAACCCGTGGAGCGGGGCGCTGCACGCAATGGGAGGCATCACGACCGTCGCCGCAGCCGACGATCCGAGCGTCATCGTTGCCGCGCTCGCCTCACCGAACCATTTCGCTCTTTCGGGTGACGTGCCGGCGGGGGAAACCGACAGAGAATGGGTTCCGGTGCACGGCATGGCGCACTACGCCGGCGCCGTCCTCACGCAGCTTCTGCACGAGCAGGACGTCACAACGGCGGCCGCACCGGGAGTGGGGACCGCGCCGGCGTCACGCATCGTTCTTTGGGACCATGCATCGGCTCCGTTGCGCCATCTCGAGCGGCACATGCTCTATCTCTCCGACAACCATTACGCGGAGCAACTGCTGCGCACGCTGGGGCTCGTGGCTGACGGAACTGGTGACGACGCCCACGGCCTCTCCGTCGAACGAGAGGACCTGGCGCGGCGAGGCGTGCCGCTCTCCGGAGCGCGGCTCGTCGACGGAAGCGGCCTCTCTGAGGCGGACCGCCTCTCATCCCTGACCATTGCGACGATTCTCGTCCGGGCTCTCGCGATGCCGCAGGAGCGCGGCTTCTACGACCTGTTGCCGCAGGGTGGGCGCAGCGGAACCCTCGAGGGCTATGCCTTCACCTCGGCGCTCGGCCGAGTTCGGGCGAAGACGGGGCACCTGACCGGGGTTTCGTCGCTTGCGGGATATGTCGTATCGCGGCATCATGGAGTTGTGGCATTTGCATTCATGATCGACGGCTCGCCGGGCGACCCCGACGGCGCTATGGTTCATGCCGTCGACAGAATAGCGGAGTTGTAGAGGTTCATACGCGCGTGGCTCAAGTTGCGATCGGCTTCACGCTGATCATGAGAGTTGATTTACCGAACTCACCCGGTGCGTTCGGCATGCTTGCCAATGCCGTGGGCGACGCCGGCGGTGTGATCGTCGCGGTCGACATGCACGGCGTGACGAAAGGTCGCGTCGTTCGAGACGTCACGATCAACGTCAGCTCCGACGTCATCGCCGCGGAAGTGCGTCGCGTCGTGGAGGGGCTGCCTGACGCGCACGTCATCAGCGTCTCCGACTCCACGTTTCTCGCTCATCTCGGTGGGAAGATCACCGTCGAGCCGAAGATCCCCGTCAAGACGCGCCAGGATCTCTCGACGGTTTATACGCCGGGCGTCGCTCGCGTTTCGATGGCGATCGCCGCCGACGCGTCCAAGGCGTTTGCGCTCACGATGAAGCGCAACTCCGTGGCGATCGTCAGCGACGGGACGGCGGTTCTCGGTCTGGGTAACATCGGACCGCTAGGAGCGTTGCCCGTGATGGAAGGCAAGGCGGTACTCTTCAAGCAGTTCGCCGGGATCAATGCTTTCCCGATCTGCCTCGACACGACCGATGTCGACGAGATCGTCGAAACCGTGCGTCACATCGCGCCGGTATTCGGCGGCATTAACTTGGAGGACATCTCGGCGCCCAGATGCTTCGAGATCGAGCAGCGTCTGATCGACGCATTGGACATTCCGGTGATGCACGACGACCAGCATGGAACCGCAGTCGTCATTCTCGCGGGACTCATCAACGCCGGGAAAGTCGTCGGCAAGCGCCTCGAAGACATGCAAGTCGTCGTCGCGGGAAGCGGCGCCGCGGGAACCGCGACGATCAAGATGCTGCTCGGAGCCGGCGTGCGCGACGTGATCGCCGTCGATCGGCACGGCGCGCTCAATCGCGACGAGCGATACGAGGATTCGCATTGGCGCTGGCTCGCCGAGCATACGAACCGGGAGAACCGTCACGGGACCCTCGCGGAGGTTCTGCGGGGCGCGGACGTCTTCATCGGCGTCTCGGCGCCGGGCATTCTGAAGCCGGCGGACGTTGCGGCGATGGCGCCGTCCCCGATCGTCTTTGCGATGGCGAACCCCACGCCGGAGATCATGCCGGACGTCGCCGCCCCGGTCGCCGCCGTCGTCGCGACGGGCCGATCCGACTTCCCGAATCAAGTGAACAACTTGCTCGCCTTCCCGGGAATCTTTCGCGGCGCGCTCGACGTACGTGCGGCGAGGATCACCGACCGGATGAAGCTCGCGGCAGCCTTCGCGATCGCGTCGATCGTCGGCGATGAGGAGCGTAGCGCGGAGTACATCATCCCGAGCGTCTTCGACCATCGCGTGGTGGATGCGGTTGCGAAGGCGGTGGCGAGCGCGGCTGTCGAGGAAGGCGTCGCGCGCCGTGCGCTGAACATGGCTGCGGCAGATGGCAGCAGCACGGATTCTGGTCATCGAGGATGATGAAGACGTCGCACGGCTCGAGCGGGTCGTTCTCGAGCGCTCCGGGTACGACGTGCGCCATGCAGCGACCGGGGCCGAGGGGCTGGACCTCGCGGAGTCCTTCCGGCCCGACGTCGTAATCCTCGACGTCGGCCTGCCCGACATCTCGGGGCTCGACGTGTGCACGTCGCTCTCCAACTCGAACAGCGCGTTCGTGTTGATGGTGAGCGGACATTCGCGCGAACAGGACATCCTGCTCGGGCTCGGGCTCGGCGCCGACGATTACATCACGAAGCCGTTCTCCGGAAACGAGCTCGTTGCGCGCGTGGCGTCGTTCTTGCGCCGGCGCGAGCGGCTGCTCAATAAGCAGGAAGGCGAGTCGAGCCTGGAGTTCGGCGATGCGCACCTCGATCGAAACTTTCACACGCTGGTGCGAAACGGCAAGAGCGTCGCGCTCACGGCACTCGAGTTTCGCCTGCTTTGGTTTCTCGCCGAGGCCGAAGGAAGGCTTCTCACGCGCGCGCAAATTCTCGAACAGGTTTGGAACGACACGTCCGGCGTTCCGACGCGCGTCGTCGACGTTCACGTTGCGGCGCTCAGAAAAAAGATTGCCGAAGTCGACGCGCCGGTCGATCTCTCCAGCGTGCGCGGCATCGGATATCGCCTCGACAAGAGATAGATGACGAATATCGCATGAGAACCCGCGCTTTCGCAACGGCGGCGGTAGCCGCCGTTTTCTTCGGTGCGGCACCGCGTCACGTGCCACTGACCGTGTACGGCGCCCCAGCGGGAACGCGGCCTGCGGGCGCGTCGGCGCAGCGGCCGACCGCCGCAGTTCTCCCCGACGGTCGCATCAGCGCGCCGATCGGCGACACGATCTTCGTCGGAACGAATCCGCAAGGCGTTGCGCTTTCGCCGGACGGGCGTTTTGCGGTCGTGAGCGATGACGCAGAGGCGCCGGATGCCGGGCCGATTGCCGCTGCGAGCGCACTCGTTGCGGGGTACGCGCTCACGGTGGTGGACACGCAAAGCATGCACGTGACCGACGTCTACCACGACGCCGCGGCTACGTTTTCTCCCGGCGTTGCCGTGCTTTCCGATCCGCGCAATCCGGCCCAAACGCTCGTCCTCGCGTGCGACGGCGTACACGACGTCCTTCGCGTCTTCGATCTTTCGTTCGACGGAAAGCTGAAGCCGGAGCCGCCGATCGTACTTCCCCTGGCTTCATCTCCCGGTTACGCGGGCGATCGCAGAGCCGGACCGACGGCCATCGCGATGTCTTCCGACGGGCGCATCGCTTACGTCGTCGAACGCGTCGGAGACGTCGTTGCTGCAGTCGACGTTGCGTCGCGTACCGTTCTCAACGGTGCACCGGTCGGGTTGGACCCGTCCGTCGCAGCGGCGGTAGACGGGCGCGTCTACGTTGCGAACGCCGGCCTTTCCGCCTATCGCAGCCGCTCGAATCCATCCCGGGCGGCGACGTTTGCGCAGCCGAACGTCGATCCGTTGAGGGCGTCATCGCTCGCGATCGTTCCGCTCGACGCGCGCGGCGCGCTGAACGACAACCCGAGCACGATCGCGTTTCTGCGCATGGATCCGATCCCCGACGGGACGCAGGAGATAGGAGGAATCGTCCCGAGCGCGCTCGTCACGCGAGCGGATGGATCGTATGCGTACGTCGCGCTGGCGAACGTCGATCGCGTCGCGATCGTCGATCTGCGCGGCACCGCGCACGTGACGGACGGACTCGATCTCCGGCTGTTTCCCGATGCTCCGTACGGCACGCAGCCGAGCGCCGAAGTTCTCGCCGCGGACGGTTCGCGGCTGTACGTTGCGCTCGCCGGCCTCAACGCCGTCGCCGTTCTCGACGCGCACGATGGGGCAACGCTGCACAGGCTCGGCTTGATTCCTACGGGATGGTACCCGTCGGCCCTCGCTCTGTCGCATGACGGCCGGTTTCTCTACATAGCCGACGCAGAGGGAGTCGACGGCTGGGGCCTTTTGCAGCGCGTCGATCTCGCCCATCTTCCGCTCGGACCGACGACGCTCTCCGCGCTCCGCTACAACCGGACCGCCGCTTATGCAAAGAGCAATCCGCTGGTGCCGCCGCTGCGTTCGGGACAGCGCTCGAATGCGATCCGTCACGTCGTGTACGTTTCCGTAGGGATCGACGACTACGATGCGATGCTCGGCGACTTGGTGGACGCCTCCGGGAGGCCGCATGGGAATGGCGCGCCCTCGTACGCGCTCTACCCGCAGAGCGCGACGCCAAACCTGCACGCGCTCGCGCGCGACTTTGCGCTCGCCGACAACGTATACGCCGCAGGTGACCCGGCGGCCGCTCTGCAATTGGCGACGGCGGGAACGGTCACCTTGCCCGTCGAGCGGGACGACGCGAATCCCGCAGATCCGCAGTCCTATCCGCGAGCGGGCTTTCTCTTCAACGCACTGCAGCGGGCGCATGAAAGTTTCCGCGACTACGGCGCGCTCCTCGACGTCTCGGGCTATCGCAATGGGCTGTACACGCTCGACGTACCGGTGTTGGCGGCGCTCGACGGCAGCGTCGATACGGCATATTCCACGTCGGCTCCCGGCACCGACGATGCCATGGCGCGCGAGTTCGCGCGCGATTACGGCGTGTTGTCGCAGGAGGGCAAGGTTCCCGATTTCAGTTTCGTCTGGCTGCCCACGGCACCCGGCGGCGAAGCAGCCGCCGATCGCGCACTCGGGCGCGTCGTCGATGCGATCTCGCATTCGCCGCAATGGAGCAGTACGGCGATATTCGTCGTGCCGGAGTCGTTCGAGACCCGTCGCGATCACGTCGACGGCTCGCGCATCTACGCGGTCGTGGTATCGCCGTACGCGCGTCGCGGCTTCGTCGATAGTGAGCATCTGTCGATTGCGAGCGTGGTGAAGACGGAGGAGGAGATCCTGGGCTTACCGCCTCTGGCGACGAGCGATCTGCTCGCATCGGACCTCGCGGCGTGCTTCGCGGCGAGCCCGAACCCGGCACCGTTCACGGCACTCCCCTAGGCCTCGCTCGTCCGAGGTGCGAACACCCGGGTGATGACCCAGTGCGCCGTGGCATACGGGCCCCGACTCATCGTAGCGCCGACGGCGACGATGCGCTCCGCGCTCGTCGTGCGTCCGACGCTCGCGATCGAGCGTGGCAAGCCGTTGAACGGCGAGCCCGGCGCGATCCTGGCAAGAGCCGTGGAGCAGCATGCGGTGCTCGTACGGACGCTTCGCTACTTCGACGTCGACGTGCGCGTCCTGGACGCGAGCGGCGACGATTCGCATGCGTGCGCCGTTGCCGACGCGGCGATGCTCTTCGAAAACGGCGCGTTGCTCATGCGCCCGTCTTCGATGAGCCGCCGCGCCGAGATCGATCACATTGCGGCGGAGCTCTGCGCGATCGACATCCCGCTCGCGGGTAGGATCGCGCCGCCCGGCTTGCTCGACGGTACCGACGTCCTGCTGATCGAGAACACCGCCTTCGTCGGCGCGGGTACGCGAGGCAACGCAATCGGACGCAACGGATTCGCCACGGTCGCGCGCGCGAGCGGCTTCAACGTCGTCGAAGTTCCTCTCGCAGCGGGCGTCGCGTCTCTGCAGAGCGTCGTGGGCGTGGCGGGCCCGCAGACCATCGTTCTCGCGCCGGGTTGCGTAGATGCCGCCGCGTTCTCGGATTTTCGGACGATCGAGTTGGAGCGCGGCGAAGAGCTTGGTGCCGGCGTGCTCTGCCTCGGTCAAAACCACGTTATTGCCGACGTGCGCTACCGCACCGCGCTCCAGCGCATGCGCCGCGCCGGCATCACCGTGGAAGGCATCGACCTCTACGAGTTCGAGAAGATCGGCATCACACCGTCGATGTTGGTCCTGCCGCTTCGGCGGGAGTAGCGCCGAGCGTGCAGCGCGTCGCGATCCTCTCCGACATCCATGGAAACCTCGTCGCGCTCGATGCCTGCTTGGCCGATCTCGTCGCGCAAGGCGGCGCCGATGCGATCGTTGCCGCAGGCGATCTCTGTCTGGACGGGCCGCGCCCGAAGAAAGTACTGCAGCGCCTCGAGGAAGTCGGCGCACAATGCGTACGCGGTAATACCGAACGGTTCATCGCGGGCATCGGCGAAGAGAAGTTCTCGCCCGGCGAAGCGGCGCAACTTGCGTGGACACGCAAGCAGCTCGGTGAGAAGTGGATCGCCTGGATGCGCGAGCTTCCTTTTGCGATGCGCGTCGGCGAGTCGCACAACGAGTTGTTGATCGTTCACGCCAATCCAACGAACGATACAGAGCACGTGTGGCCGGAGGCAGACGAGGAAACGCTGAAGAGATTGATCGGCGAGGAACGGGCTGCTACGATCGCGTTCGGTCACTTGCACCTGCCGTACGTGCGCCACTGGCGTGGAACGATGCTCGTTGACGTCGCATCCGTCGGCCTGCCGAAGGACGGCGATCCACGCGCGAGTTATGCGCTGTTCACCGAACGCGAAGGCGGCTGGGAGGTGAAGCACCGGCGCGTAGCCTTCGACGTGAAGAAGGTAGCAACGCAGCTTGCCGACTGCGGCATCCCGGAGAGCGCCGAGCTCATCGCGACCCTGCGCAGGCACCGCTACAAACGGTTGAAAGGATCGATCCCGTAGCGCGTGAGCGTTGCTGCAATCGAGATCGATGGGCTGACGAAGCGCTACGACGACATCGTCGCGGTCGACGATATTTCTCTGCGGGTCGAAGACGGAAGCTTTTTCGGTTTTCTCGGGCGTAACGGCGCGGGGAAGACCACGACGATCAACGCGATCGTGGGGCTTGCCCGTAGGAGCAGCGGCTCCATTCGCATCTTCGGCTTCGACAACGAGCGCGAATGGCGGCAGGCGCGGCGCTTCGTCGGGCTCGCTCCGCAGGAGTTCAACTTCGATCGCTATCTCTCGATTCGCGATGTGCTGATCTTCCAAGCGGGGTACTACGGGTTGCGCGGGCGCGCCGTCGCGGCGCGTGCCGACGAGCTCCTGGAGCGCTTTGGCCTGACGCGCCGCGCGCGCGTCGAGTACACGAAGATCTCCGGCGGGCAGAAGCGCCGCCTGACGCTCGCTCGCGCCCTCATCCACCAGCCGCGCCTGCTGATTCTCGACGAGCCCACCGCCGGTGTCGACGTCGAGCAGCGGCTCGAGTTGTGGGCGCTGCTTCGAGAGCTGAACGCAGATGGGTTGACCATCTTCCTGACGACGCACTATCTGGAAGAGGCTGAAGAGCTCTGCAAGCGCATCGCGATTATTCGCGACGGACGCATCATCACGGAGCAAGCGACGGAACAGCTCGTGCGGGAAGGCGAGAATCTTCAGGACGTGTTCTTGGAGCTCGTTAGGCAATGACGGTCAACGCCGTGGGCTTGTGGACGCTCACGAAGCGCGAGCTGATCCGCAGCGTGAAGATCATCAACCAAGTGATCTGGCCGCCGATTATCACGACGCTGCTCTACGTGTACGTCTTCGGCATGGCAATCGGAAGCCGGATACCGCACGTGCAAGGAGTGACCTACGCGCAGTTTCTCGTCCCGGGGCTCATCATGCTGCAAACGATCGATTCGTCGTACGGCGAATGCTCGAGCTCGGTCTTCCAAGGCCGCTTCATGAATCACATCCAAGAGCTGCTGATCGCGCCGATGTCCGCGGCGGAGGTGCTCGCCGGATTCGTCTTCGGGAGCCTCGTCCGCGCGCTCATCATCGCCGGGCTCATCACGATTCTCGGCGCGCTGCTCGTGCACACGCTGCCCAGCGACTGGACGACCTACCTCGTGGTGCTGGTACTCGTCGCGGTGCTCTTCTCGGCACTCGGAATCATCTTCGGGTTGCTCGCCGAGAAGTTCGACCATCTGGCCGTCCTGACGACGTTCGTCATCACCCCACTCACGTTCGTCGGCGGCGTCTTCACGGCAGCCACGATGCTCCCGCCTGCGCTGCGCACGCTCGAGCTCGCGAATCCGATTTTCTACACGATCGACGCCTTCCGGCGAAGCTATACGGGCCAGAGTTTTCTCGCGCCGGCCTATTCGATCGGCGCGATCGCGCTGCTCTGCGTCGTCACTCTGGCCATCGCGTGGCGCATGATCGCTCTCGGCGTCAAACTGCGCACGTAGGGTTTCCCTAGCCGTCAGCCGCTGAAGAAGGGGTTGTGGGCGCGTTCCTGCGCGATCGTGGAGGGCGGTCCGTGCCCGGGCATGACGACGGTGTCGTCCGGGAGCGTGAAGAGCTTCGTGCGCACCGAGGTAAGGATGTCGTCATACGTAGAGACGTCGCCGTACGCGCCGCCGACGCTGCCGGCGAAGAGCGTATCGCCCGTGAACACCGTTGACCTGAAGAGGTAGGAAGAAGAACCGTCCGTGTGCCCCGGCGTGTGGAGCATGCGCACGCGCACCTCGTCGCCGAAGGGAAGCTCCTCGCCGTCGCGCACGCGAAGCGCCCGGTCGGCGAGCGGGCCGATCGCGTGAACGTCGAGCTCGTGCATGACGATCTGCGCCGCGGGAAACGCAGCCGCTACGTCGGCCGTCGCGTCGCAATGGTCTGCGTGTTTGTGCGTGATCAGGACGTACTGCAGATGGTAGTCGCCGTCGCGCAGGATGCGCAGAAGATTCTCGGGCACGCCAGCCGGATCGACGAGGGCCGCGCGACGGCTGCCGGCCAGGAAGAACACGTATCCGTTGCTTGGGTGTGGCTGTTGCGGATGATGGCGCACGTCGGGCGCTTCTACCGGCTGCGGATACCACCGGCCCGCAGCCGAGTCGGCGAGGTGTCCTGGATCGAGCCTCAAGACCCGCGCTACGGCGCGTGCTTCGTCCTCGCCGACAGTTCCCCGGCCTGCGGCCCATGCGGCAATGGTAGCAGCTGCGATGCCGGTCGCCCGCGCCATATCCTCGGCATCGGTGCGGGTTCCGAGCATCGCCTTGCGGAGTACGTCGCCGAATTCATCCTCGAGAGGCAGGTGCATCCACGCATCTTCGGTGCAACCGGAGGCGACACCGCCGTGGTCGAAGCGCATGAAGATGGAGCGCGTCGTCGTTATTGGATCCGGGCCAGCAGGTCTTACCGCAGCGGTCTATGCGGCGCGCGCGAATCTCGCGCCCTTGGTCCTCGCCGGTGGGCTGTACGGCGGACAGCTGATGCTGACGACGGACGTGGAGAACTACCCTGGATTCCCCGAAGGGATTCTCGGTCCCGAGCTGATGACGAAGATTCGCGAGCAGGCTGAGCGCTTCGGCGCGCGCATTCTCGACATCGATGCGACGGGCGTCGATTTCACGACAAGACGGCTCGTCGTCAGCACCTCCGACGAAGCCTATCGAGCAGAGACCGTCATCGTCGCAACGGGCGCGAGCGCGCGCTGGCTCGGCGTTCCCGGCGAGGATCTCTTGCGGGGTCGCGGCGTGTCGACCTGCGCGACGTGCGACGGGGCCTTCTTCAAGGAGAGGCACATCGTCGTCGTCGGCGGAGGAGACTCCGCCATGGAAGAGGCGCTCTTCTTGACGCGATTCGGCCGCCGGGTGACGGTCATACATCGCCGCGACGGTCTGCGGGCGAGCAAGATCATGGCTGAGCGAGCGCACGCCAATCGCAAGATCGACTTCATGTGGAACACCGTCGTCGAAGGGGTGCTCGGAGAAGAGAGAGTCACTGGTCTGCGGCTGCGCAACCTGCTCGACGAGAGCCTCTTCGATTTCGATTGCGACGCGATCTTCGTCGCGATCGGTCACACGCCGAATACCGAAATCTTCCGGGGGCAGCTCGATCTCGACAGCGCGGGATACATTCTCTCACCCGACGGCACCATGACGAGCGCCGAGGGCGTCTTCGTGGCCGGCGACGTGTACGATCACCGGTATCGGCAAGCGATCACCGCGGCGGGATCGGGCTGCCGAGCGGCGATGGACGCGGAGCGCTATCTCGAGGCGCTCGAGTTCGCACCGCCTCCGCTCACGCGATCGGTCGGCGCTTCGAGCGAGCGCCGGTAGACGTAGGTCTCGCCCCGGTAACCGAGGCCGGGATCGAGATCGCGCCGCGTCGCGACCTGCGTGAAGCCCAGGCTGCGCGCGACGCCCGCCGACGCGGCATTGCCCGCCGCCATCTCGGCAATGCCTGTACGCGCGCCGTGTGCGCCGCGCGCGTGCTCGAGCACCGCTTCCATCGCTTCGCGCGCGAATCCGAGCCGGCGAAACGGCGGAAAGACGCCGTACGCGATGTAGACGCTCGTTCCCGCATACGTCGCCTGCGCCTCACCGATCGCAGCTCCGTCTTCTCGGCGCAAGCTGATCCAGTTCTCCCACCGTTCGATTGCGCCCAGGTACGGAACCTCGTGCATCCAGCGCTCGTATCGCTGCCGCAGCGCCTCGATCGTCGGCGGTCGCAGGGCGGGAAAGAAGTTCCACATGCGCTCGTCGTCGAGATACTTCCACGTCAGTTCGGCGTGCGCGGGTTGCGCCGGTACGAGATCGAGGCGAGCCGTCGAGAGCGCGTGCCGTTGCGTCATCGCACGACGTCTTCGAGGGCGCCGGCCAACTCTGGGAATTTAAAGCGATAGCCGCGCTCGAGCGCGCGGCGGGGAAGCACGCGTTGACGCTCGAGCAACACGTTTGCCCCCTCCCCGAGTGCCGCCCGCAACGCAAACGTCGGAGCCGGAAGGAACGCCGGCCTGTGAAGCGCGCGGCCCAGCTCGCGCACGAACTCGGCGTTGGTAACGGGGTTCGGCGCGACGGCATTGAGTGCTCCGTCCGGGTCGTCGATGGCGCTGAGGTAGATTCCGGCGAGATCGTCGGCGTGAATCCATGAGTACCACGACGTGCCGTCGCCGATGCGCCCGCCCATCCCGGCGCGAAAGAGCGGGACGAGCTTCGCGAGCATTCCGCCTTTGCCAAGCGCGAGGCCCGTGCGGATGCAGGCGACGCGCATCCCTAAAGCGGAAGCGCCTTGCGCTTCGCGCTCCCACGCAGCGCATATGCCCGCCAGAAACGTCTTTCCCGCGGGGCTGCTCTCGTCGAACGTCGCGGTTGCGCTCGGACCGTAATAGTCGATCGCCGAGGCGCTTACGTAGACGGTCGCGCGTCGTTGCAATCGAGCAAGATGCTGCAAAAAAGCGCGCGGAAGCACCGTGCGGCTGTCGTGAAGACGCTGCTTTACCGCAGCCGTCCAGCGCTGAGCGATCGGCTCGCCGGCAAGATTCACGATCGCCTCGCAATCGGTCGCGCCGTCCGCAGCATGCTCGGGGTCGCGCAGCGACAGAACCGTCACGTCATCGCCGCGCGCTCGCAGAGCTGCCGCGAGCGCGTCGCCGATGAACCCGCTGCCGCCGAGCAGTGCGACGCGCATGCTAGACGGACAGCTCCGCGGTGATCGCATCGAGTGCGGCTGCCGCCCGAGCGGCAGCCTCTCGAATCGTGCTCGTATCTCCGGTGGCTACAGCAGCACTCAGCTCCGGTAACGGTACGGCGGCATAGCCGTTACGCCCGTAGCAGATGAGATTCAAGCGGTGCACCGCATCGAGAAGGATACCGTCGCTGACATGACCGTCGGCCGCTTGTGCCCGGGAGGCGAAGCGCGCTACCGCGGCGGCGAACGGCGCGACGTCGCCGGCATGCGCTGACGGCACGATCGTTGCGACGTCCTGGCGCAACGCCCTTGCGTACGGCGAGAGGCGGTAGAGTGCGCGCAGCGGCTCGTCTGCGAGCCGGTAGGCCATCACCGCGAGCAGTTGCGCCATCGCACGGTGGTTCACGAATCCGGGGTCGGCTTGAGTCCGCGCGTAATGGAGATCGTCGAACGCGGAGTGGTAGACGCCGAATGGCCCGCCGAACCCCGAATCGATCGTCGGAATACCCGTATCGTAGAGGAAGGCTTCGAAGTCGGAGCCGCCGCCCGGAGCGCCTACTTGCGCGCCGTCCGATTGAGCCTGCCAACGCGCGAGAAGCGAGCGTGTACGCTGCGCGGGGTCCATAATGCGTGCGGTCGCGCTCGTGACGAACTGCGCCAACGCTGCCGCGGCCGAGGCGCCGAATATCTGGCCGCTCTCGCCCTCGTCCATGTTGACGTACGCGACGCACTGCGCGCGCAGGCGATCGGCGTGCGCGCGCTCGTATGCGATCGAGCCGAGCTCGCCCAGCTCTTCGCCGTCCCAACCGGCGATCACGATCGATCTCCTTGGCTTCCACCCGGTACGCGCGAGCGCGCCGAGCGCCTTTGCCGTTTCGAGCAGCGTGGAGATGCCGTCCCCGTTGTCGGTGACGCCATACACCCACGCGTCGCGATGCCCCCCCAACACGACCTCCTTGCTCGATCTTCCGGCGAGAACCCCGATCGTATTCCAGAGCCGCCGGCGTACCAAAATCTCGCGTACCGTCACGCGGATCCTGGCGTTCGCGCCGAGCAGGCGGCGTGCCACCGCAGCGCTCACCGGAAGGACGGGGATTTTGATTGCGTTGCCAAGGCTGCCACGCTGGACCACGCCGCTCGGAGAATGGGGACCGTTGTGAAAGATGATGGCGGCCGCGCCGTGCTGCTGCGCGCGCAGCGCGAGCAACCCGCGAAACTCGGCACCGTATTGCACGAGCACGATCTTGCCGCGCACGCGCACATTTGCGGCTGCGAGCGCCGCATAATCCGTTTCGCGCCCCTGCCCGGCGTCGACCAACGCAGCAGTAACCGTTCCCGAAGCGCTCCCCGCATTGAACGGAATGCCTGCGTCTGGCCGCGTGCCTTCGCGGTCGCCAGGGACGCCGGACTCGCGGAGATTAAGGGCGACCGGATGACGCGTCATGATGACGAGTGCGAGCAGGCGCGGCTGTGGAACGAGCGCGGCGAAGGATTCGATCGTCGTGCGAAATCCGTAGGCGCGTAGACGGCCGGCCATCCATTGCGCCAGCCGCTCGTCTCCCGGCGTGCCCGCGTAATGCATCTCGCGATCGATGCGGCGCGAGCTCTCGAGCGCGCCGGCGGCGGTCGGCGTGGCGAGCAAGACGTCTTGCGGGCTCTGCGAGGCCGGTCGCGCGGGCAGCGTCTGCGTCGTGAAGAGCAATAGGACGGCGACGGCGATGCGCCGGCTCATCGTGATCCCTCGTCGAGTGCCGTATCGATGATCTTCAACAACTCCAGCGCCGGTTCGTCGAGCCGCTGTGCGTAGACCTTCGGGTGCGTCAGATAGAAGAGCGACATGGTACGTAGCACGAAGCGGTGACGCCGGGGCTCGGGAAGGCGCGAGAAGGCGCGGACGGCTCGACGTGCGAGGTATGCCACGCGCTCGAAGAAGCGCTCGCTCCCTCCGTAGAGCGCGACGAAGTTCACATCGTCGTGCTCGCGGTCTTCCTCTTGATCGATGAACGAGTCGAGCAGCACGTGCAGCGCGCTCACCGCAGGGAAATACGCATGGTACGCATCGGCAATGGAGCCGTAGCGCGTGTCGAAGAGCATGAACAGCGGCGCGTAGACGTGAAGCTGCGAGCCCGCCGCGCATGCGAACTCGAACCATTCGAGCTCGCCGTAGCGCTCGGCATGCCGCTCGTACCAGAGCCGGCACGCCTCTTCGCGCTCGGCCGGAGGGAAATGCACGAAGGTCTGCATGTCGGCGTAGAGGCTCGCGGCCTCGCGAAAGAGCGGCAGCAACTGCTCGTGACCGGCTAGGCGCGCAAGCCCGCGCTGAACGCGGCGGACGAGCGTCACGAGATAATCGCCGTCGTCACCCGAAGGCCCGAGATCGTAATAGCCGCCGGCGACCGCGTCGGGATGGAGTGCATCGGCGATCGCGCGGTGCAGGATCGGATACGCTGCGATGCCGACGTCGGGATGACGGTCGCACAGGTTATCGAGGTAGTCGTAGATCGTTTCGAGCGGCGCGACGATCTCGACGTAGCGATCGGCTGCCGACGGCGTCAAGAACGTTGCGAGGATGCAGCCTCCCGCGACGTGGTACGCTTTTGCGTCGATCGAGCTCAAGGCCTGAATGCGTAAGCGATCGTCGGGAATGACGTCGGCCAGCGCGCGGATCTCCGCGAGCGCTCGCGCGGCTTTTGGGACGACGCTCAGCAGGAACTCCGCCACGTCATACGCTCCGGAGAAGCCGCCGCCGGCGAGCATCGCGAGGCGCGTACGGCTCGTCGCAACGCGCCCGACGGCCCATCGAACGTCTTGCAGCACCGCTATGGGTCGGCCCGGCGCAACCGAATCGACGGGGCCCGCTTGCCCTCGCTCAAGGGCGGCGAGCCCCCCGTTTAGCCTTCCCGATTCCCCGGCTTCTCATGGGCCGATTATACCGAATAGTATATATTACTCGCCCACGACCTGCCCCGGAGCGCAGGCCACGACTCGTGCGCCACTTCACGGGCAGATGCCTCATATCGCGTGCGCGGGGCAGCAGCATGTCACGGCTTATCGTGCTTCACAAACGGTCGCCTTCCTGTAGGGTTTCAAGGGGCGGAGCCCGGCTCATAGAAACCAATCCAGCGGATCCACGGGAGCGAGCGTTGAGCGTCAGAATCGTTCTCGACAAAACAAAGGTGCGTCACCTGCGCGAACAGCGCGGGTTCTCTTCGCAGGCCGAGCTTGCAGAGCAGACGGCACGCGTCGATCTCAAACGAACCGGGGTGGGGCCTCGCGTCATCTGGGATGCGGAGAACGGAAAACCCGTCACCGTGCGCACCTGGAGGCTGATCGCGCAAGCGCTGGACATCTCCGATCCGAACGAGCTGTTGGAGGGTTCTGCGCCGGAGCGCCGCGCGCCCATGCGGTGGATCGCGCTCGCTACCGCGAGCGCGATCGTCGTGATCGCAGCGGCTGCCGTGCTTTCGATGATTAGACCGCGCAACCCCGTTGTGATGCCCGCAGACAGGACGCTCGTTTTCGAGGATCTGCGTGGGGAGAGCACGTTACGCCATCCGATGACTCTCGCGCACGGCCTGCTCTGCAGCAATCTCACGATCGACGCGAACGTAACCCTCGCTACGGATGGTCACAGCATTCTCTGCTCCGGCACCATCGACAATCGCGGCACGATTGTAACCGGATACACGCGATACCGCGAGTATCCGCAGTCCTACGGCGGCTCCGGCGGCGGCGGCGGGGCGAGTTGCACAGGCAGTGGCGGGCAGGACGGCGATGCAACGCGCGTGCCGGGCGGACCGGGATCGCTTGCGCCGGCCGACGGCGGCTCGCCACCTGCGCCCCTTCTTACGGCGAGTCTGCTTGAGAGCTGGTATCTCGTCGGAATGAAGCGGTATCTTAGTGGAGCTGCCGGCGGAGGGGATCTGGCGTCCAGATACACCGGAACGCCCGGCGCGCGGGGCATCTACATTCAGGCGCAGCGCATTATCGCAGGGCGCATCGTTGCCCGAGGGCAAGATGCCTGCGACACGTCGGGTTGCGGGCCGATCCATGGATCGGCGGGCGGCGGTGGCGGCATCGTCGTGCTCGCCTACGGCGATGCGCTGGTTCCAGGCGCGTACTACGTTCGCGGCGGACGGGGAAATCGCACCGGTTGCTACCCGAGCGGCAGCGGCGGAAACGGAAGGGTTATCGCTTACGATTTCGGACGGTCCCCGCCGGTGCAACTTCCCCAACTTCGTCTCCTAACGCCGCGCGTGCGCTCCGCGAACGGCTGCGCGCAGCGCGGACGGATCGGCATCGTCAACAACACCGGCGGAACGGTTGCGCTGCTCTCAGGAAACGGCGCGTTTGCCTCGATATCCCAGCACAATAAGAGCGTCGCCGCGCGCCCGGGAGCGATTCTTCGAGGAAGCATACGATTGCGTACCGTCAACCGCAGTCCTGCGGTCTCAACGGCCCCGCTGATAGCAACCCCGACATGGGGTAAGCGCGAGACCGTGTGGTTCACCGTCGCGCCTACGGTATCGCGCGGCATCGGCACCTACGATTCCGCCGTGACCGTCAAGGTGCCGTCAAAGGATGGGACGTATGCCCTGATCTTTGCCTTTCAGATCGCGTCGCGTGCTGCATTTGTCGCCTCCGGAAGCGACTACGTCGTCGGCCCTCCGCATTGGAGCTTTCGTGACGCGGTTGCGGACTATGACGAAGCGCAAATCTCCGATGCGCAAACCTACGGTTGTGCCATAGCCCGCCGCTTCGAAGGCCCAGGCTACGTATGGCTCTACGTTCCCGCCGATGCCTTGCGCATCGTCGTCGCAGGCCGCGCGGCGCGGGCCGGGTCTTAGACCCGGTGCATCTGCGTGGGCCGCTCTTGCCCCATATCCTAAATTCCCGAGATGAAGCGGCCGGGGTTCAGCGTGGCGTGCGGGTCGAAGGCGGCTTTGAGCGCTCGCATGCGCGCGATAGCCGGCGGGTCGGCGCCCCATACGCGCAGCGCCGCCCGTACGGGGTGCTCGCCGGCGATGACGCGCGCACGTGGCTCGACTTGATGCAGCGCGTCGTCGAGCACCTGCAGCTTGAGTGAGAGGTCGCGCGTGTCGTTGCGGCTCGCGCGGACGATGACGTCGCCGTTCATGACGTCGGCGATCACGTTAGCGTCCAATGCGAAGCGGCGCACGATGTCGCGCGCTTCGGTCGCGCACGCATCGAGACGATCGGGCATGGCCGGGATGCGATAGGTGATCGAGCGGTCCGCAACCGTCGACACGAACGCATCGAGGACGGCGTCGAACACGTCGCGCGCGCGGGCGTCGACGATCTGCGTCTCCGGCACGCCCGCGCGGCCGAGTGCGGAGCGCAAGTCGCGCGTCGCGCGCTCGAGCAGCTCTTCGCCGTTCTCGAGCAGGACGAAGATCCGCCCTTCGGCGCCGGCCGCGCCGGAGATCTCTTTCTCGAACCCCTCGATCCAGAGCGCCGCGGACGGCTCGATCGCAAGTGCGCGTAGCTGTGCGAGCGCTCGGGAACGCGTCCCTTCGGGAAGCGGCGCCAAGAATGCGCGCGCCGCACCCGGCATCGGAAGGGTCTTGAAGTTCGCCTGCACGAGCACGCCGAGCGTACCGAACGATCCGACGTAGAGACGGCTCATGTCGTAACCGGCGACGTTCTTCACCACCATGCCGCCCGCGCGCGCGATCGTACCGTCGGCAAGCACGATCGTCGAGCCGATGAGCAGATCGCGCGGCCGGCCGTAGCGATGGCGCCTCGGTCCGAGCCATCCGGCGGCGAGCGTCCCGCCGACGGTCGCGCGGCCAGGCTTCGGAGCGTCGAGGGGCAAGAACTGTCCGTCGCGCTTCAGCCGTGCCGCCAGCGTCTTCAGCGTGGTGCCGCCTTGCACGGCGATGGTGAGGTCCGCCGGGTTGTAGGCGACGATGCGTTTGAGCGCCGTCGTTTGCACGACGAACTCGCTGCCCATGGGGGGAAACCCCATGCCGCGCAGCGTCTCGCCGCCGCAGATCGCGACGCGCGTGCCGTCGCCGTCGCAGCGCGAGAGCAATGCGCACAGCTCTTCCACGCTTTGCGGGAGGGCGCGTTCGGCGGCCCCCGGCGTCATGCCGGCGTGCCGAGCTCGATGCAGCGCGAGCCGGCGGGAAAAATCTTCTCCGGGTTCAGTATGCGCTGCGGATCGAAAACGTCGCGTACGCGCGCCATCGCGGCGAGGTCCGCGGTGCCGTAGACGCGCGTCATCGCCTCGCGCTTTTCGTATCCGACGCCGTGCTCGCCGCTGATCGTTCCCCCGAGGTCGATTGCGGCTCGCAGGATCGCGTCGCCGGTAGCGAGCACGGCAGCGACCTGCCGGCGGTCGCGCTTGTCGTAGACGAGCAGCGGATGAAGGTTGCCGTCGCCGGCGTGAAAGACGTTCCCGACGACGAGATTGTGCTCGCGCGCCGCAGCCTCGACGGCGTGCAGCGCTTTCGGCAGCGCGCTGCGCGGCACGGTCACGTCTTGCGTGTAGTAGTTCGGCGCGATGCGGCCGATCGCGCCGACCGCACCTTTGCGCCCCGCCCACAGCGCGTCGCGTTCGGCCTGCGTTCGCGCGGCGCGCCACGAGAGCGCGCCGTGCTGCATCGCGATCGCGTGAATCGCGGCTTCGCATCCGTCCATCGCGTCTTCGAAGCCGGCGTTCTCGATCAAGAGCACGGCGGCGGCATCGGTTGGATACCCGGCATGGAACGCCTGTTCTACGGCGTTCACGATCACGCTATCCATCATCTCGAGCGCCGTCGGAACGATCCCGGCGCCGATGATCGAGGAGACGGTCTCCGAGGCGCTCTCGATGTCGGAAAACGCCGCAAGCCAGACGCGCGTCGCCTCGGGCAGGCGCAGCAGCCGAACCCAGGCGGAGGTCACGATCCCGAGCGTTCCTTCGCTGCCGACGAGCACCGCCGTCACGTCGTATCCCGCATCGTCCACGTCGGTCGTGAAGACCTCACCGCGCTCGTCGACGATCTCGAGGCCCAAAACGTGATTCACCGTCGTTCCGTACGAGAGACAATGCGGTCCGCCGGCGTTCGTCGCGATGTTGCCGCCGATCGTCGAGCTGCGCTGCGAGGCCGGATCGGGCGCATAGAAGAGCTTCGCGCCGGCAACCTGCTGCGAGAGCTGGAGATTGACGAGGCCGGGCTGGACGCGCGCCCGCCGGTTTGCGACGTCGAGTTCGAGCAGCTCGTGCATGCGGGCAAAGGAGACGATGATTCCGCCGCCGTCGATCGAGACCGCGCCGCCGCACAGGCCGGTGCCGGCGCCGCGCGCGATGACCGGCTCTTCGAACTCGCGCGCGATCTTCACGACGGCGCTGACCTGCCGCGTGTCGGAGGGAATGACGACGGCTGCGGGGAGCTTGCCTTCGCTGTATGCGTCGAACGAGTAGACCGACAGGTCTTCGGGGGCCGTCTTGACGTTCGCGGCTCCCAGTGCTTCGCGCAGCCGATCCTCGAGGCGCGCGCTCACGTGTAGAGCAAGAATCTCTGGCGCAGCGGCAGAAAATCGGCAACGCCTTGCTGCCAAGAGGCAACGATCTCGTTCGCGCTGCTACCATCCAGGAGCTGCTTGCGGAAGGCATCGGTTCCCCAATCGATGTCCACCTCGCGCACGCTGTGAACGTCGATCGCGCTCGCTCGCATGTCGCGCGCCGTGACCGCGACCTCGACCGACGTGCGGACGGGTGCGAACTGTGACGGTTCGGAGAGCCGCAGACGCGCGCCGGAAAAGGAGCGGCCCATATTTGCTCCTTTGATCGGCGACCACGTCGCCGCGTCGAAGACGACCCCTGGCGCACCGGTTGCCGACAGGCGTTCGGTAAAGCCGCGAGCGTCGAGGTTGCGCGCGCCGGCGAAGAAAAACGGATCGGGCGTGCCGACGCCGTTGTTGAGCCCGGCACTGTCGATCAGCCCCGTGCACAGGTAGACGAACGTCGTCTGCCACGTCGGGATGTTCGGCGACGTGCGGATCCACCGCAAGCCCGTTTGCGGCCAAATCATCGAGCGCTGCCAGCCCTGCATCGGAATCACGCGCAGCTTGGCACCGATACCGAAGTGTCGGTTGAACATTCGCGCGAGCTCTCCGATGGTCATGCCGTGACGCATTGCGATCGGATAGAGCCCGATGAAGGAGGAGAACTTCGGGTCGAGCACCGGTCCTTCGACCATGGCGCCGCCGACCGGATTGGGTCGATCGAGAACCCAAAACTCGATGCCATGTGCCGCAGCGCTCTGCATCGCGTACGCCATCGTGGAGACGAACGTGTACGCGCGCGCTCCGACGTCTTGAATGTCGAAGAGCAAAACGTCGATGCCGGCGAGCATCGCCGCAGAGGGATGGCGATCCGGCCCGTAGAGGCTGTACACGGGAAGCCCGGTGACGGCATCCACGTAGGACTCGACGAATGCGCCGGCGGGACGGTCGCCGCGCAAGCCGTGCTCGGGCGCGAAGAGTGCGTGCACGCGCACGCCGCTGCGGCGCACCGCGTCGACGATGGAAACGCCCTGTGCCGTAACGCCCGTTTGATTCGTAATGATGCCGATGCCGCGCCCCGCAAGCTCGCGTACATGATCGCGCAGCAACACGTCGCCGCCGAGCGCAACGGGCGCCTGTGAGAGCGCGCGTGCGCCTCCGGCAGCCGTAAGACCGGCAGCAGCAACCGAGCCGAGAAACTCGCGTCTTCGCATGCTCCGTGCTTCGCTCAAACGAAGCGTGGTTCCGCCGCGCCCGCGAGCAGCCCCGCCGCACGGGCGCGGTCGAAGAGCTCGCGCGCGGCCGCGATCCCCAGCTCGCCGACGTCGTCGGTGTACTCGTTGACGTAGAGTGCGATGTGCTTGCGCATGACGTCGTCATTCATCTCGAAGGCATGTTCGCGAACGTAGGGCATGACGGCGGCTTGGTTCTCGCGCGCGTACGCAAGGCTTGCACGGATGGCCGCATCGAGGCGTGCGCCGGCGCTGGCGCCGAGGTCGCTCCGTACGAGAATCGCGCCGAGCGGAATCGGTAGGCCCGTCTGCGATTCCCACCAGTCGCCCAGATCGAGCAGCGACGCTAAGCCGCTCTGTCCGTACGTGAAGCGCGACTCGTGAATGATGAGGCCGGCGTCGGCCTCGCCGCGCACGACTGCTGCGACGATCTCGTCGAATCGCATCTCGAGCCGCACGACGCTCGCCTTTACGTCGTGCAGAGCAAGCGCGAGCAGCAGATTCGCGGTCGTGCGGGCGCCGGGAATGGCGACGCGCAGACCGTCCAGCTCCTGGAGTGCTGCAGCCGCTCCAGGACGCGTGACGACGAGAGGCCCGCATCCGCGTCCGAGCGCGCCTCCCGAACGAAGGATGCGATACCGTTGCGCGAGATGCGGAATCGCGCCGTAGCTGACTTTGGTGAGCTCGTAGGTGCCGCGCTCCGCGGCGTCATTGAGCGCCTCGACGTCCGCCAATGCGACGCGAACGCGTGGCGCCTGCGCGAGCAACCCGTGGGTGAGCGCGGCGAAAATATACGTATCGTTGGGGCACGGCGAGTATGCGAGCGTGTACGACTCGTTCACGCTGGTAGGTCCTCGAGCGCGAGGAACGCCTCCGTAATGTTGGCGAGACCTCGCGTTCCGGCCGAGAAGTCCCATCGCGAGCGTGAGCGCTCGCGCGCGTAGTTCGAGATCCCGCGCAGTTCGACGGCCGCAACGCCGGCGATCTCCGCAGCGCGCAGGACGCCGAATCCCTCCATGGACTCGATGCGCGCGCCGCTTGCGCGCAGACGCGCCGCCGTTTCATCGGTCGCGGTGACGCGCGAGACCGTTGCGCCCCGAACGCTGCGAAAGCCCAGCTCGACGAGCCGGTCGACCAGAACGAGATCCGATGCGGCGCGGTCGTGGACGGTCATGCCGGCCGGGAGCGGGAGGGCGTGCCCCGTCTCGAGATCGAGCTCGAGGCTCTCCTCCGCCACGACCACACCGTCGCCGATCGCAAGCTCTTCGTCATACGCTCCGGCGATGCCGGCGCTGACGACGAGATCGTAACGGTCTTGCGCGAGCGCGCGCGAGAGCTGCGCGGCGGCCTCCACGAGACCGATTCCGGTCACCAGCACCTCGACGCCCGCTCTCGGCTCGAGGAAAGCCGTTTCCTGGCGCGTCGCGCTGACGACGAGAATCACGGCACGCCGATGAACTTGTGCGTTTGCAGCGAGAGGCGGAAGCGCTCGGGATGCGCGCTCAGGTAATCGAGCGCGAGCGCGACGTTGGCGGGTTTGTTGCCCTCCGGCTGGAGCAGGATGGTCGGCAGCGCCGTAAAGAGCGGGAGATGCTCTTCCGGAACGCGCTCGTCCACGATGAGCTTCGCTTCGTTGGCGCGCGCCGCCATCTTCGGATCGACGCATTCCTTCGGCGAGACGCAGAGCCACACGTCGTCGGGAAGGGTGGCGTAGATCGTACCGTTCGATTCGACGTGGACGCGTCGCCCGTCTTCGCGTAGGGCGTCGATGAGCGCCGCGGACGCCGATTGCGCGAGCGGCTCTCCGCCGGTGAGCACCACCATGGGGCATTGTGCGCCGGCGGCTCGCACGGCGTCAACGATCTGCGGCACGGTCATCATCCGCTTGAGCGCGTAATCCGTGTCGCAGAAATTGCATGAAAGATTGCAGCCGGCGAGGCGCACGAAGACGGCGGGCATTCCCGTCCACGTTCCTTCACCTTGGATGCTGCGGAAGATTTCGGAGACCTGAATCACCGCCGGCGTCATCCCGGCACCGTCGACGGATCGCCGCGCTTGAGGACGGCGCAGGCGTTCGGCGTCTCCCAGAGGACGAGCTCGTCGAGCGACGGCAGCTTCGGCTCGAGACGTCGCCAAATCCACAGCGCGATCTCTTCCGCAGTCGGATTCTCGATGACCTCGTTGAGCGTGCGGTGGTCGAGCGCGTCGAGTACTTCTGCCGTCACGAGCGCTTCGAGGGCGTCGAAGTCCTCGACCATGCCGCGCGCCGGACCGTCCCGGTGGAGTGGGCCCGAGATTGCGACGTCGAGGCGGTACGAGTGGCCGTGCATCCTCGCGCACTTTCCTGGGTGATTCGGTAGCGAATGTGCCGCCTCGAAGCGGAAGTGCTTGCGAATCTGCATGAGGGGACGGAGTGGCGCTGGCGCTTTCCTAGATCGCGCCGTCTGGGCCCATGGACTCGAGGCGCTTCTTGAGGTCGGCGAGGAATCCGCTCGCCGTGTAGCCGTCGAGCACGCGATGGTCGATCGAGAGACAGCAGTTCATCATCTGCCGGATCGCGATTGCGTCTGCGTCGACCACGACGGGGCGTTTCACGACCGCTTCCATCGTCACGATTCCGGCTTGGCCGCCGTTGATGATCGGCGCGGAGAGGATTGAGCCGTTTGCGCCGTTGTTGTTCACCGTGAAAGTTCCGCCTGCGAGATCGTCGACGCCGAGCTTGTTCTTGCGCGCTCGATCGATGAGCTCTCCGGCGGCGATGCCGAGCGCCTTGATCGTCAAGCGGTCTGCGTTTTTCACCACGGGCACGACGAGATTCGACGGCAGGCCGATCGCGATGCCGACGTTGACGTCCTTGAGCACTTGGATGCCGTCGGGCGCAAAGCGGGCGTTCACGAGCGGAAAGGCCTGCAGCGATTGCACGACCGCACGAATGAAGAAGGGTAAGAGCGTCAGCTTGTAGCTGGTTTCGCGCTCGAAGCGCGCCTTCTCGCGCTCGCGCCATCTCCAGAGGTTCGTGACGTCGACTTCGACGGCCGACCACGCGTGCGGCGCGGTGTGTTTACTCTCGACCATCCGCTGCGCGATGATGCGGCGCGCCTGATTGAGCGGAATCGTCGTGCCGGGAATCGGCTGCGCGTAGGTCGACGTGCCGGGCGGCGCCTGCGTGGCTGCCGCCGGCGCGGCGAGCGTCGCCGGTCCGGTCGCTGCTGCTGCGAGGACGTCTTGCGCGGTCACGCGACCGCCGTTGCCCGTTCCCGAGATCGCGCGAACGTCCACGCTGTGCTCGCGGGCGAGCTTGCGCACCGCCGGCGAGACGCCGCGCAGCGCCGATTCGAGTGCGCCACCGGCGGGTGCGGGCGCGCGTATCGTCTGGCCGTTCGAACGCGGTGCCGGGGGCGCCGTCATGCCGGGAACCGGCTCGTCGGAGGCCATGCGATTCGCCTCAGCCTTGGTCGCCTGTGCCAAAGCGCCGGCGTCGTCGATGATGGCGATCGCCGTTCCGGTGGCGACGGTCTCGCCTTCCTTTACGAGAAGCTCGCGCAAGACGCCGCTGACCGGCGAGGGAACCTCCGCGTTGACTTTATCCGTCGAAACTTCGACGAACGGCTCGTACTTCTCGACGCTCTCACCCGGCTGCTTGAGCCATTGCGCTACGGTGCCCTCCGTTACCGTCTCGCCCAGCTGCGGCATCGTTACCGTGGTCGGCATCAGAAGGCCACCAGTTCGCGCATCGCGTCGGCGATCTTTGCCGGGGACGACATGAACTCGTGCTCGAGGGTCTCCGCGTACCCCATCGCGGGAACGTCGGGTCCGCACAGCCGCCGGATCGGCGCGTCGAGATGGAAGAGCGCCTCTTCGGCGACCATCGCGCTGATCTCGGCTCCGATGCCGCCGAACTTGTTGTCCTCATGTACGATGAGCAGCTTGCGCGTCTTCTCGACGCTCGCAAGAATCGCACCGCGATCCATCGGGCGAATCGAACGCAGATCGATCACCTCGACGGAGATCCCGTCCCGTTCGAGCGTCTGCGCCGCTTCGAGCGCCCAGTGCACGTACAATCCGTACGAGACGACGGTGAGCTGCGAGCCCTCGTGTACGACGTTGGCTTTGCCGATGGGAATCGAGTAGTGGCCGTTGGGTACCTCACCCTTGATCAGGCGATAGGTCTTTTTGTGCTCGAAGAAGAGCACCGGATCCGGATCGTCGATTGCGGCGTTGAGCAGCCCTTTCACGTCGGCGGGGAACGCCGGAGCGACGATCTTCAACCCCGGAACGTGGTAGAAGAGCGCTTCGACGCAGACGGAGTGCGAGAGCGCTCCGCGCACGCCGCCGCCGTATGGCGCGCGTATGACGAGCGGGCACGTGTACTCGCCGTTGCTGCGGTAGCGCGTCTTCGCCGCCTCGCCGACGATCTGATTGAACGACGGATAGATGAAGTCAGCGAACTGGATCTCGGCAATTGGACGCAAGCCTTCCATCGCCATTCCGACGGCGATGCCGACGATCGACGCCTCGGCAATGGGCGTGTCGATGACGCGCTGCGGGCCGAACTCGTCGATGAAGTCCTTCGTGATGAGAAAGACGTTCCCGCGTGCGCCGACGTCCTCGCCGAGGATAATCACGCGGTCGTCGTTCTTCAAGGCCTCGTACAGCGTCGCGCGCACCGCTTCGACGTTGTTCATCGTCTGCGACGACGCGGACGTCTGCGAGGTCGTCACTGCCATGGCTGCCACGCTCCTTCGTAGACGTTCTCGTAGAGATCGCGTGCCTGCGGAAACGGCATCGCCTCGGCGCGATCGGTGGCGTCGTTCGTCTCCTGCAACACGTCCTTCTTCATTGCGGCCGCCTCCGCGTCCGTGACGATGCCGGCCTCGACCAGCCGCGCTTCGAATCGTGGAACGGGATCGTCTTTCCGATGTCGCGCGACCTCGTCCTTCGTCCGATACGTCATGTCGTTATCGTCGGTCGAGTGGGCGAGAAAACGATAGCACATGCCTTCGAGCAGCGTCGGGCCGCCGCCCGAGCGGGCGCGCTCGAGTGCCTCGTTCACGCACGCGTAGGTTTCGATTGGATCGAATCCGTCGAATCGTTTGCCAGGAATGCCGTATCCCGCGGCGCGCTTCCAAATTTCTGGTTGCGCCATCTGCTTTTCGAGCGGTGTCGAGATCGCCCACATGTTGTTCTCGACGAGAAAGACGATCGGAAGTGCGTGAATCGCCGCAAAGTTGATCGACTCGTGCCACTCACCCTCGCTCGTCGTACCGTCGCCGCACGTGCAGAGAACCGCGCGCCCGCCCTCGCCGCGGTACTTCATCGCATATGCGGCACCGACTGCGTGAGGGATGTGCGCGGCGAGGATCGAGGAGAACGAGAGAATCCCGACGCTCTTCGAGCAGTAGTGGTTGGGAAACTGGCGTCCGCCGTTGTGATCTGCGGCGCGAGCGAAGATCGAGAGCATGATCTCGTATGCCGGCAAACCGACGCCGAGGCAGAGGCCGAGATCACGATAGTAGGGCGCGAGCAGGTCGTAGCCGCGCCGGAACGCCATCGCCGCGCCGGCCTGGAGCGCTTCATGCCCCTCGCTGCCGAGCGCGAACGGCACCTTCCCTTGCCGGTTGAGCTGGAAGCCGCGGTTATCGAGCTGGCGCTGGAGGAGCATGTTTTGGAAGATCTGCCGCAACTGCTCGTCGCCCAGTCCGCGGCGATCCAGCGCGGCCGTCGTCTTTACTGCCACGGGGTCCGAGGTTCGCCTCGGGCGGCGCGGAACGCTTCAAAAGGGCGGCGTGCCGTGCCCGGACCAAGGCATGCGCGCGAGGCCGCACCAGGAATCCGTCGAAATCGAGGCTACATCATGAAGCGTCCCATTCGAAGCATCCTTTTTGCGGCGAGCGTCGCAGCTCTGTGCGGACCGCTCGCCTTCGCCGTGCAGCCCACGCCTGCAGCGGCGAGCAACATCTTCTGCGGCGCTGACGGGTCGTACGTCCCGTGGGACGCCGCGACGAACGCGCCGGCTCCGAAGACCGCCTCCTCCGAACGCGCGTTACGCGTGGTTTTGTACGCGGCATCCGGCTCGCGGGTGACCGCGCTCGTGACCTTCATCACGAACGACTCGGCATATCAGGCGACGATTGCCGGCGTGCCGCTGCACGAACAAGCGCGCGCCGGCGATCGCATGAGCGATCCGGTTCTCGTGACCTTCGACCGGTCGGTCGGCGTCCAGTACGCATACGTGGATTCGTATGCAGTGGACGGCGCGGCGCTCGTCTCGTGTCCCAGCTTCGTCAATCAAGTCTATCCCTGGGGTGCGACGCCGCGTCCGAACAGTGCCGTGCCATCGCTGCACATCATCGCCAGCTCGACGGTTCCGACGATGCCGCGGCGTTACGCGATGGTCGCAGCGACGCTGCTCCAGCCACTTCCTTCGCTCGCGTGCGGCGCAGCCTACGCGCCGTCGCGAATGGCGCTGCAGCCGCGGAGCGACTGGTCGGCGCAGGATGAAATGGCGAGCTACTCCAGCGGCCGCGGCGGCACCTCGGCGCTCGTCGCGATCTACCTCGACTCCAACGGCAAGCCCGTCTACACGCAGCTCGTGCAGTCCAGCGGAAACGCCGTAACGGACACGGAGGCGCTCGACGACGCAAAGACGGAGACGTACTCACCGGCGAAGTTCCTCTGCATGCCGGTGGTGAGTCTCCTCCTGATGCCGTTTCAACAGAAGTAGCGGCGCGCGCGTAGCGGTTCGGCTGCTTGAACCCTGAGCTGATCCGCTACCGGCGGCATTTTCACGCGCATCCGGAGCTCTCGCTCGAAGAGCACGAGACCGCGGCTTTCATCGAGCGCGAACTTCGGCAGTGCGATTTCGACGAAATTCGAACGCGCATCGGTAAAACGGGAATATTGGCGACGCTGCGCGGCGGACGTCGCGGTCCGACGACGCTGCTTCGCGCCGACATGGATGCTCTTCCGATAACGGAGCTCGGCACGGCGGAGTATCGCTCGCAGCACGACGGCGTGATGCACGCCTGCGGGCACGACGGGCACATGGCGATTCTGCTGGCGTCGGCGCGCGCGCTCGCTGCGCGCCGTCAAGACGTAGCCGGGACGGTCGTCTTCTGTTTTCAGCCGGGCGAAGAAGGCTACGGTGGCAACCGGCTGATGATCGCCGACGGCGCCCTCGAGAATCCGCACGTGGACCGCGTCTTCGCGCTGCACCTCTATACCGGCCTCGACGTCGGAAAAGTCGGAATCCGCGACGGCCCGTTCTTTGCTGCCTCGGATCAGATTTCCATTATCCTAGAAGGGCACGGCGGGCACGGCGCGATGCCGCAGCTCTCGGTCGATCCGATCGTCGGCGCCGCGCAGTTCATCACGATGCTGCAGACGCTCGTGAGCCGCGAAGTGCCTCCGAAGGAGCCCGTGGTCGTGACGATCGGGAGAGTCGTTGCGGGGACGACGCACAACGTGATTCCGGATCGTGCCGAGCTGACCGGCACGGTACGAACGCTCGACGAAGTCGTGCGCCGCTCGATGCCCGAGCGGATCGAGCGCATGCTGCAAGGGCTCTGTAGCGCGATGCGGATGGAGTACCGCCTCGAGTACGAATGGGGCTATCCCGCCGTCGTCAACGACCCGCGCGAGAACGACGTCGTGCGCGCGATCGCGAGCGGGAGCGTCGGGGCGGAGAACATCGTCGAACCGCACGAGGTCGTCATGTGGGCCGAGGACATGGCGTACATGCAAGCCGAGCGTCCCGGCGCGTACTTTCTCGTCGGCGCGCGCGGAGCCGGAATGGGGAACGAGCCGCAGCACAGCGCACGGTACGACATCGACGAGCGAGCTCTCGACGCCGGCTTTCGTATGATGACTGGAATAGCAATGCAGTGACGGACTCCGGCGTACGGCGATACGCGATCGTCCCTTAGCTCGGCTCAGGTGAGGGCGGCCTCGAGAGCGTCCGCGAATGCTTCGACGTCCTCGGGCTGCGTCGCCCAGTGCGTCATCCAGCGCACCTCCGGCAGCGCTTCGTCGAACGTGTAGAAGAAGAACTCGCCCTGCGCGCGGGCAATCGCGGCGCGGTCCATCGTTGCGAAGATGGCATTGCAGCAAACGGGTCTCGTGACGCGGATTGCGGGGATGGCCAGGACGCGCTCGTGAAGCCGCGCCGTCATCGCATTGGCGTGCGAGGCGTAGCGCAGCCAGAGATCGTCAGAGAGCAGGGCGTCGAACTGCGCGGCCACGAAGCGCATCTTCGAGGCCAGCTGCATCCCTTGTTTGCGGGCGAAAGGCACGGCGCCGGCCGTAAGCTCGGGCGTGAAGAAACAGATCGCCTCGCCGAACATCAAACCGTTCTTCGTGCCGCCGAAGGTGAGCGCGTCGACGCCGAGATCGGCAGTGATCGCACGCGGGGTGGCGTGCAATGCTGCGGCAGCATTCGCGATCCGTGCGCCGTCCACGTGCACGAGCAGGCCTCGCTCGTGCGCGTAGTCGCAGAGCTCGCGAATCTCGCCGGGTTCGTAGAGGCCTCCGTACTCCGTCGACTGCGAAATGGAGACGACTCGCGGCTGCGGATGATGCTCGTCGTGCCCGGGATGCAGGTGCGGCTCGAGGTCCGCCGGGCTCAGCTTGCCGTCGTTCGTCACGACCGGGATTACCTTCGAGCCGGCGAAGCGCTCGAACGCGCCGCACTCGTCGGTCTGGAGATGCGCGCTCGCCGGGCAGAGCACGGCCTCCCACGGTCGTACGAGGCAGCTGAGTGCGACGACGTTGGCGCCGGTGCCGTTGAACGTGAAATACACGTCCGTCGTCTCGCCGAAGTGTTCGCGAAAGCGGCGAATCGCCGACGCCGTCCATGCGTCGTGGCCGTAACCGATCGCATCGCCCCCATTTGCGTGGCGGATCGCGTCGAGGATCTCGGGAGCGACCGGAGCGGTGTTGTCGCTCGCGAAGCTGCGCGCCGCCGGGCTCACAATGGTACCGTGGTTCCGCGTTGCCCGGCTTCGGCCGGCCATCCGAACTGCGTCGTCGAGAACGCCGCCAGCGCCATTGCGGACTCGGGCTCGCCATGCACGGCGTACAAATGGGGCTTGCTCGTGCAGGTCGAGAACCAGCGCCCGAAGTCGGTGCGATCCGCATGGCCGCTGAAGCCCGCCAAGTCCACGATTTTCGCACGCACCGGCAGCGTGTCACCGTAGAGGCGCAGCGCCTTCACGCCGTGCGTCAGCAACGACCCGAGCGTGCCGCGGCTTTGATAGCCGACGAAGATCACCGTAGAATCGGCTTGGGCGACATGGTTGTGGAGGTGATGGAGGACGCGTCCGCCCGATGCCATGCCGCTCGCCGAAACGATGAGCTGGGGTCCCTCGAGACGGTTGAGCGCCTTCGACTGCTCGGTCGTTACGGCAAGGGAGAAGTTGCGTACGCCGAACGGCGTTTCAGGCGTGCCGTGAGGTATCGGCTTGTGCGCGTCGGGGAAGCTTTCGAAGAGCGTGTCGACCTTCTCCGCCATCGGGCTGTCGAGATGCACGGGCAGCGCCGCGATTTTCGGCTCCCTCGCCTGGATGGCGGCAACGGCCAAGAGCATGTCCTGCGTGCGTTCCACGGCGAACGCCGGCATCACGATGGTGCCTCCGCGGGCGATGCCGTCGAGCAGCGCCGCTTGGAGCGCGTCGAGAGCGTCTACGGGGTGCGTGCGGTCACCGTACGTCGATTCGCAGACGATCGTATCGGCGCGTCCGATCGGATCGGGATCGTAGAGCAAGGTGCGCCCGTACCGTCCCAGATCGCCGGAGAAGACGATGCGCTTGCCCTCGAGCTCGAAGGCGACGAAGGCGGAGCCGATGACGTGCGCCGCGTTGTGGTATGTCGCGCGCACGCCGGAAACGGCGTCGAACTGCGTTCCGAGCGGAACGGCTCGCACCAGGCGCATCGTGCGAGCGACGTCCCGCTCGTCGTAGTACGCCGGCGGCACGCTTGGGTGCTCGTGTTCCAGACCGCGCTGCAACATCTCTTGCTGCAAGTGCGCTGCGTCGTCGAGCACGATCTGCATGAGGGCTTGCGTCGGCGGCGTGCAGTAGATCGGGCCGGCGAAGCCATCATGCACGAGTTTGGGAAGGTAGCCGATGTGATCGAGGTGGCCGTGGGTGACGACGACGGCCTCGACGTCGTCCGGCTCGACCGGCAGAGGTGCGTCGTTGAGCGCCGCGATCTGGTGCGTCCCTTGAAAGAGGCCGCAGTCGACGAAGAACCGCCTGCCACCAACCGTGAGAAGATGCTTGCTGCCGGTGACCGTGCCGGCCGCGCCGACGAAGGTGAGCTCAGCCACGCGCCGCGGTAAGGGCGAGCGAGCTCGGAAGTGCGTTACGCAGGTAGAGATCCAGGCAGCGGTCGACGAGCGACGCCGGGTCGGCGTCCTCCACGATGATCGCGCCGGTCTCTTTCTTGACGATTTTGCGCACGTCATCGACGTGATCGGAGATGCCGCCGGAGTGAGCGAGGACGCCGATCAGCTTTCCTTCGTCGTACGCGATGCAGAACTCGCCGAGCGTTCCGCTGCGACCTCCGAGAAAGAGCACGAAGTCGGAGCTGTGGATGTTGTGCGTCTCGCGCCCCATGAGTCCGGAGCCGGTAAAGACGATGGAAGTGTACGGCTGAATCGGCGAGTGGTAGACGTCGACGTGCTCTTCACGCGTGAGGGCGGGCGAGACACCCAGGCTCGCGCCGCCTGCCTCGTGGGTGCCGAGCACCGCTGCGTGCGGTAATCCCGGGCACGCGCCGGTAACGATCGTGCAATCGCGTTCGGCGATGCGCCTGCCCAGACGACGCGCCGCGGCGAGGTGTTCTGCAGAAATGCTTCCGCCCGAGGAGCCCATGACGCCGACCTGGATCTTCATGCAAGCGGGGATACCGTGCGACATTCCGCGGAACCTACCGCGAGGAGTAACGCCGAGCATCTCCTCGAAGAAACCCCGCATGGCGGAGCGCGAGCGCCTCGAAGTCGACGTTCTCTTTGTCGGTGCCGGTCCGGCGAGCCTTGCCGGTGCGATCGTGCTCGCGGAACGCGCGAAGAGCGCGAGCCGCACGCTCGAGATTCTCGTCATCGAGAAGGCCGCCGAGGCCTGGAACCATGCGATCTCCGGCGCGGTGCTCGATCCGCGCGCGTTCGAAGAGCTCGACACCAATTGGCTCGAACACGGCGTTCCCGTCGAGTCGCCCGTGACGCGCGACGAGCTCTGGTATCTTACGCACAGCGGCACGTTCAAGGCACCGTTCACGCCGCCGCCGCTCAACAACAAAGGCAAGTACGTTGCGTCGTTGCAGAAGATCGTGCGATGGCTCGCCGATCGTGCAGAGGAAGCGGGCGTGCAGATCTTTCCCGCGTTTCCCGGTCAAGAGTTGCTGTGGGACGGAAGCCGCGTCGCCGGCGTTCGCACCGGCGACAAAGGGCTCGATCGCGACGGCAATCCCAAGTCCAACTACGAGCCCGGTGCCGATCTGGTAGCAAAGATCGTCGTTCTCGGCGAAGGTCCGCTGGGCACGCTGACCAAACAAGCCGTCGCGCGTTTGGGCCTAGATGCCGGACGCGAGCCGGCGGTGTACGCACTCGGCGTGAAGGAGCTCTGGCAGTGCCCACCGGGATCGGTGCAAGCCGGCAGCGTGACCCATACGCTGGGCTATCCATTGCCCGCGCAAACGTTCGGCGGAGCGTTTATCTACGGAATGACCGGAGACATTCTCGACATCGGCATGGTTACCGGGCTCGACGCGCGCGATCCGACGAGCGATCCGCACAACGAGCTCCAGCGCTTGAAGCAGCATCCTTCGATTGCCGCGCTATTGCGCGGCGCAAAGCTGCTGCGTTACGGAGCCAAAGCGATTCCGGAAGGCGGCCTCTTCGCAATGCCGCGGCTCTACGCCGGCGGGTTGATGATCGTCGGCGACTCGGGCGGATTCCTCAACGGCATGCGCCTCAAAGGCATTCACTTGGCGATGAAGTCCGGCATGCTCGCCGGTGAGACCGCGTGGGAGGCCCTGCAGGCCGGCCGATTCGATGAGGCGACGCTCGCGGGATATCAGCGGCGGTTCGAAGGGTCGTGGGCGTACGGGGAACTGCGCCGTGCACGCAACTTCCATCAGGGCTTCGAGCGCGGCCTTCTCTTCGGCATGCTCAACGCGGGGCTCTCGACGATCTCAGGCGGGCGCGGGTTCGGCTTCTTCGAGCGGCTTCACGCTAAACCCGGCTTTGCAGTGATGGAGAAGCGCGGCTACGAGCCGCCGGAATCGCCGCGCGCAACCATAGACGGCGTGCTGACGTTCGACAAGCTCACCGACGTCTACAACTCCGGCACGATGCACGACGAGAACCAGCCATGCCACCTGCACGTCTCGGACACGAATATTTGCCGCGATCGGTGCACGGTGGAGTACGGTAATCCGTGCCGCTATTTCTGTCCGGCAGCGGTCTACGAACCGCTCTTCGAGAAACGCGACGGCTCGGTCGAGGGCCGCTTGCAGATCAACTTCACGAACTGCGTCCACTGTAAGACGTGCGACATCGCCGATCCGTACCAGATCATCACGTGGGTACCTCCGGAAGGCGGAGGGGGGCCCGTCTACACGGGCATGTGATGACGGTCACGGTCAACGGAGAGTCGCGCGAGCTGCGCGAGGGCCTCACGATCGCGCAGCTGCTTGTATTGCTGGGTACGGCGCAGACCGGGATTGCGGTCGCCTGCAACGATGCGGTGGTCCGGCGCTCGACCTTCGGCGAGTACCGCATCGCACACGGCGATCGCATCGAGGTCATCCAAGCGGTGGCGGGCGGCTGAGGGAGAAAGAGTCCGAAGAATCATGAATGATGTTCTGAGAATCGGTACGCTTGAGTTCGCGTCGCGGCTGATCGTCGGCACGGGAAAGTATCCCTCCCTCGAGGTTATGCAAGCCGCGCACGCGGCGAGCGGCGCACAAATGGTGACCGTTGCGATCAGGCGTATTGCTCTCGACGACCCGAGCGGCAAGACGCTCCTCGATTACATCGACCGCTCGCGCTTGACGATTCTTCCGAACACCGCCGGATGCTATACCGCGCGGGACGCCGTCCTCACGGCGCAGCTTGCGCGCGAGCTTTTGCAGACCGACCTCGTCAAGCTCGAGGTCATCGGCGACGCGCAGACGCTGCACCCCGATCCGCGCGCGACGCTCGAGGCGGCGGAGCGCCTCGTCGCCGACGGGTTTACCGTGCTCCCGTATGTCGGCGACGACCCGATCGTATGCCGGCAGCTCGAAGAGATCGGCTGCGCGGCCGTCATGCCGCTTGCCGCGCCGATCGGAAGCGGCCTTGGCGTTTGCAATCCGTACTCGATTCGTATCATCAAGGAGCGCGCGAAGGTTCCCGTCATCGTCGACGCCGGCGTCGGGACCGCCTCCGATGCTGCAATCGCGATGGAGCTGGGCGTCGATGCGCTGCTCATGAACACGGGCATCGCCGCTGCCCGTAACCCGGTGCTCATGGCGCATGCGATGCGTCGTGCGGTCGAGGCGGGGCGAATGGCCTACCTGGCGGGGAGAATGGCCAAGCGTCTCTACGCGAGCGCATCGAGCCCGATGGAAAACCTCATCGCCGTCGAGGAGGCGTAGCCAGCGTGCAGCCGGTAAAAGAGATCTCCGTCGAAGAGCTTGCGAAATGGCGCGCCGGCGAGAAAGCGTTCGTGCTCGTCGACGTTCGGCATCCGAACGAGTTGAAGCTCGCCGCACTGCCGGACGCCGTGAACGTCCCGCTCCACGAGCTTGCCGCGCGGCTCGGTGAGCTCGACGGCAACGTGCCGATCGCGCTCATCTGCCATACCGGGGCTCGTAGCGAGTTCGCGGCCCGATTCTTGGCAAGCAACGGCTTTGCTGATGCCTGCACCGTCGTGGGCGGAATCGACGCCTATTCCGCGCGCGTCGATCCGTCGATTCCACGCTACTAAGGTCCTTCGCAGCTCCCTCGAACGGCGTACAGGATCCAATGCACGGCGCCACGCAACGGCGACGCCGAATGCGCCCAGGTTCCGGCAATCGCATCGGCGGCGCGCTCGTCGAGCGAGGTAACGCGAAAATGCGGTTCGACGATTGCCCGGAGCCGCAACTCGTCGAAGTAGACGTGCGCTACCCCGCGTTCGTCGCCGTCGAGCGGTGCGAACGTTGCCTCAGCCACCTCTTCGCCGCCGCCGTAGCGCGCGTCACGCGTCGAGGCAAACGTCGCAAAGAAGTACGCTCCACCGGAGAGAACGCACGCGAGCGCGCCGACGCGCTTCCTGACGCTATGCGGGGTTCCGTGTAGCAACGCGTGCGTCGAAAGCGCCCCGTCGAACGGCGTACCGCCGATGTCGATCGCGGCAAGCGCGTCCGTTCCCACGGCGGCGGCGTCATCGATCGAGAGGACGTCGAATCCGGCATCCCTCAAGGCCGCAGTATTCCGCCCCATGCCGCTGCCGAAGTCCAGGACGCGTCCGCCGCCGCGGCAGCACAGCGCCTCGATGAGTTCCCCGGCAAGCGGATGGGCAGGCATCGGTGCGAGTATACCGCGAAACGCCCGACGATGCTTACGCAAGGCGATACCATGCCGAACGTCACCGTCGAGGACGACGCGGGGAAGCGCGTCGCGACCAAGGATCTCCTCGGCGGCTCGCTGCTGCTCTATTTCTATCCGAAAGACGATACGCCGGGCTGCACGAATGAAGCGTCGCAGTTTCGCGATCTGCTTGCGCGCTTCAAGCGAAAGAAGGTTCGGATCGTCGGCGTCAGTCGCGATAGCGTTGCCTCGCATCAAAAGTTCAAGAAAAAATATGCGCTCCCGTTCGAGCTGCTCTCGGACGTCGAGTCGAAGCTCTGCGATGCGTTCGGCGTCATCGTCGAGAAGAGCAACTACGGCAAGACGTACATGGGCATTGCGCGCTCGACGTTCTTGATCGACGCGAAGGGTACGATCGTCAAAGTGTGGCCGAAGGTGACCGCCGACGGTCACGCCGAGGAAGTGCTGGCGTACCTATCGCAAGAGTAACAAGACTACTCCTGGAACCTTGGACGCCGCTATTCCAGATTATCGAGGTCTTCGAAGACCAGACGCTCCTCGCGAGGTAGCCCATTCCAACGAGCGTCAAGTATGAAGGCGACGTCGGGAACGAACTCGGTTCTGGCGTCGTCGACGGCGCCGATAAGGCAGCGCAGCCTGCGATGACAAGAGGAGCTTAGTTCTCGGCCTGTCCTTTGCCGCGCGGTAGTGAGAACTGGATCAGCGCGCGCACGGGCGCGAGGCCCCGGCTGATGACGGCGCACGGCGTGACCTGCAGCCCCAACTCCTCAAGGCGCGCCTTTGCGGCGAGCAGCTCGCCGCCGTTGCTCACGATGTCCTCGAGAAGCAAGACGTGCTCTCCGCGATGGTACGGGCCCTCGACGTACTCGCCAGGAAAGGCGCCGTACCCCTTGGGCTTCTTGCGCACGACGATCATCGGAAGCCCGGAGAGCTGCGATACCGCCGTCGCGACGATCGCCCCGCCGAGCTCGGTTCCACCGACGAGATCGGGATTCGTCTCGGCGATGAGCGGCGTGAAGAGGCGAGCGATGCGCCGCAACACCTGCGGATCGCTGAAGAGCTGAAACTTGTCGATGTAGTAGTCGCTTCGCACGCCCCCCGCAAGAACGTAGTCGCCGCGCGTCAGCGCGCGGTCGAAGATGACCTTACGAAGCCAGACGAGCTCGGGGAGCGGACCCACGGGCTGATTGGGCGATCCTAAATGCTCCATTGCCATGCGTTCCAGGCTTCCTCCACCGGATTGGGGTCGAAGCCTTTGAAGTCGTCGCTGATCGGCTGCTGAAAGCGATACCAGTAGACGAAGATCTCCGGCACGTCGTCGTGAAGCAGCTGTTGCGTGCGCGCGTACGCCGCCTTGCGCGTCGCGTGATCGAAGTGCGTGAGCGCGTCGTTCTCGGCCGCGTCCATTGCGGCGCTGCAATACCGTGAGTAGTTGTATCCTCCGGGCGGAACGTTCTTGCACATGTACTGCGAGCTGTCATCGGGGTCGATGCCGGAGAACCATCCGGCGAGGCTGAGGTCGAAGTGTCCGAGCTGAAGGATCCCGCCCTCGCCTGCCGGAGCGAAGAGCACGTCGCCGGGAAAGTCCTTGACCTGCACTTCGATCCCGGCCTGGCGAAGCTGCGCCTGCACGATCACCGACTCTTTGCTTCGCGTGACGTTCGAGGGGTTCGTTACCTCGACGAGCACGAGCGGCTGCCCATTCTTGCGCATGATGCCGTCGGGCCCCGGCGCCCACCCCGCCGCCTCGAGCAGAGCGCGCGCGCGCGCGAGGTCATGCGGATACGACCGGACGTTGGGATCGAATGCCCACATCCAGTCGGGGAGGTCCTCTGTAGCCTCCTTTTGCTGGCCGTACGTGAGCGTACGAATCAACTCTCCCTTGTCGAGCGCATACGCAATCGCTTGCCGGACGCGCACATCGCGCAGGTACGGCCGCGCGTCGTTGAGCTGGATGTCCTCGTATCCGTTGATGTTCATCCACACGATGTGCGTATCCGGGATTTGACTCGTCTGCGGATAGGTCTCGATGGAGGCCTGATAGATCCAGTCGATCGCGTGCGTGCGCAGCATGTTCACCGACGTGTTCTCGTCGGGAACGATCTTCAGCTCGACGCGCTGCAATCCGGGCCGCCCCATGAAGAACCGGTCGTTGCGAAGCAGCGTGATATGGTCGCCGTGCGACCATTCGCCGAAGCGAAACGGGCCGTCGCTCACGGTCGGCTCGCTGTTGAACGGAACCTGGTTGATGTTGGGATACTTGTCCAGCACGTGAGCCGGTGCAATCGGGTACGGCTGATCGCTCTCAGCAAAGAACGTATTGACGAACGGCGAGAACTTCTCTTTGAGATGCACCACGACCGTGTAGGGGTCGGGCGTGTCGATCGTGCGGATCTCGTCGTAGCCGTGCCGCGAAACGACGTTGTTGTTCGGGTTCATGATCGCTTGCCACGACCACTTGACGTCGCGCGCCGTGACCGGCACGCCGTCGGTCCAGTAGGCATCCCGGCGCAGGTGGTAAGTGATCGCGAGGCCGTCGCGGCTGACGCCGCCGTTCTCTAGCGTCGGTACCTGGGCGGCGAGCATCGGAACCGGGTTGCCGCGAGCGTCGGCCGAGACGAGCGGCTCGAACATCAATCGCGCGACGAAGACGTCGGTCGTGTTCGAAGCGAGCAAAGGATTGAGATTCTTCAAGTCCCCTTGGATGGCGATGCGTAAGTCGCCCGGCACCGTCCATGCGTGCCGGCCGCCCTGGACGTTTCCAATGCTGCGGGTGCAACTCGCGAGAAGGAGACTCAGCGCGACGAAGGCGACCGCGCGTCTCATACCGCCGCCTTTCCGCCGACGCGGTTTCCGGGAATCGGATCGTAGCGCTCGTGACGCCAACGGAACGTTCCCAAGCCTTGCGTCCCCGTGCGCAACTCGGTGATGTACCGCGGCATCTCGACCTGCGGAACGTCGGCTTCGATCTCGTCGAATCCCGAGCGCGCCGAGGGCGTCATGCCGAGAATCTGCCCGCGCTTGCCGGTCAGCTGCTGAATGACCGTCGACGTGTATGGCGTCGGCACGATCACCGTAACGCGAACGATCGGCTCGAGCACGACAGGCCGGCACTTCGGCAGCGCCTCCCGGACGCCCATGCCTGCTGCCGTCTTGAACGACTGCTCGCTCGAGTCGACGTCGTGGTACTGTCCGTCGAACAACGTCACGTGCAGATCGCTGACGGGATAACCGCCAGGCCCACGTGCGAGCGCTTCGCGCACGCCCTTTTCGACCGCGGGAATGAACTGGCGCGGCACGACCCCTCCCACGATCTTCTCCTCGAACGTCACGCCCGAGCCGCGTTCCCGCGGCTCGAAGCGCAGCCATACGTCGCCGAACTGGCCGTGCCCACCCGTTTGATGCTTGTACCGCGAGTGGATCTCGGTCGATGCCGTGATCGTCTCTTGATACGGGATCGACGGGGGCGCCACCTCGACCTCGACCTTGTACTTGCGCGCAAGCCGCTCGACAGCGATGTTCACATGCTGTTCCCCAGAGCCTTGAAGCAACAACTCGTTGGTGACGTCGGCTCGCCCGAGCGAGAGCGACGGGTCCTCGTCCACGATGCGGGCGAGCATCTGCGAGATCTTTGCCTCGTCGATTCTCTCCCTCGGCCTGATCGCAACGGCGAAGACGGGCGCACCGTGCGTGATCCGCGGCAGAAGAACCTTGTGGCCGTTCGCGGTGATCGTGTCACCGGTGGCGACGGATTCAAGACGCGCGATGGCGACGATCGCGCCCGGCCCGGCATCGCCCATGGGCTCTTGTTTCTTGCCTTGTAAGCGGTAAAGGCCGCCGGAACGCACGCGCTCGCCGCCTTTGCTGATATCGGTGAGGGTCGCGTCGGACGTCACGGTTCCGGCGAGCACGCGCACGACGGATATCTTGCCCGATTGCGGGTGGATCGACGTCTTGAGGACGCGTGCGACGAATGGTGCCGACGGATCCGGCGGAAGCGGGCGTCCCTCGGCGTCGATATGCGGCCGATCCGCCGGTGAGGGAAACCAGCGTTCCATCGCGCGCACGAGCGCGCCGACGCCGGCGCCCGTCGCGCCTGCAGCGACGAGGACCGGAATGATCTGATCGTGCGAGCACTCGTTGCACAAGTCGCGCTCGACCTCGTCGAGCGGAGGTTCCTTTCCTTCGAGCAGCTCTTCCATGAGGGTATCGTCGAAATCGGCCATAGCCTCGAGGAGTGCGGTACGCGCCTGCCCGACCTGCTGCTGCACGCCCTGCGGAATCTCCACCTCGCGCTCTGCGCCGTCAGCCGATGCATACGCCTTCATCTCCGCGAGATCGACGAAACCGGTGAAGGACTCCGCTGCGCCGATCGGCCATTGCTCCGCGATCACGTGGCGGCCGTACGCGTCCTGCAGTGCGGCGAGCGTGCCCGCGAAGTTCGCGCCCGGCCGGTCCATCTTGTCGACGACGAAGAGGTGCGGGAGCCGCAGCTGCTCGACGGCGTCGACGAGCATGCGGGTCTGCACGACGCGTGAGGGGTCCGCCTCGACCACAATGACGGCGGCATCGACGCCGGTGAGCGCCATGCGCGTCTCTTCGAAAAAATCGATGAAGCCCGGCGTATCGACGATGGTGAGGTCGATGCCGTCTGCCGCACAGTGTGCGAAGCCGACCGTCGTACTCTGCGCGTGAGCGACGTCTTCGGGCTCGAAATCGGTGACGGTCGTACCGTCGGAAATGGAACCGCGGCGCCCAATGGCGCCGCAGTGTGCGAGGATCGCTTCGACGAGCGTAGTCTTGCCCGCGTGGTGAGGACCGACGAATGCAACGTTACGCAGGCGTGAGATCTCCGCCATCGATGGCTCCCCCTTCGAGCGTGGTGTCAGCGGCGGCGCTTGGCCGCCTTCTTGTTCGTCTTCTTCTTCGCGAGCTTCTTCGGCTTCGCCGTGCGTTTCGCGGCCACTTTCCGTTTCGGCGTCTTTCTCGCCGTCGCGGCGCGCGAGGCCCTGGCGACGGTTTTCGTCTTCTTTATCGGAACGCGCTTCTTGACAACGGCCTTCGCAACGGCCTTCTTGGCGGGCTTCTTCGCGACGCTTTTCTTTGCCACGGGCTTCTTGCCCGGCTTGGAGGCCTTTACCGCGCGTGCCTTCGACGACGAGGCCGCCGATTCAACGCTCCGGCGAGCGCTGCTTCCCTTAGGGGAGGCCGTTCTGGCGGACAGCGGCACTTTGCGCTTCGGGCCGGCGGTGCGAGCGGCGCGAGCGCCGCCGAGGCGAAGGGCGCGAGCGCTCTCCGTCTCTTCCGGGAGGCCCAGCTCGGCTCGGCCGAACCCCGTGATGCTGCTTCCCGGCGCATGCGGCCGCTCGGGGCGCCGCTGTCGTGCCTTCTCGATGTGCTCCCGCGTGGCGCGAAGCGCGACGCGCGCGAGCCGTCCGTTCACGGGGAAGACCAGCTCGTTGATGCCGCAGTCATCGAGCAGCTTGAGCACTGCTTCGAACGCTCCCCCCTGGTCCTTGGGGCTGTGCGCGTCGGAGCCGATCGCGACCGGAACGCCCTTCGCCTTCGCCTTGCGCAACAACCGACGGTACGCGTCGAGATAACGCCGCTTCTGATCCTCGGGATGGTCGCGATAGAGGAAGCGCGTGTTGAACTCGATCGCCATGCCGCGGGCGAGGCATGCCGCCAACACGCGATTTTCGTACTCCTCGAGCTTCTTGGCCTCCGGCCATTGTCCGAAGATCGCCGGCGCATAGATGTGCCCGGCGATCTGGCCGGGCAGCTTTTCGATCTCGTCCACGAGCTTCGTGACGTACATCTCCCACGTTCGTTCTTTGCCGACGGCCTCGAAGTACTCGGCGAACTCCGGATTGTCGAAGGGCCAAGGCCAGTCGGAGCCCTTCTCGGGGTGATCGATCGTGAGAAAATGGACGGAGCGCACGAGGCCGTCGGGCCGCATGGCATCCACGATGTTTTGCGCGTCGGGCCTCGAGCGAGGATCGGTGTCGATCTCGACCCCGATGGAGAAGCGCATGCCGCGGCGCAGACCTTCGGAGACGACCTGCGCGTGGCCGACCTCGACGCCCGCCGTCTCGGCACAGCCGTAGATATCTCCCGCTTCGGCGAGCTTGAGCGCGCGGCGCACCGTATTGACCGCGCCGGGGTCTTCGAAGGTGAGGAAGTTGACGTGATCGCTCACCATCAGGAAGCGCGGCCAGCCGCGGCGGCAGGCTTGATAGAACCAAAGGAAGAGCATCCGCGCCGAATACGCGATGGGACGCTCCTCGGCAAACAATGGCCGATGTTCCCCCTTCGCGTGGCCGTGGACGTCCGGGATTGCGCGTATCCGTGGGTCGCTCATCTGACTCCGGCGGATTTTTGGCTAACGCGCGCGCCGATACCCTTCGAGTTCCAAAAGACGTTGCTTCATCTCGAGCCCATAGTAGTAGTCGTGCAGCGCCCCCGAGGAGTCGACGACGCGGTGGCAGGGGAAGAAGAGCGGAAGGGGATTGCGTGCCATCACCCGTCCTACGGCCCGCGCCGCTTTGGGCTTGCCGATCTGCGTCGCGACCCAGCCGTACGAGCGCACCTCCCCGGGAGGGATGCTCGCTGCGGCGCGAAGCGCGGCCTGCTCGAACGGCGTGAGATCGCCGATGTCGACGACGCGCTCGTCGACGCGCCACGTCCGAAAGAATCGGTCGAGCGTATCGTGGAGCCACGCCGGAGCCTGTCCGCGCAAGACTGGGCGGCGCAAGCGCTGCTCGACGCGCTGCTGCACTGCCTCGAAGCCTCCGCCGGTGTCGAATCCGAGGTACGCGATGCGCGGTCCCCTGAAACCGACGTAGAGCCGCCCGACGGGCGTGCGAGCCGAGGTCAGCATCAGCGGCTCGCTGCGCATGCGCTGGCGTAATGACGTAATGTGCCCGAGAACTCTTCGGGCGAGGTCGCACGACGGCTCGGGAACGGGGAGGCATGCAAGGCAGTAGGCGACGCCTTCGCACTCCTCGTAGAGTCGCTGGCATTGTGGGCAGGCGTGAAGGTGCGTCGTCACCTCGGCCTTCAGCGTGCGCGTGCAGGTGCCTCGGGTCTCGTCCCACATCGCTTCGAGGTCACGACATCGCATGGGTTGGTGCTCCTTGCGGGGTAAAGCGGCCGACCTGCGGCCCGAGAATGCGCCGCAGAATCCGCACGGCTCGGTGCACGTGCGACTTCACGGTGCCGATGGGTTGGTGCAGAATTTCGGCGATCTCCGGGTGACTGCGCCCCTCGATGAATCGCAGCGTCGCCGCCGCACGAAGGTGCATGGGAAGTTGGAGCAGCGCGCGTTCGACGAGGGCGACATCCGCGTTCTGCTCCACGATGGTCTCCGGTCGCTGCGGCCGGCGCTCCTCGGTGTTGCGCAGCAGGGCGTCGGGATCAGCGAGCGCGTCGAGAGCGACGCTCGCCGGTCGCTTGCTGCGAAGACGATTGCGCGTGACGTTCAGCGTAATCGTGTAGAGCCAGGGCTGAAGGCGAAGCTCGTGTCGCTGCTCGGCAGGCATCTTGCCGAGCGCGCGATAGGCGCGCACGAACGCATCCTGGACGATCTCTTCGGCGTCCTCGCGATTACCGGTCATGCGCAGTGCGAAGCCGTAGAGCCTACGCTGATAGTCGTCGACGATCTGGTCGAAGCTCTCGACGCTCGCGACGCTCTTGCTTTCCCGCTTGGCTGAAGGGCGTGCGGGGCGAACCGCAGTTGACAAGAAGGCTCCTTGAAGGAGCGGTGCGAGAGCACTCATCCCTAGCTCGAACCGCCCGCTCCTATGGCCGAGTTTCACTCGCCAGTCCGGAGGTTCCCGCGGCCTCACGGGGAAGCTCCTCCCATGACGCAACACCGGATGCCGCCGGAGGTCGTCCCATCGCCCGAACTGCAGCCGCAGTCGGGCGTTTTTGTTGGAGAGATCTCCTTCGACGCGTACACCATGTGCAGTTTCTTGCCCGACCTCGATTCGGCACGGGCGATACCGCTCGTGCTTATCGGCTATCGCGCGCACGAGGACCCTTGGTTCGTTTGGCTGGTTCCGCAGGAAGGGCTGCGCCCGGAGGGGCTGACGAGCGACCCGTACTATTCGCGCGTTTTACGCGATCCGCGAGCGTACTTTCGAAAGAAACTCGCCAAGTACGTCGACGAGACGGGGTCGGTGAGGCGAGGGATTGAGATGCTCGTGGACTGCCATCAGAATCACTTGGCCTTCACGCCGCTGACGGAGCTCGGCGAGACGCCATTCTTGCATCCTTTGGAGCTCCAGCTTCTCGCCGCGTTCTGACCGGGCTGCCGGACGGTCGCTCTACACTATTTTTATGGAGCGGCTGTAGACGATGCGTACCGGCACCGCGAAGAGGTGGGTGCCGGTCAGCATGCCGTCGATCGTCAGACGGGCGTCGAGAGCGAGCAGCATGGATTGGACGGTGTCGTAGTACGCGGTCCCGTCGAGGTGGATGCGCCCCTTGATTCTCGCATTTTGCTCCGGCAGGGGGCCGTTCACGAAGCCGTCCGCGCGAAACTCGACTCCGACGACGCGCCGGCCACCGAGGATTCCGTTCACCCCCGGGCGCAAGGTCCCGCGCAAGTCGCCGCCGCCCACCGGGGACGCGGCCGCAAACGGCACGGGAGCGCGGAGCTCGCGCAGATCGCGAACCGTCGCTACGTCGAGGCGGACGGCAAACGGCTGGTTCAATATCGTCAGAAAATCGGGGTCCTCGTCCGTGCGATCCTCGAAACTCCCATCGGGAAGTTCGTCCTGCACGAACCGCGCGTGCTCGACCGTGCTCCCGGCGGCATCCGTGCGCGTGCAATCGGCCTGCGCCGTGAACTGCGTCACGCCGCGGGCGCGAGCGACTGCCAGCACCTGCATCCCGCTATAGGCGATGTGCGTCGTCGCTGCCGTGCCGACGCGGTAGAGGTCGTCGCCGGCGATCCTGTAGCGCAGAGTGGAGCCTGACGGATGTGCAATCAGGGCGGCAAATGCCCCGGCTGCAAGGACGGCTCGGCTCGACATGGTATCATCATACACGAAATGCTGCAGCCGGCGCGCTACCAAAGCGTCCTTTTGTGTGTAGCCGCGTTCGGTTGCATCGCCGCCACGTCTGCGTCCGACGTCGCGACGCTCTCGGCCATCTACTCCCATGCCGCCGATTCCGCGTACAGCCGCCATGCGATACTCGAGCGCGATGGAACGACGTATATCTCGAGCGGCGACATCAACATGGAGTGGCTGCGCGATTCGAGCGCGGTGCTCGTTGCCTACGTCCCGGACGCGGCGACGAAGCCCGCAGTCCGCTCGATGATCAAGGGTGCCATCGCCCGCCAGGCTCGCTACATCCTCATCGATCCCTATGCCAATGCCTTTACCGAAGACTATCGCGTCGCGGAGCGCAAGTTCGAAGTCGATTCCTTGCTCTATCCCGTCCAGCTCGCGTACCGGTACTGGCGTGAGGATCACGACGGATCGATCTTCACGCCGCAACTGGGCCGGGCGTTCGCGCTCGTCTTGCGCGTGCTGCGAACGGAGCAGCACCACGCGACCCGCTCGCACTATCGCAACGGCTCGCTCGTGGGGGGCGACGACGGCATGCCCTTCTCCTATACCGGCATGATTTGGACCGGATTCCGCCCCTCTGACGACGCCGCTCAGTACCCCTACAACATTCCGCAGAACATGTTTGCCGTCGTCGAACTCCAGCAGTTGAGCTCGATCGAGCGCAGTTGTTATCACAACGAGCGTCTCGCCGAGGAGGCCTGGGGTCTCAGCGTGCAGGTGCACGACGCCATCGAGCGCTCCGGCGTGGTCTTCGTCCCGCATTACGGGCGCATCTACGCGTACGAAGTCGACGGCTTGGGCCACGCCAATCTCATGGACGACGCCAACGTGCCGTCGCTGCTCTCGGCTCCGTACATCGGCTACCTCGACGTGCGCGATCCAATCTATCAAGCGACGCGACGCTTCGTGCTCTCCCCCTCCGACCCGTACTTCTACTCCGGAAAGGATGCGCAAGGCATCGGAAGCGCGCACACGCCGCGCGGATACGTATGGCCCCTCGCGCTCATCGTCGAGGCCATGACGAGCATCGATCCGGTCGAAAAGGCGCGGGTGCTGGGGTATCTCGCCGCTTCAGATACGGGCAATCACGTGCTGCACGAGTCGTTCGATCCGAACGACCCCAAGCATTACACGCGTGCGGACTTCGCCTGGCCGAACGCGCTCTTCACCGAGCTGGGAGACCCCGGACCCGCGACCGGACGCGCCTCCAATCGTTGACGAAGAACCGCACGTCGGCGGTCCCCCCGCACACCACGACCGCATCGGGGTCGGCAAACGTCCGGCCGTCGATGGAGAGCGTGAAGTCGCCGGCATAGAGGCCTTCCAGCGTCCGTACCACGCTACGCGAGAACTTGTCGGCCGGAGCGAGATCGCCGATCGCTTCACGCACGGCGAGCGCCAGCAGCTCGCGCACGCGCAGCGGCGTAGCGAGCGCGAAGACCGCCGCTCCGCTCTGCGCAACGGCTTGCAGATCGAGCGGAATCCTCACGCGGATCACGCTTCGTGATTTTGCGTTACCCGAGGAGCTGCCTGCCGCGATAGCGTAGAAAACGACGGAGATGCGCTACACGCCGCGCCGCCGCCGCGGCGACGAGGAGCGGCACGAAGGCGGAGGGCTACCCGTCATTCCGCTCGTGATTATCGTCGTCTTCGCGGGCCTGCTGCTCGGCGGTCTTCTCGCGCATTTTTTCGGGAGTCGCGGCTCTGGAGCGCAGGAGGCGATGAGCCCGTCACTCGTCACGCCGGTTCCGAGGCCGAGCGCAATGCCGAGTCTAACGCCTCTGCCGCGTCATCGTACACCTCGACCCACGCCGCGGGCGCATTCTTCGCCGGCGCCACTCGTATCGCTGACCCCTCGACCGACAGCTAAGCCTGCGCCAACACCCGAAGCGATGCCGACCGTAATGCCGCACGCGGTGCCGACGGCGCGGCTGACGCCGGCGCATCTCGCGCCGCGGCCTCCGACGCCGGCGCCCGCAACGACACTGCCGGCGGTGGTCACTGCGAGCCCCGCGCCGCCCCCGCGCACGCCGCCGCCACGCCCGCTGACGGTGCGAACGCAAGCGCCGCGGACGCAGCCTCCGCAGCGCGTCCAACAAGCCAGAGGCATGGAGACGAACGACCCGGCGGCCGTCGTCCGGGCGTATCTCTACGCGCTTGCGCGCGGAAACACGTCGCAAGCGGCGTCGTATCTCGCCTCAGGTGCACCCGACGAGCCCTTCATGCGCGGCGCGCGCGTGGCCGACGTTGAATCGATGTCGAACGGCGACGGCACCTATCTCGTCACGGCGGACGTGCGAGCGCGCGGTGGGAGCTACCGCGTGACCTGCACCGTTGCGGCATTACCGCAGGGAATGGTCATCACCGACCATTTCTACGTCAAGCCTCACTGACGGTCGGGGTTACTCTTCGTCGGGCCACGAGGCGAGGGAGCCGATAGCGGCACTCTTGAGCACGCGCAAGCCGAGCATCGCGCACTTCATGCGCGTCGGGCTGATGCCGATGCCGACGTTCTCCAGGACGGCTTCCTTCGTGAGCTTCGCGACCTCTTCCAGCGACTTGCCGATCACGGATTCGGTCAACATCGAGGCCGAGGCTTGGCTGATCGCGCAGCCCTTCCCGGAGAAGCGCACGTTGCGAACGGTACCGCCCGCGTCGACGAGCAGGTCCATGCGGATGCGATCACCGCAGAGCGGATTGAGATCCTCGGCGGTTGCCGTCGGCGCCTCGAGGCGACCGAAGTTCCGCGGATTGCGATAGTGATCGAGGATGTAGTCGCGGTAGAAGTCGTCCACGTCGTTCGTTAAACCTTAGACCTTGAAGATGCGCGCCGCCTTCTCGAGGCCCGCGGCGAGTGCGTCGACGTCGTCTTGCGTCGTATACAGGTAAAAGGACGCTCGAGCGGTTGCGTCCCAGCCCATCCGGTGCATGAGGGGCATGGTGCAATGGTGCCCGGCGCGGATGCAGACGCCGTCGGTGTCCAGGATCGATGCGACGTCGTGCGCGTGCACGTCGGCAAGATTGAAGGAGATGACGCCGCCCGTGCGCTCCGGGTCTTTGGGGCCGTAGACGGCAAGGCCGTGCGGCTCGAGCTCCGCAAGGCGCTCCAATGCGTAGCGCGTGATCTGCTTCTCGTGCTCGCGCACCCAGTCGAGCCCGACGTTGGTGAGATACTCGATGGCCGTGCCGAAGGCGATCGCGTCGGCGATGTTGCTCGTTCCCGCTTCGAACTTCCAGGGGGGATCGGCGAACGTCGCGCGCTCGTACTCAACCGTTCGAATCATGTCGCCGCCGGAGAGAAACGGCGGCATGGATTCGAGCAGCTCGCGGCGCCCGTAGAGCCCTCCGATCCCCGTGGGTCCGAGCATTTTGTGGGCGCTGAACGCGTAAAAGTCACAGCCGAGCGCGGCGACGTCGACGGGCAGATGCGGCGCTGCCTGAGCGCCGTCGACGACGATGAGCGCTCCGGCAGCGCGGGCCCGCGGAACGATCTGCTCGAGCGGTGAGATCGTGCCAAGCGTGTTGCCCACGTGCGCGATCGACAGCACTTTGGATCCGTCGAGCAGCCGGTCGAGATCGTCCAGGACCAGCAGTCCGCGGTCGTCGACCGGAATGAAGCGCAGCACCGCCCCGGTGCGGCGCGCGAGGAGCTGCCAGGGAACGAGATTCGAGTGGTGCTCCATCTCCGTGAGCAGTATCGCGTCGCCGGCGCGAAGGTTGGCGTCGCCCCAGGCGTAGGCGACGAGGTTGATCGCTTCGGTGGTGTTTCTCGTCCACACGAGCTCCGTGGGAGCACAGTTGACGAAGCGTGCGACGCTCGCACGAGCCGCTTCGAAGCGCTCCGTCGCGAGCGCGGCGATCTCGTACACGCCGCGGTGGATGTTGGCGTTGTATTCCCGGTAATACGTGTCGAGCGTTTCGATCACGCAGTTCGGCTTCTGAGAAGTCGCTGCGGAATCGAGATAGACGAGCCGTTTACCGCGTACGGTCGGGCGATCGAAGATCGGAAAGTCGGCCCGAATTCCGAGCGCCGTTGGGCGCGGTCGCGTTCCGCGTTCGGGAAGATGGAGCGTGCTCACGCGATCTTTGCCGCGAGCAGACCGCGCAGCTCGTCGCGCAGCTGCTCCGGAAACCGCTCGAGCGCGGGCTCGAAGAAACCGAGCGTCACCATGCGTTCCGCCGCGTCGCGCTCGATGCCGCGCGTCATCATGTAGAAGAGCATCTCTGCGTCGAGCGCTCCGACCGTCGCTCCGTGGTAGGCTTTTACGTCGTTAGCCGCGATCTCGAGAGCAGGCACCGAATCGATGTGCGCGCTCGGCGACAAGAGCAGTGCGTCGTCGCGCAGCGACGCATCACTCTTCTGCGCTCGCGCCGCGATGCGGATGTTCCCGACGTACCGTCCTTGACCGCGGTCCGTCGCAGCGGACTTCACGGTCGTCAGCGAGGTGGCACCGCCGACGCGGTGGTCGACGGTCGAACGCAGGTCGACGTGTTGGCTTCCACGCGGAAAGAAGATGCTTGCGATCTGCGCTTGCGCTCCCATCGCCAGGAGCTCGACGCCGATCTCTTCGACGACGAGCGCCGCGCCGAGATCGGCCGTTGCGCACGAAAAGGCGGAGTCTCTGCCCGGCAAAGCACCAATCGTCAGAAAGAGGCGCGCGTCCTGCGGCAGATCCTGGAGGGTCGCCACGCGAAGGTCGCTTCCGTCCTCCGTCACGACTTCGACGATGCCGCAAACGAACGCCCCGCCATCGCCTTCGATGCGCTGCACGATCGTCGCTCGAGCGCCGCGACGGACGTGGACGCAGGTGTAGGGAAAGAGCGGCGCGGTACCGGCGCGATAGGTGATGACGATCGGCCGTTCGACGTCCGCGTCCGGCGGAATGGTGACGAAGGCGTACCGGTTCGCGAAGGCAGATGCAAGTGCGCCGAACTTCGACGCCCCCGACGCCGTCATTCCGAGGGTTTGCGGCCGTTCGCCGACGCGCACCCGCGGGTCGTCACAGACGACCGTGACCTCGCCGCACGCCGGGTCGAACGCGAGATCGTCGATCGAAACGGCGTCGAGATCGATGCGCCAGTAGCGCCCAGGACGTTCGCGTCCGGAGTGCGTATGCCCGAAGCGCTGCAATGCCGCCGAGCGCACCTCCACCGGGAACACGTCGTCGGCAAAGCGTGCGAGGAGCTCGGCCGGCGGAGCGGCCGTGCGTTCAAGCAACGGCGCCGGTCTCCGCGCGAATGGCGTCGTAGCCGCCGCGCTCGATGTAATTGGCCAGCTCCGCGTCGCCCGTCTTGACGATGCGGCCGTCGAGCATCACGTGGACGACGTCGGGCTTCACGTAGCGGAGGATACGCGGGTAATGCGTGATGACGAGCAAGCCCGTCGGGTCGCTCTTGCCGCGCAGCGACGCAATCGATTCGCCGATGTGCTTGAGCGCGTCGACGTCGAGGCCGGAGTCGGTTTCGTCGAGAACGGCGTATCGCGGCGCGAGCACCGCCATCTGCAGCATCTCCAGCCGCTTTTTCTCACCGCCCGAGAAACCGTCGTTCAAGTATCGTCCGAGGAAGGACGCATCCATGCCGAGTGCCTCCATCTGCTCCATGAGAAGCGCCCGAAACTTTGCCGGCGTGAGATCGCCGGGACGAACGGCTTGCCGAGCGGCGTAGAGGAAGTTTGCAACCTTCACTCCCGGGATGGCAGCGGGATATTGGAACGAGAGAAAGAGCCCGGCTTTCGCGCGCTTGTCCGGCGAGAGTGCGAGCAGATCCTCGCCGTCGAGCGTTACGCTCCCGCTCGTAATCCGGTAATGGGGATGCCCGGAAAGAGCGAGCGCGAGCGTCGTTTTGCCGCTGCCGTTGGGGCCCATCAGGGCATGGACGCGGCCCGGCTCGACGGTGAGATCGATGCCTTTGAGAATTTCATTACCCTCGACCTCAGCGCGCAGTCCGACGACAGACAGACCCTGCTCTTCCCTCATTGAGGTATCGTAGCGAAGGCCCGTTGAGAAAGTCAAGGATAAACTTTACTATCTGCCTTCTCCATGCTAGGATACGGCCAAATGCAGGGCGAGCGCTTCTTCAAGACCACGCGCGGGAGGATCGTCGCCGAGCTGCGCCGTCGGGGCTCGGCGTCGGCCGCGGATCTCGCCCGCATCTTCGATCTGTCGCCCAACGCCATACGCCAGCAGGTGGTCGTTCTCGAGCGAGACGGGCTCGTGCTCGAACGGCCGGTACGGCGCGGCCCGACCAAGCCGACGCTGGAGTTCTCGCTGACGAGCGAGGCGGACGCGCTTTTCCCGCAACGGTACGACCGGCTGCTCTCGACGGTCCTTCGAGAGGTACGCCGTCAATACGGCGACTCCGCAGTCGGTAAGATCTTCGACTCGATCTCCGAGCGCGCCGTCGCGCGCGCGAAGCGTACCGTGACCGCCGCGGGCGCCGAAGATCGCGTCTCTCAGCTCGCCGATCTCCTGCGGCACGACGGCGTGGTGGCTGAGTACAGCCTTATCGATGGCGGTTTCGCGCTCCACGAGCACAACTGCCCGTACTCGGCTGTTGCCAAAGAGCACCCCGAGATGTGTCACGTCGTTCATCAGATGATCGACGAGACGATCGGCGGTAAGATGGAACAGACCGAGTCGCTCGCAACCGGGGGCAGGGAGTGCCGGTTCGAGATAAAAGCGCAGGTTGGAGGATAAACGTGGATTTCGCAAAGTTTCAGCGTCTGGTCGAAGAGCGCCCGGGATTTCGTACGATGGAGAATCCAACGGCGAGCGGCGAGTACTTCAGCGACTCATGCGGCGATATGTACAACATTTTTCTCAAGGTCGGCGCCGGCGCCGTCGTCGAGGACATCACGTACTTCACGACCGGCTGTGGCTTCGGTACTGCGACCTGCAGCTTGGTCACGGAAATTGCGCGCGGCAAGACGCTGGAAGAGGCTGAAGCGATCGGCGAGCAAGAGATCGTGGACGCGCTCGGCGGCTATCCCGAGAAGAAGCGCGATTATCCCGGCCGCGCGCTCGAAGCGCTCAAACTCGCAATTGCCGATTATCGCGCCAAAGTCGCGCGCGGCGACGTTCCCGATTACGCCGCTATGCCCGCATCGCCGCGCGTCGAGCCTGCAGCGCCTGCCGCTGCGGCGAGCGCGAGCGACGGGAAGTTCCTGATCAACCTGCGCGCGTAAGCGGGAAAGCCGCTCGCTTCTCGTACCGGGTCTTTCCGTTGCGGGGCACCGAGTCGAAAACCGTCAACGCGTCGACGGCGACCTCAAATGGGTCGATCTCGAGCATCGGAAGCGTCGTTTTCACGCGCCCGGGAACTCGCGCCAAGGTTACGTGCGGAACCGCGTCATTCTCGCTGCCGTAGCCTAACGCCGCGCAGACCTCGCGCACCTGCGCCGAGAGCACGCGATACGCGTTATCGGCGCCCCGAGACCCGACGAAGATCACGCGCGGCTTGCGCTCGTGTGGAAAGGCTCCAATGCGATCGAAGGCGAGTAAAAAAGGTGCGTGACGTTGCGCAACGCCCCGCGTTGCCGCCACGATATCGCAGAGGCGTCCGGAATATACGCTGCCGAGAAAGACGAGCGTCATGTGATAGTTCTCAGGATCGACGAACCGTGCGTTCACGCCGCAACCCTCGAGCCTCGTAGCGACGGACGCGCAGGCGATACGCGTCTGGTCGTCGATCGTGATGCCGATAAATAGCCTCACGTGAGGTAGGGATTATCGCGGCGCTCGATGCCGATCGACGTCATCGGCCCATGCCCCGGAACGACGCGCGTCGCATCGTCGAAGGGCAGGAGCTTGGTTACGATCGACGCGACGATGTCTTCCATCGAGGTTCCGCCGAGATCCCATCGCCCGATCGATCCGGCGAAGAGGGTATCGCCCGTGAAGAGCGTCGCTCTGTCGCGAGTTACGAAGGAGACGCTGCCGGGCGTGTGACCCGGCGTGTGCAGTACGCGCAACGCAATCTCACCCGAGCCGATCTCGTCCCCATCGGCAAAGCCGCCGTCGAGCGGCACCACCGCAGGGGCCCGCGCGTACCCGATGAGCCCCGCCTGCCAAGGCAGCGTTTCGTACAGCGGCAGATCCGCCGGGTGAAGCAACGCACGCGCGCCCGTCGCGTCGCGGAGACGGCCGACGTCTCCGATGTGGTCGATGTGCGCGTGCGTGTACACGAGAAACGTCGCGCGAAAGCCGCGCGTGCGCAGGCGCTCTACGACGTCGTCCACGCCGTCGCCGCCGTCGACGACGATCGCATCACGCGTCCGTTCGTCAGCGAGAATCGTGCAGTTGCAGGCGAGTGGTCCGAGCGCGAACGTCTCGCGAATCACCGCACGCGCGCGCCGATTCCCGTGCCGTCGCCGAGGGGCAAGATGGTTGCCGCGAGATCGGGATGCGCGAGGAAATACCGGTTGAAGTCGCGCAGCGCGCGCGTCTCGGAGGTGTCGTCCGCGCGTTCCGGCTGCGCGACCCGGCCGCTCCACAAGCAGTTGTCGACGATCACGAGCCCCGATCGCTTCAGGCGCGGAATCGCGAGATCCAGATATGCTCGGTATTCGGTCTTGTCGGCGTCGATGAAGACGATGTCGAGATTGCGATGCGGAAAGGTTTCGAGAACCTCGAGCGCGTTCTGATTGAGCACGACGATCGACTCCGCCTCCCCTGCGCGCTCGAAATAGGAGCGCGCGACGTCGGTACGCGCCACGTCGACATCGATCGTCCAAATGGTCCCCACGGGCGGCTGCGCGAGTGCCATCCAGAGCGTCGAGTAGCCGTAGGCGGTGCCGATCTCCAGAATGCGGTTGGCCTGCATCGCGTGGACCAGCGTTGCCAAAAACCGTCCGGTCTCGCGCGACACGATCGGGATGCCGTCCTTTCGGCCGTGGCGTTCCAGCTCCAAGAGGAGGGGATCGGGCGGCGGATGCGCTGCTTCGAGATACGCGGTGACGTCGTTCATGACTGCGTCATTCGCTCGGCGGCGAGGACTACATTGCGCAAGAGCGCCACATTCGTGACGGGACCCACGCCCCCGGGCACCGGGGTGATCGCGCCGGCCACTCGAGCCACGCTGGCAAAATCTACGTCGCCGACGAGCTTGCCGTGCAGGAGCGTCGTGCCGACGTCGATCACTGTCGCTCCCGGCGCGATATCCTCGGCGCGCAGCAGTCCCGGCACGCCCGTTGCCGTGACCACGACGTCTGCCATGCGAACGTAGGGTTGGAGGCTGCGCGATGCTTTGTGCAGCACGGTGACGGTAGCGTCTTCGAGGAGCATGAGCAGTGCGACTGGCGCGCCCACGACGACGGAGCGCCCGATCATGACGGCCGCGTATCCGCGCAGCGGCCAATGGGGGCTGCGCTGCAGCAAGAGCATCACGGCGGCGGGCGTAGCCGGAACGAAGAGCGCGCACTTTCCGAAGGCGAGATTTCCCTGGTTCGAGGGGTTCGCTCCGTCGACGTCCTTGTTCCGCGGAATGGCATCGGCGATCGCGCGGATCGATAGAGGCTCCGGAAGCGGCTGCTGGAGCATGACGCCGTGCACCGAGGCGTCCACGTCGAGTGCCGCGAGCCGTTCGCGAACGTCCCCCGTCTGCGCGGACGAGGGCAGACGCTCGGCCCGGACCTCGATGCCGAGCCGCACGCCGGTTCGCTCGAGCGTGTGCACGTATGCGGCACTCGCCTCGTCCTCTCCCACGAGGACTACTGCGAGCTTGGGATGAGTTCCGCGCTCCCGCAGCGCAAGAATACGCGAGAGAAGTTCGGCGCGCAGTTCGGCAGCTACGGCCTTGCCGTCGAGTATGCGAGCGGGCACGCCGTCGCCTTCGTCCGCAAAAGGAGTTACCCCTGGACTCTTCCGCCGTGCGCAGGTCGGCGCCATGGATCCTCGCAGCGATCGCGGCAATCGTCGCGACGCTCGTACTCGTACCGCTCTTTCGCGGAGGGTCGCGCGTCGCGGGTCCGGCAGGGCTTGCCGGTCAGCGCGCTCCGCTGATCGTGCTGCGCGACGACGAAGGACGCCCCGCATCGCTCGCACGGTATCGCTCCAAAGTCGTGCTCATGAACCTTTGGGCGACGTGGTGTCCGCCCTGCCGCGAGGAGCTGCCGGATCTGCAGCGCCTGTACGCAGCCGACGCGAGCCGGGGACTCGTCGTGATCGGCGTCGATCAAGGCGAATCGGCGCAGCGCGCTCGCGCGTTCGCGCAATCGCTCGGCCTGCACTTTCCGATCTGGATCGACGCCCAACAAGATTTCGGACGAGCCTACGACGCACTCGGATTTCCTACGACGGTCATCATCGACTCGACCGGTACGATCGTGCGCGGGTACGACGGTGCGTTGACCTTCGACCAAATGCGCGCTGCGGTCGCGCCGCTGCTCGCAAGGCTGCACTCCTGAGCGTGAGAGACGTCGCTACGCTGGTCGTCGCCGTCGCGGCCGCCGTGCTCCTGCAACTCCTGCTTCCGAATCGCGCGATCTGGCACCAAGGATGGTACAGCGTCGCGCTCGTCGCGCTCGTCGCGTTGCTCGCGGTTCGTGCGCGGCATGCCGCCGTAAAGGCGGCGGGGCGTGCGCGAGCGGCCGTCGTGCTCCTCGCGTTCGGCGGAGGAGCGATCGCGTTTAGCGGAGTTGCGAGCGGACTCTTGGCGCCGGACCGGCAGCAGATCGTCGGAGCGCCGGGCTCGGACATTTTCGTTCCCGATCTCGGCGGCTCGCTTCGCTTCGCCGCCTTGCACGGTCGAGAGCCGCCGGCGCTCGTCCTCCCCGGACGCGCGCCGTTGCCGATCGCGTCCCAGCGGTACATCGGTGCGTTTCTCGTGAAGCAGATGATGCGCACCGTGGTTGCAGTCGAAGCGCGCGACGCGGCGGACGCGCACCTCACGATCACGCAGCCGACGGGGTCGGCGTTCTCGTCGCCCGTCTTGCTGATGCAGCAGACGCAGCGGATCTCGGGGCTCGATCTTCCCTTCGATGCCTTCTCCGTTCCGGCCGCACATCGCATCGTCAAGGTCGTGCTCTTCAGCGCGCAGCAAGTCGCGCTGATGAGCGGCATCTCGGGATCCCCGCGCCCGGTCGTGCTCTTTGCCGTAGACGACGAGACCGATCGACCGCTTCCACACGCGATATTCCTGGCGAACGACCGCCAGCAGGTGGCCGTCGGCGGACTACGCTTGCGCGCGACGATCGTGCGGTATCCGGCGGTCGAGCTTACGGCGATCCCATCGCTCCCGGGTCTGACGGTTGGATTCGGCGCTCTTGCGCTGGGCCTCGGGTTGTCGCTCTCGCAGCGCGGCGCTAAAACTCCGTCACGCTCGAAAAGTTGAAGCCTTCTATTCGCGCAGCTGGCGTGACGACGCCGTAGCCGTAGCCGCCCGTACGATACTGCTCTCGCGAGAACTCGCACGCGCGCAGCGCTTCTAGGATGCTCTGATTGAATCGCAGGTTGCGAACCCCGTGCGCGACGCGCCCTTTGTCGATGAGAAACGTTCCGTCGCGCGTCATCCCGGTGACGATCGCTCGCTTCTGATCGACGGGCCGAATGTACCAAAAGCGCGTGACGAGCAGGCCGCGCTCGGTTCGTGCGACGAGCTCGTCGAACGAGGCGCTTCCGGGCCCGACGACGAGGTGGAGCGGCTGCGGGCCGTACGCGTTGGGAGCCGGCAAGGCGTGGCCGGTGTTCTCGCGCCCAAGTTTGTGCGCGTAGTAGCTGTCGGTGACTACCGAGCGCACGACCCCGCGCTCCACGAGGGCGAGCCGCTGCGTCGGATACCCTTCGAAATCGAACGGCATGCCTGGAGCGAGCGGATGCGACCAATCGTCGTACAGGGACACGTTCTCGCCGAAGTACGAACGGTCGAGCCCTGCGCTGCAAAACGAAGAGCCTTCGTCGAAACTCTGCGCCGAGAAGTGTCCCGAGAGGTAGGCGAGCATCTCCCCGAAGGCCGCCGGCTCGAGCACGACGGTCCACTTTCCGGGTTCGACGCTTTGAGGCGCCCTCGCGCGCCGCGCTTTCTCAACCGCACGCGTAGCCACGGCGACGGCATCGATCGCGTCGACGTCGGTCGCGTGTGACTCCGCCCATCCGCTCGCGTCGGGTGCGATCATCTTGACGTTGGCGCCCGCCTCGGTTCCGTCAAAGGACGAAAGCGCGCCATTCGAGTTTGCAACCGTGATACCGGTGGAGGCCGTGGAGATGTAGCCGGCGCACCAGCATCCCGAGTCCTCCGCTGCCGCGAAGAGCGGATCGCAGAGCTGCGCGCGGCGCTGTGGTGGCGCCGTTGCCGTCGCACGCACGTACGCGCCGGCAGGCGCAGCCGCGGGTTTACCCGCGGGAAGCGACGGCTGCAGAGGATCCTTCGGAGCAAGCCGCGCCATCGCCGTGGCGCGGTCGACGAGCTGCTGCAGCGAGAGCGCGTCAAACGCATTTGCGCTCGCAACGCCGGTGCGCCCGTCCACGATCGCGCGAACGGAGAGCTCGACGCCCTCGGCCGCAACGTTCTGGTTTGAAACCTCGTGCGTGAAGCGCGTCACCGCGCTGTCGCTCGCCGCGACGAGAGCCTCGGTCTCGTCGGCGGTCGAGCGTTCGAGGATCTCGCGCGCTAGCCGCTCGCGATCCAGGCCATTCATCCCTGTACTCCGCTCATTCGTATCCCACGCCGACTGCGACGTTTCGAAAGCGTGCGGGTGCCGCGGCTTGGGTCGTGCGTCCGACCTGCATCGGCTCGCCTTTGCCGCAGTTCGGGGTCCCCCAGGCGAACCAAGACGCGGCATCGCCGACGGCGTCGCATGAGCCCCAGAACTGCGGCGTCATGCCGGCGTAGGTAGGGTTCTTGAGCATGCGGCCGCGTTTGCCGTTCTTGATCTCCCACGCGATCTCGCATCCAAACTGGAAGTTCAGGCGGCGATCGTCGATGGACCAGGAGCGGTTGCTCTCCATGTAGAGACCCTCGCGGACGTCGTCGAAGAGATGCTCGAAAGGAACGTTACCGGGCAGCAGGCTCAGGTTGCACATGCGGATCATCGGCGCGAAGGCCCAGCTCTGGGCACGGACGCAGCCGTTTGATGCTCTTCCGATTGCGCGCGCTGTGTCGTTGCTCATCTCGTAGCCGACGAGGATGCCGTCGCGCACGATATCGGAGAGGCCGGATTTCGTCCCCTCGTCGTCATAGCCGCAGGTCGCCATCCCGAGCGGCATCGCGTTGTCGATCACGATGGTGACGTGCGGCGATCCGTAGCGCAGCCGATCGAGCTGGTCGATTTCAAGAAAGCTCGTGCCGGAGAAGTTCGCCTCCCAGCCCATGACGCGATCGAGCTCGGCGGGATGACCGCAGGATTCGTGAATCTGCAGCGACACTTGCGATCCGCCCAGGACGATGTCGCAGATTCCGCTGCGGCACTGCGGAGCCGCGAGCAGCGCGATCGCCTCTTCGCCAATTCGCCGCGCATTCTCCCGGAGGTTCGCCTTTTCGACGATCTCCCAGCCTCCGGATTGGTAGAGTCCAACGTCGCCCGGGAACGTGCGCGTCTGCGCGTCGCCGTCACCGACCGCCATCGCTTCCATCCCGCAGCCGGTCTGCACGACGTGCTGCGCGATGCGCGATCCGCTCGAGCTGTACAATGTTTTCTTCGTGCTCCAAAGATCGATCCACGCGCGGCCGACTGCGATCGCGTTTCCGGCGTGCAGATCTCTCTCGGCTTCGAGAAGCAAGGCGACGCGCTCGCCGAGCGGCACGCTCGCCGGATCGCGCTCGACCGGCGTCGCGTACTCGTCGACATAGGCGCGCGGGGGCGGGAAGCCGATGCGCCGGCGCGCGATTGCGGCCCCGGCTCGCGCAATCGCGCACGCGCGCGCCGCGGTTGCATCGAGCGCAGCGTCGTTCGGATCGTCGCTTGCGGCGAATCCCCAGGAGCCGTCGACGAGCGCGCGGACGCCATAGCCGCTGGAGGTCGCATCGGCAAGCGACGCGACGACGCCGTTGCGCACTTCGACGCGCTCGCTGCGCGTCGTCTCGAAGCGCACGTCTGCGAACTGCGCGCCACGCGCTGCGGCGGTGTCGAGAACGCGCTGCGCTGCCGCGTCCGTCATCGAGACCCTCCCACGAGCGCACGAACGTTGCCGATCACGATCGAGCCGGCGGGTGCAGGCGACGCGCGCGTAGCGATGACGTAGAAGCCTACCAACCGCATCGGCTGCGGCATGCCGAGCGGAAACCGGACGACGACGTGGCGCAGCCCCTGTTGGTTGAGGGTCACGGCTGCAAGAAGCACCTGTTCGTCGATCGCGTTGCGCAGCGCGAGGCGTAGTGCGGCGCCGCTGCCGTCGTCGCGAACGTCGAAGCTCAAACCCACGCTGCCGGCCGGAAGCTCTCGCTCGGCGACCGCATACGCCGCGTGCTCCCGATCGCCGATGGCGTAGGTCAGACGAATGCACCCGTCACACGCGACCTGCGCGCTTGCGCTGCCGCTGCCGCCGGCGGGAAAGGTGAGGAATGCAATGCCGTTCGCGATGTCGACGGCGACGTCGTGACTGCCGACCGAGACGTGCAATGCCGCGACGCGGCCGCCGACGTCCAAACGTACGTCCGCGTCGCGATCGCCCGCAGTTACCTGCCCGAGACCGTCGATAGTAGCGCCGCTGGCGCTCCAAAGCATCTGGCGCGGGAGAGCGAGCGCGAAGCCGGCCGCATCGAAGGCGTGGGCTTGCAACGCGAGCACGCCGTGCGGTTCGACGTTCGGATCCGGCGGCAGGATAACTAGCCGCGCGGGCGCTGCGGTCACCTCGAGCGGAATGCTTCCGCGGATCGTTCCGGCGCGCAGTTGAATGCGTCCGGTACCGGGTGCGGCTGCTACGAACGTGTCCCCGCGTACGGTTCCGAGCGCGCCCGGCTCGACCGTTGCCGTGAGCGGCGCTTGCAGATCCGCGGGGTGTTCGTCTGCGTCGATTGCAGCGACGTGCAGTGCGACCTGCGCGCCCGGGACGGCGCGAACCACCTGCGGCGACGCCACCAACCGCTGCGCCGCTCCGACGGGAGCGTCGTTGTAGAGAAAGATGCCGTTTGCGACGCGGCGTTCGATACCGTCTGACGGCGAGCTTTGGAGTAATGCCTTCCGCTCGCCGAGCAGTCGCACGGCGATCGCGGAGGATCCTCCGCCGTCGAACGCCATGCCGTCCTGCGCGCCGAGTGCGCGCATCAGCTCGGCGAGCTGCGGCCGCGTCAAACCCACGCTGCGCTCCGGCTGGCGCCCGTCGACCTCGACGAGCAACAGCGTTCCGTCGCTCTCGAGCGCGGCTCCGGAACATGGGATCCGGTGATCGAACGCGCCGCCGCGAGGACCGTCGGGATCCGCGTACCACGCGCCGTGATAGAGAATGAGCGGGCCGCCACCGACGGCGTCCGCGATCTCCGAGAGCGCGATCGGCGCGAGGGCGCCGCTTGCGACCACCGCATCGCCGACCGCTGGGAGAGCGCCGGGCGCGACGTCGGAGCCGACGACGAGATAGTATCCAGCGGGCTGGGGTCCGTCGGCGGTCTGCGCGAATGAATCGACGCGATAGGCGGCAAACGGCGGTGTTCCTGTCGTGGGCGTGAGCGCAACGCTCGTGAAGCCCGGCTCTTGGGACACCGCTCCGAATGCAGGCGTGAGGAGCGCGATCTCATTGGAATGCGAGGGCATGACGTCAACGCCGTCGAGTGAGAACGCCTGCGTGCCGATCTGCACCGAGCCGGTGAAGGAGAACTCGGCGAAGTGCGCGCTTCCCGAGCGCAGCAGCGCGAGTGCGTAACGTTTGCGCGGCGAGCGCAGGAGCGTGCCGTCTTGAACCACGATGTTCGTCGGGCGGTTCGTCCGTCCGATGTCGAAGTAGTCGCCGTTGATGCCGGCGACGGCGCCCGTGCGTTGCGCCATGTCCGAGATCGTCTCGCCGTTCGAGCCCAACGCATCGCCTGCGAGCACGGTACGCGCGTGCACGCCGGGGTTCGTGAGATCTGCGGCGATGACGTGGACGGAGATCGGCCCGGCATCGCTCCATAGCTCGTAGTCGCCGTATTCGACGCCCGGAGCGACCCGCTCGATCTCCGGCGCCTGGAGCGTAACGACCGGAAACGGAGCGTGAAGATCGAGCTTCGACGGCAGATCGGCCGCCGACGCAAATGCCGGAAGTAGTGCCAGCACGATCGCGGCCGGCAGCCGGTGCGTCACCGGCGTACGACGGAGACGGCGAGTGGGTAGCCGCCGGTTTGAAAGGGTGCGCCGCGCACGCGCTTCAGAGTTCGCGCGTCGAGCACGTCGACCTCGTTGCTTCCCGCGCAAGGGATATAGAGCCGGTGCGAGCGTACGTCGAGGGTGGGCGCCCACGGCGTGCGGCAGGTACCGACCGGTGCGTGCGCGACGCGCAGGGTCCGCGCGTTCAGCACGTCGACGACGTTGCTTTGCTCGTCGGTAACGAAGACGCGCCCGAGCGTCCCAAGCGCGATGCCGACCGGAAACTCGAGTGGAGAACTTCGCGCCGCTACGCGTGGACCTCCGGGACCGAGCGCGATCTCGGTGACCCTTCCGGCCGCTGCGAGAAACGTGCTCTCGCTTTGGTTCGAGACCACGTAGAGCCGGCGCCCGTCGCGCGAGAGCGCCAGCGAGAAGGCGCGCGGGACATGCCGTATTCGCCCGACGACGCGCATGCGCTTCGCGTCCACGATTGCGACGGCGTCGTCGTTCACGTCGGCAACGTAGACGCGCTGCGTGCGAACATCGATCGCGATACCTTCGGCGGTCGTTCCCGTGACGATGGTCGCGACCCGATCGCCGGAGACGCGTGCGAGGCCGCCCTTGCCGTTCAGCTCGCGCTCGGTGACGAAGACCGCGTGGAGCGGCGGATCTGCCGCGAGCTCATCGCCGAGCAGGATGCCTGGGATCTCGCGAACGTTCCAGGGCCTCAGTCGCACCGACGTCATCGTACTGCCGTCCGTGTCGGTCGCCGCAATCTCCCCGCCGGCTGCGATCACGTCGCTCGGAGAGCCTGCGGTTGCGAGCGTTCCGAGCGGCGCGAAGGTGCGAGGATCGTGAAACGCTATGCCGTTTTGGTACGAAGCGACGGCGATCACCGGAGCGTGCGGCGGCGCGACGATGTGAAACGTTCGAACCGCAAGGGACGCGGCGTTTGCCGCAACCAGCGTTGCGCTTCCCGGCGGAGCGCCCGGCGGCACGACGTACGCGCCGTTCACGATGGCACCACTGCCGATCACCGAGACGCGATTCGGCAGCGCGCCGTCCGACAGGCGCGTGGGGAAGCGGCTGCCCGGCACGAGGGACGCGGCCGTGTTCGCGAATCGCGCGATCGCGAGGCGGTGGGTCGCTGCGAGGAGCGCGAGCGCGCATGCGGCCGCAACGATCGTGCGCATCAACGCATCGTCATCGCGTGGACGCGTGCCAGACCTTCCGCGACGTCGGTTCCCGGCGCCACGAGGGTCTGCGCGGTCTTCGCGGGATCGATCGCACACGCTGCCAAGCGGTAGCCGTCGAACGTTCCGCACACGATGGCGTAGTCGGGATCGACGACGAAGGCGCGCCCCGCCTGCGCATCCAGCACGACGACGTACATCCGCGCCTCACCGGCGCGCGCGCGCGCGATGCGCTCGGTCCATGCGTCGCTTCGCGTCGCCCAGAGCGCGAGTCGATAGCCCGCCCGGCGGAAGGCCGCGAGGCCCGCGGGGTCGTGCATCACGCCGTCGTCCACGATCGCAACCGGGATCGTCGCATCGAGGGCGGCGAGCTGCGGCTGTGCTCCCGGAGCGAGTACGTGCTCGCATTCCAAAATACGCAAGCGGTCGTCGATGTCGCCTGGAAGCGCATGCGCGCTGACGGCCACGCGCAGGACGCTTCGGGCCGCCGTCTCTCGCGGCGCCGGCTCGGGGAGTGCAACGCGGCTCGGGTGCGGGTCGCCGAGTTCGACGGTCGCCACGATGCATTGCGGCTCGCGCTCGCCGGCTATGGCAAGGACGTCGCCTGAGTCCGAGAGGATTTGGCTCTTTCCGCAGTAGAGCACCATTTCGCGTTCGACGCCGCACTTGTCGGCGGCGGCAAACGGGACCCCGTTCTCGTACGCGCGCATGGGTGCCAGCAGATCGGCGATGGGGTTCTCTAGCGCATTTGGGTCGCGTCCGCTCGAAACCCACGCCGTCGGCATGACGAGCATCTCGGCTCCGCCGTCGACCAGGGCGCGTGCGATCTCCGGCATTCTCCCATCGGCGCATACCAAGACGCCGAGGCGACCGATCGACGTGTGAATCGGCGCGACCTGCGTTCCCGCTGCGAACCATCGCCGGTCGAAGTGCCATAAGAACACCTTGTCGGCACGGCCGGCCACGCGACCGTCGGAGTCGATCACGACTCCGGCGTTGTAGAGCTGCGAGCCGTCGCGAGTCGCGACCCCCGCAACGATAACGGCCGCTCGCCGAGCCGCGATCTCACAAAGGCGCGCGACGGCACGATCGATACCTATATCGTCAACGTCCGAGTCGCCGAGAACGTACGCAGGCACGGTTCCCTCCGGCAGGACGACGAGATCTGCGTCCGCTGCGGCGTCATCGACGCTGCGTTCGATACCGCGAAATGCTTGCTCGAACGAACGGCGGTCGTGCGCGCGAAGCTGGAGAGCCGCAACGCGAAGAGTCCGTGCCATTGCGGCTCGATTCGCCTTCGAGGCGCAGGTCTCCGGGCGTCGCAACGAAGAAGGGGCGCGCATGCACCGCATCCTCGCAGCCGTCGCCCTCCTCAGCGTTCTCGCCGTCGAAGCGCCGCTCTCTGCAGCGGGCGCTCCGCACCACGCGCCGCCGAAAGACGCGTGCTCGCCGCTGCCGAGCCGGTGGCAGCGTTTGCAGTGCGAGAACTTTCATCGCTCGGCTCCCGGCGACGAGTACTTCGGGCGTATGAAGATGAGCTATCTCGGCATCGACAACACCGCGCACGACGTGGCCATTGAAGCCGGTGCGTACACGACTAATCCCGGGCTCATCGCTCGTCTCGAGTTCGCCGACGAAGCGCTGCGGCAATGGGCGCAGCGCTATCCCGGCGATCCGCAGCTTGCGCGCAGTTACTTTCTGATGGTCGAAGTATACCGTAAGGTGTACACGCAAGACGCGCAGCGGCGGGCGTGGGCGTACATGCAGCATATCATTCACACGTATCCGTCGTCGTACTTCGCGAAAGTTTTGCGCGTCGACGTTGCGCGCGGCTTCACCGAACACTGGTTCGCGCTTGCGCAGATGTGCCCGACGCCGCTGCCGACGCCGGGTCCGCGCGATCGACGGCCGCCTCCGACTCCGACACCCGAACCGACGCCGGTCGAAACGCCGACGCCCACGCCGCCCGGCCAGCCGAAGGTCGTCGTCATAACCCCGCCGTGCGTGCAGCCGCAGACGCCGGCTCCCGAGGAGAGCGCGTCGCCGGTTCCCGAAGAGAGCGAGCCGCCGGTTCCCGAAGAGAGCGCGACGCCGGTTCCCGAAGAGAGCGCGACGCCGGCTCCCGAAGTAACGCCGCTATAACGCGATAAAAAAGAAAGAGCCCCCGGATTGCTCCGGGGGCTCTCCTCGATCGTTCGCTGACGATCTAGAACTTGATGCCCAAGCCGAGGTACGGACCGTTTTGAGACGTGCCGATCGGCGAGTCATCGAGCTGATATCCGCGTTCTCCTTGCCAACCGCCCTCGATCATGATCGGGGTGTTGAAGATTGAGTACGCGAAGCCGATGTCGTACTTCAAGATGTTGTACGCAACGGTGTAGGCACCATACGTGCCCTTGACGTTCGGATAGTACCACGCACTGCCGTACCAGCTCCACGGGTGGTTTAGGTCGGGCAGCTTCGATACTCCGAAGCCCCAGTTGTTGAGGTGCGGATAGCCGTAGTTATTCGTCCGCCACATGTACCCGACGCCGACGTAGATCCTCGGGCTCAGCACGCGAATGCCGAGTCGAACATCCAGGTCGTAGTCACGCACGGTGAACGCGGGAACGAACGAACTACCCGTGCTGCCGACATTCGTGACGTAGCACTGCGGATCCGAGGGACTGCTGCAGTTATGCGGGTAGTTGATCTGGCGATAGTCGCCCTCCAACATCCAGGGGATGTTGAGGAGATCGAACTCCGCGGCGCCGTGAATGCGGTACGAGAACCCGTCGTGATTGTTGTCCGCCGTGTTACCCGGACTGAACTGGTTGTACACCTTGGGTGAGATGATGTAATCGCCCGCCACGTAGACGTCGTGATAGGGAGCCGGCGCAGGTGTCGGCGGCGGCGG
>Ga0307374_10000413_pt1 | contig 83094 bp, 74 predicted proteins | sample OX3MG_FD_202532 | JGI IMG/M metagenome (GOLD analysis project Ga0307374, IMG submission 202532) | Soil microbial communities from Risofladan, Vaasa, Finland - OX-3 | ecosystem: Environmental > Terrestrial > Soil > Coastal area > Acid sulfate soil | place: Finland: Risofladan, Vaasa | collected... | reverse complement strand
GCCAACCGCCGGTCGCAATGCAAGCCTTTCGAGGCCGGGCGATTGGCGGCTATCGCGCTCGCGAACGGCCGGCACAACCCGATATGCTTTCGCATCGTCGTTACGTGCGGGAGGAAAACCGATGGCGCGGATACCTGAAATTCCAGTTGCGCAGCTTACCGACGCGCAGCGGCTCGTCCACGATCAGATCGCGGGCGCCCGCGCCGGCGCGGTGGCGGGGCCGTTCGCGATCTGGCTGCACGTGCCGCAGATCGCGGATCGGGCCAACCAGTTCGGCAACACCATCCGGCTCCAGGGCGCACTCGAGAAGCGTCTGTTTGAATTGATCGTATTGATCACCGCGCGCCACTGGTCTTCGCAGTACGAATGGTTCGCGCACCAGGATGCGGCGCTCAAGGCAGGGTTATCGCCCGAGATCGTGGAGGCAATCCGCGCGCGGCGCGCGCCGGATTTCACGCATGACGACGAGCGCCTGATCTTCGAGATCGTCACGGAGCTCTATGAGACCAGGACCGTGAGTCAAGGCACCTACGATCGAGCGCTCAAACAGTTTGGCCCGGAGCTTCTGATCGAAGCGATCACGACGGCGGGCTTCTACACGATGGCCGCGATGGTCATAAACAGCTTCGATGCGCCGGTCCCCGGCGGCGGCCGCCCGCTCCCATAGCCGGCGCGCGACGCTCGGGATCAACTCGCGCTCAGAAACTCGATCACCATCCGGTTTACCACTTCAGGATTGTCAGTCTGCGCCTGATGGCCGGCGTCGATGAAATCAAACGTGATATTGGGCAGCAGCTCGGCCAGCTTGTGCCCCATCGAGACCGGCGCGAAGCTGTCCTGCTTGCCCCAGATGAACTTGGTGGGGATGGCGAGCTTCGGCAGCGAATCCTGCAGGCTGTGGCGCGCCCACAGCCGTGGCTCGCGGCGCATCCGCGCCACGTAGGACTCGAAGGCCTTGCGCGCTTCCTTGATGCCGGGGCGCTGACTGAGCTCGGTGCGATTGCGCACCAGCTCGTCGGTTACGGTGGCGGGGTCGTTGACGATCGCGAGCAGAAACCTGCGCATCCCCTGTTCGGTGTAATCGTAGTCGCGGATCGCGAGCAAGCCCGGGTTGGTCTCCATCCCCGGCCATTGGACCTTCATTGCGCCCGCGATGGTGCCGCTGCCGATCAGGAAGATGCGTCGCACTTTCTCAGGATGATCGAGGGAGTACTTCGCCGCCACGTAGGCGCCCTGCGAATTGCCGACCACGCAGACCTCGTCGAGGCACAGGGCGTCGACGAAATCCGCCACGTGATCGACCAAACTCTGATGGCCGAGCACCGGCCAGGCATGCGGGCGGGCGTCGGTCGCGCCGAAAGAAAGTTGATCGGGCGCCAGCGCCCGGAAGCCGGCCTTCGCCAGCGCCGGCAACATGAAGCGCCATCCGGCCGCACCCGACGATCCGGGTCCGCCGCCGTGCAACAGGATAACCACCGGGCCCTCGGTACCGGCCCACGAATAATGCGTGCGCACCCCGTTGGCCAGAACCCAGTTGCTGTAGTAGCCGAGCTTATCCATTTCCTGTTCGACCTCCTTCGCAAAGCGGAAAACCGCCGCGCCTGACGCTCATCGCGACGGGCAGCATCGGCTGCGGAGTTCGCGGCGACGGCGTCAAGGCTCGGTTGCCCGCCGCGATCCCGCCTGATGATTTGGTGTGTTTTGACAGCGATCGGGTTTGAACGCAAATCCGCCGCGACCCGTGCGCGATCGCAGGCCGTTCGACTATCGACAGCTGGGGAGGGTATCAGGAACCGCCTCGATAGTCCGGATTGGGGAGCATCGAGACGGACCGTTCATACACCCGGCAGCGGAAAGAACCGCACCCCGTTGTGATTATCGCAACCCATGGTGGTGGTGGTACCCGCGCAGTTGCCGGCGGGGAGCGCCGTATTGATAGCGCCCGGATCTTTCCGCAACTTTTCAAGATCGACCTCGGCCACAAAGGTTTCGTCGCTATTCACGATGTAGGCGCGGTTGTGGCAGGTGTCGATCGTATCGCTATACGGAAGTATGGCAGCCTCGAACTGTGCGCCATCCGGCTGAAGCGGCAGGGCTGCGCTCACAGCGTCCAAATCGTATGGGCTGATGTACTTCATGGGAGCTTTTGGCAGGCTCAGAAGCACGACTTCATTGTCGAGCAGTCCGGTCAGGAACGCCTCATGAGTCATCGGATTGATCGTCACGCCGGGCAGAAGGTCGTTGGCGCCGGTGTCGAAGTTGAGCGAATTGGGCGGCGGTGTTTCGGCCTCATCCAGCGTGCACGACGGGGGCATCCCGTTAAAGGTTGCGCCCGAAAGATTAAGCACCGAGGTAAGAACGTCACCGAAGTTGCCAATTACCCAGATGCCCGTAGTCGGGTCCGCCGCCGCGCCTTCCGCGTCGCCGTTGAGGTCGACCACGTTGCCATCGGTAAGCGTGCAGGCTGCGTTGGCCGCAACGTTAGTTGCGTACATGGTAGGGTCGATAAAATCCGAAGGACCCAGTGCGGTCCGTGCCCGCGGGTCGAGGCCGAAATTGTTGACCGGGCTGTCGAACTGCATCAGCGGGCCAAAGGTATTCGAAGCCAGGTCGAAGGTTGCCATCCCGGTGCAGTCGGTGAAGCTTCCGCCCGGGCAGGTAATCGGCGTCGAGGTCATCGAAACCAGCGCGCTGTTGTGAATCGAATCGAACACGATCCCGTCCGTGAAGCCCGGTCGGCTGCCGACTGGAAACGAGAACGGTGAGCCGGCTACGAGCGTATTGTCGCTTTCGTTGATTTCGTCGAGATAGCCCGTGGTCAGGATCGATCCGCTGACCACCAGCACCAGCCCCTGCTTCGCCGCGATCGCAGTCCCAATGGCGATGCCGCCGTGACCCAGATCGACGGTGGTCACGGTCGGGTCGGTGGTGTCGGGGTCGACGCTCAGATCGAGCACCGCGACTTTGGCGTCAGTTCCGCTGGTGGTTGGGAGCGGGACATAGGCGCGCTGGTGCTTGCAGTCGACCGCCTCCAGGCTGGCGTTGGTCGCATTTCTAATGGCCGCCGAAGGCGTCGGCGGCAGTGGTGAGCTGCCGTTGCTGCCGCCGCATCCGGCCCACAGCAGCGCCATCGACACGATCCCCACTAGCCAGGCCCGCTTCATTTTCGCACCCCCATTCCCTGCGTATCGCTGCACACCGGTGCGGTCGCCGTGGTGGCGGCGTAATGCGGAAAGTCCCCCGGGACTGGAGTCGGCATCACCGTGGTGGGCGGCATCGTTCCCACCAGTGCCAGATGATAGGCCGGGGTCGGCTCGGGAGCCAACATCGCGGTCGGAAGGGTGCAGGTCGACGGGCCGGGCACATAGTTGGGGTCGGTAACCGTGATTACGTAATCCTTGCAACCCTCTGCCGGACAGACGTAATAGGTCTCGCCATTCGCGTTTTTGGGACATGAGGGATCCGCCGGCGACTTATCCTTGCAATTGGCCAGCGGTGACGGACCATCGGGATTGTGATCCTCCTGGGCCACGTAGAGGAACAGCCAGCCGGTTGAGGAATCGTAATAGTATTTGTCGAGACCGTTATGACCACTCATGTCCATGGTACTAACGTAGGTCCCGTCCGAGTTGGTGATGTCACTCAGATTTGCAGCCGGGCTCAGGGTGTCCGTCGGCCATAGGCAAGCCGGTTGGCCGCGGTTGTCTGTAACCTTGGTGGTACCGTCGGGGCATCCCGCCGAGGCCAGCGTGATCCCGTCGGCCGGGCATCCGATGTAAGGATCTTGCGGCCCGGAGGTGGGAGTATAAGGACACCCGGCGAGGAGGGGATTCGACGGGCATTGCAGGTTGATTGGCACGGGCTTGTTGGGCAACCCCGGCAACAGGGTATTGCCGACCAGATTGTCGCAAATCTCGTGATTACCGTTCTTGTCGACGTACAGATTATTCAGCTTGTTATAGTAGGCGCGTAATTCGAGGTCGTCGGGGCCAGCGCCGATCGTGCCGCCGCCGTAGGAGTGGTAGCCGCGTGCGATCGTGAACGACGACGCATCCGCGGGCTTGCCGTTCTTGTTCTGGTAGCAGATACCGATTCGCACGTAGAACGGGTTGGTGGCGCTGATACTGGGCTTGTAAGCATCCACAATGCCCAGCTCAAGGATCTTGGCGATCCCCGCGTCCGTGCCCTTGTCCTGCGCATCAACCGCGGCTGTTACCGTGTAGCTCAGCCCGCTGGTTACCTTGGGCTCCCAAACTCCCAGCGCATTGCGGCTGGTGAGGGTCATCGCGCCATGCCCCCCGAAATCGACCGCGTCCTTGGTGAAGGTGATCGCCTGCTTCTGCAGAAACGGCGGCTTCGTGCTGTCGGCATCGGGCGGATAGAGCATCTGGAGTTCCAGCGTCGCCATGCTCGACGGCGACATCAGCGCGGTCGGCCGGTTCTCGAGCACCGCATCCTGTGCACCCTCCGCCAGGCACTCGTCCACCGAGTTGCTCGAGGCGTTGATCACCAGGCCGTTGAGCGAGATCGGATGGGGTCCGTCGAAGCGCGTGCTGACCGTGTTTTTAGAGTCAGCGGCCACGAACCCGGACAGCGTGCCGTCGAGATCGACTACCGCGGTGTTCTGATCTCCGTCGCCGAAGCCCGAGCTCGGATTTAAGGGATCTTTGCCGAGGTTGACGTATTGCGTGTAGATCTGATGGCGCAGATCGGTATTGACGAAGCTCAACTCCGAGGTGTTCGCCAGCGTCGGATAGCTGCTCTGGTTTGACTGGAACCAGCCAAAAGCGGCATCACCCTCGTAGACCCAGTTCTTCTCTACGCCGTCCTTACCAGTCAGTTTACGAGCGTCGCCCCAGGCTTTGAGCGCCGCGGCGTCGTCACCCGTGAGCGCCGGACTCTGTTTGAAATCTACAAAACGATCGTGGATCAGACGGGCCGGGCCGTCGTAGATCATGTAGCCGAACATGTTCCAGTTGGGGTCGGGATAGCCTTTGCCGATCTCATCCGCGCTGTGCGGCTGGTCGCCCGTCTGGACCGGCGTCTGATCGATACAACCCGCCAGCGGCGCCTGACCGGCGAAAGAGGTGTCCGGCCGGGGGCACGGACCGAAGCGATCGACATTGTTCTGACTGATTCCCTCGAACACCGAGTTCTCGGTCAGCATCCAGTCGCCCGGGGTGGCGCCGTCGACCCCGCCGGCGGTCAGCAGCGAGGCGCTGTCGCGGCTGGTCGCGAAGCGGCCGTGGTCGAGCACGAACCACTGATCTCTCAGCCAGACCCCGCGATCGCGGATGCGGAGCGCGGTCAGGCCGTCGAATTCGGCCAGCAGGTTGCGACTGTTAGGCGTGCCATCGACCGTCGGATGGAGCAGTGAGGCGTTGGATACGCTGTAAGCTCCCTCGCCGAAGAGGCCGTCGAAGCAGGCGCTGACGCGGTTGTCGCGGAAGGTTCCTACCGGCAGGTATTGGTTAAAATGGACCGCCGTGGGCGCGTTGATCGGGGGCGGAACGTACCAGTAGCCGACCCCTACGCCCTGGCATCCGTCGATTATATTGCCGGTCAACTGCGTGCCCGGATTGGTGATCCAGAAACCGCTGGCCGGTTCGATGTAAACCGGATTGTTAGCCGGACATCCTCCGCCCGCCAGCGGCGGGACATAGCCGCCGAGTTGGCCGTTGTATCCGAAGGTCGTACACGAGCCGTGGGTCGGGTTGGCGGTGTTGTCCATGTCGGGGATGTTGAAGCCGTTGTAGCCGATATTGTCGCCACCCGGCTTTCCATTGGTCAGGTAATCCCCTTTCCACCAATACTTGTCGATCAGCTCGTCCCGGGAGAATTTGTTGGTCTTGTAGATATCGAACGAGTTGCTCATCGCGCCGATGCCGAGATTGTCCCGGAAGGTGATGTTCTTCTCGTCGCCGATCTCTTCGTAAAAGAGATGGCCGACAGCACGGACGCATACCGTGTTCGAAATGGTCAGATTGTCGGTCGAGTGCACCGTTACGCACTTGTTGTAGCTGTGGTCGATGCTGTTGGAATCAACCAGCGCCGTCCCGCCGGCAAGTGGGCCGTCCATGTGAAAATGGATCGGATAGCTGCCGAGCTGATCCTTGCCGAACTTCTGCATCTCCACGCCCTGGATCGAGACCTCCTTGAAACCCATCAGGTACCTGGTCTCGCCGCCCCAATGGATATCGGCCTTATCCTTGCCATCGATGCTCGCGGTCAGCTTGATATTGCGGCTTAGCAATGCGACCGGGGCGCGCTCGTCAACGCCGTAGTTCTGCGCCGCCGGGTCACTGTAGTTGAGCGGACTCGGCTGCGAGGTGCAGGCGCTGGTGCATCCCATGGGCGCCATGCCGCAGGCGAAGTAGGTCGGCACGTTGTTGACCATGCAGAACTGGCTTGGCGTCGGCGCCGCGCTGCCGAAGTGGTAGTGAACCAGCGGTGTCGAAAGGAAAACGTCGCTGCCGGTCGGATTGTCAGCCGGCTTGCTCTTGATGCTCGCAATCTTCACGATCTCGGTGTCGAACGGGCTGAAGCTGGTGCCGCCCACCGCAATCCAGTCATCGTCCTGCCAGCGACCGGTACCCTGGGTTACGTCGTCGGCCAGCCGCAGCGCATCCGCGCCGTCGGTCCCAACCGGCACCGTGACTCCGCTGCCCTTGCCATAATGCTTGGGCGGCCCGGCGGGCTGCGAAAGGTAGCTCCAGTTAAGGCCGTTGGGCGGGACTCCCTTCTGCCCATACATCTCCAACGAGCCGCCGCTTTGAACCTGGATCCCCTTGCTGAAGTCCGGGCAGTTGGTCCCCGCCGCGCACGGACGTTTGCCGTTGAAGTCGAGTGTGACCAGCGTCATCGGATCCGTCATCCCGATCGGATGGGCCTTCTGGCCGATCTGGAGCAGGCCGTTGACCAGGATGGTGCCGACCTCCATCTTCACGGTCTTGTCTGGAAAGCAGAGCGTGGCGCCGGAATCGATGGTGATGGTGTTGAAGCGCTCCTCGCCCATGTAGCTCTTATCGACGTATACGCTCGGGCCGCATCCGTTGGCGCCGATCTCAAGGTCTTTGTTGGCGCCTTTTTTACAGCTCGAATTCGACAGCGGGATCGCCGATGCGCCGCAGATACCCGGATCCGCTTGGACCATGTTCCTGAAGTTTCCCGGGAGCGTCCTGGCGCCGCTGCCGCCGCTATACGCACTGACTATCAGCATCGTGGCTGCCGCGAATGCCCAACGGACGACCGTGAAGCTGCGCCGCCTGGGTCCGGAAGTCTGCGAACTGCCAGTGATTTCCGAAAAGATTTTCCTAAACATACACCCCTCAAACGACGAATGAACTTCTGCCTTGGTCCAAAAAAAAGCTCAGCCTCCAGCAGGTAACCGGACTACTGCCTGGGGCAGCTGGCTGCTCAATTCTGACTTCGCGTTGCCGAAGCTGTTGTCGCGTGGGTTTACCGTGATCAGGCCCCTGGATACCGGGCTGGATTCACCCACACTAGAGCTCCCCTTGTCCGCCACGCAGGGCCTTGCCGGTTTCGACGCCGACTGGTCTGCTCAGCAGGCTCAAAGGCTATATCACGACTAGATTGAACAGGAAAAGACTAGGCGACACCCACTTGCCAATTCTTGAGCCTACCAAAATAGCCTTACATGCTGCATCACTTCGGATTTTCATCTGAAAATTAACAAAAGGTCACTGTGCGCCAAACGTAGCAGCGCTAAAGACCGGTACCCTCACCGGTATCTGCATCCGCTTGCCGTTGCGCGACACGCTGAGATAGACCAGCTCGCCGGCGCGCGCCAGGTTCATCCGCCGCGAGAAATCTAGATAATTCGTAATCCGTTCGCCGTCCAGACCGATAATAAGATCGTACGACTCTCCCACGCGCGAGCCGCTGACCGCCGCCGCCGCCAACATCGCCGGCGGAAAAAACAGCGATACGGCAAACGCTACCCCCGAGAGCGCGGAATTGATGCCCACCCGCTCGCCCCGCAGCCCGGCGTAGGCGGCTGGGGTGCCCGGAAGCACCTCGACGACCAGCAGCCCGGCCACTTCGCCGCTACCGTCGACGCCGCGGTGATCTTCCCGAATCACCATCCCGAGCGACGAGGAGTCGTCTCCGTCCGCCATGAAATCGCTCAGGCTTCGCAGCTCCCGGCGCAGCTCGGCCGGCGGGGCCTGCACAACGGGGGGACTGCTGCCGCCCGCGGAATTGTAGATATCCGGCGGAGCGCCGAAGGGAGCCGCAGCGTTCTGCGATTGAGGTAGAACCGCGGGCGGGATCTCAGTGGTGCTGGGCGGCAGGACCGAAGGGGGCGAACCCTCCTGGGCGCTTATCGGCAGAGGGCGCAGCGCTAAAGGCGTCAGGCATAGCGCAATCAACGCCCATCGCGGGATATGGCTTCCCCCGGCGCGCATACTTAATCAGTGTGCCACAATCTACTCCGCGAGACATCCTGCGCCGCCCCCGCGCTAAGGTTAGGCGAACCCTGATGAGGTCAGCGCGGTCTTACGGTGACGACCGGACACGAGGCCAGTCGTATTACCTGCTCGGCGACACTGCCGAGCCGACTATGGTCGGCGCCGGTGCGGCCGTGCGTTGCCATCACCACCAAATCGACGTTGAGGGTCTGTTGCGCGCTGACAATTCCGGTGGCGGGTTTGCCGGAACTCACGACGATTTCATGGGCAATCTTCTCGGCCAGCCACTTCTGCGCAATCCCTCGCAGGTTGTCCCTGGCGACCTGCTCAAGATCGGTCGGAAGCGACGAGCCGGGGACGACATACAGCAGGTAAACCGTGGCCTCGTTTTGGAGCGCGAGCTTCTGAACCATCTCGAGCGCCGGCACCGAGACACGATCAAAATCCACCGGACAAAGAATCTTTTTGAACAGCGCCGTCATTCTGGCCTCTCATACAAGCAAATAGCAGATTGAAGGAAATTCTTCATCCTTGCATGGCCGGGTTGCGGAGCGAGCGCAGGACGAAGCGTGATCGATAACGCCATAGCGGCGCGTGATTGTTTTATTCGCTTAGCGAGATTCTCGCATCCCGGCTCGCGACTCTCATCGGGGCGCTGCGCGTTCGAGGCTGCCACGGTCCCAATGTCCCAGCTCGGCGGCCGCCTGATAGGTGCTTTGCAGGAAATCGAGCAGCACCGCGTCCGGTGCATCCGCCCTGCGGACATCGTCATAGGGCAGGATGAACTCGCCCAATTCCCGACGATAGCCGGCGCTATTCGACTTCACGCGCGCCTCGGCAAAGCCCGGCGGCTGCGGATACGCATAAGAGTAGAATATCGGCCCATCGATCGGTCCGCCGCCGGGCCAGAAGCCGCAACTGCTGACCTCGTGCGAATAGGCCTCGCGGGTGACCCGATCGGCCACGTTGGGCGCGCCGGGATGGACCGGCGCCAGCCGCCCGGAAAATCGCGTGACCGCCAAATCAAAGCTGCCCCAGAAAAAATGGACCGGGCTTACTTTGCCGATAAAGCCGGCCCTGAATGAAGTAAGAATCCGGTCCGCCTGCACCAGGATGCGCCAGAAGCGATGCGCGTATTCCGCGTCGTAGGCGCCGTGCTCGTGGTCCGCTTCGAACCGCGTCGGCCGTTCGATCTCGACCGGCATGCTCCAGATGCGGACCGCCAGTCCCAGCGACCGCATGCGATCCATAATCTCGCGGTAGAAGTCGGCCACGCTTTGCGGTTGCAAAGCCATCGACGCGGCCGCGCCGTCGCTGGTCTGGATCGTCAGGCGATGGTCGATGAAATCGAAATCGATCTGAAAGGTGCGCGCGCCATACGGGATCGGCGAGGTCGTCAATCCTCGACAGGTCACGTAAAGCGCGACCTGCCACCAATGATTGATCGGCGGCGCCTGCGCTAACCTGATTTTGCCCACCACCTGCGTCCAAAGCTGCAGCGTGGCGTACGTCTCCTGCCACGCCTTAAGGGGCAAGCTCGGCCACGCCTCGTCGCCAGCCGCGCGCTTTACGTCCCTGGTGGTTGTCATCGCCATGTACCCCGCAACCCGAATCGATAGTGCGTTTTCCGGCAGGCCCGCGTAGCGATCTATGTTAGCGTCGGTCCGCTCGCGTTCCTAACGTCGCGTCGGGAGCGCCAATCAGGGAGGTTCCAGATGAACCCGAAACTCCGGGTATTTTTCGGTCTATTGCTCCTGATCGCGATCGCCGGCGCCGCTTCCGCTGCGTCGGCCCAGGATCGATCGCTGGCCGAGGCCTACCGGATTATCGCCTCGAAGCAGTTCGTCGATCTGACGCACTCTTTCGGCCCGCTGACCCCGGTATGGAAGGGGTTTGGTCAGGCGACCTTCTCGCGCGCTGCCAATCCTGAAACCGGCCGTCCCTACACTATCGAGAAGGATCATTTCCGCGCCTTCTTCTATTCGATGGTGGGGCAGTACGGCACTCATATCGATCCGCCGGCCCATTTCGACCCGCACGGCCTGACGATGGACCAGCTGCCGCTCAAACAGATGATCCTGCCGCTGGTGGTTTTCGATATGACGCCGATTCTCAAGCACGATCCGAATCATGCGTTGACCGTCGATGACATCAAGGCCTGGGAGCGGGTGCACGGCCGGGTTCCCGCCGGATCGTTCGCCGCGTTGCGCACCGATATGTACAAGGACTGGGCGACCAATCCCGCGCGCTTCAAGCGCTCGCCGTTCCCGGCCTGGTCGCTGGCGGCGATCGAATTCCTCTACCAGCAACGCGGAATCGTGGCGAATGGCCACGAATCGATGGATACCGACACCACCGACGACATGAAATCCGAGACCTGGCTGCTCACGCACGGCCACTGGCAGATCGAGGTGATGACCCATCTCGACCGGGTGCCCGCCACCGGCGCGCTAATCGTGGTGAGCTGGCCGAAGGTCAAGCACGGGCTCGGCTTCCCGGCGCGCGCCTTCGCGATTTTGCCGTGAACCCGGTGCGGCGAATCCTATCGATCGAGCTCAGGGTAGTAGCGAAAGATGCCCTGCTGATTGAATGGAATCCGGCGCTCCGAGGCGAGGTAGGCGGCGATCCGCGGACGCTCTACGACGCGATCGTGCAACGCGATCGTATGGGGATAGCGGCGGGCGACGCGTTTCATCGCGCGCGGAAACGCATACCTGAGCCCGGCCACGATCTCGAACAATGACAGATCGGCATACGTCAGCCGCGGCCCGGACAGATAGCGGCCCTTGCCGTTGCCGGCCAGCACGCGCTCGAAGTAGCCGAGAAATTTCGGCAGGCGGTTCTTGAGAAAGTCCGCGGCGCGCAGGCGCGCTTCGCGCTTCTGCTGCTCGTAGTAGAGGCTGCCGGCGATCGGATGATGGGTGGCGTGGATTTCCTCCAGGAAGTCGGCCATCGTCAATTGCAGTTGATGGGTCCACAACCGGCCACCCTCATCGGCGGGCGCGAGCCGATGGCGCGAGCCGAGAAACAGCAGGATGTTCGCGGTTTGACTGATCAGCATCCGGCCGGCCTTCAGAAACGGCGGCGCGAAGGGCGGATGCGTGACGCCGCGCCCTTCGAGCATCCGCATCATCGCCAGCATCCCGCGTTTTCCCCGTGCCAGGTCAAGGTAATCGGCGCCCGCCTCTTCGAGCGCCAGGCGCACGAACTCGCCACGCCCCTGGATGGTCGGCCAATAATAGAGTTCATATTGCATCGGCTTGGAATCTCCTCACTTAGTCCGGCCCGGCCCCCGTAGGATAGGCCAACCGGCGGCGATTGCGAATTGCTGAAATCAAGCCGTCGCTTCGCGGCACGCGAGTATCGGCATGATCTTCTCGCCGAAGTTCCGGATCCCGCCGACGAAATCCGGGAAGCTCAGCAGTAGTCCGTCGACGCCGGTGTCGCGTGCGAGCTCGTCTATCTGCTGCGCGCAGCTCTCGTACGATCCCAGGATCACCGGCGTGCCCATGAAAACGATATTGCCCAGCTCGACCGGCCGCGCCATCCCGGTGCGCAGCGCCTCGCTGGTGCCGCCGGGATTGGTATCGAGCGAGGCGCTGCTCAGCACGTTGCGAATCGCGTCCAGGTCGGCACCGGCAATGATGTCGTCGGCCTGCCGCCGCGCCTGCGCGTCGCTCTCGGCCGCGATCAGCACGAATTGCGCGTAGGTGCCGACCGAGCGTCCGAACTCGATCGCGTGCGTGCCCAGTTGCGTGCCGATAGTTTTCAGCCGCTGCCGGTCCGCCGTCACGAAATTGTGATCGCCGAGCTCGGCGGTGAAGCGCATGCCGCGCGGCGAGCTGCCCGCGCATACGATTGCGATCTCGCGCCGCGGCGTGGGCAGGCATCGGCAATCCGGCAAATCGAAGAAAGCGCCGTGGTGGGAAACGCGTCCGTCACGCCACAAGGCCTTCATGATCTGCAGATACTCGGTCGCGTATTCGTAACGCTGGTCGTAGTATTGGTCGCCCGGCCACAGCCCCATCTGCTGGTATTCGGGGCGGTTCCATCCGGTGACGATATTGAGGCCGCAACGGCCGCCGCTTATGTCGTCGATAGTCGCAACCATCCGCGCCGCGACCGCAGGATGCATGCTGAGGATGCCGACGCTCGGAAACAGGTAGATGCTGGAGGTGTCGCGGGCCAGCGCGGCCATCAGCGTGAACGACTCCAGGCAGGCGTCCCAGTAACCGCCTTCGCCGCCGAAGCCGCGGAACTTGATCATCGAGAGCGCGAATTCCAGGCCCTGCCGCTCGGCTTCGACGGTGATGGCGCGGTTATGCTCATAGGTCGGCGGATATTGCGGGCTGCGCGTCGACAGGATGTAGCCGTTGGTGCCGTTGGGCAGAAACACGCCGAATTTCATGGGTTGAAATTAGCCCGCTCTTCAAGGAGATAGCAATTCGCAAATCCGCGCCGGCTGGTTCGATTCGGGACGGATCGCTATGCTTACCAGCGTTGGGGTTTCGGCTTTTGGGGGAGGAACAAACTATGATCAAAGAGACTAATCCAGGGCTGAGTATTCGCCGGATACTGCTGGCGAGCGCACTGATGGCGCTGACAGTGATCGCCTGCAACGGATCGTCAGCGTCGGCGCAGAGCGAAGCCAAGGTCAAGCGCCGCGTCATTCCATTAACGCTCAGCAAGGGCCAGAATTACACCATCAGCGGCGTCGAGGAAGGCACCGGGCCAAACCCAAAGGTGGTCAGTAACCCCAACGCGCTGGTAATACAGAACGCGCCGGGCCGGATCGAACTGGTGGGCGCCGACAGCGGCACCTGGAAGATCAACGTGCAGCTCGACAGCGGGGAAAAGGTAACCTACGAGGTGACCGTGAAGGCCGATGCGCCGCCGCAGGGCTCTCTGGCTCCGGGCGCTGCACCGACCGTCATGCCTTGACGGGAACTTTCGCCGACCCGCTCGCAGCGCGTTGGCGCCGGCCGCGAGTCGCTGCAATCAAACTGGAGGAAAATCATGGCCAGACAAGTGCGACGGATCGTCACCGGTCATAACGCACAGGGGCGCTCGATAATCGTCGCGGATGAAAAACTCCCCGCGCATCCCGCCGCTGACGCTCCGCTGCGGGTCGGGCTATGGCTGACCGACCGCGCCCCGGCCTCGAACCGCGGCAACGAAAATCCCGTGCCGGACGGCGTGATCGATAAGACTCCGCCGCAGCATCGCGGCGGCAGTGTCTTCCGTATCGTCGAATTTCCTCCCGACAAGGGGCGCCGCCCGCAAAGCCCTGAAGAGATGATGAAGCGCGATATGGAGGTCACGCCGGAGCGGACCGCGCGTCATCCCGGGTTCCATCGCACCAATACGGTCGATTACGCGCTCTGTCTCGAGGGTGAAATCTGGGCGCTGCTCGATGAGGGTGAGACGCTGATGTGCGCGGGCGACGTCATGATTCAGCGCGGCACCTACCATGCCTGGTCGAATCGCAGTGAGCGGCCGGCGGTGGTGGCCTTCGTTCTGATCGATGCCGACCCGGCATGATCGGCAGAGCGGCGCGCAGGTCGATTATCTACCAGTCTCGCGACGGTGATGAGCCGGCCCGGCGCCGCAGGATAGCCTCATCGCTCGCCGGTCGACTTTCAGGAAGCTGACGCTCGCCGCGTTGGCGATCGTCGTTGCGCTCGCCGGCGGCGGTATCGCAGCGGCCGCGCAAGTTCAGGCTTGCGGCCCGTTTGGAGATCCTCCCGCCGGGCTGATCGGCGCGGTCAAGCCGGATTGCGGGAGCGGCGAGTTGCTGGGGCCGTGGCAGGACGGCGACGGCACCGATCGCTACGCCTGTCTCTACGCTTCGCCATCGGCCGGCGCACATCGCAAGCTGCCCCTGCTGGTCTACCTCCATCCTTCTCTATTCGGGGCCAAAACGATTACGCGGACCGGGCTTTTGGACTTTCAGGAAAGCTATGAGCTGAGCAGCGATCCGCAGCGGCCCGGATTCATCGTGCTCGCGCCGCAAGGCCGCGAGATCGTCCACCATTACCCGCTGACCGACCGCACCGGTATCGGATGGGACAACTGGTATCGACAACTGAACCCGGCCGGCGCGGTCACGATTGGCGACCGCGTCTATACGGAAAACGTCGATGCGGCGACGATCGATCATTTCATCGCGCAGCAGGTGGCGAGCGGCCGGGTCGACACCGATCGCATCTACCTGACCGGCTGGTCCAACGGCGCGGCGATGGCGGTGCTCTATGCGCTCAATCGGCCCACGGTCGCGGCGGTCGCGGTCTACTCGGCGCCGGACCCGTTCGGCGCCTTCGACGATCCATGTCCGCAGCAACCGGTTGCGACCGCCCCGGCGGGCATCGCGGAGCTTCGACTCCTCAACCCCGAGGTTCCGATCATGCACATGCACAACGCCTGCGACGTGGCCAGCCTGTGTCCCAACGGTGAGAAGCTGGCGAGCGAGCTCCGCGCCGCGAGCGTCAGCCTGCGCGATGTGATGATCGACGCATCGGGCCGGCGCGTTCACGCCTGCGTGGCATATTGCGGCGCCAATCCCGCCGCCGGTCTCAGCTTCTTACGCCATCCGTTGGGCTATTATCTTGGCCTGCGCCATCACGTGCGATGGCCCGCGCAATGGAATCGCTACCTGCTCGATTTTCTGCGCCGCTATTCGCGGCATAGTCGTTCGCGGCCGGTTACGGCTTCACCCCGGTAACGATGCTCCAGTAGCCGAAGGACGGAATCACCTCGATAGCGCCGAAGCCGGCCCCCTCGAGCATCTCGCGGATCTGACGGCCGCTCAGCTGCTCGGCTCCCGGCGGCGCCGCTATCAGCATCGTGACGTTCAGCGCTGCCGCCGCGAACGGGCCGCTGAGGTCGTCATTCAAGAGCACTTCATGCACGATAATTCGGCCACCGGCCGGCAGATTCTCGAAGCTCTTGCGGGCCAGAAATCGACACCTGTCGGCCGGCCAATCGTGGAAGATCTGCGAGTAAAAGTGCAGGTCGGCGGCCGGAAAGGGATCCTCGAAAAAATTACCCGCCTGAGTCGCGATGCGATCGGCGACGCCCTGCTGCGCCGCAAAGTGACGAGCCAACTCGCAGACCGCCGGCTGATCCATGATGGTCGCCTTGAGATTCGGCCACACCGTCAGTGCGCCGATCGAATGCACCGCTGAACCGCCGCCGACGTCGAGCAGCATCCGATTGCGCGACAGGTCGACGCGCCGCGGCCATTCCAGCGACGGTCCGACGCTGACGCTGTGCATCGCGCGGATGAAGTTGGTCGCCTGTTCGACGTACCATTCACCGAAGGCGCCGACCGGATCGGCGAACGGCCCCTGCGGCCGGTCGGTGGTTACGGCCTTGAGCAGCGTTTCAGGGGTGAAGACTCCGACCAGCGGTGTCCATACGTCGTACAGCCATCCAAAGTAGGTCGGACTTGAGGGCAGCAGGTAATCCTCGGCAACCTCAGTCAGCGCATAGCGCCCGTCGCGCAGGGCAATCAGGCCGAGTGAGGCGCAGATCGCAAGCACGGCCAGGGCAGGCCGCCGCGCGATGTGCTTGGTGGCGCAGACCTCGTCGAGCGTGAGCGGCTTCTCCCCGAGCAGTTCGAACAGCTTCATCTGCCGGGCGGCCAGGACCATCGGATAGCCGGCGACGGCCATCACCACGTCCCACAGTTTGCGATCGTCGACGCGAGGTCTGGAGCCTGGCGCCGGTTCTTGCTTCGCCATCTTCAACTCCTGTTCGATGCCTGCGATCAGCTAAGCTGCCGGCCTTCGATTTTGTCAAACGCGAAGCGCTGGCAGCCGCGCGCCAGCCCAAGTTTCAGCCTGCGGGCGAGAGTGCTTTTTGCGGGAGACCGTTGCCTTGCGTCGATGGCCGAAAAGTTTCCGGACAGATTGGTTCTCTCCGGACCCAAACCCTAGGATGCCGAACCCGGCGCCGTGAGCGGCGATCCTGACGCCGTCCGCCGCTGAAATCGGCCCTGTTCAATAGTCAGCGGCAGACATCCGAGGGATATCGCCGCGGCCACGATCAGCAAAACGATGAAAAGCAAAAAAGCATCTTGATAACTGTGAGTAACATCGAAAATCCGGCCGGTCACTAACGGTCCGATCGAAGCGCCGCTGGTAACGAAGAAAAATAAGATGCCCGAGATCGACCCGTAACGCTTGAGGCCCAGCGATTCGGCGGTCACCAGCGGACACAGCGCGAGCTGGGCTTCGAAGGTAAGCCCGAACAGTACCGCGAACAACACCAACAGGGCGGGGCTTTGCGCGCCCAGCACCAAGGCGATTCCAAGCGCCTCGATGACAAAATCGATTAGCAGGGCAGTCCGGCTGCCGACGCGATCGGCCAGGACTCCGAAAGCAATCTTGCCGAGCGAAGCGCAGAGAAAAATCGCGCTCATCGTCAGCGCGGCAGTAGTGGGTTTGTAACCGAGCCCGATCAGATTTACGATTACATGTACCACCATCGCGCCAGCGACGAAGGCATAAATGAAATAGGCAATTGCAATCAGCCAGAAGGAGCGCGTCTTCAGGGCCTCACTTAGCTCGAGACCTTCGACCGGCGCCGCTGCCTGAGCGCCGCCGTGTTGCGTTTCGGCCCGCGGCTTGCCGCGCACGACGAAAATCAACAGCGGAAGTAGAATCAGGAAAATGGGCGCCGCTACCACTTCGTAACCAAAGCGCCAGCCGCCCGCTCTGATCGCGCGATCGACGACCGGCACCAGGATCATGCCGCCAAACGAGGTCCCCATCATGGTGATTCCCATCGCCAGGCCGCGCCGCCGCTCGGCGAACCAGTTCGCCACCACCACCGAGCACGGCATCATCGTGCAGCCGCCGACGCCGATACCGAGCACCAGGTAGCAAAGAATGAAAACCGGGTATGAATTAGCCTGGCTGGCGCCGATAAATGCCAATCCGGCCAAGGCCGCGGAGACCGAAAGTACGATCGCCGGCTCGATTCGGTCGAGCAGCCAACCGGCGAACAGTCCAGAGAAGCCGGCGGCCGATGCGGTGGCGGTGAAGGCCAGCGACAACGCAGTGCGGCTCCATCCGAAATGGTGCAAGAGGTAGGGTACGAAGATCCCGAAGCTTTCGACCGAAGCGCCGAAAACCAGGAACAACGAGATGAACAGGCTCGCAACGACGAGCCATCCGTGCAATTCCCGTCTTGTCATATCCGCCCCAATCGCTCGCCGCGCGAGGTGATACTCGCGATCGCGAGCGGCTCCGAGGTCTCGCTGTTAAACCTGGTACGCGGAATTGGCGAGACGTTTCCAAGAGCCCACGTAACGCCTTAGAACGGCGGCGTCAAGCGCGGCCGAAATCATACTGTCAGAAGCGGAAGACGCGGTCCGTCGCCTGGCGGGATTGGGCCGCAAACCGCCGGCGATCCAGGTCGCGATCAAGCCAGGGAGCTGACGTCGCTAGATCAATGGCAATTGACTCAGCGGCTGGTTGTTGGAAATCAGGTAAACCTTCTTGAAGGCTATCCGCCAGCCATCGCCGGTCGAACGTAGACGGTATTCGCAGGAAATGGGATGAGCCTCGAGCCGGGAGTCCTTCAAAACGTAAAGCAGGACGCTGGCGCGGACCTGCAGCAGCCCTTCGGACTCATCGGCGATGGTCACGTTGCTGACGAAATATTTGGTTCGCGGCGGAGGCATCTGGCTGGGATTCGACGGATCGAGGCTGCGGGCCGCACGGGCCCTTAGCGCACCGAAGTTTTCATAGACGATCACCGCATCGTCGCTGATGTCGCCGTCTTCAGCGGCGTTTGGAATCCAGTAGGCGACGTCTTCGGTCAACAGCTTCAGCCATTCGTTGAAGCGCCGCCGCTCGAGCAGCCAGGCTTCATGATACAGAAACTGCTCGATCTCATGTTGCCGCTCAAGGGTTGCCATCGTCTGCGCTACCGATAACTCGCGCTATGGTCAGATGCGTGAGCGGCGTTAGTCGCCGGCGCGGTCATCCATCGGGCCCATTCGCGGTACTGGCCCCGGATGGCGGCCTCGCTGGTGCCATAGGATACATTCTCGCCCTGAACGTCGACGTGCTCTTCCTCCCCGTACAGCTTGAAGGGTATCCACTCGATCGCACCGGAGCCGAGACCTTCCTGGACCCAGTTGAAGGCCTGCAGGTCGTCGACCTGCACCTCCCCGGCGGCCGACACGTGATGCGAGGTGTTATATATCAACGCGTCGTTGACGCTCTTTGAAGCGCCGACGAGTTTGCACGGGTAAGTATTGACTATAGTATGATCGACGCTCACCGGCTTTATTACCCGGTAGTGGTTCATCCGCACATGAATCAGCAGGTTCGGATAGATTATCAAGTGTATATCGGCGTCGCGTAGTTCCTGGGCGCGCTCCGTCCCGGCACGCTTCGCCAAGGTCCGCAGGTATTCGTCGTCATAGGCGTTCATCCAGAGCGCTCCGCGTCCGCCCTGGTAATCCGCCATGCTATGCCCGTGGCCCAGAACGCGCTCGACGTAGCGCCCACCCGATCGGGCATTCAGCGGCTGATCGCCGAACTTCTCCTTCAGCATCTGCACGCCGATAGAAAGTACGCTGTGATGGAGCACGGCCGGATGATAATTGTCGGAGTAGTTCTCCACCTGCAATTTCCAGTTACCGCGATAATGGTACTGAACCGGCTTAACCGCAGCGATGGCCTGGTCCGGCGCGCGCGCGACCATCAGGTCCAGGTATCGTTTGGCGCCACCCAAATATTCTTCGAGCGACTCCCCCTCCGGAGCCAGCGAAGCGAAGATGAAGCCCTGATAGCTTTGCACCCTGGGGATCGGAACCAGGCCATGCGCCGGTAAGTCGAGGCCGCGCATATGCTCGCGCATCGGCACCCCGCGCAAGGCGCCGTCATTAGCGAAAGTCCAGCCATGGTACATGCATTTGAAGGCTTGCGTATTGCCGTAAGATTCGTGGCAGAGCAGGGCGCCGCGATGGCGGCAGACGTTATGAAAGAGACCGATGCTGCCGTCCTGCTGGCGCACCAGGAGCAGGCGCCAGCGGCTGAGCTGATCGGTCTTGAAGTCGCCGGGCCGGGGTATCTCGCTGTCATGGGCGACGAAGATCCAGCTGCGGCCGAACAGCCGTTCGAGTTCATGGGCGAAGATTGCGGGGTCGGTGTAAACGCTCTGATGAACCTCGTCATCTTTGACCAGCGTGGCCAGGTCCGTCGGAGATTCGATGCTCATCCGTGTGCCTCCGTGCGATCCGTCTCAGCCGGCGAGGTTAGAGGCGATAAAGGCGCCGTGCATTGTCGCCGAGAATGCGGGCTTTGCTGGAAGCGGCGAGGTCTTCGCGCGCCTGAAACTTTCGCAGCCGACTTGCTACTTCATCCGGAGCGATGTGTGGGTAATCGGATGCGTATAGCAACTGCGCGTCGCCGAGCGCCTCGATCGCATACGGCAGGATCATTTCGTCGGTCTCACAATGAAAAAACAACTGGCCCCCGGTCAGATACTCGCGCGGCGAGCGGGTGAGTTCCGGGGTTTCGTACGACCACTGCTCGTAGGCCTCTTCCATACGATCCAGGTTGAACAGCAGCCAGCCGATACCGGCCTCCATGAACGCGAAGCGAACCTCGGAAAAGCGTTCGAACACGCCGCTGAACATCATGTGCGTCATCTGGATCATCTGGCTGGTCGGATGGCCGAGGCAGCGCGCCATGATCGCGCGGTCCATCATGTCGAGGCGATGGCCGGGGCCGCCGGCATGCACCGCGATCATCATGTTCAACTCACGAGCGGTTGCGTAAATCGGATCGTAAAAGCGATCGCCGAGCGGCCGCTGCACGCCGGCGGAGATGAAGAAGCCGACCATGCCCTTGAGTTCGGCCGCGACCCGGCGCATCTCCTGCGCGGCCTGGCGCGGATTGATGGTGGGGATGATCGCCATGCCTTTGAGCCGCGGATTTTCGGACAGGAACTTGTGATGGAGCCAATTGTTGTAGGCTGTGGAAACGGCCGCAGCCCAGTCCTGCTCTTTGACCTGACCGATGGTCATGGCCGCGGTGGGGTAGAGCACCGTGCCTTCCATGCCGAGCTCATCGAGCACCTGGAGCCATTGCTCCGGCTTGCCCTCTTCACCCCGGCTCGAGTTGCTACCCTCCGGATAGTTTCCGGCTATCGACAGCGCGGTTCGATTCCAGTCGTCGAAGGCCGGGAAGAAAGGCGTGTGCAGCAAGTTGGTTTTGCCGCGGAACGGATCTTCAAGGAATTTGAAGATCTCGGTCTGGCTCTCGAAGATATGGCCGTCCGCGTCAAACATCGGCTTCCCCATTGACGATGCTGCCTGATGCCTCGAATACGCTTTCCGACTCATCACTTCAAGCTGAAGCCATCATCAGCCTGGCCGGCTGCGTCATCGAAGTAATCGCGGCCGTGAGTGAGCTGCAATCGGCATGCCGTTCGCGTTGCGTTTCAGGACGGGAGAAATTCGCGCAGCGCGGCCAGCACTTCAGGTTCGACCAGGGAAGGAAGATGGCCGATGCCGGGGACTTCGACGAGTCGCGCATTCTTCGCCACGCTGCACATCCGCTGAGCCGTCGCGAGCGGCAGCACCTCGCTGTCGCCGCCGCGCACGATCAGGACCGGTATGGTCAGTTGCTCGAATTGCGGCCATAGATCGAGCTGACGAATCGGCGTCTTGCCGGGGGCGGTCCCGCGCAAAGCCGGATCGATTTTCCACGTCAGCCGCCCCGACGGTGTTGGTTTGACGCTCCAGCGCGCGGCCTCGGCCAGGATTTCGCCTCTATAGCCTGCGAGCCCGGTCATCGACGGGTTATCTCGATAGTAGCGAACCACGGCATCGAGATTTTCGAAGTCGGCAGGGGTGTCGGCGACGTTGCGGTTGATGCGCGCGGTAACCGCGGCGTCGAGACTCGGCGCGATGTCGTTCAGCACCAGCCGATCCAGCCGCTCCGGATGGTTCGCGGCATAGAGCATCGCCAGCCGCCCGCCCATCGAGTTGCCGACCAGGCTCACCCGGCGAATCGAGAGAGCGTCGAGCAACGCCGCCAAATCTTCGACGTAGGTCGGGATGTTGTAGTCCTGCGCCGGTCCCCATTGGCTATCGCCGCGCCCTCTGACGTCAAGCGCGATAACTCGATGGCGCGGCGCGAGTTGGTGGGCCAGCGGGTCGAAGTCGTGCGCGTTGTTGGTGAGCCCGTGGAGACAGACAACGACCGGCGCCGCCGCCTCGCCGAACTCGAGATAATGAAGACGCAGTCCTCGGATCGCAATGAACTTGTCGGTGGATGTCATATCGTTCGAATCGTCTCTCGATTTCGCGCGCAAATTCGCTATGAGCCGGCCGCTTGCAGGCGATTGGCGGCGTTCCCACTTTGATGACGCGGCTCGCGCGCGGACCTGCCGTTTTCAAGATCGCGGGCGTTGCGCAGAACGTAATCGCGCCATGCGATCTGGAACAGGTCGGGTTCGAAGAGGCGCGTCGGTCCATTCCATTGGCCCTGATGGCGCTTGGCGAAGTCCTCGGAGTTGCCGACCATCGAAATATCCTGCCGATTGAAACGAATCATCCCGGCCGGGCGTCCCCAAGTGTAGTAGCGCCACAGAAACCAGGCGCGTTCGAGAGCGGTTTTGGGGAAGCCGCACGCGATCTGAAAGTAGTTGTAATGGTCGGCGTCGATCTGCACGAACCATTCGTAGTAGAGCGCGCCGTTGAGCGGGAAATGCGTCACCCGCGTGATCCCGGGCAGCCGCATCGAGACCTTGGCGGCGATGCCGAGCTGCGGCGACATCTCCTCGCGCACCAGGCCCCAGGCCGAACCCGGTTGCGGCCAGGTCCCCAGCCCCGGATACTCGGCCGACATCTGGATTTCGTTGCAATACTCGCACAGCCACGGGCCGCAGTCGGCCTCCTCGAGCCGCGCTTCGATACCCTTGGCGATTCCCGGGTAACTGCGCATCCGCATATACATCGAGCTGCGATGCAGCATCAGCGCATGGCCGAGCCCCGGGTTTTCGACGTGCCATCGCCAGTTGCCATAGGTATGGCGTCGCACGACTTTGATCACGGTCGCCTGCCGCAATAGCTCCGGGATATCCGCTTCCGGCGCGACCGGCGCCTGCTTGCCCATCCAGATCCACAGGATCCCCTGGCACTCGGTCACCGGATAGGTGCGGACCGCGACCTTGTTGGCGATGGCGCTGCCCGGCCCGGCGGTCAGCGCGCCGACGCATCTCCCGCTCGGCACGTCGAAGGTCCAGCCATGATAGGCGCAACTGATCGTGTTGGTGCCGGGGAACTGGCAACTGCCGAGCGAAAGCCGGGTCCCGCGATGAGGGCACTCGTCGGCCAGCGCGTAGATTTTGCCGGCGCGGCGCATGAAAGCGATGGGCTCGCCCATGATGGTCAGGGCCAATGGTTTCTCGCCGACTTCGCGCGTCAGGCAGGCCGGATACCAGTATTCGCGAAAGCCCATCACCGGCACGACCTCATCGTAACTGCGGACAACTTCGGCGGCCCTGTCATCTGGTGTGTTCATCACGATTACTCCCGTTGTAAATCCCGGTTCGACTTCCTGGCGTCAGCAGTTGAATGGCTAGTCCTTGCGGTTTCCGCCGCGCGGCTTGCGCTCTTCCAGTTCATCGACAGGGACGCCGTAGCGGCGCTGCTTCATCTGCGCGAGGTGTTGTTCGGTGGTTATACCGCTCCATTTGCCCGGCGACCACGGCCAATATTTGGCGCGCGCGCCGCCATCGAGCGGCATGTCGACGCCGGTCAGGAACGAGGATGCGTCGGAGGCGAGGAACACCACCGCGTTGGCGATATCGCTGGCGGTACAGAAGCGTCCCAGCGGGATGCCCTGGAGAAAGTCGTCGGCGGTAAGATTATAAGGTCCGTGAATCCGCGGGTTCAGCCACTCGATCGGATAGGTCCACAGCAGATGTTCGTTGAAGGTCGGGCTGATGGTGTTGACCCGGATTCGGTGGCGCGCCAACTCCATCGCCGCCGCCCGCGCGTAGTTGAGCAAGCCGGCCTTGGCTGCGCTGTAGCCCGAGTTGCCGGCCTCGCCCTGATGGCCGGCGTCCGAGATGATGTGAATCAGCGAACCCTCGACGCCGCGCTCCTGCATCGCGCGCGCCACGTGCTTGGTGGTCAGCATCCCGCCGGTCAGGTAGCCCTTGAGCTGCCGTTCCCAGTCGTGGAGATTGAAGTCCAGGACTTCATCCCGATACTGATTGCCGACCAGGTTGAGCATGATATCGATCCTGCCGTAATGCTTGACGGCCTGAGTCACCAGCTCGGCGACCTCGCCCTCGAGTGATGAATCGCCCACCAGCGAGATGGCCTCGTAGCCCCGCCCGCTCAGAAATTCCCGGGCATCTTCCGCCGCCGACTGGCGAATATCGCACAGCGCCAGGCGCGCTCCCTGGCGCGCGAGAAAATGAGCGCAGGTGCCCCCGATATTCGGACTGACGCCGAACACCATCGCGACTTTTCCATCGAGCCGCGCGTAACCGCTGTCGTTCGCCGCCATCGCCTTAGCGCACCTCGAAAATCGTCGTCACGAAATTGTCATTGCATACCCAGGTCGGACAGAAATCCGCATGCCGGACCGCGGCCTGCAGTTCCGTCATCGCGCCGGCCATCACGATCGTTACCAGCATCTCCCATTGGGCATGCCGCTCCATCTCGTCGAAGCTCCAGTGCTCGCCCCAGTTATCGAATTTGCCGCGGCGCCATTGCTCGAACCGCGCGCGATCGGCCTCGACGTCGGGATGTACCCGCTCGAGCTCCCAGGCCGAGTCGTTGGCGTGCGACCAGTCGACGCCGGCCACCAGCGCGACGCGCCACGGACTGCGCCGCATACTGACGGCGATCTGCCGGCCGAGCCGAAACGCCTCCGCCGCAGTAAGCGGCGGGTTGCGATTGCTCTGGTCCCACGGCGAGAGGCCTTCGTTGTTGCGCTCTCGGCCAAAACGGAACGGATCGATTCCGATTGGAACGATCGGAGTCGCGAATTTGCGCTGATCGAAATCGAGATGTACTGCGGTGGCGAGCGCGTTGTGCCCGAGACCATTGGCGTGCAGCGGCTCATCCACGACGCGAGCCTTGATGTCCGCGCCCTCCAAATCGCGGGCCAGCTGCAGCGCGGCAGGCCGATGACCCGCCAGGACGTCGACCCGGTCGGGATCTTCTTCAAAATAGTTGCCGCGGAAGAAGCCCCACAGGCAGTAGAGTTGCGTGCGCACCTGCTCATGCGCGGAAATCCAGAACTGGGGCCGATCCGCGTCGGCGAAGGTCTCGCCGCTGTCGCGGTAGAGGACCATGATCAGATCCGGCGCGAAGCGATCCAGCTCCGCGCGCAACAGCCGGAATTGTTCGATTTCGTGCTGCTGGGCGATCTTGCCGGCGGTGAATCCCTGGTCCGAATCGCTGCCCCATTCGCGGCGCATCGCTTCGGGCCAGTTCCGCGGATCGCGAAGATGAGGCCGCGTCGCCCATCCAGCGCCAAGATTCGCCTGCAGAACCCACGGCATGTAGCGCGGCTTCATGCGCAGGAAGGGAAAGTCCGAGACTGTCAGTCCGAGGATTTCTGCCATCGCTTTGCCGCCGTCGCTGGCGGTTGCCCGACACTTACGGCGGCTTGACAAGGAAGTCAAGCGCATGTTTCAAGGAGATGTTCTAAACAGCTGTCTGAACCGGGAGCTCGATGATAGAAAAACCAGCCGCGGAAGACACCAGCGCGCGATTGCTGCAGGCCGCCGGCGAAGTATTCGCCGAGTACGGCTTCCGCGCGGCGACGGTGCGCGAAATCTGCGAGCGCGCCGGCGCCAACGTGGCCGCCGTCAACTACCATTTTCGCGACAAGGAGACGCTCTACGGGGAAGTGATTCGCTACGCCAGCCAGCGCGTGGCCGAGACCTACCCGTTCGATCCCGGGCCGAAAGGCGCCAGCGCCGAATTTCGCCTGCGCGCGCTGGTGCGAACCTACCTGATGCGGTTTTTCGATCAGAATCTCGCCTGGTACGGTAAGCTTATTTGCCGGGAGCTGGCTGAGCCGAGCAGTTTCTTCGAACGGATCGTGGAGAGCGACGTTCGCCATTACGCGCAACAATTGACCGACACCGTAAGGGAATTCGTCGGCCCCGGCATAAGTGACGAGCAGCTCAGGATGTGCAGCAACAGCGTGGCCGGGCAGTGCCTGTTGTATCCCTACACGCGGCTGATACTGGCGCGCCTCTATCCCGACGATGTCATCAGCGCGGATTTCATCGATCGGCTGATCGATCACATCACCGGCTTTTCAATCGCCGGACTGCGAAATACGCGCCGGCGAGACGCCGGCCGCAGAAAACGGAATCACAAGGTGGCGACCAGGGCGGCCGCCCGTCGGACCGGCGACGGCAATCTCAGGCCTTGAGATAGACGGCACGGCCCGGCAGGGCCAGCAACTCGACCCCGGTCATCACTACTTCCACCGCGAGAGCTAAATGACCAAGCGTTTGGAACTGGGCGTTTTCATACCGATCGCGAACAACGGCTGGATCGTGTCGCGTACCGCACCCCAGTACATGCCGACCTTCGATCTCAACCGGCGGATTTGTCAGCTCGCCGAACAGATCGGACTGGATTTCGTTTTCAGTATGTCGAAATGGCGCGGCTACGGCGGCGAGACCCGGTTCTGGGACTATTCGCTGGAATCCTTGACGCTGATGGCGGCGCTGGCCGCGGTCACTCGAAAGGTCAGAATCTACGCTTCGGTGCAGCCCTTGCTGGTGCCGCCGGCGGTGGCGGCAAAGATGGCCGCGACCATCGACGACATCAGCGCCGGCCGCGCCGGAATCAACATCGTCACCGGCGCCTACCCGGATGAAACCGCGCAGATGGGCCTGTTGCCGGCCGACTACAATTCGCACCGGTACGACTACGCGGCGGAATGGATCGAGCTGGTCAGGCGGCTGTGGACCGAAGAGCGCGTCACCTATCGAGGGAAATATTTTCAACTGGAGGATTGCCGATCCAATCCGAAGCCGCTGCAGAAACCGCATCCCGACATCGTATGCGCCGGGATCTCCGAGGCCGGCATGGGTTTCACCTCGCGCCACGGCACTCATTCGTTCCTCGGCGGCCGCACCCTCGAAGAAGTCATCGTGCTGGGCCGGCGCATGAAGGAGCTGGCGCGCGCCGCCGGGCGCCCCGTCAAGACCTACACCGTGGTCACGCTGATTCAGGGCGACAGCGACGCGCACGCCAAAGAATTGTTCGATCTCTACTGTTCGGGCGCCGATACCGAGGCGCTGCAAAATGTCGTCGCGATGATGAAGGGGCCGTCCGGCGAGCTGGTGCAGGATATCGCGAAGAAATTCGTCTTCTTCGGATGTCAACCGCTGGTCGGCGGCCCGGAGACTATCGCCTCGACGCTGAACTGGTTCGCCCGGGACGGAGGCCTCGACGGGGTGATGTTCTGCTTCCCCGACTTCATCAAGGGCCTCAATGATTTGCAGCAACGGGTTGTGCCCGTGCTCAGCGAAAAATATCGACTGCGTTAGACTCCGCGATTAATTTTTCGCGACGATATTGGCGCGCAGCGATCCGACTGCCGGCGAGCGGACTTCCACCTTGTCGCCGGCCTTCAGGAACAGCTCGGGTGGGAAAGTTCGGTCCGGCAGCGGCTTGCTCGAATCGGCCGCGGTGCCGGCCGCAGTGCCCGCGCTGATGATGTCGCCGGCGCGCAGCGTGAAATCGCGCGACAGATACTCGATCAACTCGCCGAACGGAAAGATCATCGCGCTGGTGTTGTAGTTCTGGCGCCGCTCGCCGTTCACATAAGTCTCGACGTCGATATTGCCTGGGTCCGCTTCGCCGACCGCGATACACGGGCCCAGCGAATGGGAGGTGTCGAAGTTCTTCGCCATCGCGAACTTGAACGGCGCCTCAGCCTCGCGGAGATCGCGGATGCTCCAGTCGCAGAGCAGCGTTACGCCCCATACGTATTCGAGGAGGTTGGCCGCCTTGATGTCCTTGCCGTCCTTGCCGAGCACTATCGCCAGCTCGCCCTCGTAGTCGAGGCGCCGGGTCACCGCGGGATAGACCACGTCGCCGTCGGGGCCCACCGCGTCGCGTCCGACCTTCCAGAATCCCCAGATGCCGTTGCGTCGAATCACGGCGGCGATGTCGCCGGTCGTGTCGCCCGCGACCTTCGGCTGCAGACCAAGATTGGCCGCCATCCGGGCGGCGTGATCGGCGTAGTTGCTTCCGGCGCAGGCGATGCGGGCGCCCAGCGGCTTGGGTGCATGCAGCCGCGCCTCGCCCGGCGCATAGACCAGCTTCTCGCCGCGCGGTCCGAGTCGATCGTGCGCCTTACCCAGGAATTCGAGCGCCGTCTGGGCGTATTCGAGAACGCGCGGGCCGCCTTCGATAAAACGCGCCAGGTCGGGCGGCACCAGCGCCGCCGCCATCGTGATGGGGTGGCGCTCGCCGCGATCGCGAAGGTAACTGGCATAGGCGTAAGAGAGATCGACGATGGCTCCATCGCGGAGCGCACCGGTGCGTTTTTCCGGGCCAAATACCACTATTTTCACGATCGCCTCCGTAGACTTCTGGGAACCGCGAGACCTGGTCATCTACTGGCACAGTGCGAGAAAAACCGCAATTTCGATCGTATTGGGCGGCTGGGACTTTACCCCGCAAGCAGGAAAACGTGGCATATTGGCCGCGACCGCACTGCGCCAACGATGCGCACTGTCGCGCGGCGCGCGATCCTCATGAGAGGAAACAAATCATGGATAGTTCCGAGCGAGTGTTGGCGAGAATCCCGCGCAGCGAACTGGAACGGCGCTGGCAAATGGTTCGCGATCATATGCGCCGAAAGAACCTCGACGTGCTGATCTTCCAGGCCAACGGCGACAGCATCCTGGGCGGTCCGGTCAGATGGATCACGGGATTTCCGGTGGGCGCCTACATGGAGGTGGTGCTGTTCCCCGTCGATGACCTGATGACGCTGATTCAACACGGCTCAATCGGCGAGCGGCGGCGGTATCAAGGCGATGAGCCCGACCATCCCGGGGTCGGTGAGGTAATCAGCACCGCGACCTTTTTCTCGGCGCAATTCACTCACGACTACGAAGCCCGGATCGTGTTGACCGAGGTGGAGCGCAGGGGCTGGCGAAGAATCGGCCTGGTTCGAGCGGGTCAATGGCCGCACGGCTTTGCGAGATCATTGATCGAAGGAGTTTCAGGGGCTGCGGAACTCATCGACGAGAGCGAGTTCATCGAGCGTTGCAAAGCGATCAAGAGCGCGGAAGAGCGCGCGATGCTCAGAAGGACCTGCGCGATGCAGGACGAGGTCTTCGCCCGGATAATCCGTCAGATCAAACCCGGGATGCGCGATGTCGAAGTCGCATCGCTGGCGCGGCACGAAGGCAACCGGATTGGCAGCGACGGCGAAGGCGTGTTCCTGACGGCATCCGCCCGCCTCGGCGAGCCCGCGTTCCACGGTCCCCATCACCTGCAGGGCAGAACCATCGCGCAGGGCGACCATCTGAACATCTTGATCGAGAATAATTCGGACCAGGGCTACTACGCGGAAATCTCACGCAACATCGTGTTCGGCAAAGCCTCATCGGAGTTGCTCGAAGGATTCGAGATTGCGAAAGCGGCTCAGGAAAATACGCTGCGCCGTTTGAAGCCCGGCGCATCGTGCAAGGAAATCTACGCCGCCCACGCCGAGTTTCTGAAAGCGAAGCAGCTGCCCCCGGAGCTGAGGCTGTACTGTCACGGCCAGGGCTACGATCTCGTCGAACGTCCGCTGATCAGAGACGACGAGACGATGACGCTCGAGCCGCACATGTTTCTCGCCTGTCATCCGCCGTATGTTTCAGCGACCACGGTCGCGGTTATCTGCGACAACTATTTCGTTGATCAGGACGGCGCGAGCGAATGTGTTCACCAGACGCCGAAGAAAGTCTTCGAGCTGTAGCCAAGCGGTCGCTTAATTCAGCAGGCTTTGAGTGCAGAAAGATATATGTATCAATTTAAAGCATCCGGGATGGTGATCGGCATAGCTGAGCTTAGTCTACGTTTCGCTCGGTATGGCAGGCAAAAATCTACCCTGCGAATTAGGCGGGTTTGACAAACAAATAAGCCATTGTTATGGAGCGGACTGCGCGTACCGCTGTTTCGGGACTTTGAGCGTCGCTTGGGACCGACGCTGTTACAACGTGCTCGCGCGTCAATCTTGGACAAGGTTGCCGCGGCGGCCGAAAGGAAGGGGCAGATGGTTACGAGTCGAACTGTTGGACGGGTTCTGGCGCTGTTCGTGGCCTTGGTTCTGATCGGCGCGTCGATGGCGCCGCCCGCGCGCGGTGCCGGGCCGGAAGCATCGCTTCCGGTCGGCACCGTCATTACCGAGAAGAACTGGGAGCAGTACAAGGCCTTCATGAACCCCGGTTTGCAGGCGCTTTGGGCCGGCACCTATCAGTGGAAGCTAGGGCCTCAGTTCTCGATGGAAATCGGGCCAACGCATCATTACGAATGGCCGCCGACCTATAAGAAGCTGACCGAGGAATACGCCGGCAAGGTTCAGATCAAGACCCTGCCTGACGGCCGCCACATCCTGGAAAACTACGTCGCCGGAATGCCGTTCCCGAACCCGCAGGAGCCGATGAAGGGTTGGAAGATACTGGCCAACGACTGGTTCGCCTACGTTCCCTACCTGATCTGCAACGATTCAGTGGGCCAGGTGTTCCGCGATCGGATGGGCAACGTCAGCCAGAACGAAAGCATCATCGTGCTGCGCATCTACGACCATATCGCCGATCCAAACCGGCCGGTTACGGATCCCAAGGCGTCCGGCATCTATTACACGGAATACTTTGAACTGACCAAGCCCGAGCAGGCGCGCTATACCGCGATTCTGACGGTCTTCTACCAGGATCAGACCAAGAACGAAGATACCTTCCTGTTCGTGCCGGCGCTGCGGCGGACGCTGCGCCTGTCGTCGGCGGCGCGATGCAGCCCGGTGTTCGGCTCCGACGCCACCAACGACGACACTCGTCATGGCGCTTTCAACGGCAACATCACCAAGTTCGACGCGGCGTTCCTCGGCGATGCGCGGGTGATCGAGCAGACCAACCCGGATGTCGTCAAGTCGGGCTTCCTTGAGAATTTCATTCCGCCGCTCTATTTTCCCAAGCCCTTCATCGGCAAATGGGAAGTGCGCAACGTATACGTGATCGACGCGCGCCATATTCCTGCGCTGCGCCCCGGCTACTGCTACGGCAAGCGGATCATGTACTGCGACAAGGAGACCGGCAACGCGAAGTGGGCCGAGCTCTACGACGAGAACCTGAAGCTGTGGAAGATCTTTTACGATCCGCAGGGGATGGTGAAGGTACCGGGCGAGGGCGAGTATTGGACCAATGCCGCCTGGGGCACGATTATCGACGTCCAGAACATCCACGAGACCTGGGTCCATCTGTCCGGCCCTACCGGTCCGGTCCGGGCAGACGCTGACTGCGGGCACGTCAATGGCGTGAATCTGACCGACGCCGGTCGCTATGGCAGCGTCCGCGGCTTGTCGGAAATCATGCGCTGACGTCTTGCCGAATCAACGGCGCATCGTGCCCTGACGCGAATTGGGGTGCGATGCGCCGTTTTCCGATCCACATACAGCGTGACAAATCGATCCCGCGGCTTGCGGTTGATGAATCAATGCATCGGCAGCGCGCCCGGCGCCGGCTTCCTGGCGAGAAACAGCAGCAGCGGTAAGGCTGCCGACATGATCGCCAGTACATAGAACACGTCGATGTAGGCGAGGGCCTGAGCCTGGCCCTGCACCGCGACATAGATCTGGGCGCGTGCATGGGCAGTGGCATCGGCGCTGCTGATCCCGGCATGAGTAAGTTGACGGGCGAGATTGCGGATAGCGCTGCGCATCCCGGGATCGTAATTGGTGACCGATGAAACCAGCCGGGCCTGATGAAGCTGCGCGCGCTCGATTACCATCGCGGCCCCGAGCGAGATTCCGACGCTGCCGCCGACATTGCGCATCAGGTTGACCAGCCCCGAAATCTGATTGTTATCCTCCTGCGCCGAATCCGTGTAAGCCAGCGTGTTGAGCGGGATGAACAGGAAGGCGAGGCCGATGCACTGGTAAACCCGCAACATCACGCCGTGCCAGAAATCGATCTGCAGGTCGATACCGGTGAGGATGTAGAGCGAAATCGCCATCGCGATGAAGCCCACCGCCACCAGCCAGCGTGCGTCGACACGCGCCGAGAGCGCCCCGACCAGCGGCATCAGCACCAGTATCGCGATACCGCCGGGCGAAATCATCAGACCGGCAAGCTCCGCCGTGTAACCCATCAGCATCTGCACGAAGACCGGCAGCATAAAGGTCGTGCTGTAGAGCATTACCCCGAGCGCGAACATCAGGGCCGCAGCGACCGCGAAGCTGCGATTCTTGAATAGCCTGAGGTCGACGATTGGATGGTCGTGGCGCAATTCCCAGACCACCCCCACTATCAGCGCGAGCAGGCTGACGACGCCAAAGATCACGATGAAGTGCGACTGGAACCAACCGGCCTCTTCGCCCTTGTCGAGCATCACCTGCAGCGGGCCGAAGGTCAGCGCCAGCAGCGCGAGGCCGACGTAATCGACGCGAAAACCGCGGGCGAAGGCTGCCTGGCGCTCGGTTTCGAGATAAGGCGGGTCCTCCACCACTTCGTAGCTCAGCAGCAGCGAGAGGATTCCGATCGGGATGTTGATGAAGAAGATCCAGCGCCAGTTGAAGTTGTCGGTTATCCAGCCGCCGAGTGTCGGACCGATGATCGGCGCCAGCACGATCGCCATCCCGTAGACCGCGAAGCCCATTCCGAGATCGCCGCCCACAAACGTATCGGCGAGAATCCCCTGCTCGACCGGCGCCAGTCCGCCGCCCCCGGCCCCCTGCATGCATCGGAACGCGATCAGCAGCCCCAGCGAAGGGGCAATTCCGCATAGCAAAGAACTGATCGTAAAGATTGCGACGCAACTCATGTAGAAACGCTTGCGGCCCATGAAGGTGGAGGCCCAGGCGCTGGCCGGCAGCACGATCGCGTTGGCCACCAGGTACGAGGTCAGCACCCAGGTGCTTTCGTCGACCGTCGCCGACAGTCCGCCCGCGATATGCGGCAGTGCGACGTTGGCGACACTGGTATCGAGAATTTCCATGAAAGTCGCGAGCGTCACCGTCAGCGCTACGACCCAGCGGTTATGGTGCGGCTTCCACGGCGCGGCGTCGGACCGCGGCGGATTCGGCGCGGAAGGTGATTGCGATTGGGCCGCGCTGCTCATCGGGCCGGGCGCGTTAGCGAATCCAGACGGTCGGCTCCACCGACATCCCGGGGCGCAGCCGCTCGATTCCCGGCTGGCCGGTATCGAAAATGATTCGGACCGGCAGCCGCTGCACGATCTTCACGTAGTTGCCGGTCGCGTTCTCCGGTGGCAGCAGGCTGTACTTGTCGCCCGAAGCTCCGGGCAGGCTTTCGACCCGCCCTCTGAAGCTGTGGCCGAAGGCGTCGACATAAATCGTGACCGGCTGCCCCGGCCGGATCATTGCGAGCTGAGTTTCCTTGAAATTCGCGGTTACCCAGACGCGGTCGGTCTGGGTCAGGGCCAGCAATTGTTGACCCGGTTCGACCCGCTGTCCCAGTTGGACCGTGCGCTTGCCCACGATACCGTCGGCGGGTGCCTTGATATTTGTATAACTCAGATTGAGCAGGGCCTGGTCGAGCGCCGAGCGCGACGCCAGCACGTCGGCCTGTTTGGAGGCAATCATGCGCTGGGCTCCGGCCGCCGCGGCCCGCTGTGCCTCGACCGTCGCCGCGCTGACGTTGGCGGTTGCGACATACTGATCGTACTGCGCCTGTGAAGCGACCTTCTGGTCGAGCAGCGCGCGGTAGCGCTGCGCGTCATGCTGGGCGCGGACGTCGGCCGCCTGGGCCTCGCGCAGTTGCGCTTGCGCCGCCGCATAGCCCTGTCGCGCGACATTCACTTCGGCTTCGGCCTGCGCGAGGTTCGCGCGCGCCTGCTCGACCGCGACCTGGTAATCGCTGGGATCGAGCTGGACCAGGATTTCACCGACCTTCGCGTGCTGATTGTCCTCCACCGCGACCCGGATCGCGGTGCCGTTGATGCGCGAGCTGATCGGATCGATATAACCCTCGATCTGGGCGTCATCGGTTGACTCAAAGGAGGTCAGGTATCGCCACAACTCGTTTGCGCCGGCTGCCAGAGCCACTGCGGCCAACACCGTCAGTATCGCAATCAGCGGCCAGCGCAACCTCGAGGTCGCCCGCTCCGCGCGCGTGCCGTCGGCCGGTGGTTCGACGCCCGCAGGCTGCCGGCGATTCTCGTCGGATAAAGCGTCAGGCGCGCTGTCGGCTTGCGGCTGTTCGTACGTAGATCGCCTCTTCATAGTTCGTGTCTGACATGCCGGGAGCGGAGATTACGCCTGGCCAATTGCGAAATACTATATCCCGAGCTCACCTTTCTGATAGCGATTGTGCCGGCTATCTCCCGGTGCTAGTGATGCCCGGAAGAAAGCTCTCAGGCTCTTAAGCTTCCCCGTCGCTGCCGCTGAGGCTGGCGGGGAGAAACATCGAGGTAATCCTATGCTTAGCAAACAGGCTCTCGGGCTCGACGACGCCAAGCGTATTGCCGCGGCCGCAGCCGCCGAAGCTCGCAAGAACGAGTGGAACGTTACGATCGCGGTGGTTGACGACGGCGGCCACCTGCTCTACCTGGAGCGAATGGATGGTGCGCCGAAGCCGACCGCCACCGTCGCCACCGAGAAAGCGCGCACCGCGGCGTTGTTCAAGCGTCCGACGCTCAGTTTCGAGGAGATGCTTAAGGGTGGACGATTCGGCGTGCTGTCATTGCCGGGCGTGACGCCGATCGAAGGCGGCGTGCCGCTTATTGTTCAGAATGAATGCCTCGGCGCGGTTGGAGTGTCAGGCGTTCAATCGCCGCAGGATGCTCAGTGTGCACGCGCCGGTGCGGCCGTGATCGGAGCATAAGCGATCCCGCAAAAGCGATTGGGCCGACTGGCGGCCGTGCGACTCATCGCCAGAGTTGTGCGGTCGCCAGTTGAGCGCCCTCGGCCATCGCTTCGAACTTGGCCCACACGACCGTGGGGTGAACCTCCGTCTTATAGGTCGCCTGCGAGGAGAAGCCGCAGTCGGTTCCTGCGATCACATTTTCCCGCCCCACCAGCTTCGCGTACCTGCTGAGACGCTCGGCGATCAGTTCGGGATGCTCGACGATGTTGCTGGCGTGGGTGACCACCCCGGGGATCAACAGCTTGCCGGCCGGCAGCTTCACGTCTTCCCAGACGTGGTACTCGTGTTCGTGCCGCGCGTTGGCCGCTTCGAACGAATAGGCGGCGGCGTTTATCTTGAGCATCGCCGGCGCGATGTCTCTTAACTGTGCGTCATGAACGCGCGGTCCTTCGTTGATTCCGTAGCAGGTATGGAAGCGCACCTTTTCCGCGGGGATGCCGCGCAACCCGTGGTTGATCGCCTCGACGTAGAGCCCGGCTCGCTGGTCTCGCTGGGCGGCGTTCAACGATGAGTCGCTATAAATGTCCGACAGGAAGGGATCATCGATCTGGAGCAGGAAGCCGGCGTCGACGATCATCTGATACTCAGTTCGCAGGGCGTCGGCGACCGCGCCGAGGAAGGCCTCTTCGGTCGGATAGTACTCGTTCCTGCCCACGCCGCTCGGCGCCACCGCGGGCATGAAGACTTCCTCGGCGTTCACTCCCTTGATCGCCGCCTTCAGATTGTCGATATCCTTGCGCAGAGCTTCCTGCCCCCGGTAGCTGACCGGCCCGGTGCAGACCATCGGCACGATCGGTGCGACTGCGCCGCCAAGCATCGCCTGTCCGAAGTATTGTTCGTAGTACTCGGGAAAGGCCGCCCGTTCGTCGGCAAACAGCGTCAGCGCCGCGCCGGCCCTCGCCTCGAAACCGGTGAGCCGCTCGCCGACATACGAAAAAAATCCGGGCTTCCCCTGCTCGCCGTCGGTCAAGATGTCAATCCCGGTGGCCGCCTGCTTGCGGACAATCTCGGCGACCGCGCTCCGCACCCGGCGCGCGTAAACTTGCTCGTCACAGGGCTCGCCCTTTATCCGGGCCTTCATCAGATCGAGCAGATCCTTGGGGCGCGGCAGGCTTCCGCAGTGAGTGGTCAGAATGCGATCGGTGCTGTGCTTCATGTCAATGCACTCCGTGGTTTGGCTCTGCGAGCCGACAACCTGGCCGCCAGGCGGGAGACTCTCACGGCGGCGAAATTCCGCAGCGGGCGGTAAGGACTATACTCGTCAGCTCCAGACTTCGCTTGCGACATCCACCACTAATCTCAGCTTGGCCCATTGTTCATCCTCGCTGAGCAGATTTCCTTCCTCGGTGGAGGCGAAACCGCATTGCGGGCTCAGGCAGAGTTGAGCCACGTCCGCGTACTTCGCCGCTTCGTCTATCCTGCGCTTGATAGCGTCGCGCGGCTCGAGCGCGCCGCTCTTCGACGTCACCAGTCCCAGCACGACCAGCTTGTTGCCCCGGGGCAGGAAGCGCAGCGGCTCGAAACCGCCCGCGCGTTCGGTGTCGAATTCCAGAAAGTAGCCGTCGTAGTCGACGCCGCCCAGCAGCAGCTCCGCAACCGGCTCGTAACTGCCCTCCGAGATCCACGATGATCGGAAATTGCCGCGGCAGACGTGCCCCGTGATCACCATATCCGCCGGCTTGCCCGCGACCGCGTAGTTGACCACGCGGGCGTAGGTCGCGCCGAGTTGATCGAGACTCTCACCGCGCGCGCTCGCCTTCTCTCGCTGCTCGCGCGAGCACAGAAAGGCCCAGGCCGTGTCGTCGAACTGCAGATAACGGCAGCCGGCCCGATAAAACGCCTGCACCGCTTTGCGATAGGTCTTGGCCAGGTCGTCGAAGAAGCCGTCGAGTTCGGGATAAGCGGCCGGATCGATCAGATCGCGACCAGTGCGTACGTAGAGCATCGCGGGCGAAGGAATCGTCATCTTCGGCACTCGCCGGGTGTGCGAGCGCAGGAATTTGAAATGCGCGAGCATCGCGTGATCGTCGGGAAAATCAAGTTTGCCCGCGACCCGGATTCCTGCGGCCTTGGTCGCGGCGCCACGAAAGCTGATACCGCTTTCGTCAACCGTGCGCTCGCAACCGTTGAGTCCCCACAGGAAATCGAAGTGCCACCAGGAGCGGCGAAACTCGCCGTCGGTGATGGCTTGCAAGCCGCTCTCTTCCTGTCGGGTGATGATCGTCTCGATCTCCCGATCCTCAACCTCCCGGAGGCTTTCGATGGCGAGACTGCCGGCCTGATATTGCGCGCGCGCCTGCTTGAGGCGCTCGGACCGCAGGAGGCTGCCGACCTGATCGGCGCGAAACGGTGGCGTACTTCGAGGCATAGACTTATTCCCAATCCTTTGTGCGGGAAACATAAGATCATCAGCGCTCCGAACGCAATCTGCGCGCCTCACAAGTGTCTGAAGTCCACCGAACTTGACAGCGGTTAGCAGGATCGACGAGATATGGCGCAGCGCAAGCCGCAGTCTCGATGATGAATACTCAACTCAGGAGCGAGCCGTGCCCATAGGACCACTCATAAGATATCCATCGTTTGGTTTATCGCTACTGTCGTTCGATACGCTCGCGCCCGGCATCAACTCCGAAGTTGTAGCGCTAACGGCCGAAGATGGCGGCGAATCCAAGGGCGTGCTCTACAGCAAGGGCGGCGAAAAGACCGTCGTCTGCATGATGCATCCGCGTGCGGACATGAGCCGCCATTATGTGATCCCGTATCTGCTCGAGGCCGGCTTCGCCGCTTTTGGCCAGGAGGGACGTTGGCCGGGCAACGACATCGCCTGCATCCACGAGCTGCTGCTGATGGATATTGCGGCCTCGGTCAAGCTTCTCCAGGCGCGCGGTTTTCAGAAGATCGTGCTGCTCGGCAACAGCGGCGGCGGGTCGCTCTACACCTTCTACCAGGCGCAAGCGGTCACGGCGGTACCCAACCGTTTGACGGATACGCCGGCCGGCGACCCATACGATCTCAACCGCTTCCAGATGCCGCCGGCGGACGGGATGGTGATCATCGCCGCGCATCTGGGCGAAGGCAAAGTGCTGCAGGCTGCGATCGATCCGTCGGTGACCGACGAGGCCGATCCGCTGTCAAGCGATCCGAGCCTCGATATGTACAATCCGGCCAACGGTTTCCGCGAGCCGCCGGAATCGAGCAAGTACACCAACGAATTTCTGCAGCGTTATCGCGCGGCGCAGACCATGCGAGTGGCGCGTATCGACGCGATCGCGCGCCGCTATATCGAAGAGCAGCGCTACTTTGCCGAGCTTACGCGCGAGCCGGCCTTCGACACCCAACCTCCCGCCCGGCGCAGCTTTGTGAGCCGGCGAGCGGTGAGCGGGCGCTACCTGCTGATAAATCGAACCGAAGCGAATCCGGCCTTCGCGGATCTTTCGATCGATCCTTCGCTGCGCACTTACGGGTCGCTCTTCTCGCCGCGCCCCGACCTGTTCAACTACACCGAAGCCGGCTTTGGAAGGTACCAGACGCCGCGCGCATGGTTGAGCACCTGGTCGGGACTGTCATCGCGCGCCGCGGTGCTCGACAATATCACCCGCATCAAGGCCCCGACCCTGGTGATCAACTACACCGGCGATCACGCTATCTATCCGTCGAATTCGGCAGCGATTTACCGCCAGTCGGCCGCCGCTGACAAACAATTGGAGCAGGTCGACGGCGATCACTTCGGCAATCCACTGCCGTCCAGGCCTGACCGCGGCGGACGACCGGAAGCGGCGAAAGTGATCGTGCGATGGCTGCGGGAAAGATTCCCGGCGCGCTAGGCCGCGGATGCTGCGGCGCTTGAACGATCGGTTCGCGCCTCATACGTTCAGCCGAGGCGGAAGCGCGGCCGCAACCTTCTCGATCGAGCCTTCGAGCCCCGCGTTCATCGCTTCGCCGCCCGGAATCCGCATCGAGAAGATACTTTCGATCGAGGTGTAGTCGTGATACCCCAGCCGCGCGATCGGCCGCAGCCTCAGGATATCGATACAGCCGTCGGCGCGCAGCGCGTCGTCCGCGATGTGGATCGCGATGACCTGGCCGAACACCACACTGGCTGAGCCCATCACGCCGTTGCCGGGCAGGCGCACGGTCTGCAGATAGCGGCACTCGAAATGAATCGGTGATTCGGCGACCATCGCCGGGCGGACCAGGCGCCCGGGCGCCTTGGTGAGGCCCGCGATCTCGAATTCGTCCACCTCCGGCGGCAGTTCCTGCGCCGTCAGATTGACCGCTTCGCGCAGCGCGTAAGTCGCCATGTTCCATACGAACTCGCCGGTCGCCTCGGCATTCGCAACGCTGTCCTTGAATTTACCCTGCGTGTTCTGGTTGGCGCAGAACAGCACGATCGGTGGATCGAAGGTGACATTCTGAAACTGGCTGAACGGGGCGAGATTATGACGGCCGGTCGCATCGATCGTCGAGATCCAGCCGATCGGTCTCGGCACCACGCAGGACTTGAAGGGATCGTGCGGCAGATTATGCGGCGTGCGGCCCGGTTCGTAATACATAGTCGCCTCCGGCGCCAAAGGTTATGACACTCCATCGCTCATCGCAAATTCTTCGCGATGACGACTAAGGCGTACGAGAACCGGCGCTCGCTGATCACGGCCGGAGGTCATCCCGCCGCTGAAGGCGGCGGCACGGCCGGCCTAATGGGTAATCGATAATTCAAGCCGGCTGATATGCCACTGGCCGCCGTCTTTAGTCACTCGTGCCTGCAATCCGGCATAGGCGATGATCGTGATCGGTGTCGGCTCGAGCTTGAGCTTGGTGACGTAGCCGCGAATTACAGTGGCGCCTTCGACCTCGCGCACGTCGAAGTTGGTCAGCAGATGGCGCGCGTGATCTTCGTTGCCCTTGCGGATGTGCTCGGTGATAAAGCCGGCGATCGCTTCGCGTCCCTTGAACTCGCCGTAAGCGTGGAAGACGCCGTCGGCGGTGAAGAACGAAGCAAAGCCGTCGGGACGATGGCCGTCCAGTTCTAGGTAGAGCTGAATCAGGGTTTCGTGAATCGCGAGTTTGTCTTCGATCGTCAGTGCCATCGATACATCTCCGTAATAATTGTCATCAGGCCGTGCCGAGCAGAAAGGGTTCGAGGAACTCGTTGAAGGGCGTACCGATTCGCTGCACCGCGTGGCCCGCATTCGGGAAGACCCGCCGCTGCGCGTGAATCTGCTCGCCGAGTCGATCGCAGATCGCTTCGAGCGCGGCGCAGGAGGTGCCCGAGACCACCGCCTTGCGATAGGGCGCGCCGTCGATCGCGGCGGTTGGAATCGACATCTGCCACGGCACCTCGCTCATAAGGTTGCGCGCCGCGATCAGCACATGCGGCGGCAGCGGCGAGGGCACCGCCATCTGGATCCCGAGCGCCTTCAAAAAGCCCCCGATGAAAGCGCCGACGTCCTTGCGATCGGCGACTTCGCAATGGCGTTTCATGGCGGCGCCGGTTTCCGCCACTGCCGGCACCTCGCTCGCGTTCAGGAATGCGGGCGGTTCGATCAGAGTCAGGGAGAGTATCCGCTCGGGCGCCAGCGCGGCCGCGCGGCCGGCGACTATTCCACCCATCGAGGTGCCAACCAGATGGGCACCGTCGCCCAGCAGCTCGACCACGTCGCGCGCATCGGCGTCGACGTCGACCCGCTCGATCGGCGGGTTGTTGCCGTAGCCGCGCCGATTCGGAATCACCAGCCGCCAGCGTTCGGCAAGCACGGTCTGGGCCTGGAATGCGACCGAGCCGTCGTTGAGGCTGCCATGGAGCAGCACCAGCGCGGGTCCGCGGTCGCCCAGGTGTTTCACTTCAATCGCCATAGCGCATCCGTCGCCCGAGACTACCTAGCGCATGCCGCCCGCCAAGCGCAAACGACGTGCGCACCGGGCACAGGGTCGCAGGCCGGGCACAAAATATCGCCGCGTCGTGGTGCCATAATACTTGTCAATTATCTCGTAAAATGGCATAACGTTCCGCGCCATGGAGACAGCTGCCGGGAAAATCTCGCTCCGATCGGCCATCGCGACGGCCGCCTTCATCGTAATGTTGCTGATACCCGCGCCGGGTGGCGCGCAGAGCGCAGTGCCGGCTTCGAGTTCGTCGTTGAGCGCGGCGGTCGAGAATTATTTCCTCGGATGGTTTCCGCGGGTGACGCGGATCCAGGCCGAGCAGCCGCATTGGATCACGCCGCTGGTAACGGTTACGCCGCGTCTGGAGGAAGAGTTTCGCTACGACCAGTTCTGGCAGTCACAAAGGCACGGTGTCGCGACCGATAATTTCGGCGGCGGCAAGGGACTCGAACTGATACCGTTCCAGGACGTCGAGATTATCCTGGGGGTGCCGGCGTGGATCGCGCACAACGGCACGATCCAGCATCCGCATGGAACCAAGCAGCCGAGCAGCGACGGCTGGGCCGATGAAAGCTTTCTCGTCAAGTACCGCCTGCTGTCAGCCAACGAGGAGAGCGGCAATTACATCCTGACCGCCTTCATGGGCTTCAGTGCGCCGACCGGCGACGACGGCAACAGCGCCCACCACGGAATTTTCACACCGACCATCGCGGGCGGCAAAGGCTTCGGCAACTTCGCCGTCCAGAGCACCGCCGGGATCGCGCTTCCCGACGGCGGCCTGGAGCGGCTCGGGATGCCGCTGTTGTGGAACACCGCCTTCCAGTATCGCGTGTTCAAACTTTTCTGGCCCGAGTTAGAGGTGAATTACAGCTGGTGGCCAAACGGCGAGCGCGAGGGCGAGACGCAGGTCTTTCTTACTCCGGGTCTCGTGATCGGGCGGATTCCGATTCACGATCGTGTCGGCCTGACGATCGGCGCTGGCTACCAGGTCGCCGTCACCCATCATGCGGCCTACAATCACGCCGTGATCTTTTCCGGTCGCATCCCGTTTTGACGCTCGGGCTGATTATCCTTCCGCGGCCGGGGTAATCGCCGGGGCGAGCGAGGTTGACGATCGGTTGCCGCTCACTTCGGCGCCGGCGTGATAGGCCAGCGGCACGTAGCAGACCACCGACAACAGCGTCAGCACTCCGGTGAGCAGGAAGGCGGGCACGAAGTCGCTGGATGAAAGGGCGGTTTCGCCGTGGAGCCTGAGGCTGACATGCAGCACCAGCGCGGCGATCCCGACGCCGAGGCTCAGGAACAACTGCTGCGCCATGCTTGCCAGCGTGTTGGCGTCGCTCATCGAGACCATCGGCACGTCGGCGTAGACCAGCGTATTGAGGCTGGTGAACTGGAGCGAGCGGAAGAATCCGCCGACGAGCAGCGCGAACACAATTAATTCGTATGGGGTTGAAGGCCGGAAGAGCGCATAGCTCGCCATGATCGCCGCATTGATCAGGCCGTTGCGGATCAAGATCGATCGGAAACCGTAGCGGCGGACGATCGGCACGATCAGGAACTTGACAATCAGGGCGCCGACCGCGCTGGCGAAGGTGAACAGGCCGGAGACGAACGGGCTGAGTCCGAACACCAGTTGTAGCAGCATCGCCAGCAGGAACGGCAGCGAGCCCATCGCCATGCGGAACAGGCCGCCGCCGAGGACCGAGGCGGCAAAGGTCGGGATGCGGATCAGGCCGAGGTCGACGATCGGATAATCGATACGCCGGGCGTGGATAACGTAGAGTCCCAGGCACAGTCCGCCGCCCGCCATCACGCTCATCACGATACTGACCGGGATTACGCCGCGGCCGATCGCCTCGAAGCTGAACAGCAGGCCGGCCAGGCCGAAGCCGGTCAGCAGGAAGCCGCGCAGATCGAGCGGCGATGCTGCGGTCTCGCGGACATTCTCGATAAACAGGGACACCAGCACCATCCCGATCACGCCGACCGGCACGTTGATGAAGAAGATCCATCGCCAGGTGCTGTAGGTAACGATGAATCCGCCCACCGGCGGTCCGATCACCGGACCGAGCACAGCCGGGATGGTGAGCAGCGACATCGCCTGCACGAGGTTCGATTTCGCGACCGTCTTCAGCACCACCAGGCGGCCGACCGGGACCATCATGGCCCCGCCCATGCCTTGCAGAATGCGGGCTGCGATCAATTCCGGCAGCGAGTTCGAGAGGCCGCACAGGATCGAGCCGAGCGTGAAGACGAAGATCGCGGCGCGAAAAACCGTGCGGGCGCCATAGCGTTCCGCCGCCCATCCGCTGATCGGGATGAAGACTGCGAGGCTCAGCAGGTACGAGGTGATAGCGAGGTTGAGCCGGATCGGATCTTCGTGCATCGAGACCCCGATCGCCGGAAGGGCGGTCGCGATGACCGTCGTATCGAGGGTCTGCATGAACAGCGCGCCGCCGACGATCAGCGGAATCAGGACGTTGGCGATCAGTTCCGCGCGCGAGTCGTCGGCGGTAACGAGCGTATCCGGGGCCGGGCCGGGCGGGATTTTATCCGCCGGGCTGGGCACGGCGGTAAACCTCTTCGACTGGCGGTTTGGAGCGGAAAAATATCCAGAACAGAAGCGTATTCAACAACTGGAAGAAGGCCGACACCTCAATCGGGATGGTCAGCGCAAGTTGCATCAGATAGCCGGTCGCGATCGAGCTTATCGACAGGCCGGCTTGAATCGGCAGGTTTGCGATACCGGCTGCGCTGGCGCGCTCAGCGGGGCGAATCACGCCCATGATGTACGACTGCCGGACCGGCACGGAGACCGCGTTGGTAAGCTGCCGGGCCAGGAATGCACCACCCGCCAGCCAGAAACTCGGCATCGCCGGCATCGCCACCAGGAAGAGCGCGGAGAAACCTCGGGAGCCGACCACCACACCCACCGTGCTAAAGCGCCGCGTCAGCGGTCCGGCCATGAACAGCGGCAGGATGACGGTCAGATTGATGATGAAAAACAGGGTTCCGAGCTGGTTGGCGGTCGCCCCCCATTGTCGAACGAACCAATAAGTCAGGAAGGGACCGAGCGCGCCGACCGCCAGGCCGTTGGTAAAATTGACCAGCATGAAGCGCCATACCAGCGTCCATGAACTCCGCGAGAGGCCGAAAATTTTGGGCTCGTTTGACGGCGGGTCATCGATAATCGCCGGGCGGGCGGCAGGTGCGATCGGGCGCGCGGCCGGCCGTCGTGTTTCGCTGATCGGATACACCAGGACGGCGGTCAGCAGGTTCAGGGTCGCGGTAAGAATAAACACCGTCTGATAGCCCCTGAGCATGGTGACCCCGGCGAGGTGATGGATCAGCTCGGGGAGCGCCGCGATCGGCGCCCCAATTGCGGTGGCGATGCAGCATACCAGCGCCATCCACGACAAGGTCGAGGTCCGGTCGCGATCTTCGACATGGGTGGCGGTCAGCGCCTGCACCGCGGGGTACGACGGCCCGATTCCGACCCCGCTGCCGCTGCCACCCGGCGGAATAATCTGCGAGATTCCGGCCAGCACCAGCATCAGGTAAAAATTGCGCGTGGTGGCGAACAGCAGCGCGCCCATCGCGACCACGAATGACGAGCCGATGATCGCGTTCTTGTAGCCGAAACGATCGGAAGCAACCCCGGAGGCCAACGCAAACAGCGCGCCGACAATCGAAACCGAGGTGAGCAGGAAACCCAGTTGCACCGCGCCGTAGCCGATGGATATCAGATAGAGCGGCAGCACGATCGGAAGATAGCCGACCGTCAGGCTGTAGAGCGCCTGCAGGGCGATGAGCAGCGTGACGTCGCGGTTGAGCCAGTGCGGCATCAACTGTGCGTTGCGCGGCACTCTCCTGTGCGCATCGTCCGTGCCGTGATCGCCTGTCATCCGCTTCGCCATAATGGAAAAAGGTTCGCCAGAATAATGGCTAGGTATCGGTTACGGAACAAGCTCAAGATCGCAAACGGACGTGCGCGTAATCAGATCTGATAGATGAAAATCTGAGTGGCGCGGATAATCCCGGATATCAATTCGTCGGCGCCGCTGGCGATGTCGGACTCCCGTGCTGCGGGTTTTGCTCGAGGCGCGGATCGACGCGCACCCGTCGCTCCTGCCGCTCGTAGGCTTTGCTCGCGATTCCGGCGCGGCGGGCGTTCCCGCCTGACTTGTATGGCGGCCTAGCCGGTCGGAGGATGTTCTCTACGGAGCTGAGGTTGGTTCGATGACGTGGAGGGTTTCGCCCGTCGAGTCGGTGAGAGGGTCTCCCGGGCAATCCGAGGCTCTGGTATGGAGCTCGCGCTGCTCAGTTTGAGTTATCTGAACGATTTCCCCGCGCACAGGTTACGAGCTTTTCCCAGAAGCCGATTCCGCACACCAAGCCGATCACACTCAAAAAGATGCTGAAAGCCATCCAATCCATCTTTTGCCCTCCCTGCTATCGCCCAGCGCGTCCATCGCTTCTGAACGACCTCGTTGAGAGCAATCAAATATTCGATTAAAATAATTAAGTCAAGCGACTTACTTGACTATAGGCCTTTGGCTGGATTAAACGCCAAAATCCGGCAACAATTTCTAGAGCAACTGTCGGGGTTTGGCATACTATGACCGGCACCACGAGCGAGAAGGTCGATATGGCTTAATGATCTCTCAAAAATCGAAATACGCGCTTAAGGCGCTATCGGTCCTGGCCCGGGAGTATGGCAAGGGGCCGGTGCTGATTTCCGAGATCGCTGCCCATGAGAAGATCCCGCGCACCTTTCTGGAGCTGATCCTGCTGGAGCTTAAGAACCAGGGGCTGCTGCACAGCCGCAAGGGACGCGGTGGCGGCTACTTCCTGGCCAAGGCTCCCCAATCGATCTCGGTCGGGCAGGTGCTGCGGATGACCGGTGGCCCGCTGGCGATGCTACCGTGCGTCAGCAAGACCGCCTATCGCAAGTGCGACGAGTGCCAGGATGAGCGCACTTGCGGGATCCGGATTGTGATGAAACAGGTGCGCGACGCGACGGCGAAAATCCTCGATGCGACCAGTCTCGCCGACCTCGTCAAGCGCGGCCAGCTCGCTGCGCTCGGACCCGGGGCGTTGGAATTCTCGATCTGAGTCCGATTGCCATCGACATGGAGGTTCACCAACGGTGAGCGAAGCCGAGATCGGGCTGGTGCTGGTGTGCGAAGCCGCAGAGGTCGCGCCGGGGGAGATCAAGCGCGTCACTCCTCCCGGCCTCGTGCCGCTGGCGGTCTTCCATCTCGAGGACGGCTTTTATGTCACCGACGACACCTGCACGCATGGGCAGGCGTCGCTTGCCGAAGGCTGTATCGAAGACGGGGAAGTCGAATGCCCCGCGCATGGCGGCCGTTTCGAAATTCGCACCGGTGAGGCCGTGGCGTTCCCGGCGGCCGCGCCGCTTCGTTGCTATCCGGCGCAAGTCCGAGACGGCAAGATCTATGCGGAGGTTGCAGTTCCTCCAGCCGTCACCGCCAAATCCTGAGGCGCGATCGACGCTTCGTTCGACGGTGGATGTTCGCGCCGCGATGATCTTCTTCTCCCGTGGCTGCGCCTGCGTCCGCGACTGTCGCCGAGCGCGGAACATTGCCACGAGCGCTCGATCGCCAGTATAAGGAACGAGACACGCCTGGAACTTACCAAAGGAGAGGACCATGAAAACCGAAACCATCGAATACAAAGACGGCGACCTGAATCTCCGCGGCTTTCTTGCCTACGACGAAAATGCGAGCGGCAAGCGCCCCGGAGTTATCGTGATGCCCGAGGTGTACGGCCTCAACGAGCACGCCAAGCTGCGGGCGCAGCGGCTGGCCGAGTTGGGCTACGTCGCCCTGGCCGGCGATCCGCACGGCAACGGCACGGTCTACCCGAATCTGCAGGAAGCGATGAAGGGGGCGGGACCGTTGATGGGCGACCCGTCGGTGGCGCGCAATCGCATGAAGGCGACCTTCGACAAGCTCGTCTCGCTGCCGCAGGTGGATTCGAGCCGCATCGCTTCGATCGGCTTTTGCATGGGCGGCACGCTATCGCTCGAGCTGGCGCGCGCCGGCGCGCCGCTGCGCGGCGTGGTCTCTTTTCACGGCGGCTTGCAGACCCAACGTCCGGCCGAAGCCGGCAGCCTCAAGGCCAAGCTCCTGGTATGCACCGGCGCCGACGATCCGTTCGTCCCGCTGGCCCAGGTCAACGGCTTCATCGAAGAGGTCAACAAGGCGAAATGCGACTGGCAGGTGGTGGTCTACAGCGGCACCGGCCACAGCTTCACGAATCCCGACGCCAGCAAGGCCGGCGTGCCGGGCGTGGCCTACAACCAATCCGCTGACGAACGTTCGTGGCAGGCGATGCAGTCGTTCTTCACGGAAATTTTTGGCGGCTGAGTCACCGCTTCGTTCCGAATTTTCTCCGGCACGCCCAAGGCGGAGCGCATAACCGCGCACGCCTTGGGCGTTGTCGCACAACGCCACGCCTCATCAATCACGCACGGCGCGCAAGCTGGCGTCGGTCCGCCGTCAGCGATCGTACGGTTCAGCGGCCCGAGTGACTCTCGAGAAAATTCAGGATCACCCGGTCGTGCTCCTCCGGATGCTCCCATTGCGGCCAGTGCGCCGCGTCATTCATGCAGTAATAGGCGGCGCCGGGTATGAGGCTCGCGATTCGCTGGCCGACGTCGGGCCCGCTGCCCGGATTCTTGTCGCTCCAGAAGACCAGCGTCGGCGTGCGGATCTCGGCGAGCTGCGCCTCGGGTATGGCAAAGCGGTCGAACAGTCCGCCGGCGCTGAAGGCCTCGGTGAATACCGATGTGAGCGCCTGCCGAGTCTCGGGGTCCGAGTAGAAGCGCTGCCGCAGCTCGACCAGTTCGTCGGTAACGCGATCGGGCGAGGCCATCAGCCATTCCAGTCGCTTGCGGATAGTCTCCGAGGTTGGGTTTTCGATCGCCGCGATCGATCGCTGGCGCAGCAGCTCGCGCCCTTCCTGCGGGCGTTCCGCCACCGAACCGGGACGAAAGCGCACGCCGCCGGTGGTGTTGAGGATGATTGCCTCAAGCCGATCCGCGTGATGCAGCGCCATCCACATCGCGACCCATCCGCCGAGCGACTCGCCCTCGAGAAAAATACGCTCAAGCTTCATCGCGTCCATCAGATCGAGCAGCTGCTCGGCATAGGCCGGCATCGTGTCACGGAACTTCGGCTTGGAGGACAGCCCGTGCCATACCAGGTCGATCGCGATGGCATGGGTCTTCTGCCCGAGACGCAATAGATTGCGGCTATAGGCTTCCGCATGGCCGCCGATGCCGTGCACCAGCACCAGCGGCTTGCCCTCACCTGCCTGGATAGTGCGAGTTCGAAACTTCCGCCCTTCAAACCGGACTTCGCTGCCCAGCAGATCGTTCCAGATGGTCGCCATTGGTTACGCTCCTGTTCGGCCGACAATAATATTCGCATCCGGTCCATACAAACCAACTCGCGCCGGAGCGTCCCACTGTCAGGGCTTGAAAATATCTTTGAAGAAATCCCGCATCGCCTGCCATGAACGATAGTCGGCCTCCCGGTTATAGGCGAGGCCGGCGAGGTGATAGCGGTCGGCGTCGGGATTGGTGAAGCTGTGCTGGGCGCCGCTGTAGATATTGACCTCCCAGTCCGCGCCCGCCTTGCGCATCTCATTCTCGAACGCCTGTACGTCGGCGGGCTTTACGAATGGATCGTCGCCGCCCTGGCAGACCAGGATTTTGGCTTTGATCGCGCCGGGTCGGGCCGGATCCTGAGTGTTGAGCGGTCCGTGAAAACTGACCACTCCGGTCAGCTCAGCGCCGCTGCGGGCCAGCTCTAAAACGGTAAGGCCGCCGAAGCAGTACCCGATCGCCGCCGTCCGGCGCGGATCGATGTGAGGATTGCGCTTGAGCTCCTGGAGCGCGGCAGCGATACGCGTGCGGAGCTCTTTGCGATCGCCCGCCTCGAGCTGGTGTGACCAGGCGGCCGCCGGTTGGTACTCGGTGGTGGTTTTTCCCCCGCCATAGATGTCAACCGCCATCGCGACGTATCCGAGCCGCGCCAGCATCTTCGCGCGCATCCTCGCGTAGTCATTCAAGCCCCACCATTCGGGCACCACCAGGACGCCGGGTCGCTTCGTGCTGATGCCGCTGTCATAAGCAAGAAAGCTGTGCGCCTCGACCGCGCCCTGCTGGTAGGTAACGATCGCGGTTGCGATCTCTGCCCACGCCGGTGCGGCGGCCGCGAGCACAAGCGTCGCCATCAACAGCGAAGCGATCACTTTCGTCCGGCGCTGCTGCATATAGTCATTACCTCGCGAGGGTTTTGAACCTGCTACTCTGGATCGATTCCAGCGTCAATGGATGTGCTTGATACAGGTCTCCAGAGCAGCTGTCATTACTGCAACGCGCCAGACAATGTGGCGTTCGGTGACGAGCTGGCGATGCGAATCGGAAGGGGTGGGGGAGAGGTCTAACTGGCCGCGATCGTGGATGGCGTAGCCGGCTCGCCGCTGCCGATAACCCGCGCCAACGCTGCCGCGAGATTCGCCAGCCTCACGGGCTTACTGATGAAATCATCCATCCCGGCCGCGACGCATTTATCGCGATCGCTGGCGAGCGCGTGGGCCGTCATCGCGATGATCTTGGTATGGCGACGGGAGCTCTCGCGGCGTCGAATCTCACGGGTTGCTTCGTAGCCGTCCATCTCGGGCATCGCGCAGTCCATCAGTACCACGTCATAAGGCAGTCGCGCGGCGGCCTCGAGCGCTTCGAGGCCGGTAGTAACCGCATCAGCCGTATAGCCGAGTTTATCGAGCTGGCGGATCGCGATGTTCCGGTTCTCGGAATTGTCATCGGCGACCAGTATGCGAAGGCTGCCGCCGGGCGAATCGATTTCAGATTTGCCGGGCGCCGCTGGCCCGGCTGCGGACGCAACCTCGGCCTGCGACGGTGCTTTGGCGAACAGTGCTGTCAGACAATCAAGGAACTCGGTCGGTTTGACTGGTCCAGGAAGCCAACCTGCGACGGTATGCGGGCCCCGTTCGCGCCAGCGCTCAACCGTCGGTAGCTCGACAATGCGAAGCCCGGCCAGCGCTGCGTCCGACCTGACGCGCGCCGCGAGTTCGGTGGCCTCCTCACCGGGAAGATGGATCAGGACGGCTTCGAAAGGCCGCCGATCGGCGTTAGCCGCCAGTATCGCCAGCGATTCCACAACGGAACTGCTGGCATCCGCGCGCATACCCCAGGAACTGACTTGCTCGGTGAGCAGCTGGCGAATCTTTTCGACCGCACTGACGATAAGAATGCGGCGAGCTTCCAGCGGCCTCCGATTGGCGGGTCTCGCGGTTACCTTGGATTGGTCGAACTTGGCGGTGAACCGGAAGGTCGAACTGGCGCCGAATTCGCTGTCGACCCCAATCTCACCGCCCATTAGCGTGACCAACTCGGCGGCGATGGCGAGGCCGAGTCCGGTGCCGCCGAAGCGCCGCGTCATCGAACCATCGACCTGCGAAAACGGTTGGAACAGGCGCTGGCGCCCCTCGGGGGCGATGCCGATGCCGGTGTCGCTGACCTCGCAGCCCAGGGTCACCGCCCCATCTATGGGTGTCGCGAGCTTGACCCTGACGGTGACGTGACCGCGGGCGGTGAACTTGATCGCGTTGCCGACCAGGTTCGTGAGCACTTGTTGAAGGCGGAATGGATCGCCGTACAACTTTGACGGGACCGCGTGCTCAATCGCCAGCGCCAGTTCGAGTCCTTTTCGTCGGGCGAGGACAGTGAGCAGATCGATGACGCCTTCGAAAACCGGCGCGGTTTCGAATTCCACGTTCTCCAGGGCCAACTGGCGCGACGACATCCTGGAGAAGTCCAGGATGTTATTGATTATCGCCAGCAGGTTGTTGCCCGCCGCGTCGATGCTTTCGAGGTCCTTGCGCTGATCCTTGGTGAGTGAGGTCTCCAGCATCATTTCGGAGAAGCCGATAATCGAGTTGAGCGGGGTACGGATTTCATGACTGGTATTGGCCAGGAACTCGGATCTGAGCTTCGCCAGTTCCAGGGCCGCATCCCGCGCCGCATTACTTTCGACGATGCCTTCGCTCAGCTCCGAATTGAGTCTACGTACCTGCTCCTCGCTACTTTTGAGTTTCGTGATATCGGTGACCACCATGCAGATCCCTGCCGACTCGCCGACAGCGGTGAAACGCACCGAGAGTTGGGCAGCGATTTCTCTACCGTCGGCCGCAACTAGGTTAAACTCGCCCTCGCTTGGGCCACGCTGGGCCTGCTCCAGCAGCGCATCAAAACGTTGCCGATCGCCGGGTCTTATGAACTGCCGAAAATCCATCGCCGGGCGCGGTTCCGATGGCAGCCTGTGTGCCGTTGCGTCCCGGGTGGGCTCGAGGCCGGTCTCGCGCTCGAGCCCGAGCATTTTGACAAAAGTCGGGTTAGTCTCGAAAATTCTGGCGTCGGGGGTGGTGATCAGGACGCCGACCGGAACGTTATTGAAGAGATTTCGATAGCGAGACTCCGCCTGCCGGCGCGCGCGCCGGACCTCGGCCTCACCCAGTTCGCGCTGGACGGCAGGCCATAGCCGCACCAGGTTGTGCTTGAAGACATAGTCATTGGCGCCGGCCTTCATGGCCTGCACGGCGACATCCTCGCCCATTTTGGCCGAGACCAGGATGAAGGGCAGGTCGAGGTCTATCTCGCGCAGCAACTTCAGCGCCTCGAGTCCGCTGAACTGCGGCAGCGAGTAGTCCGCGATGACCAGATCCCATCCGGGCTGTGCCAACGCGGCCTTCATGGCCGCAGCCGTGTCCACGCGCTGGTAGATCAGGTCGCAGCCGCCGCGCCGCAGCGTTCGGGCTATCAGCTCGGCGTCGTCGGCCGAGTCTTCGACCACCAGGATCCGCACTTTCTGCATCAGTTGCTGGGAGCCGTCGGGGGGCGTTCATTGAGGACCAGCCAGTACATCCCCAGTTGCCGGACGGCCTCGACGAAGCGCTCGAAGTCAACCGGCTTTCTGACGTAGCTATTCGCACCCAGGCCGTAGCCGTCGATGAGGTCCTGCTGCTCCTTCGAGGAGGTCATGATAACCACCGGCAGCAGCTTGGTCCGCCGGTCTGAGCGCAGACTGCGCAACACCGCGAAGCCATCCAGCTTGGGCAGCTTCAGGTCCAACAGGATAACTTCCGGCTGAACGCTGGTGTCACGGCCGAGATGGGCTCCAGTGCCGAACAGGTAATCCAGCGCTTCAACTCCATCGCCAGCCACGACGATCTGGTTGCCGAGGTTGTTTTTCTTGAGCGCCCGCAGGGTCAGCGCCACGTCATCCGGGTTGTCTTCGATCAGCAGGATCAATTTATTCTCCATTTGAGACCCCTAGGCTCTCGTGCAGGGTGAATGAGAAAGTCGCGCCCTTTCCGGTGGTGCCCTCGGCCGAGATACGGCCGCCATGACGAAGCACGACGCGCTGAACAGTTGCCAGCCCGACGCCGGTGCCGGGAAATTCCGCAGTCGAATGAAGCCGCTGGAAGGCGCCGAAAAGCTTGTCGGCATAAGCCATATCGAAGCCGGCGCCATTATCACGGACAAAATAAAGCGGCTGGCCGTCCCGCTGTAAGACCCCGAGCTCGATTATCGCGTGCGGCTGCTTGCTGGTGAATTTCCAGGCGTTGCCCAGCAGGTTCTCAAGCGCTGCACGAAGCAGGTGGGAATCGCCGTGGGCCTCGATTCCGTCGGGAACCACACATTCGACGCTGCGCTCTGGTTCGCCTTCTTGTAGTTCTCCCACAATGCCCCGGGCTATGGCGCTCAGGTCGACCACTTCATGACTCATCTCGCCGCGCGAAATGCGCGAGAGCTTCAAGAGATCATCGATCAGAAGGGCCATGCGCTGGGTGGCGGCACGGATGCGTCGGAGATGCTCTTTGCCCTCCACATCGAGCTGGTCGGCATAGTCTTCCATCAGCGCCAGGCTGAAACCGTCGATGCTTCTGAGCGGCGCGCGAAGATCGTGGGACACCGAATAAGAGAAAGCCTCCAGCTCCTGGTTGACGGCCTCGAGCCTTGCTGCGTGCCGTCGCTCGGCCTCATTCAGCGATCGCATTTCGGCCTCGGCCCGTTTGCGTTCGGTGATATCGCGGACCGTGCTTGAGGCCAGTAATCCGTCTTCGGTTTGGAGCGGGCTTAGGGAGAGCTCGATGGGAAATTCGCTGCCGTCCTTGCGCAGGCCGTAGAGCTCGAGACCGGGGCCTAGCACCCGGACCCTCGGATTAGCGAAGTACCCGGATCTATGCAGCGGATGCTGGCCGTGAAAGCGCGCCGGGATCAGCATCTCAACCAGATTGCCGAGCATCTCGGCGCGGGCATGCCCGAAAAGCTTTTCAGTCTGCGCGTTGACCAGCACGATACGGCCGTCGCGATCCACGATCACCATCGCGTCGGGAGCCGTTTCGAGCAGAGCACGGACTCTCTCCTCCGCCTTCTCGCGCGCGGCGCTTCTGGCCAATTCTTCCCGACTGGCGACCAGCGCTTGCGAAGTCTGCCGCAAGCGGCTGGAGGTCAGGCTGGCATAGCCGCCGATCAGCAGCAGCCAGGCCAGGATGATGCTCCCGCCCACGCCCATCACAACCACGCTTTGCCGTGAAGTCATCCGCGCCTCGGCGGTACGTTCAGTCAGCAGGCGCTGTTCCATTAACGACATTGCGGCCAAATTGTCGCGGAATGGGACCAGGGCGTCACCGAGCTGAGTCAAGCTCGCCGATCTGGAGAGCTGCTGCTGATGCGTGGTCGGGGCGTTGTGAATAACGGCCCCAGTCAACTCCGCCACGCGCCGCAAGGTCCGGTCGGCTTGATCGAGCCGCTTCTGCTGCGCGGGGTTGTCCCTCGTCAGAGCACGCAGCGCCGCGATTTCGTGCCACATTTTGGTAACCGGAATGGTAAGCTTAGCGGGGCGCAGGTCGCCGCCCCGGGAGAAGCTGGGAAGCGCGGTTACTATAGAAAATGCGTCGGCCTGGGCCCGGTCGAGGGATTGGAGCACTACCTGTGTGTGGACTATCCACTTGCTCCAGTCGTCGGAATCCCGTACGTCACGGTAGGTATTCCAGCCAATTATCGCGGCGGCAACGATAGCCGCCACAAAGCCAACCCAAAGAAACCTGTTCCAGAAACGCGCCCGCGAAAGCGCGTTGATCTCTGCCGATGGCGCCAGGTGGGTCCCGCTGCGTGCTGTTTCGGAAGCACCACCGGCGGTCACATGGCTTGCTTTGGCGTCTGTCGGATCCAACGGATCACCCCCTTGCAAACCTACGCAAAACTCAGACCGAGCCGCCTGTGCGCGGCTAACTTCGCGCAAACAGGGTATGGTGGGCCATGGATAATCGGGTCCGCCAATCAGACGACAGTGGCGCTATCGAATTGCCGCGCAAAGCGCGCGCCTAATATCAACTGATATGCGAATGGAGTGACCGAGGAATCTCAATCATGCTCTGCGAATCCAACCCTGCTCAGCAGATAAAGGGCTGGATTGAGCTCGCGGAGTCGTCGAGGCAACGCCCATGAATGGTTTGCGGCCGCGTAACAAAAGCCTGGCGAATACTCGCGGTATCGTGTTCATTCGTCTGGCCGTTGGTTTGATCTTTCTCACCCAGGGGATTCTGAAGTACCTCGATCCGCATATGGGCGTGCTGCGCTTTGCGCGTATCGGCTTTCCGATGCCCGGGGCGACCGCTCACCTGGTCGGCAGTTTCGAGATCGTCTGCGGCTTTCTGGTCTTGGTCGGACTGTTCACCCGACTCGCGAGCATCCCGCTCCTGATCGTAATCCTGACGGCGATTGCGACCACCAAGATCCCGGAGCTTTTTCACCCGGCTCAGGGCTTCTGGTTCATGGTCAGCGACGCCCGAACCGACTTCGCGATGACGATGGGCCTGCTGTTCCTGCTCGACGTCGGTCCGGGGCCATGGTCGTTCGACGCCTGGATCCGGGAACCATCGAATCACGACGATCGCGAAGCGCCTTAGCCGGGGTCGACGCCGCTCGACGGCGGGCACCGCATCGAGCATCGATTAGCGCCGCCGCTCGACGGCGGGCACCGCATCGAGCATCGATTAGCGCCGCCGCTCGACGGCGGGCGCGCCTGGTTACTTCCGGTCGCCCGGGACTTTTCCTCCGCCCCTGGCGTACGGATAGAAGCGCTGCTTTTCGCCGCGCTGCCAGGCCGCTCTGAGCTCGGGATCGCTCAGGTCCCAATCGGGACGGCATTTGCGCAGAACGCTTCTCAGATCCTGACGCAGCTCCTCGACCGTCGGGCGCGCGAAGTACCAGTAACCATTGTAGAGCTTGAAGACTCGCAGCCCCGGCTCCAGCACCAGGGTGTAGGGGACCAGCGGATTGTGGATCGGGTCGGTGTACTCGGCGATGTCGAGATCGTCGCGCACCTTGCCCTCGGGATCGGACAGGAACGGCCAATGGGCGCCGACTCCCGACCGGTACTCCTTGGTTTGCAACAGGTTGTCGGTGCTGATCGTCACCATCCGGCAGTAGCCGACTTCCATTTCACGATAGAGCTGCACGAGCCCTTCCGCCTGGCGGCGGTCCTTGGGTCAGAAGCCGCCGCGGCTCAGTACCAGGACCATCGGATCGGCGCCCTGCAGCTCGGAGAGCCGGTGCGGCGTGCCGGATTGATCGGGCAACTCATAATCGGGAAACACGGCGCCTGGAACGATATCCGCTCGCATAAATCGCACCTCGGTTGGCTGTTACTCTTCCAAACCCGAGGCGAGATTGCCAACGGTAGTTGTGGCCGCGTCGATGTGGTTTGAGCCACAATGAAGGGTATAAGAGCCCGGCCGGATACTCCAGGAGCGAGCCGCACCATCGCCGGGCAATCGTCGGGGTGAAAAGAAGCGCATGTCTCAGGAAAATTCGCTGCCGACTACGCCCGCGATGCTGTGGCGATGGCTTGGTCGGGGCCTGCGAATCGTCGGCATCGCGATTGTCTGCATACTGATGCTCGACCTGGTGGCGTGGCTTGGGCTTAAGCTCGCGGGCCATCGCGAGACGCCGTACCTCGATCCCGCCCTGGTCTATCCCGGCGCAAGCTGGGGCGCGGAACTGCTCGATGAAAGCGCCGCCGTCCGCCTCGCCTGGAATCCGTACTGTTACTGGCGGGCGGCGCCGTTCGCCAGCCGCTACGTCAACGTTGATGCCGACGGGCGGCGCCGGACCTGGGATGGCGGCGCGCCGCGTGTCACCGGCGTCAACGTCCGCGTGCATCGAGTGTTCGTGTTCGGCGCTTCGCCGATCTTCGGGGTCGACGCGCGCGACGACTACACGATTCCCTCGCTGCTAGCCAAGGACTTGAACCAGGCGGACATCGGCAATGTCGAGGTGATCGATTACGGCCAGCCCGGCTATGTCAGCACGCAGGAATTGATCGGTTTTCTGCTCGCGCTGCGCGCCGATCAACGCCCCGACCTGGTGGTCTTTTACGACGGCTTCAACGACGCCGACGCGGCTTACCGGTCCGGCACGGCGGGCATCACGGCGGGCGAGGGCCAGCGCGCGCGCGAGTTCAACCTTTTGAATCACACCCTGGCCTCGCGCCGCCGCGCGCTCTATCGAGCAGCGGCCGGGACCTTCCTGACCGAGTCGTCGCTCGGGATAGTGCTCAGGACCATCCGGCGCCATCACCCCGGCGCGGTCTCTGATCGCAAGACCGGGAAGTCATTGCCGATCGTGAATCCGGCCGCACGCCGTCCCGGTGCGCGCCTCGCTGATACGGTCGCGGCTGACTATCTGAAGAATCTGCGGTTGGCCGATGCTACTGCGGCCGGCCTGGGAATCCGGATGCTGGTCTACTGGCAACCTTCATTGGCGACCAAGAGTCCGCGCTCCGCTTTCGAGTCGCGCCTGGCAGGCGAAGCGGCCCGGGCGGCGCCCGGGGAGGAGCAATTCGTTCGCGAGGTCGGCAGCGATCTGCGCGCGATCATGGTCACGCCCGGATACCGCGGTCCGCGCATCACCGATCTCAGCACGATTCTGAATGGCCAGCGCTCGTGCTTCGTCGACGACGTGAACCTCGTCGAAGGCTGCGACGCGGTAATCGCCTCGCGGATTGCCGCCGGCGCGATTCCGGTGTTGCAGGAACTGGCGGCCCGGGAGCGCCTCGCCCCGCGCCCGTTCCAGTTCCGTGGCCGGTGAGCCAAAGCTGCCGGTTATCGCCGGCCGCCGCAGATCGGGACGCGCTTACTGCTGCGGCGCAGGCTGTCCGGCGGTGCCTACCAGCGGTACCAGTTGTGCAATCTGGCACTGGATCAGGGCGTGTATCTTGTTGTCGATCTGGAAGAAGCGCGTGGTCTTGGTCTGCGACAGAACGGCGCGGAACCTGGGGATGTATTCCTTCTGGATGTCGAGGCGCGCCTGCGCGACCGCCATCACTTCGTCCAGCTTGGCCTTGGCGTCGGCGTCGGTGAAGGTCTGATAGGCCTTCGCGTAAGCCCGAATCTCGGCCGCGTGGCGCTTGTCGACCCGATCCATCTTGGCCTCGTACCGATCGTACAGCGGCCAGAATTTCTTGGCGTCGGCCTTGGTGAGCTGCATGTTTTCGCCGATCAGTGCCTTGCGCTCAGCCTTGGCGGCAGTGAGATCGAGCTTCTTCTGCGTCGGAGAGTTCGCTGCGGGCGCGCCAGAAGAGTCCTGTGCCATCGCGGGCCCATACGAGCCCAGTCCGATCACGAGCGTCAGTGCTGCAAAGCTGGCGATAAGGCGGATTTTGCCGTTCATGCGACTTCGTTTCCTCGGATGCTGAAAGAATTTGCGCGATGCTCCCCTATTGCGGAAGGTGAGTCAAGCGCCGGGCGAGGTGCCTACAGGTTGGCGCTTTCGAGGATCTCCAGCCCGCGTTGCCGATCGATCAGGTAGAGCAGGCCGCGGTCGTCGCTGCTGACGTCGTTGGACGAGGCGCGCTCATATCCGGGCGGTGGATCAGGCAGATACGATCCGACCTCGCGCGGCGCAAACGGGTCCGCAATATCGATCAGGCGCAGCCCGTTGGCAAACCATGCAAACGGGATGACCGATCCTCTGACCCGCTCCGAGGGCTGATGACAGCCGGTCATCTGGCGCTGCGGCGAGCCATCGGGGTCGACCCCGGGCGCCTGGAAGGTGGCAATCGGAGTGGGCGTCGCTTCATGGGTAACGTCGTAAATCCATGCAAACGACGGCGCCGCTGGACGCAGCTTGGCCACGTCCTCGTCGGCGACCACTATCACGCGGCGGCCCTTGAGGGTCTGCGGAATCGGCAGGCAGGTATGGGTCGGATGGGGGAAACTCTGGCCGGTGTAGCGCTGCGCGACCATCCGGGGGTGCGAGAGGTCGGCGATATCGAGGATGAAAAAGCCGTGATGCCAATAACTCACGTAGAGCCGATCGTCGAGCCGCAGCGGATGATGGCAGAGCGGCTCGGGGCCGTCGCGCCATGGGTACTCTTCGCCGCCCGCGGCATGCTGGCCGGGAATCCACCAGCGCCCGATTTCGGCGGGCCTGGCCGGATCGGCGAGGTCGAGGATCATCACGATCCTGCCGACGTAGCCTTCGACGCTCGGCGAGATATAGGCGTAGCGGCCGTCGAACGAGAAGCGATGGACCCCGGTGCCGGCGGTTCGCCATTTCGTGATCGGCTTGGGCGCAGCCGGATTGGAGACGTCGTAAATTCCGAGTCCGCCGCCGAACTCAGGGGTTTCCTTTCCGAGCTGCTCATGATTGACGATCATGACGCCGTTGGCGACCCGCACCTTGTGCGAATGCCATCCCGGCGGAATCTCGATCTGCGCCAGCACGCGCGGCCGGCGCGGATCGGCCACATCGACGATCGTGGTGCCGTGCGGCGCCGCCATGTGTGCGATATAGAGCGTGGTGCCGTCGATCCACACCTGGCCGCCGCCGGGGCAATCGAGATGTCCGACCACCTTGGTATTCACTGCCTTCATGAGCGTTTCTCCCGCCGTCCGCCGGCGACCGTCGCCGCTCTGGATCGAACCGTCTGATAGGTGGAATATAGCCGAAAACCCGCAGTTGGTGACTCAAATGCCGATAATTGATTCAAGCAGCGCTGAGGCGCGTGGCCTCAAGGGCCTTCATCTCTACCATTTTTCGATGTCCAACTGCTCGCAGAAGGCCCGCTTCTGCCTGGAAGAGAAAGCGCTGCCATGGACCAGCCATGCGGTCGACCTGCTCCACAACGAGCATCTGACGCCGGAGTTCGTCGCGATCAATCCGAAAGCGATCGTGCCGGTGCTGGTCCACGATGGCGTAGTGGTTACCGAGTCGAGCGATATCATCGACTACCTCGACCAGCATTTTCCCACTCCTCCGCTGCGTCCCGCCGATCCGGCCGAGCGCGAGCGCATGTATCGCTGGCTGAAACTGTGGGATGAAACCCAGATCTCGCTGAAGACCCTGTCCCACAATACGATCCTGAAAGACCGGGTGGCGGCGGTGCGGACCCAGATGCAAAAGTTCGAGACCCTGGTCAAGAACGACGAACTGGTTGAGTTCATGCGCGAGTTCACCTCCGAGCAGGGACTTTCCAAAGCCCGCCTGGAGCGTTCGACAGCATGGATCGAGCGGATGCTGGGCGAACTCGACCAGCGCCTCGCCTCCCATCCGTGGCTCGCCGGCGACGCCTTCTCGCTCGCCGACCTCGCCTGGAGCATCGACATCCATCGCTTCCAGCTGATCAAATTTCCGATGGACAAGTACCCCGCGATGCTGGCCTGGTACCGCAAAATCGAGGCTCGTCCCGGTTTCCAGCGGATGGTGCTCGATTACGAGGCGCAGTTCCGGAAATCGATGGCGGACGAGGCGGCGAAATCCACACGTGCATAATCGGTTGAAGGGAGTTTGCGATGGCAATTGAGCGAGTCTGGCCCAAGGACGTCTATGTCCGTCAGGCGCCGCATAACCAGGGCAAGGTCTATGCGCAGGTCGTCAAGGCGACCAACGTGCGGACCACGATTCACGTTGCCGGCACCATGTCGTTCGATAAGGACCAGAACATGGTCGGCGAGGGTGACATGCGCCTCCAGGTCCGCACCATCATGGAGAATATCCGGCGCTCGCTGGCCGCGGTCGGCGCGATGCCGCGGGACGTGGTGCGGGTGAAAAGCTACGTCACCGACATCGACGCGTTCCTGCGCGAGGGGAGCCAGGAGTATGTCGGATTCTTCGGCGATGCGCTGCCGGCCTCGACGCTGGTCGGCGTGACCGCATTGACCGATCCGCGTTGCATGGTTGAAATCGAAGCTTACGCCGAGATGGAATGAACTGATGGGTTTGCGTACCGGAAGAGAATTTGTAGCGGGGTTGAACGATGGTCGCCGCGTCTATGCCAACGGCGAGCTGGTTCGCGATGTCACCAAAGTGCCGGCCTTCGCCGGCGTGATTCGCGAGCTGGCCGACCTCTACGATCTGCAGCACAATCCGCAGATTGGTCCCGAGATCACCTGGCGGCCGCCGGACAGCGATCGCGCCGTGCCGTGCTCGCTGATGATGGCGCAGGACTGGCCCGCGATGGAGAAGCGGGTGCGCGGCGAGCGGATTCGCGCCGACGCCGTCAACGGCATGATGGGCCGGCTGCCGGATTTCGTGAATGCCTTCATTACCGATTTCGCCGCCGCGCAATCACTGTTCGGCCGCAACAATCCCGCCTTCGGGCGCAACATCGCCGCCTACTACGAGCTGTGCTGCGAGCGCGACCTGTGCCTCACCCATGCGCTGGTCGATCCGCAGGTCGACCGCACGCGCGGCGTCGAGGCGCAGGAGGCGCTCCGGATCGTCGGCGAGAACGACGCGGGGCTGATCGTCTCGGGGGCGCGGATGCTGTCGACGCTGGCTCCGGTGGCCGACGAGATACTGATCGCGCCGTTCGCGAACCGCAAGCCCGGCGAGGAAGACTACGCGATCGTGTTCGCCCTCCCGGTCGCCGCCGAAGGGCTGAAGCTGGTCTGCCGCGAGATGTATAATCGCGGCTACAGCGACTACGATCGCCCGCTTACCACGCGCTACGACGAAGGCGACGCGCTGGCGGTATTCGACAACGTGCTGGTGCCGTGGGAACGAGTCTTCGCCGCGCGCGATATCGAAACCTACAACCTGATCCGGGTCGCGGTGCCGGGCTTCCTATGGCTCAACTCGATTATCCGCGCGACCGCCAAGCTGAGCTTCATGACCGGGCTGGCGGCGCTGGTGGCCGAGGCGGTGGGCCGCACCCAGTTGCCGCGCTACCAGGAGATTCTCGGCGAGCTGGTCGCCAACGTCGAGCTGGCGGAAGGCCTCGTGATCGCCGGGGCCCATCAAATGGTCGACAACATGCGGACCATGAACTCGCGTGACGGCGGTATTGCGCCCGAGGAAGCCGCCAAGCGGATCGGCGGCTCGCACGGCACGCTCAATCGCGGACTGGTGAGCCTGACGGCGGCGCGGATGTTCTTTCCGTCGGCTCATCAGAAGGCCGTCGAGTCGATTCGTTACCTCGGCAGCAGCGGCTTGGTGATGACGCCGTCGGAGCGCGATTTCGAGAACCCTGAACTGCAGGACACCCTGGCGCGCCATTTCAAGGGCCCCGGAATTTCGGCCCGCGACCGGGTGCGCGTGATGAAGCTGGCGTGGGACGCGATCAGCGGCGACTTCGGCGGCCGCCAGTTGCTCTACGAATTTTTCTACGCCGGCGATCCGTTCAACAACCGCCTGCTCTACTTCGGCAGCCGCCGCTACCGCGAATGCCTCGAGCGGGCGCGCCGCGCCGTCGATTCCTCGCTCGCCGTCGGCAAGAGCTAGCGGGGAACGCGTCAGGCGGGGACGGCGGCGATCGCCTCGATCTCGACCAGCATCCCGGCCTCGGCCAGCGCCTCGACGCCGATCAGCGAGCTGGCGGGCAGATTTTCGCGGCCGAAAAATTCGTCGCGGATGTCGAGCACGATCTTGCGATTCTCGGGCCGCAGCCGCACCACGAAGGTGGTGAGCTTCACCACGTCGGCCGCCGTCGCGCCGACCCCCGCCAGCACCGCCATCAGGTTCTGATTGGCCTGGCGGGCCTGCGCCGCGAGATCGCCCTTGATGAGCTGGCCGTCATGGTCGCGCGCCACCTGCCCGGAGATGAAGACCATCTTCGTCGGTCCCGTGACGGTGACCGCATGATGATAGCCCCAGGGTTTGAAGAGGCCGGGCGGATTCACCAGTTTCTTGTCCATGATTGTTCCCTCGTTCTGCTATCGCGATTGTCGGGTGAAGAGCAACGCGAGCTTAGGCGCTTGTCGGTCGCAGTCAAGAGCACGGGCTTTGCAGCCGAAATGCGGTAGTGTAATTAAGGCCCTGAGGCTTGAACGAAGCGCCTTACAGCAGCGAGGAGAAAAGCGCTATGCCGTTCGTCGATCATCGCGCCATTCCCGAAGTGTTGATGCGCGCCGGTGTGCGCGGGAAGTTCCTGGTCAACAAGGACACCCCGGCGCACAACGTCACGGTGCTGCTCAATATCGTCGATCCCGGCGCGAGCATCCCGCTGCACAAGCATTCGGTGGAAGAGACCGTCTACCTGTTGGAGGGCACCATCTGGGCCCAGATCGGCGATTCGCGTTACACCGTCACGCCGCACGATTCGGTGCTGTTTCCGCCCGGTGTGCCGCATGCATGGGGCAACGCGGGCGAAGGCGTAGCCAGGATGCTGTGGATCTTCAGCGGACCCGATCCGTTCGCCGATTCGATCTACCTGGAAGGTCAGCCGCCCAAGGAACATGACTGATTCGCGAGCAAGTCGAAACCCGGAGGTGAAGAGTGGATCTGCGCAGTTGCCTGGCGGCGATGATTGATCACGGACTGGCGGTGCAAATCGACGATCCGATCGACTGGGACGTCGAGGTCGGCGCCATCATGCGCTATGCGAACGAGCACGGATCGCCGGCGCAATGGTTCACCAACATGAAGGACGCGATGAAGGGGGCGACGCTCTTGGGCGGCTTGTTCGCCACTTATGAACGCATCGCGGTGATCATGGGAATGTCGCGCCGCACCAGCTACCACGAGCTGGTCGACTTCTGCTCGGAGCGCTTCGCCCAACGAATCAAGCCGATAATCGTCGACAGCGGCCCCTGCCAGCAGAACGTGATGATGGGCGACGATATCGATCTGCTGAAATTTCCGGTCCCCAAGTTCCATCCGCAAGACGGCGGGCGTTATATCGGCACCCTCAACGTCGGCGTCTGCCAGGACCCGGACACCGGCTGGGTCAACTGGGGCACCTATCGCTCGATGCTGCACGATCGGCGCACGGCCGGCCTGTGGCTCGGCGCGCTCAACCATGGCGGCATGATCTTCAAGAAGTACCGCGAGCGCGGGAAGCCGATGGAGTACGCGCAGTTCTACGGCAGCGACCCGCTATGCAATATCGTCGCCTCGTCGGGAATCCCGTACGGCGTGCCCGAAGCCGAAGTGGTAGGCGGAATCCGCGGCGAGCCGGTCAAGCTGGTGAAGTGCAAGACGGTAGATCTCTACGTGCCGGCGGATGCCGAAATCGTGATGGAGGGCACTATCCATCCCGACGAGCTGCGCGACGAAGGACCGTTCGGCGAATACCCGGGCTACGTGATAAGCGGCGTCGTCAAGCGTCCGGTGTTCAGACTTTCCGCGGTGACCCATCGCGACGATCCGATCCTGCCGGGCACCTGCCTCGGCATCCCGACCGACGACGAGATCCCGTTCGGGCTCTATCTTGCGGCGACGCTCAAGGAGCAGCTACGGAACAAGGGCATCCCGGTCGCGCAGGTGGCGGTGCCGGTGGACGCGGGATGGCACGCGGTGGTGGTCTCGATGCACAAGGCGCCGTATGCGGGAATTCCGCAGCAGATCGCATCGACGGTCTGGACCGACCGCGTTGGACTCTACTTCCCGTACGTGATCGTGGTCGACGACGACATCGATCCGGCCAACGTCAACCAGGTCTTCCACGCCCTGTTCACCAAGTGCAACCCGGTGCGAGGCATCAACGTCTATCCGGGTTACATGAACAGCCCGCTGACGCCCTACCTGCCGAAGAGCCCGTGGAAGGAGTTGGGATTCGGCGCCGGCAACTGCCTGCTGGATTGCACCTGGCCGATCGACTGGTCGTCCGAGGACATCCCGGAGCGGGTCGCGTTCGATACCATGTATCCGCAGGGGATGCGCGCCAAGGTGCTCGCCAACGTCAAGAAGTGGGGGCTGTAATGCGGCCGATCAGGCTTGAGCCGCGGGTGGTGGCGGTGGCGCGAAGATCGCGCGGCTGAAGGCGTCGGCAGCGCGCAGCACGGTCGCGTCGTCGCCGGTACGCCCGCACAGCATCATACCCACCGGCAGCCCGTCCGACATCGCACACGGCACATTGATCGCCGGGTAGCCGGTGAGGTTAAAGGCGCAGGTATTCGCGACCGCGTCGAAGGCCCGCGCCACCTGCTCCTCGATCGTCGCGTCGGGCGGCGGAATCAGGGCGGCCTTGGTCGGCGTCGTCGGCATCACCAGCAGATCATGGGTCGCGAACGCGAGTTGGTAGGCGGCCGCGAGCTCGCGCACCAGGTTCTGCGCCTTGGCGTAATAATGGCCATGAAATTTTTTATGCAGATAGCTGCCGGCCATCAGGATGAGTTTCACATTCGGCGGCAGATCGGCGGCCCGAGTTGCACGGCCGCGCGCATAGGCCTCGACCAGGCTGGTGACATGGCGTCCCTTCCATCCGCTGCCCATCGCGTTGCCCTCGGTCAGCAGTGCGGTCGCGCCTTCCAGGCAGATCGCGCTCCAGATGTTGACGGCGTCGCGATGCCACGGAATCGAAACCGTCTCGACGCTGCATCCAAGCCGTTCAAACGCCTGCGCCGCCGCGGTCACGGCCTCGTCGACGTCGCGCTCGGACATGCCCTCCCAACCAAAGCCCTCTTTGACGATCGCGAGCCGCAAGCCCTTGACGTCACCGGTCAGCGCGCGCGAAAACGGCTGGCTCTCGAGGCCGGCGCGCTGGCGTGGATCGAGACCGTCGGGACCGGCGATCACCTCGAGCATCAAGGCGACGTCGGCGACCGTACGCGCCATCGGGCCGGTATGATCGAGCGTATGGTCCTCGGCGCAGATGCCGGTATAGGGGACCAGGCCATAGGTCGGTTTCAGACCGTAGATGCCTGACCAACTGCTCGGGATGCGTATCGAGCCGGCCTGATCGCCGCCAATCGCCATGTCGACCGCGCCCGCCGCGACCAGCGCCGCGCAGCCGCTCGACGAGCCGCCCGGACTGCGCCGTGGATCGTACGGATTGCGCGCGATGCCCGAGGCGCTGGTATGACTGCCGCTGGAGAGGCAGAGGTTTTCGCATACCGCCTTGCCGAGGACGGTCCCGCCGGCATCGAGCACCCGCGTGACGACGGTGGCGTCGAGGTCGGCGACGTAGCCGTCGAGCAGGCCGCTGCCAACCATCATCGGCACGCCGGCCAGGCAGATGGTGTCCTTGAGCGCGATGGTTTTGCCCGCCAGTGGCCCGCTGGTGGCGCCTTTGATCGAGGTTCGCCAGTACCAGGCGCCGAGCGGATTTTCCGATGCGTCGGGACGCCAGCCGCTGTCGCGCGGGTACTTGGGCGCCGGATTCGGCTCGCTCAACTGGTCGAGCCGTCGATGCGATTCCAGCAGGCCGGCGGTCAAGGCGGTGAAACTCGCGAGATCCCCGGCGGGGATGCGGAAACCAAGCTGGGCGGCGATTTCCGCCAGCTCCGCGGTCGTCGGCGGTTGAAATTTCATGGATCCGCGCCCCGGCTGGATGCAATCTCGAAACTTTCGATGGGCGGCCGATCGAGTGATCGGCCGCCCGGGAGTTAATCGGGCCTAGCCCTTCTTCGCATCCTGAATCGCGCGCCAGACCCGCTCGGCCTTGAGCGGCAACTCGATATGCTTGACGCCGAACGGCTGCAGCGCATCAACCACCGCGCTGGCGATACACGAGTTGCCGGAAATCGCGCCGGACTCGCCGATACCCTTGGCGCCCAACGGATTGATCGGGGTCGGCGTGACGGTGTTCGCGACCTCGAACCGCGGCAGCATCGCCGCCCGCGGGATCGCGTAGTCCATCAGGCTGCCGCTGAGGAGCTGGCCGCCTTCGTCGTAGACCACCTCTTCGCACAGCGCCTGTCCGATACCCTGAGCGGTGCCGCCGTGAATCTGACCGTCGACGATCAACGGATTGATCACCGTGCCGCAGTCGTAAACGTTCACATAGCGCAGGATCTTGACGTTGCCGGTTTCGATGTCCACTTCGACCACGGCGATGTTGGCGCCGAACGGCGAGGTGCAGTTGGGCGGCTCGAAAAACGCGGTCTCATCGAGCCCCGGCTCGAGCCCGGGGTAGGGCTGCCTGAACTGATAGGCGGCATCGACAACTTTCTGCAGCGGGATCGACTTGTTGGGATCGCCGCCGAAGATGATGGCGCGCTTGCCGAAGCTCATCTGCTCGGGCGGGACCTCGGTCAGGAACGAGGCCAGCCGCTTCATCTTGTCCTGCAACTTGCCGATCGCCATCGTCAACGCGGCGCCGCCGACCGCGAGGCTGCGGCTGGCGAAGGTTCCGATGCCGTACTGCACGATCGCGGTGTCGCCATGCAGCACGCGCACGTCGTCGACGTCGATACCCAGGGCGTCGGCGGTGATCTGCGCATAGGTGGTCGCGAGCCCCTGGCCGTGCGGCGAGGAGCCGGTCATCACCGTGACCTTGCCGTCGGGCTCGATTCGCACCTTGGCGCTTTCCCATCCGCCCGCCTTGAGGCCCGGGAAGAACGACGACGGTCCGACCCCGGCCATCTCGACGTAGCAGCAGACGCCGATCCCGAGATGGCGATTCTGCTTGCGGGCCGCGGCCTGTTCGGCGCGCAGTTTCTTGTAGTCGATTAGCTCGAGCGCCTTGTTGAGCGGCGCTTCGTAGTCGCCGGAGTCGTAAACGATGCCGCTGGCGGAGGTGAACGGAAAGACGTTCTTGGGGATCAGGTTTTTGCGCCGCACCTCGACCGGATCGAGGCCGCACTCCGCCGCCGTCATATCGAGTAGATGCTCGATTATCGAAATCGCCTCCGGCATCCCGGCGCCGCGATAGGTATCGGTCGTCATCTTGGTGGTGAAGGCGAGCTTCTGCTCGAAAGCCAGCGCCTGCAGGTTGTAGACGTTGGGCAGCATCATGCCCGACAACCCCGGCATCATCGGCGTCAGCAGATGGAGATAGGCGCCCATGTCGCCGATGAAGCGGGCGCGGACGGCGAGGATCGTGCCGTCGTTCTTGATCGCGCCTTCGGCGTAGGCGACCTGGCCGCGGCCGTTGGTGAGGGTCGCCAGATGCTCGCGCCGGCGCTCGATCCACTTGACCGGCCGTTTGAGCTCCTTGGCGAGGTAAGGGATGATCGCTTCCTCGCGATAGATATTCGACTTCGCGCCGAAGCCGCCGCCGACCTCCGGCGCCACCACGCGCATCATGTTCTCGGGAAATCCCAGCATGTCGGAGAGGTAGGAGCGCAGCATGTGCGGGATTTGCGTCGACGACCAGACCGTCAGCTCGCCGCTCGCTTCATCGAGCCGCGCCAGCACGCCGCGCGTCTCCATCGACATCGCGATCAGCCGCTGATTGGCAAATTTGAAACGGACGACCTTGTCGGCCTGCCGGAACAGCTCGTCGATCTTGTCGGAAGGATGCTCGGCGGCCTGCACCAGGTTAGTGCCGAATTCCTCGTGGATAATCGGCGCGCCGGCCTCGAGCGCCTTCTCGGGGTCGACCACCGCTTCGAGGGGATCGTAATCGACCTCGATCAGATCGACGCCGTCCTGTGCCAGCGCGGCGGTGCTGGCCACCACCACCGCCACCGGCTCGCCCATGAAGCGGACCTTGTCGAGCGCCAGCACCGCATGGAACGGGCGATTGGCGACCGGCCAGGCGCAGGGAATCGAGCCGATCTTGCCACGCAGGTCTTCGCCGGTCACGACGGCGACCACACCGGGCAGCTTGAGCGCCGCGGCGGTATCGATCGATTTGATGCGGGCGTGAGCATGGGGGCTGCGCAGGAAGGCGGCGATCAGCGTCCCCTCCAGCCGGATATCGTCAACGTAACTGGCCTTGCCCGCGATAAGCTTGGGATCCTCGCGCCGGCGGATCCGCTGGCCGATAAATTTCGGAATCGCTGCCATCCTGTTCTCCCTGGTCTGGTGGTGTCCCGGCGGCTTCTCACGGGCCGCAAGCGGGGGCCGAAAAACGGCTCATCGCAAGGCACTTTGGCAAGCTGCGGCAAAATTGTCGAGACTTCGCACCGTCGCGCATCGCGCAAGCCGTCCGGCGGCGCCGCTTTGCGGGGTTTTGATGATCACGTAAACTGGGCGCGGTGAGCCGTTAGCTCAGGCCGGTAGAGCATCTGACTTTTAATCAGGAGGTCCTGGGTTCAAGTCCCAGACGGCTCACCAAGGAAACCCTTCGGAGAGAAGAGGTTTCTGCGTTGTTGAAGGCCGGTCGCGAACGCGGAATCCGCTCGAATCGAGCGGATTATAATAACTTTTGAATAGAGAGGCGCAGCGCGCGTTGCGCGGTAGTTAAAGCTTCAGCGAAGCTCATCGAGCTTTGCGACGGCCCAGCGCTCCACGTCCGCCTGGCAATGTTTCAGCCCAACCCAAATCCGTCGGTATTCTTGGAATTTCGTGTACTTAGGGTTCTTTTCTAGATCGGCGACGGTTTCTTTAAGAATGAGGAGTTCATAGTGGCGAGGCTGTCGGGTAGTGATCTCCATCGCTATCCAAGGCGCAGTTCCATGGAAAAACGTAGCACGCTCACCGCGAAGAACTTCCGCCCATTCGAAGCTATGCGCACCTGCGATCATGGCCTCTTTCAGTGTTCGTTCTGCTTCTCGCTCTCCGCAGCGTTGTTTGAGAATGTGGCGTGTAAAGTTGAGCACAAAGGCCCGAAGCATTTCATAAGTCGAGCGCGCCTCGTAGAGAAACGCATCAAGACTCGCTACTAGGCGATAGGCGACCGCCTCATCTGGCAATACAAGAGCGGGTCGCGGTTTGCGTGCGATGCATTTATCGATTTGCCCGGTTTTTGTGGATAGTGCCGCGTCTAAATCCTTGATATCTCTTTCGAGCCGATCAACGGATATCTGAACAAGATGGATTTTTGTACTTAGCGCGATGGCGGCCTCGCCCATCCTGGGTCCCCAAGTCCCAAGCTCAGGTCGCGCCGTCTTCTTTGCGGCAGTAAACTCCTTGACGATTGTATGAAGGAATCGAACGCCGCTGAAATAGGAAATGTGAAAGTATTGCATTGTCCACAGTACGGCTTACTTCGTTAGGCGCGGATCGTCGGTCGCGGCAATGTGGCGGGAGTTCATACCCTTCTTTCTAGATCAACCAACGCTGAAAGCGGAAGGCCACGCTACGTAGGGTTTGATAATCGGCGTCTTTTCTAGAATTATTCTTGTCAAGATATGCGAACACGAATCGAGCAGTGCGAACGTAGAGGCCGGACGGTGCTCTCCGTTCAGGCTTGCGTTCTGCGGCTAGGTGTTCTTTTTGTCATAGGACTTCTCGTCAGCTCGTGTGCCAACAAGTTTCAGCGAGCAGAAATTGCCTCGGAAGCGAAGAAATCGATGGTCGGTATGACCAAGCAGAATGTCCTGGCGTGCATGGGAGCACCGGCCAGACAGGCTGCCGTTGGAGAAACCGAAGTGTGGTCGTACCCATCAGGCGGCGACACAAACAGCTTTGGCAGTGCGACTGGTTCCACCAATTCGCTTGGATATACAAATGTGATTGGGTCATCCTCCCGCGTCCATCGGTACTGTGTGGTGAACATCGTGATGACAGGCGGGCGCGTCACCGCAGTGAATTACACGGGCAGGACTGGAGGGTGGGCTAGTCAAGGGGAACAGTGCGCATTCGCGGTGCAGAATTGCGTTCAATAAATCGCGTAGAGCGGCGCTGCAGGCGGGTCCGCGGCTCACGTGGCATCTCGGCGTCATCACGGGAATCTGACCGGCAGCGCCACGCCTTTGATCGGGACGCCGGGGAGGCGGGCGGCGGCGGAAGCGGCCGGCGCATAGAGACGCGCCGCGGGATCTTCGTAAATCAACTTCCAGTGCGGGTTGGAATCTACCAGTAGCCGTGATTTCGCATCCGCTCTGATCAGGATGTAATCGTGGTGGAAATCCTTGAAGATCGGTCCACCGTCAAACAGGTCGTAATGGAACAGCATGTAGGTCGCGATGATCTTTAGTGGGTAAGCGGTGTCTTCGCGGCCGTCGATGAAAACCCGCGAATGCGGCGCCATCCGCCAGATCAGATATTCGCCCCATTCGTAATCGTTCAGAATATTGCCGGCCAGATGATGGCGCTGCATGAAATCGCAGGCGCTGACCGGATACGGGTCCGTTGATCTCAAGCTGCGCGCGAGCGCCCCGCCTTGAATCAGGATTGCGCAGGCAATCGCTACCAGGAGCGCCTGATTGAGCCACCACCAGCCCGGCGACCATCGCGCTCTTCGAGCTAGCCCACTGCGGCGGGTCACCAGCAGGTGAAGATGGCGAGCGAGCGGAACCGCGATCGCAATCGCGGCGAGCGGCAGATTACGCTGCGCGATGAACGCCGCCAACGAGAACGCGGCGGCGATCGCGACCAGCGGCAGGTCGGCTGCTTCGATGGACAACGGCCACACCAGCGCCATCGCGGCCATCAAGCCCACGCCAATTTCGTAATTCGAGACATGCGGACCGTGGACGCGCCAGGCGAGGACCATGGTGGGCAGCAGCGGTTGCCATTCGGTAATCACGTCGTGGGTGAAGGGGTCGCGAAGCACCGCGACGATCGCAACCCAGGTGTGGAATCCATAGGGCGTCGCGAGTGTCGCCAACGCCGCGGCGAACACGATCGCGGTCAACGAAAGTATGCGCCGATAATCACGATTGCGGAGCAGGTCCTGTAGCCCGGAAATGGCCGCGTAAATTCCCAGCGCCGCAATTCCCATCACGAAGCCGCCATGCAAATTTGCCCACAGCGCTATCAGCGGCACGGCAAGCCATAAGCGTCCCGCACGCCGGTAGGCATCGCGCGCCAGCAGCCACATCAGGATCGCCAGCATCGCCATGGTGAACGACTGCGGGCGAAACTGGAGTTGGGGCCTGATCACGACCGCCGCAAAGACCAGTACGCCGAACTGTATTTGGGTCGATGCGCCGGTTTCCGCCAGCGCCATCACCAGAAATATCACCAGCACCGCGGCGCATCCGAGCTTGAGCATCAGCAGGCCGGCAAGGCCCAGATGGTTGAAAGCCGCGGCCATCACCACGTCGCCGAGCCATTCGTAGTCGACCCACGAATGGCCGAAGGCGGAATAGGAATAGGGATCGCGAAACAGCGGACCGCGATTTGCGAGGAACGCCTGGCCGAACCGGACATGGCCCCAAAGATCAGGATCGATGACTGCGATTGAATCAGCGATCGCAATCGCCACCGCTACCAGCCCCGGCGAGTAGCTCAGCAGCGAGACTCGCCGGGCTTCGACGATCGTCGATGCGCCGGGGCGTCCCGGCTCACCATCGCCGATGTTCCGGCCAACGATTTTAGGCTCCATCTCGGATCCGGGTCTATTGTCGCATCCTGATCTTCTTCGCGCTTCGGAATCACCAGCGCTTCAAGGGTCTAAAATAGACGCTTCGCGTGACCAGCCATAGCCAGGGCCCGGCCCTTGACGGCCTCGGCCTTTCGCGTTAGCCCTCGGCCCACGGAGTGCGGGGCCCTGATTGATTCTTTCGAGACGGGAGGCTGATGCAATGGCAGCGCAAGCGCCGGAGAAGTTCTCGACCTCGGCCGACATAAGAGCCCACCTGAGCCATCCAATCATTGATTCCGACGGGCACACCTTCGAGATCGAAGGCGCCTTTCTCGACGCGCTTCGCGACCTCGGCGGTACCTCGCTGGTCGAGGCCTTCGGCCGCGCCATCCGCGGCTCGTTTCTCGATCCGGACTGGTCCTCGCTCAGCATGGACGAGCGGCGCCGCCGATGTTTCACGCGTCCGACCTGGCGCGCGATACCGACCCGCAATACGCGCGATCTTGCCACCGCGCTGATGCCGCATCTGCTTTACGATCGACTCGACGAAATGGGGCTCGATGTCTCGGTGGTCTACCCGACGATGGGGCTGGTGCTGACGGAAATCGAGGTCGACGAGGTCAGGCGGGGAGCCTGCCGTGCCTTGAATCGTCTGCGGGCAGAGATGTTCCGGGAATTTTCCGACCGGCTGATTCCGGTCGCTACCATCCCGATGCATACGCCGCAGGAGGCGATCGAGGAGCTGCGCTACAGCACCGGCGAACTCGGTTACCGGGCCGGGATGATGGCCAGCTTCGTCAGGCGGCCGATCGCCGCCGCGGTCGCAGAGTCGGCCGCGGTCGGACAATACGCCTACTGGATGGACAGCTTCGGGATCGATTCCGAGTACGACTACGATCCGGTGTGGGCGGCGTGCGCCGAACTCGGCATCAGTCCGACCTTTCATTCGCGCGGCTACGGTTGGGGTACGCGCCAATCGTTCACCAACTACACCTTCAACCATATTGGAAGCTTCGCGGCGAGCGCGGAGGCGGTTTGCAGATCGCTGCTGATGGGCGGCGTGCCGAAGCGGTTTCCCAATCTTACGTTCGCCTTCCTGGAAGGCGGCATCACCTGGGCCTGTGCGCTGTTTGCCGATCTGATCGGTCACTTCAGGAAACGCAATCTGGGCGCGCTCGAAAACTATAACCCGGCACGGATCGATCGCGCGCTGTTCAGCGAACTCGCCAATCGCTACGGCGGAAAATTCGCCGCCGGGCGCGCCGAGCAGGTCATCGATCGCTTCGTCGCCCGTTCCATGGCCGCCGAGGATCCCGCGCTGCTAGACGAATGGGCGCCCAGCCAGATCGGCAGCGCCGAAGAGATCCGCGATATTTTCCGGTCGCAATTCTACTTCGGATGCGAAGGCGACGACCCGCTGAACGCGCTCGCTTTCGGATCGCGCATGATGCCGTTCAACTCGCGGCTCAACGCCCTCTACGGTTCCGATATCGGCCATTGGGACGTGCCCGACATGCGCCAGGTCGGACACGAGGCTTACGAACTGACGGAAGATGGGATCATCACGGCCGACGACTTCCGCGACTTCGTGTTCGTCAATCCGATCGGATTGTGGACCCGGACCAACCGCGATTTCTTCAAGGGGACGGTCGTCGAGAGGGAGGTGGCCGCTATCGCCCAGGCCGAATCGGCCAGCGCCGGGACCGACCTGTCGCCGCGGGCGTGACGACTCACAGTCGCCCGCAAAGACCCTCGCGTTGAACGGGCGCGGATGAGACTGCGGCAGAAATCCGCCGATTGTTCTGTCGCACGGCACGATCTACGGGAGCGCTGGTTGTTGAGGCCGGAAGTTCTACCGATATCCCACGACGCGCTCTGAGAAACCTCGCCCCCAACATCAAACAGGATTAGCCAATGAACCGGATGGTTGGGGCTTGCCCCTACGGACCGCATAGCAAGAGGCTGAGGCTCAACTGATGGTGGCAGGGAATTCACCGGAACTGAGGGGGCCGGGCCGCTTCATCCTGCGCCATCGAGCCGTTATCGGGCTCGCGCTCATCGCCGCGACCGCCGTGATGGGCTACTGGGCGGCGCAGGCGCGAATCGCAACGAGCTTCGAAAATTTCTTCCCGGCACGCCATCAGAACACCCTGTTGTACCGTCGTTTTCAGTATCAGTACGGCGGCGCGCAGACCATGATTGTGCTGCTGCGCGTCAAGCACGGGGACATCTTCAATTTCAAAACGCTGAACAAGATCGAGGACATCCACCGGCTGGTGAACCGCCTGCCGGGGGTTAATCACAACGAAGTCTTCTCGCTGGCCTCGTATCGGGTCGCCTATCCAACGGCGCTCCCCGGCGCGCTGATCTTCACCTGCTTCATGTACCCGAAGGTGCCGAGCACGGCGGCCGAGCTGCAGAAGCTCAGAGAAAATGTCGCCCGGCATCGCGAGCAGGTTCGCACCGTGATAACCGCCGACAACAAGGGTGCGGTGATCAGCGCGAGCTTCAACGAGCAGCATCTCGACTACAAAGCGCTCTTCGGCTCGGTCGAGAACATTGTCCATCGCTACCAGGACGCGAACACCGAGATTTACGTGGCCGGAGTGCCGATCGTAGCCGGCTGGGGCTACTACTACCTGCCGCGCATCGCGCTGATCTTCTTTATGTCAATCGCGCTGATGCTGATCATCCTGTATCTCAGCCTTGGTCAGCGCAGCAGCTGGTGGGCCCCGATCCTGACCGGGTCGTTTTCCGCTACCTGGGGCCTCGGGTTCATGAGCCTGATGGGTTACAACTTCGATCCCGTCATGTTGGTAATTCCCTTCATCCTGACGGCGCGCGACTTAAGCCACGGTATCCAGTGGCAAGGCCGTTACTACGACGAACTCGATCGTCTCGACGACAAAACGCTCGCCTGCATCACCACTACCAACATGATGCTGCCGCCGGGACTGCTGTCGATTCTGGCCGATATCGCCGGCATCATTTTCATCGCGCTGGGCGGAATCCCGGTGCTCAAGGAAATCGGCCTCGGCGGCGCCGTGTGGCTCGCCGGCAGCGTCACGATGGTGTTCGTCTTTCAGCCGATCTTCATGAGCTACCTGCCGCGCCCGCGGGTCAGGGAACGGCGATGGCTCCTGAAGCCGACCACCGATGGGTTACGCGGGCGGCTGCATCGATTGGTCGCGGGGCTGATCAGAATACCGGTGACTCCCGGGCGCGTTCGCGGCGCGATGCTGGTGGCCGGCGGCGCCTTCATCATCTGGGGAATCATCTCGGGGCAGCGGGCGCGAATCGGCTACGAACGGCCCGGCACACCGCTTTATCGCCCGGAGGCCAGGGTCAACCAGGACATCGTCGAGATTGGCAAGTATCTGCCAATCGACGAGGCCTGGGTGGTGCTCGCGACCCCCAACTACCCCAACGAGCAATCGTCGCTTTCCCCCAATGTGCTGCGCATGATCGACGATATGGGGAACTACCTTGTGAATCGCGGTGACGCCGTCGGAGTGGTCAGCTTTGCAACTCAGGGGCTGATGCCGCTCAATCAGTTGTTTCACAACGGGCATCCCAAATTCCGCGCCATCCCGAGCGATGAAAAAGCTGCCGGGAATCTTTGGTACGTGTTTCTGGCCGGCACTGCGCCGGGCGAGATGGAGCGCTTTTTCGCCTACTCACCGAAGATGACCAGCACGTGCATCAGGCTGTTTCTTCCCGACCATACTTACGCCCGGCTCAACCAGGTCAGGGCGGATATTCGGCGCTTCATTGACACCCGCGTCAAAGACGATCCGTCGTTGAGCAAAGTCGGTGTCGACTATCTTGGCGGGCAGGCGGGGCTCTATCTTGGGGCGAACGATGTTCTTTATCAGCTCGATATTTTGAATATAAGCTTCGTGCTGATAGTGATTTTCATGTGTTGTGCACTTTCGTTTCGTTCGTTCGTGGCTGGTCTGCTCTTTGTTACTTCCGCCGTGATGGCGAACTTTGGCGCGTTCATCTACATGAACGCGCGTGACATCGGCCTCACCATCGACACCATCCCGGTAATCTCACTTGGTATCGGTTTAGGTATCGACTACGGTATCTACGTCGTGGCCCGGATCCGCGACGAGGTGATGGAAGGCGCCAGCATCGAACAGGCGATTACTACTGCGCTCGGCACCACCGGGGCCGCGGTCTTCAGCACTTTCGCCGTGATGATCGGCGGAATCCTGCCGTGGGCCTTTTCGCCGCTGCTGTTTCACAACGAAATGAGCGTGCTGCTGATCTTCCTGATGGGCATGAATATGATCGCGGGTGTGCTGATCCTGCCGGCCTATATCGCATGGCGCCGGCCCCGGTTCATCGCTCGCTATCTGGCGGCAAGCGCCCAGGCGGCACCGGGCGGCCACGAGCCTCAGGCTGCCAGCGCGCAGGCCTCGCCGCAGAGCTGAGCACGTACCAAGCGCCGCCGCCAAAGCCGCCGATGCTGGGACCGGGGGTTATGTGTCGAGCCAGATGTCTTCGCCTTCGATACGAAGCTGAAAAGTGCGGAGTCTGAGCGTCGGGTGGTTGCGAGACGCCCCAGAAACCACGTCGTATTGCCATCCGTGCCACGGACAGGTGATACATTCGCCTTCGAGAAATCCGTCGCCGAGCGAGGCCCCTTCATGGAGACATCGATTATCGACCGCGTAAAACTGATCGCGGACCTTGAAGATCGCGATCTGGCGGCCGGCGGCCTCCACCACCAGTCCACGCTGTCCGTCGGGGATTTCGTCACGTTGCGCTAACTTGAACTTTGCCATCGATCAAAAGAACATCGTCAAATTTTTCGCCATCAGCACGCTCTGATCCAGAATAATCTTTCGTCGCGCAACCATCAGACGACCATCCACGCGGCGCAACATGTCGTGCCGCCGACCAACCAGGAAATCGGTCTCGGTTTCTACGCGGTTGCGATAAACACAGAAGCGACTGGTTACGGCGAGTTCGTGGTTGCTGTTTTCAGTGCCGGGGGCTTCGAGCAACCGTATATTCGATATGATATGGCAGATGCGCGAGGCTGGTTCCTCAGCCCAATGGACACCGGTCTGGATTTGCCGGACGCGCTTGGTCAGTGTGGTCTTATCGTCGTCGATCCAGGCGATATCATTCTCGTCGGTCATATCACCGTGCTCCGCCCGATAAGGAACATTCTTCCGGATCGGCATCCAATATCTGACGTCATCGGTAAAGATGGTTAGCCATTCCTCGTAACGCCGCTCGTCCAGCAGGTCGGCCTCGCGATAGAAGAAATCCTCGACTTCCTTTGCAAGCATTAGGTAATTGAGTGGCGATACCGGGATGTGAGTGTTGGCCATGATGACTTGCCGTCAACGATGATTCAGAAAGCGCGCGCTGGTGTCAAATCGGCCCAGCTATTCGCGTCCATGAATTGGGCCCAGCGACGATAAAGGGTGCGGGTGTTCTGTTCGCTACTCATACTGACGGGATAATCAGTCACAACTCCGGGAACCAACTCGTGACTGCCGCCGACCCCAAGACCAGCCTTGTAATTGTAGGGATGGCGGCGCGCGATTGTGCCGCGGCTGGCAGCCGTCGCGTAGTTCCAGTTTTCCATGTCGTCCTGCTCAGTCATTCCGGCCGGACCCGAGTATCTAATATAGTAATGGCGAAGGAACTGTTTCACCTCCTGAGGAGCATCTTTATCTACGAAATAGACCCGCCACATCTCGGTGGTAGCTACGCCACGAGGGTGGGCAACCAGAATCGTACGGGGTTGCTGTCCGTGCATCGACATGTTCGGAAATAGAGTCCCCACCACTACTTGCAGCCCAGCCTGGCTACCGAGCTTGGTCAGGCGCCGCTCCCAACATTGTGTGAAGTAATCAGAGGTTGCGGGAGAAGCAGCATACTCGACGCGATTTGTCGTCGGTGGAAGATAGCTGTAGGTGATGCCGTGTCCCCACGCGGGAGACATCGCCAGCAGCAGCCGGCCGGGATTGTCGCGGCGTCCCTCTCCTGCGGTCGGCCCGATTCCGGTCATGTCGACCGAGCGATGGCTGACGACGTGCAAGCCATCGCCGGCGAAATTCTCAGCGACAAACTTCCAGTTCGAGGGAATCAACCACTTCTGGACGCTGCCGAGGAGTTCAGTCTCGCCGTCGCCGCCGTCCCACGCGCCCAAAGCGAGGTCGAGCGCAATCCGAGCCTCGCCCAGATAATCGAGAAACGGGGGCGCCGCGGCGTCCCAGGTGGCCCAGATAGTACCCTTGTAGGTTGCGAGCTGCGCCACTTCGATCAGGCCCCATTGCGACTTGTCAAACGGCGGCTGGTAGCCGGTTTCGTATTGCTGAACGCCTACCAGCCGCCCGTCGGTCGCGTAGCTCCAGCCATGATAGGGACAGATGAAGTGGACCGTATGGCCTTCATCGTAGCGGCATACTTTCATGCCGCGATGCCGGCAGGTGTTCAAAAACACATGAGGCGTGCCGAGCGGATCGCGAGTGAGGATTACCGATTCCTCGCCCATGCATGAGACGAAGTAGTCGCCGGGTCGCCTGATTTGGCTTTCATGGCCGACGTAAAGCCAGGCGCGCGCGAAAATCCGATCCAGTTCTTCGCGGTAGAGGCCTTCATTGACGAATACCTCGCGACTGATCTCGCCGCGTTGAAAGTCGACCAAACTCTTTGCCGAACCGCCGTTGAATGTCATCCGATCCTCGCAGAACAGTAATCGATCAAGGACGATCGAGGCGAAGTATCTGCTCGACCATTTGCTGAGTAAGCGCGGCGCCGGGCAGCGTAATGCCGAGTTCGTGCGCATACTCCAGCGCGACCCGCAGATCCTTGTAGAAGATTCCAACCGAGTGCCGACCCGGATTGAACTTCTGCCAGTTGTCGGCTACCAGGCTCTGCGCACCGCCGCCATGGACTACGTTCTCGAGCACTTCGGGCGCCACTCCCGCCGCTATTCCCAACTGCATACCCTCAAAGGCAGATAGCATGTTGATGCAGATGATTATCTGATGAGCCAGTTTCGCGCGAATGCCGGTTCCGGGACCTCCGGTATGGAATATATTTGACCCCGAAGTGCTGAATAATGGATGGCATCGGTCGAATGCTTCACGACTGGCGCCGACCATGTAGCACATGGTGCGGTTACGGGCTCCCGGCTCGCTGCCGCTTACCGGCGCATCGACTACCTCCACCCCCTTCGCCAGGCAAAGTTCCGCAACTCTGGCGATCGTGGCCGGATGCACCGTGCTGTGAATCACGAAAAGCGATCCGGGTGTGGCGCCTTGCAGCACACCCTCGGCTCCCAGCACCACGCTTTCGACCTGCCGATCGTCGACCACGCAGATCTCAGTTACCTCAGCGTGCTGACCCACCTCGCGATTGGTGCGAGCGATCCGCGCTCCTGCCGACGCGAGCTCTCGAAGCGGCTCCTCGCGGACGTCGTAAACCATCAGGTCGTGTCCGCCCTTGGCGAGATTGATCGCCAGGAACTTGCCTTGTACGCCAAGTCCGATAAAACCGACTTTCATAATGAGCTTTCTCTCCGCATGCTGTGCCGGGCCCGCCGCGCCGATTTGCGCTGATGCAAGGCTGCACCCATGATAGCTGCGGAGTCAATCGTTGAAAGCGTCCGGGCCGGCCGGCGTCTGCTTTGCGAGCGCGCCGCCTCCCGTGCTACACGCCGGATGAGCATTGTTAAGGAGTGGGCTTGGAATGGGAAAGCTTGACGGAAAGTTCGCTTTGATAACCGGGTCGAGTTCCGGAATCGGCCGTGGAGTCGCGCTCGCTTTCGCAGGTGAGGGCGCCCATGTCGCGATTAATTTTCCCGATTCTTCGCAGGCCCGCAACGCCGCTGAAGTCGAGAACGCGCTCAAGGCGATGGGCAGGCGAACGATCGCTATCGAAGCCGATGTCTCGAAGCCCGACCAGGTCAGGAAGCTGGTGGACGGCGCGATGGGGGAGTTCGGCCGTCTCGACATCCTGGTGAACAATGCGGGAATCGGCGGCGTCACCGCCAGAATAGAAGATCTGTCAGACGAGGACTGGGACGAAGTGATGGCGGTGAATCTGCGCGGCGTCTTTCTATGCACCCGCGCCGTGCTGCCGATCATGTACCGTCAGAACTACGGCAAGATCATCAACACCGCGTCGCAACTCGCCTACCGGGGCTGTCCCGGGATGTCTCACTACACCGCATCCAAGGCCGCGATTATCACCTTTACGCGTTCGCTGGCTTTGGAAATTGGCGCGCGCAATGTGAGCGCCAATTGCGTCGCGCCCGGTATCACCCGCACGCCGATCCTGGGCGGCACCAGTCCGGAACTGATCGAAGCAATAAAAGCCGGCATTCCGAAGGGGCGGCTGGGCGAGGTCGAGGACATCGTGCCGGCTTACGTCTTCCTTGCCTCGGACGAAGCCAGTCATTTCGTCGGCCAGTGTCTGAGTCCGAACGGCGGCGACGTGATGCTGTAAGTCGCGCAGCCGCCGAGGAATCACGCCGATGGTGAAGCAGGGATTTTTCGACTTGCGGACCGCGCTCGATCTTCTCGACGCGAAGCATGAATTGACCGAGGTCACGGGCGAGGTCGACTGGGATCTCGAGCTCGGCGCGGTGACCCGTGAAGTGTTCCGCCGCCGCGGCCCGGCGCTGCTCTATACCAATATCAAGGACTACAACACGCCGGGCGCCCGATGCCGCAAGCTCGCCGCGGGACTGATGGGATCGTACCGGCGGCTTTCGATGATGCTCGGGTTCGATGACGTGCAGCCGAATCGTGCGCTGATCGATCATTTGATCGAACGCAATCGCACACTGATTGCGCCGGTGGTGGTAAACGATGGACCGGTGCACGAGCATGTGCTGACCGGCAAGGACATCGATCTGTACGACTTTCCGGCGCCGCGATGGCACCATCTCGATGGCGGCCGCTACATCGGCACGCTCGGTTGCGCGGTGATGAAGGATCCCGAAACCGGACAGCAGAATGTCGGTATCTACCGGAGCAGAATCGTCGACCGCGACAAGCTTTCGACTTACATCATCAGCTCGCAGAACTGGCGCGTTATCCGTGAAAAGTACCAGGCGCTTGGTCGGCCGATTCCGGTGGCGTGGGTGTTCGGCTGGGATCCGGTGATGGAGCTGGTGGCCGGGAGCCCGTTTGCCCGCGAAATCTGCGAGTACGACGTGATGGGCGGCTATCGCGGCGCGCCGGTGCCGCTCGTGAAGTGCTGTACGGTCGACCTGATGGTGCCGGCGGCGGCCGAGCTGGTGGTCGAAGGTGAGATCTCGCTCGACCCCGCGACCTATGCCCTGGAAGGTCCGTTCGGCGAGGTCACCGGCCACGTCAGCGGTGTGCCGGAGCCGCGGCCGGTCACGCAGGTGAGCGCGATCACCCATCGCGACCAGCCGATCTTTCGCGGCACCGCGGCCTCATCGATGCCCGGGGCGGTCGGCGAATACGCCTACATGTCGGCGATCCAGCGGGCAGCGATCGCATGGGAGACCCTGCGCACCGCCGGCATCCCGGGAATCCTCGACCTGTTCGTCCATCCGGTTAACAACGGGATGACGGTGGTGGTGCAGATTCGCAAGCTGTACGAGGGACAACCCAAGCAGATTGCCGCCGCGCTGTGGGGCGTCGCCAGCGGGCGGACCGTCGGCAAATACGTGATCGTGGTCGACGAGGATATCGATCCGTCGAACTACGAGGCGATCGACTGGGCCATCAACTACCGGGTCGATCCGGGATCCGACGATATGGTGATCTTCCGCAGCATCTTCGGATGGTCGCTCGATCCCGGCACGGCGCCTGAACGCCGCAACCTGGCCGAACTCGGCGAGGGCTTGTGGAATCGGTTGCTGATCGATGCCACCAAAACCTGGCGCTTTCCCCGGCGTCCCGAGTGGAACAACGAAAAGTTTCCGCCGGTGGTTGTCAACCGGCCGGAGGATATCGAACGCGTAAGGGTAAACTGGCCGAACTACAAATTCACGGATTGGAAGGTTGATTTCTGATGTCCGGGGTTCGGTATAGCCATAACAGCAGCGCCAGCACGATCAACGCGGCGGTCCATCCGGCCGGACCGCTGATCAGCGGAAAATGCCGATAGCCCCTGATCCACCACGGTAGGCGAACCCCCGGGGTCAGCAGGGCCGGCCAGGTTTTCGCGCCGACCACGAACCCCGCGTGCAGCCCGATCGACAGGTAGACGGTTTCGGTAAGAAGATACGCCTCTCCCAACACCAGCCCGAGCAGGAATAGGCCAATCAGCGCCGGCACCGCGGTGGCGGGATGACTTAGCTGAATAGCGCTACCCTGAAGATTATGGAGCCCCGCCGCCGGGTGGAAGCCGACCAGGTAAATCCGCGTGGGCGAGCGCAGCAGATGCGATACCGAGTAGATCGCCGAGCTCACGATCAGTGCGCCGCGCCGGCCAAGGTCGGAGGCTATCCCGCCGAGCAGAAAGGCGCGGAAAAACCCTTCTTCGATCAGCCCGACAACTGCCGCCTGGAAAAGGTAGTAAGGGAGCCGGCGGTAAAGCCGACTCGATTCGGGACCGCCGTGGGCGCCGAGGATCACCGCGCACGCGAACAGCAACACCATCACGATCGCGGCGACGACAAAGCCGCGCAAAACCCGCGGCCAGTTGTGTCCCGGGTCGCGGAAACCCGCAGCGAGCAAGCTTTTGAAGCGCAGTGGGCGCGCCAGCAGAATCATTGCCGCCAGCAGAGTCGCCATCACCGTGCGATCGAAGATGCGCGGGAACGGGAAACGAAATCCCGCCGCGGCCACTGCGAAGGCCGCCAGCGGCGAGATGATAACGGCCGCGGCCAGCGCCCCTACCAGCGCGATGAGCAATGCGTAGCTGAATCTCATTCAACCGGCGGTGCTGAACCCATCCACGAGCCATACCGTCTGCGCGTGGGCGGACGCAAGACGAGCGTTTATCGGGACCGTGCGGGCGACTATATTACAGGATACCGGCGCCGAGCAGGATTCGACGAGCCACGCACGCCGCGGCCTGGAGGATTTCGTGGAACTGGGATTAAAGGGAAAAGTTGCGGTGATCACCGGCGCCAGCCACGGCATCGGCAAGGCGGTGGCGTTCGAACTGGCGAACGAGGGCTGCGACCTCGCGATCTGCGCGCGCGGTGCTGAAGCGCTGGCGACGGTTCGTCGCGAACTCGTCGCCAGGGGCGTTCGCTGCGAGGCGATGCAAATCGATGTGACCAACGCCGCTCAGCTTGGCGAGTTCTTCGATCGGATTGCAACCGTCTTCGGACGCCTCGATGTTCTCATCAACAATGCCGGACGCGCCCGCAGCGGGACTTTTGCGCAGTTGAAGGACGAGGATTTTATCGCCGATTACCAGGTCAAGGTGCTGGCCCAGGTGCGATGCGTTCGGGCGGCGCTGCCGCTGCTGGAAAAAAGCCCCGCGCCGCGAATTATCAACGTCAACGCAGTCGTCGGCCGCATCATTTCGCCGGGCCTGCTGGCCACCGCCGCCCATCGCGCCGCCTGCTTCGCGCTCAACAAGGGTCTCGCGCTCGAACTGGCGCCAAAGGGAATTCTGGTGAATTCGGTCAATGTCGGCTACGTGCTGACCAATCAATGGGAGCCGTCGCTGCGCGCCAACCTGCCGCCCGGAAAGACTCTGCAGGAGGTGGCCGACGAACGCGCCCGCAGCCGCGGTATCCCGCTGGGTCGCGCCGGCCGGCCCGAGGAAGTGGCGGCGGTGATCGCGTTCCTCGCCTCGGCGCGCGCCAGCTACGTTACCGGCGCGTCGATCGATGTCGGAGGCGGGCAGGGCGCCCACGTCTGAGAGGTCGCATCGCTCATCTGCTCATCGGATCGCGCTGCGGCTCCAGCCTGATCTCGAGCGGGCAGAGATGCGGCGGCGAGTCGATCACCTGCATCACCGCCCGGGCCACGTCCGCCGGCTGCAGCATCTTGCCCCGATCGAGCCGTTTGTTGTCAGGAATGAATTCCGTGTCGACCAGGCCCGGGATAATCACCGAA